>JACKQG010000178.1_pt1 | contig 92431 bp, 77 predicted proteins | sample 8237621 | NCBI WGS metagenome assembly JACKQG01 (sample SAMN15677084, study PRJNA649215) | marine metagenome | biome: marine; feature: Black Sea; material: saline water; isolation source: suspended particulate matter (SPM) from the Black Sea western gyre | collected 2013-06-09/2013-06-10 | depth...
TCACCCCGGCCGCAGCAATGCAGACTGAATTTAAGACCGGCGAAATTCTGCTCGGCAAAATTCTCGACGGTGACCAAACCATCGACCGCGTTACGCTCGGCTGTGAAGGGCAAAATAATTTCGCGATACACTGCCACGGTAATCCGCTGATTGTTGCCGATATAATGCAAATACTCCAGCGCTGCGGTGTAAAGCTGCTGACCGCAGAGCAGCTTCTAACTAAAATCCTCTCTTCGCAACAAGCCGTCAATACAATCGCCATTGAAGCTGGCTTGGCCCGCTTGGAAGCCAAAACCATCGAGGGTACAAAAATAATCGCAAATCAAATCGACGCCGGCCTAAGTACAACAGCCGAAAGATGGCTTGAGAATACAAACGAAACTCCCCTCAGTCAAATTTCAACGGAGGCTGGGCGGATACTTGAAAGCAGTCGAACGGCAAAACTGATTATCGATGGTTGTACTGCTGCCTTGGTAGGCCCGCCCAACAGCGGCAAAAGCACGCTGCTCAATTGCCTTGCTGGCCGGCAAAAAGCAATAGTCACAGATATCAAAGGCACGACCAGAGACTGGGTCGAAACCGTCTGCCGAATCGAATCTCTTTCTTTAAGGTTAATCGATACGGCGGGACTGGATGAAGAACTCAACACGGCCGAGGATGTTATTGAGCAAGTCGCTCAGAAGAAAAGCATCGAGATTTTAGAACAGGCCGACCTTGTCCTGCTCGTTCTGGATAACAGCCAATCGAATGACCGGCTTGACAAAGGGCTTCTTAAAAAAATCGGTGGAAAACGTGTTCTCATAGTATTAAACAAATGTGACTTGCCCGCCGGATTCGATACAAACAAACTGCCGGAAGCTCTGTCAAGCCCAGTGAAGATAAACGCCAAAGAAGCAACTGGTATCGAGAATTTGCTCGAAAATGTCCGGCATATTTGCGGCATCGCGGGCTTCGATTTGAAAACTGCTGTTTGTTTTACCCAAAGACAAAATAACCTGCTGCAGCAATTGATACATACCAAATCAACACAACAGGCAGCCTCAATCATAACAGAGTTGTTAAACGCCGCGCTTCGTGTATAATCTGCTTCTATGACGGTAAATCCTGAAAATTTAACACCTGCTATGAAGCAGTTTCATAAGTTCAAACAACAGCACCCGGACTCCATACTGTTTTTTCGCATGGGCGATTTCTACGAGACGTTCTACGAAGATGCCAAAACATGCTCGAAGGTCCTGGGCCTGACGTTGACCAGCCGGAGCAAAGGAACCAATCCCATCCCGTTGGCCGGCGTGCCGTATCACGCTGTTGATGGCTATCTGAAAAAGATGTTGCAGGCCGGCTTCAAGGTCGCCGTTTGTGAGCAGGTCGAGGACCCCAAAACCGCAAAGGGCGTCGTAAAACGCGACGTCGTGCGCATCGTAACACCCGGTACACTCACCGACGATATGTTGTTGACTGCCAAAGAAGACAATTTTCTCTGTGCCGTCAGTATGGGAACAAAGCACAAGGCCGCCATAAGCTGGGTCGATATTTCGACCGGCCATTTTTTCGCCCAGGAGCTGCCCGAAGATAGACTGCTCGATGAGCTGCTGCGATTATCGCCCGCCGAGTGTCTGCTGGCCGACAGACGCGGCGAGCTGTTCGAAGCCGAGACGAAAAAGCTCGTGAGTGACATTACGCAGCTAACCAATGCCGTTGTCACCGAACGACAGGCTTGGTATTTCGACCCATATCAGGCAAGGCAGCGTCTGCTGAAACATTTCGGAACAGCTACGCTCGAAGGCTTCGGTATCAGTGATGGCGAAGATGGTCTTATCTGCCCGGCCGGTGCTGTTATCGAATATCTCAACGAGACACAAAAAACCACGCTTGGCCACATCCGGAATCTAAAGAAAATCAGCCGTCAAAACTTTCTGCAAATCGACACGACCAGCCTGCGAAGCCTGGAAATCCTGCGCACAATTCGCACAGAAACCACAAAAGGCTCGCTGCTGGATAGCCTGGACGAAACGATAACCGGTATGGGCGGAAGAATGTTCAGGAACTGGCTGTGTATGCCGCTCTGCGACCTTACCGCTATCGCCCGGAGGCAGGATGCCGTCGAAGAAATCAAAGACGCTGATGACAAACTATCTGAGGTTCGCAGGCTGCTCTCGAACATATCCGACACCGAGCGAATCGCAGCACGAATCAGCACCTTCCGGGCGTCTCCGAGAGACCTGGTGGCGCTTACATCTACTCTGCGCCAGATACCGCAGTTGCGAAAAATCCTTGAGCAATTCGGCGCCGAGCTGCTCGTGCAATTGGCCGGCCAATGCGACAGTATGGACGAACTGGCTGACCTGCTCGAATCGGCAATCAAGCCCGAACCTCCTTCTCATCTTCGTGATGGCGGCGTTATAAAGACCGGCTTTTCAGAAGAGCTTGACCGCCTGCGCTCAATCTCCACCGATGGACGAAGCTGGCTCCAGGATTACCAGAAGCAGCAGTCCGAGCGGACCGGCATCGCGAACCTTAAAATCGGATACAACAAAGTCTTCGGCTACTACATCGAGATAAGCCACTCCGCAGCCGACAAGGTTCCCGTCGATTACGTCCGCAAACAGACAATCAAAAACGCCGAGCGTTATATCACCGAGAAGCTCAAGGAGTTCGAGACACAGGCCCTCAGTGCCGATGATAAGGCGCTCGAATTAGAGCAGCAGCTTTTTGAACAGCTTCGTCGTCAATCCGCCCAGTACGTAAGCCGCCTCCAGAAGCTTGCCGATACTATCGCCCAGTGCGATTGTCTTACCGGTCTTGCATATTTAGCTCGCCGGCGAAGCTATATCCGCCCGAAACTAACTGCCGGCCGTGAGTTTATTATTAACGAAGGAAAACATCCCGTGCTGAGTGAAATGCTCGGGGCACAGTTTGTTCCGAACGATATAGCCCTTACCGGCGGCGCAGGCGATATCCTCATCATCACGGGGCCTAATATGAGCGGCAAAAGCACATACATCCGGCAGGTGGCGCTGCTGGTCCTGATGGCACAGACCGGCTCGTTCATCCCGGCCAAAGACGCCGAAATTGGTCTGGTCGATAGAATCTTTACCCGCGTGGGCGCTTCGGATGAATTGGTTCGTGGCCAGTCAACCTTTATGGTCGAGATGACCGAAACGGCAAATATCATCAACAACGCCACCGATAAGTCCCTCGTAATTCTCGACGAGGTCGGACGAGGCACAAGCACTTACGATGGCCTTTCGCTCGCTTGGGCGATTACCGAACATATCGCCAGCAAAATAAAATGCCGGACACTTTTCGCCACACACTATCACGAGCTGACCGAATTAGCCGAGCTTTTCGGAAACGTCAAAAACTGCAACGTGGCCGTCCGCGAATGGATGGACGAAGTGGTATTTTTGCATAAGATTCTGCCCGGCGGAACCGACAAGAGCTACGGCATACACGTTGCAAAGTTGGCCGGCCTGCCCAAAACCATCCTCGAAAGGTCTAAGGAAATCCTTGAAGAACTCGAAAGTACATTCCAGAAAGAAGCTACCGGCGAGCATCTCTCAAAACACAAAACAAAAGAACCGGACAAAGACTCCCTGTTTGTCCAGAAACATAAGAGCGTTTTAGAAAAACTGGGCTCAACCGACGTAAACAACCTCACACCCATTGAAGCGATAAATTTACTTAACCAAATAAAGAACGAAATCAACGAAAAATAATAAAACACATGAAAAAAATCCTTGTAAAAGGGTGCTTCAGCCTGCTTAATATATACAGATGAAAACGCGGTAGAATATTTACTTTACTTGAAACGGCTTCTAATCACGAAAGGGGCAAGTACTATGAAACATACACTAAAATCAAAAATGGTTGTTCTGTGCGGTCTTGTGTTATTGCTGTCCGGCTGTACCGAGGTCGCTATCACCGGTAGAAAACAGTTCAATCTCGTTCCCGATTCGACGATGAATTCGATGGGTTTTCAGGCCTACAGCGAATTCCTTACACAGAACACACTCAGCAAAGATTCCAGCAGTACCCAGATGGTCAAACGCGTCGGAAGCAAAATTCAAAAGGCGGTGGAACAGTATTGCGCCCAAAACAACCTTTCGGACAGTTTGCAGGGATACCAGTGGGAAGTTAATTTAATCGAAGATGACCAGTTAAACGCCTGGGCTATGCCGGGTGGAAAGATGGTCGTTTATACCGGCCTGCTCAAAGTAACCCAATCGGAGGCCGGGCTGGCAACGGTTGTGGCCCATGAAATCGCGCACGTCTTCGCCAAGCACGGAGCAGAAAGAATGACTCAGGGCCTTGTCGTGGAAATGGGAGGTATGGCCCTGTCGAAGGCACTGGCAAACAGCCCTGCAGAAACAAAGAACCTGTTTATGCAGTCCTACGGCGTAGGCACACAGGTCGGCGTATTGCTTCCGTACAGCAGAGTGCATGAAACCGAGGCCGACCATCTGGGCCTGATATTTATGGCGATGGCCGGCTATAATCCTAACGAGGCCGTCAATTTCTGGCAGAGAATGTCCGTCGCAAAACAAGGCTCACAGACGCTTGAAATATTGTCCACACATCCCGCCGACTCGACCAGAATAAGAAACATACAAAGCCTGATTCCAAAAGCAATGCAGTATTACCGTCAATAGCGAAATCGGATAATCACGAAAACCTTATCCCTGTGCTTAACCTGTTCGATTGCGATATTGAGTATTTGGGATGATGGGTATTATTATTTTTTTCGAGCTTTACGAAGTGTCTTTTTGAGCAGCGGCCAAAGCCGCCAGGACGCCGGTCGAAAAACATGTTTGCAGATTATATCCGCCGCACGGCCCGTCAACATCGAGCACTTCACCAGCGAAGAACAAGCCAGGGCAAATCTTCGATTCCATAGTTTTAGCCTCAATTTCTTTAAGGCTCACGCCCCCTCGGGTTACCGTCGCCTCGGCAATATCTCTGGTGCGCACGATTGAAACAGGCAAAGCTTTTAAGGCTGCGATAAGTTTTTTTCGAGCATCTTTGTTAAGCTGGCTTGCCGCAAGTTCGTCATCACAGCCCACTCGCTTGCACAGAAAGATTCCAATGCGCTTCGGCAGATTTTCAGTAAGTATATTAACGATTTTCTTTTTGGGATTTGCACTTAGCAGCTCGGTCATTTCTTTATCGAAAGCGGATTGTTCTACATTCGGCGCAAAGTCCAGAGTAATTTCGATAGGACTTTTTTCGGCGTCAAGATAATCGGTAAGTTGCCGGCTCATATCGAGCACAGCCGGGCCGCCGATACCGTCGTCGGTGAAAATAATCGCCCCTGCGGTGGCAACCTTTTTGTTGTTTATGCGGGCCGAAATCTTAACATTTTCAACGGACGTACCTGCAAGCTGTCCCGGCCAGTCTTCAAGGCTTACCAGCGGGACTAAAGAAGCTCTGGTTTGGGTTATATTATGACCAAAGCTTCGGGCAAAGCGGTAGCCGTCTCCTGTACAGCCTGTTTTGGGCCATGAAAGCCCGCCTGTTGCGATAATAACTTTTTCGGCGCGTACAGGTTCTTTTGGGGTGTGAATTATAAACGTATCTGCCTGTTTGGTTATCTTGGCTGCTCTCTTGTCATAGAGAAAATTAACGCCGAGTTTTTTGGCTCGGTTTACCAGCGCATCTCTTACGTCATCGGCACGGTCTGAGGCCGGAAAAACGCACCCGTCTTGTTCGATCCTGGTTTGAAGCCCTAAAGAGGCGAAGAATTGCATCACATCCTGCGGCGAAAACTTGTATAAGCAGTAGCTCAAAAATCTGCCCTGTACAGAACCGAATATTCGGACAAGCTCTGCAGGGCTGGCGTTATGTGTAAGGTTGCAGCGTCCGGCCCCTGTGAGTATCAGTTTCCGGCCGGGCGCTGTATTGCCCTCGATTATCGTTGTATGAGCATCGGCCTGGGCCGCGAAAATCGCCGCCGTCAAACCCGCAGGCCCTGCTCCGATTATACATATTTCTGTTTCCATAGGCATATATTACAAAGACAGTTTTGGCCCTTCAATCTAATCGGTTAAAACGACCGTGTCAAACGTATCTCGCTGTGAAATCCCTAATTCGGTATTCACATTGCCGCTTTCAACTCTTGTAATTAACGCTTTTGTTTTTATAATAGGACCAATTAATAATTTTGGAGACTAAATATGGCAAAGATTACCAAACTTGATGAAATTGTATCGCTGTGTAAGCGAAGAGGTTTTATATTCCAGTCCAGTGAAATCTACGGCGGCCTTGCGAGCTGCTACGACTACGGCCCCCTCGGCGTCGAATTGAAGAACAACGTAAAAAAGGCCTGGTGGAAAAGCGTCGTACAGATGCGCGACGACGTGGTCGGGCTCGACTGCAGTATCCTTATGCACCCGATGATCTGGAAATCGTCCGGCCACGCCGACAAATTCGCCGACCTGATAGCCGAGTGCAAAAAGTGCAACACCAGAACCCGCGTTGACCACCTCAAGGAAAAAACTGCCGAACACGCCGATGAGCATACCGAGCATATCGCAATCGATGAGGCTATGGCAAAGGCCCGGGATTTGAGTAATAAGCTTTGTCCGAACTGTGGTGTGGTGGGCCAGTTTACCGAGCCGATGCCGTTTAAGCTGATGTTCGAGACCCGGATGGGCGCCAACGTTGACGATTCGATGACGATGCACCTTCGCCCCGAAACAGCTCAGGGAATCTTCGCTAATTTCAGAAACGTGCTCGATACCACCAGAGTAAAAATACCATTCGGTATCGCCCAGATTGGCAAGAGCTTCCGCAATGAGGTAACGACCAAGGCATTTATCTTCCGAACGCGCGAATTCGAGCAGGCCGAGCTTGAGTTTTTCTGCGAGCCGGGCACCGATGAGCAGTGGTTCGACCACTGGAAGCAGGCGCGGTTCGACTGGTATCTTGAGCTGGGTATAAAAAAAGAGAATCTGCACTTCCGCGTGCACGATGCCGACGAGCTTGCCCATTACGCCAAGGGCTGTGTCGATGTCGAATACAAATTCCCGTTCGGCTCCGGCGACTGGCAGGAGCTTGAAGGCATCGCCAACCGCACCGACTACGACCTCCGGCAGCATCAGCGCGGCATGAGGACCCTCAATAAATGGTATGAGAACGACCGGGACCTTACGAACATACAGCTTGTCGATGAGGCCGAAGATTACCATAAAGGCCCGCTGTCTTATTTCGATGAACAGGCTAAAAAGCGGTACATCCCTTACGTTATCGAGCCCAGCGCCGGCATCGACCGTAGCGCCCTTGCCTTTCTGGTCGATGCCTATGACGAAGAGGAAGTTCGCGGCGAAACAAGGAACCTTTTAAGATTTCACCCGGCCCTTGCGCCCGTCAAGGCCGCTGTTTTCCCGCTGGTAAAAAAAGATGGTATGCCTGAAATAGCGACGAATATCTACAACGGCCTTAAAAAATATTTCAACTGCTTCTATGACCAAAAGGGCGCGGTCGGCCGGCGCTATCGAAGACAGGATGAAGCCGGTACCCCGTTCTGCCTCACCGTTGACGGCCAGACAAAAGAAGACAATACCGTCACCGTCAGAGAACGTGACTCAATGGAGCAGAAAAGAATCTCAGCCGACCAGCTTCTCAGCTACCTGCGCGAAAAACTGGATTTGTAAAAATGAAAGGAGCCGCATATGAAACATATATATCTTTCCAAAAAACAAAAGAAAATTTTTGGTATATGTGGCGGCATCGGTGAGGCTTTCGATATTGATCCTACGTTAGTCCGGCTTGTGGTCGTCTTCTTATGCTTTGCAACGGGGATATTACCGTTAGTTCTGACCTATATAGTAGCACGGGAGATCGTCCCGAAAGAACCAGTTGCATAGATGAGTATCGGCTAAACCACTTATGCGAGAAGCTGGATATCTAATTTCTTGTCCTATTAATTTCCTAATCCACGAAGTTGCTTGTTTACATTCGTTGCGTAGTTATCGGTCATACCCATTATATAATCAAGGAATAACATGATAATCTCATATAGATCTTTCCCTTTAAATCTCTCGCCAGAATCTTGCTTAATGAAGTTTTTGATTATTTTTGTTTTGTATGAAGTTTTTTTACCATTAACAATTTCACGAGCTGCTTCTATTGAGTTTTCAAGTAAAATGCTTATTACACTATAGGCACCGAGTTCTAAAAGAACATTTCTTTGGTTCTGATATATTTTCTTTTTCAAATTTCCTTTTTCATATAAAGCGTCAATCTTAGAACAAAGACTATCATTATTTGTCTTTGACATAAGACTGCTATCTAAGCTGCCTTCCATAATTCTTTCGTAATTATTTTCAAAAGCTTCAACAATCTCTTTTATCATGAGATTTATCATCTTTCCGCGTAGCATTCCATTTTTAATACGCCAAGATATTTTAGAATTAAGTAGTCTTTTTTGTTCTTCCCTTAATTCGTCCTTTTTTTTCAGGAATTTATCAAATTCCTGCTCTATTAAATAATTTTCACGTAATAAATTTAATTCTATTGCATCTTCAATATCTAAAACTCTATAGCATATGTCGTCCGCCGCTTCGACAAGAAATGCTAAGGGGTGTCTTGTATATTCTGCTTCAAATTTAGAGCTATTATGTTTTTTCTCTATCAAACGCAGTTCTTTAGCAATTTCATCGAAATAATTATACTCTGTTTTAAAACAACTGAATTTATGGTCTTTTTTCTTAGGGTCTTCTTTAGCGAAATTTGAAGTCCAGGGATATTTAAGCAATGCACCAAGAGTCGAATATGTCAGGCGCATACCACCATCGTTTTCATAATATTCTTTATATGTAACAACTCGAAAAGCCATAGCGTTTCCATCAAAGTTTTTTAGGTCTTGTTGCTCTCTAACATTAAGCTCTTTTTCATCCTCTTTTATTTTTTCTTGAAACCATTTCCGAGTAGCCTCCTCTGCGGCATGTCCAAAAGGAGGATTACCAATATCATGAGCAAGACAAGCTGCTTCAACAATTTCTCCAACATTCGATGGTTCTAATTTGTTTGGAAGTTCTTCGTTATCTTTCAGCCATTGTCCAACCATTACTCCCAAACTTCGTCCAACACTTGCAACTTCTAAGCTGTGTGATAATCGTGTGTGAATATGGTCATTCTCGCTCAAGAGATGAACCTGTGTTTTGCGTCCCAATCTTCTGAAAGCGCTTGAAAAAGTTATTTTGTCTATATCTTTCTCGAATTGGCTTCTCCCATTTTTTTCTTCCCCATTGTTATTTGGGTCATGAAACCTCTTTTCAACTAACAATCTGTTCCATTTCATTTTTTCGCTCATATTTTTTTACCTTCATAATTTGTTTTTTTTAATTTTTGCATAAACATACGCAGACATGAAAGTTTTCCTCGTTTAGTTCTTCTATCATTTTAATTCTACCTCAATATATGACTTCTTGGTAAAGGCTGAGCAAAAATGCTTTTTTCTAAATTAAAGACGTGTTATCTCGCGTTTGCTATGATCTAATTATGTTTATCGGATGGAGATAAGAGGAAAATAATCAAAAAAAGGAAAATAACAAAAGGGAAAATCATAAGGTGAGTTTATTAGATTGATTATCGGGCCAAAGATGTACAATGTCTTCGCAGCCCGGCGTCGTTCAAATCCCAAAGGAAGAATCTCGGAGTATGCACTTTCAGGAAATCATCTTAAGGTGTATAATCTGGAACAACAATAAGATATACGACCGAAACATCTGGCCGAAATAGATAAAGTGTTCCGAGACTTAACGCCACAGGTAATCTATGAGGAATCTTTGAATTATGAGCAATGACTACACAACAATTAACTGTTTATCGAAACACGATGGCAAAGAAGTTAGATTAGCCGGCTGGCTCTACAAGGGCCGTTCGAGCGGCAAGGTTCAATTTTTAGTCATTCGGGACGGCACCGGCTTATGCCAGTGTATCGTTGAAAAAAGCAAAGTTCCCGAAGAGCTTTTCACTCAATTAAAACACCTCGGCCAGGAATCGTCACTGACAGTAACAGGAACAGTCCGCGCAGACGAAAGAAGCCTCGGAGGTTACGAATTAGCGGTAACCAGCGCCAAAATTATCTCGCCCGCCGATGGCTATCCTATCACGCCGAAATCGCATGGCATCGATTTTCTGCTCAGGCACCGCCACCTGCATTTTCGCTCGCAGCGGCAGTGGTGCATCGGGAAAATTCGCCACACGGTCATCGACGCCATCCGAAGATTTTTCAACGACAATGGTTTTATTCTAATAGATACCCCCATCCTCACCGCAACAGCAGGAGAGGAACAGCAAACACTTTTTGAAGTAGATTATTTCGGCTCGCCGCTGTATCTGAGCCAGACCGGCCAGTTGCATCTCGAATCGGCCGCAATGAGTTTCGGCAAGGTCTATTGCTTTGGCCCGACCTTCAGAGCGGAAAAGAGCAAGACACGAAGACATCTTACCGAGTTCTGGATGGTAGAGCCCGAGGTCGCATTCATCGATCTTGACGGCATGTTGGAATTGGCGGAAAATTTCGTTTCCTTCATCGTCGCCTGCGTCCTGCAAAACAACAAAAGTGAGCTTGAAGCCCTGGCCGCCGACATTGCTTCACTTGAAAAAATCAAACCGCCTTTTTACAGATTAACTTACACCGAGTCTGTTGACATCCTGACAAGTCAAAAAACCGTAGATTTTCTCGCCGCGCAGTTAAAAGAATTCCAAAACCAAAAGCAGCAATACGAAACAAAAATCACCGAGCTTGAAACACAGCAGGCCGGCCAGATAAAGCAGTGGCAGAAAGATAAAATCGCCGCTGAGCTTATTGAATTGCGCACCGTCCTTGCCGAGACGAATACGAAAATCGAAAACAATCCCAAACACGCCGCCCTGGCCGCGGAATTTAAATGGGGCAAAGACCTCGGCGGCTCCGATGAAACCATCATTTCTCAGATGCACGATAAACCCGTCTTCGTGACCCACTATCCTAAAGAGGCCAAGGCCTTTTATATGAAAGCCGACAGGGAAAATGAAAAGGTGGTCTTGAATTTCGATTTACTCGCCCCCGCCGGCTTCGGCGAAATCATCGGCGGCTCGATGAGAGAAGATGACTACGACCTGCTTGTCGCGAGAATCAACAATCAGGGCCTGAAAGTTGAAGATTACGACTGGTACCTGGATTTGCGAAGATACGGCTCGGTCCCGCACGGCGGCTTCGGACTCGGTGTCGAAAGAACAATCGCATGGCTCACCGACCAAAAACACATCCGCCAGTGCATCCCCTTCCCAAGGATGATGGACAAAGTTTACATCTGACGGCGATGTTTCATAAAGAAAGAGTAATCCCAACAATATACAAAAAACGGGGCGTCTGATACGCATATCAAACGCCCCGCTAAGCTCAAATATAATCTATAGTGATTTTAATCAATCGACCGTTGACCACTCGTCAGTCAGCGTATTATCCTGAAGCCAGTTTTCCTCCAGCAATGCCATATCGGTTTCATCAACCTTACAGTCACCATTGAGGTCCCCCACCAGCGGCTCATAGTCCGGCAGTGACTGGGCCGCCTGGCAACTGTCGCTATATACGTTTATCGTCACCGTGTCCGAGCCGCTGTATTCGCCGTCGGAAGCATCCAGTTGCAGGACATACTCACCCAAAGCCGACAGGGTGATACCCGTATCCTCAGCGGTCGCCGTTTCTATAACAGCGTCCCCTTCATTCGGCTCGCTAATCACCGTCCACTGCACAGTGTAAGGACTTATCGCACCGTCGTCGATAACGGTCGCATCCAGATTCCCGATCCTTACGCCATCCGCCAGCCATGTCACTACATCTGCCCCGGCGTTTACTTGTGGAGGCATATTATCTGCGACAAAGCTGAAGATAGGACCATAAACCGGATCATTATCACTGCCGGTATAAGAATCGATCGCCCAATAGTAACGCGTCTTTGGTTTCGTCTGAACGGCAATAGAAGTCACGCTCTGGTTGCTGACGACCCTCATAGCATCCGGGTTGGTAAATTGTTCCAGCATTTGCAGGTCGTCCGTAAAGTAAACGTCAACAGATACCGGCTGACCCGGCACACTCGGTTCAGGCAAAGTCCAGCTCAACTCCAGAGCTCCTCCTGATGCACTGCCGTTATCTGTCGGCAATGGTTTAAGTGGATGAACACCACGTACCTCTATCATACCGGATGTTTCGGCCGGACCAACAACAATCTCGCCCGCTCCGCCGTAGGCCTTGATAACTCCGTTGTCAATAGCCCAGTTGATTTGGTTATTATTTCCCGTCGTATCAGGAACTATCATGGCGCCGCCCAGGAAATCTATGCTGTGCTCGGCTGTCGCCAGATCTAGATGCAGACCAGTGCTCCCGAGGAGGTTCAGTGTTCCACCTTCCAGCTCGACAACTCCATTACCACCAGGCTCCTGACCGACCCCGAAGGTTTGAGTGTGTATGTTGACAGTCCCGCCTTCATATATAGTCAGAAATCCTTCGCCCCTGAAGCCCACATACATACGCACACTGGAATTCAGCACCCCGCCGTCATACACCTCTATGCGACCGGCATTATCATCTATATCGCCTGCTTGATAACCTAATATGAACCAATCGGTGACCGTCAGGTTTCCCCCATCGACTATTTTCAATGGGCCTCCGCCTAAGTCTATCTGCCACGCCCCGGCATCCGGAATATCAACTATACATTCACTCGGACCGTTGAAAAAAGCCTTAATAGTGGCCGAGGGTAATGTCGAACCCGACCAATTAGAAGCTTCGCTCCATAAGCCGCTTTTCGGCGCCGCCCAATTTGTTGACGATTGGGCCAAAGTCACCCCGGCCAAACAAAAAACAATAACCGCACACAATACAATTCGAGTTCTCATTACATGTTCTCCTTCTAAATAAGGTTTCAATAATAACGAATTAACTTTGTCTGCATATCAAAAGACCTTTGGCCTCAAATACCGCACCAAAGCACTGATAAACACTGCCTCCTCAGGCTGGATTACTCCTCAACTAACGTGAAAGTCCAAAATTTCATCAACCCGGAAAAACAGGATATTGTAACTTTCCTTCTTTATTTATACCAAATCAGCTATATCATCGTCAAGGCATTTTATTCGAAATCAACCGGGAGCTTATATAAAAAACATTGGCACAATCGCCGACTTTCTTATACAGTATTAGCCATGAGCTTATCCGGATAACCGGATGCAATAGAGCCGGTTGTTTGGTTAGGCTCTAAATCTGCGTGATTGTTTAATGTTCTCCCCCGAAGCGGGAGCAGTTTGAATAATGTTTATCAGGAGGTGAATTATGAGAAAGTCAATTTTTGGTTCGATAACTCCAACGCTGACAGTACTGGTAATGATGACAGTTGCCTTTGCTGCTCTGGCTGCCGCATCAGGCTCAGGCTCTCCGCTGGGCAGTGAGCGTGCCAGGGCTGCCAAATCCGACAACGATGGCAAGCTACGCATCATCGCCTTCGGTGCCCACCCGGACGACTGCGAGATTAGGGCCGGAGGCGTAGCCGCCATGTGGGCCGCTCAGGGCCATCACGTAAAATTCGTCTCCACCACCAACGGCGACATCGGCCACTGGAAAGAGGCCGGCGGCCCCTTGGCTCAGCGCCGCACTCGCGAAGTACAGGAAGCCGCCAAGATATTAAACATCGAAACAGAAGTACTCGACAACCATGATGGCGAGCTTATGCCCACACTCGAAAACCGAAAGGAATTTGTAAAGCTAATCCGGGAATGGAAAGCCGATATCGTCCTTGGCCCTCGAACCAACGACTACCATCCCGACCACCGTTACACGGGAGTCCTTGTTCAGGATGCCGCCTATATGGTAATCTGTCCGTTCATCTGCCCCGATGTCCCGCACCTGAAAACCAATCCGGTTTTCCTGTACTTCTCCGACCGCTTCCAGAAACCCAATCCCTTCGAGCCGAGCCTGGTCGTTTCTATAGACGACGTAATTGAAAAGAAGCTCGATGCAATGGTTGCTCTCGAATCGCAGTTTGTCGAAGGCGGCGTATCCGGCAACGAGTCAATGGTACCAAAAAACGATAGAGAACGGGCCGCCGCTCACAAAAGGGTTCGCGAGAGTTTTCGCCGCCGCTTTGAATCTACCGCCAACCAGTACCGCGAAAAGCTGATAGAGTTCTACGGCGAAGAGAAAGGCAAAAAAGTACGCTGTGCCGAGGCCTTCGAGGTCTGTGAGTACGGCCGCCGACCATCAGAAAGCGACCTTAATAAAAAGCTCTTCCCATTCTTCGAACGATAAGAAGATAGACAGTCACCTGTATTAAATGTGTTGAGATGAGATAATGGCAGGATAAAATCAGCCGTGTAGAGTGTGCAATAATACTTCTCTGCCTAAAGGCAGTTTGCACATGCAGAAGTCATCTTTTTCGTCCTGAAGCTTCACGAAGAGCCTTTAGAAATCCTTCACGAACTTCCTGGCCTAGAGACTCTGCCTTATGGACATCTTCCCACGCTTTGTCATGTTCTTTTTTGACGAAGTAGATCAGCGCTCGCTCGGCGTAGGCAACAGAAAATCGTTTTGGGTCTATCTCAATGGCCCTGGTGTAGTCTGCGATGACCTTGTCATATTCTTTTTTACGATGATACCCCATCGCCCGATAGTAGTAGGCCATCCCAAACCTTGGATTCTTCTTAATGGCCTTGGTGAAGTCTGAGATTGCACGGTCGTTTTCGCCTTTTTCGAAACGGGCCATCCCCCGATTATAATAGTCTTTGGCCTCCTTACAACCACACACACCGGCGGTAATCATTGTTCCAATCAAGGCAACTAAAACAACTTTTATTACACCTCTGTTCATTCTGGTAAACATACCATCTTCAGCCGAATTGTATATGTATTTTTGTTATCGTTGTTCTCTCCCATGTAAGACTCCGCCGCTGGCAGGGTATATCTATTTGCCGTCTTCCCCGCCGTATTGCTCCAAAACGGTGATCTCGCCGGTGTTGTCATCGACCTCCACCCGCGCCTTGGAACCGTCGCCTACATACCAGCTCTGGCCTTCTTCGGTGATATACATATTGTAGCCGTCGCCCATGGGTATTGGCTGGGGTGCTCCGGACTTGCCGCCGCCGACATCGACAACGGTCATCTCGCCCGTGGTCTCATTGATCTGCACCTGCATCTTGGTGGTCTTGCCGTCGGGTCCTTCACTGACATACCAAAGCTTGCCCTCTCCGGTGATATAGAGATTCTCGTTGTCGCCCATGGATATTTTTTGGAGGCCTTTCGAGCCTTTGGCCTTGGCGTAGTCGCCCTTAGACGGTTTGGCCTCGGAGTAATCTTCTAAAGGCACTTCCTCGGTCGAATCCAATGCGTCGGCGTACTGTGCATCAGGTTCGGTAACGATCGCGTCTAATTCGGCCAGGAGACGGTCATGTTCGGTCTCTACGATAACGGGACTTTCGATGGTCCCGGCCCGGTTGTCGCTGAAGTGGATAATATGACGGATACCGAGAGACACAACGGTTACTAAGGCCAGAATTAACGCCCCGATTACCAGTTGTTTGGTTATTGGCTTCATGTTTTACTCCATCGAATATTTCCAACATAATATTATATAATTTTTACAGCTAAACTGCCAGCCTCTTTTTCATGTGACGGGTTGAGATTGACTTACCCTAACTCACTTTTTTCTTCCTGAATCTTTTCGAAGAATCTCAAGAAACCGAACTTCCTGACCCAGAGACTGGGCCTTATGGACATCCTCCCACGCCTGGTCATATTCTTTTTTACGATGGTAAGTCATCGCCCGATAGTAGTAAGCCATACCATACCCCGGCCTCTTCTTAATGGCCTTGGTGAAGTCTGAGATTGCACCGTCAGTTTCGCCTTTCTCGAAACGGGCCACCCCCCGATTGTAATAGTCTTTGGCCTCCTTACAACCACACACACCTATGACAATTATTGTTCCAATCAAAGCAACTATTGTTACCGGGTGTTTAGTTTTCATTACTATCTCCTTTTCTAAAGGCAGAAGTCCATCCTTAGCTACTTTGATCTTCTTGCCAACGGCATCTTAAAAAATAACGTCAGCACGACTCTTTCATAAAAAATGTTTAAGGACCCAGTCACGGGTGCAACAGGGTCCTTAGTTTGTATCTAACTGTTTACCATCATCGGCCGATGCGTTTCTTATAGTCCTCGAGTTTCTCTCCGGCTTCCTCGCGAGTCATCTTGCCTTCTCTGACTGCCGCTTTGATACGACGTTCAAAGCCTTCATACGCTCTTTGTTTGTCGTCATCACTCTGTGGCTCTCCGCGGCCAACGTCCATTCTTTCCTTGATCGCTTTCACGGCGCCTTCGTACCTCTTGGTCGCGTCTTCTTTACTGAATCTTACCGGCCTCGACAAGTTCACCGAGTTCCTTCTTTACCTTCATCAGATAGGCCTCCGCTCTGTCCGCGCCCTGGTCCTTCCTGGCACCGCCTGCTTTCTTGAGGGCTTCCAGCATTAGTCCGGCCTGTTCCAGCGAGAGTTCTCCATTGCTGACAGCTTTACCGAGCCGCTTTTCAACTGCTTTGTAGTCCTGGGCGGATGCTATGCCAAGTGGTAGTACGACCATGGCGCATAGCAGGACACATATCTGCAGCCAGCGTGAGTTCGATTGATTTGATTTATTTGATACGATCATCTTGAATCTCCTTTCAAGAAATCCGCCGCTGTTGATTTCGCTTGCCATCGACGGAGGGCGGAGAACCGGGCGAGCAAGAAACTCTACTGCTGGTAACAGAGAGTCAGCATAAAATTTAGGTTTAGCATTCAGGCAGGATATCACCAGGTCATCACAACAGATCTCCTCCATAGCGCGCAGGTTACGCTGTGCCCACCACACCACAGGATTCCTCCAGAACATGACGCAGGCCAGCCACTCAAGCCATCGCACCATGTAGTCTCATCGACGTACGTGCGCCATCTCGTGTGCCAGAACCCATTGCCACTCGTGAGCATCCATTTGATCGAGCAATGCAGTTGGAATAACTATTTGCACTTTTCCGCCAGCCCACCATACCATCGGCGAAATACGAGCGCACGTCGTGCAAATTATCGGGATGGCCTTTAGCCCTAATCGACGGGCAATCTTTTCTGCTTCAGTTTGCTACTGCTGTGGTGCAACATCAGATTCCGCCGTCAACATGCGGCTAAAGCGACAAACCCTGACCATCGAAAAGCTAAATACAACCACGCTTCCCAACAGCCAGATTGGCGGTAACCAGACTCTTGCGTGATACCATATAGTAATATCGAATTTTGATGACACCGAAGTATATGGTCGTTCATCAATATTGAGCTGGTGGCTGTTAGAAAGCAGCGCTCCTGCTCTTAAATTTTTATTGGACGCAACAGCCGTTTCACCCTGTGATGGAATCGTGACAATAGGAATCTTGACAATTGGCGGCGTCACCAACTTTATGAAGACAAGCAGCCATAGTATATAGGCAAGGTGAGGACGCCTGGCTTTTGCTCCCACTAGCATCGCCACGATACTTAAGGCAAGTGATAAAAACGCATTGCTTAGCCCCATCTGAAAAAGGAAATCAGTCATGCTTTATCTCCCTCATCAACCTGCCCGTCAAGAATCGCCCGGATACGGTTAATCTCTTTACGAGAGATCTTTTTCTCCTCGACAAGATGCGTAATCAGCGGCGCGAACGAACCTGCTGTCAGCTTGTCCGCGAGCGATTCTAACTGCTGCCCCGCGTAAGTCTGGCGTGAGATTGCAGCCGAGAACAAATGGACGAACAAACTGCGGTCACGCTCGACATACCCTTTATCTTCCAGACGTTGCAGTAGTCTCTGGACTGTTCCGTGCTGCGCTTTGGTTGTGTCAGGATAGAGTTGCTCGCGTATTTCGCGGGCAGTCAGACGCTCGTTCTGCCAAAGCAGATCAATGACCGCCAATTCCGCATTAGCCAGTGGTGATTGTTTCATTTTGTAGCCCTCAATGTTTCAATTAAATCACGATATCTTGTCGTAACTCTACGACAAGTTGTCGCAGTTGTCAACAATAAATCTGAAATTTCTATTATTTAACTTATAATGGGACTGTACTGATTTGTAGTGACAAAATGGAGTTAGGGAGTCACACGAAAATTAGGGTGTTTTTCAGCTCCTGAAAGAGGTGACTTTGCGTCTTTTATGTCACTTGTCCACGGCTTCTGTTTTTGGCAGTTTTGCTCGCCACTCTTCAGCTTTTTCCGACTTTTCCGAGACTTCATAGAATTCGATTGGATTACGCCATGACTCCAATATGTGTGGATGAGTGCCGCCAAGTTTAAGGCGACGGCCTTTGACAGCTTCAACTAATAACGGTTCTGCTTTGAATCATCTGTTTGTTGTGCAGCTTTACTTCTTAATCGCAGCGGTCAGAATACCTTTCATGGCGGCAGCCTTGACGTGCGAGGGTTGGTCATCGTCCTTTAGCTCTTTGTACATAGCTGCTGCTTCGGATTTCTTACCGTCGGCCAGCAACTGCTCGGCACAGACCAGGCGGGCGTCGGCTACGGATATCTTCATATTGGCAGATGCCTTTTTCGCGAACTTGCTGAGTTCCTTGGCCGCAGCCGATGTGCCGATCAGACCCAGCGATTGGGCCGCGGCATTGGCGACTTCAATGTCGGAGTCGCCGAGAAGCTTCGAGATGACCGGGATGCTCTTCTTGTCGCGACGTACACCCAGCGAACCGATAATGCCCGGCTTGAGCTTGCTGTTGACCTTCGGCAGCGCCTCCCGCATAGCCTTGGTCGCCTTCTCGCCCGGAATGCGTTCTAGGGCGTAGCGTGCAATGTGCGAGGTCTCCTCGTCGGCTAAAAGAGCGGCGAGGGCCTTGACGGACTGGGCGGCCGTGCCCACAACTCTCAGTTTGCGGCACACATAATCCTGTGCGGAGCGTGAGATGCCTCCGGCAAGTACCTCCACCAGGCTCTTTTCCAGTGCCTTACGTGCTGCGGCATCGTCATGCGTAGCGATGATAGCTTGGTCGATGGGCTTCAGGGCCTCGCGGTCTGCGCCCCAGTCATAGGTCTTAAGCGTTTCCAATGCTTTCTCTAATGTGGCCGAATCCGTTTGTGCAACGGCTACGGTAGCTGCACCTGCCGCCAGTGTCATTCCAATAGTCTCTTTAATCGTCATAATCAAGTCTCCTTGTCGTAATCATAGCTTGCTCAAATCACCCAGGGCTCTCTTCTTGCAACGTCGACAAGGCGGTTGGCTTCGTCGTCGTCAATGAACTGCTGTTTCTCTGTGTCCCATTTCAGTGACCGTTCCAGTTCGTAGGCAATAAGGAACAGGTGGCACACTGTTGCGGTGTGGACCGCGTATTTGATGTCGCGGAACGGCCTCCTGCGAGTCTTCACGCAGTCGATAAAGTCGCCGTAGATACCCCCGCTTCCGGCATAACTGGGAACCGGCTTTGAGGGGCCTTTCTCATTCGTACCTTCTACTTCCAGGTTGCCTCGATCCGGGTAATTATGGTGAAGAAGCTTGCCGTTCGGATAGCGGCAGGTTGCGAACTTTCTACCGTTCTCGTTGTGGAAGATGACTTCTTCAGGCTCCAGTTCCCTGACATCAATGGCGAAGGTCGCACCACCGAAATGATGGGCGCCCCAGTCCGTCATGCCGCCGCCCGAATAATCCCTGAACGACCGCCAGCTTGTGCCGTCGATGCTGTAGCTGCCGCTGCATCGGTGCCGATGGTACGGTGCCCAGGGGGCCGGGCCAAGCCACCTGTCCCAGTCAAAGCCGTTGGGGATCTCTTCCCCTTTCTTATTGCAGTCCATCGGTAACGGGCCAACGTTAACGTTGACCGACTTGATGATGCCTTTGTCTCCATTCCAGCAGGGATCGACCGTCTTCCTGTAGTCTTCGAGCACTCGCTGACTGCCGCCGGATACGACCCGACTATAACGCCGGGCAGCGTCGATCATCAGCTTGCCTTCACGAAGCGTCTTGGTCTCGGGCTTCTGACAATAGATGTCCTTTCCGTGGCGGCATGACTCGATCACTATGATCGCGTGCCAATGATCCGGTGTTGCACAATGCACAGCGTCGATATCATCGCGTACCATAATTTCGCGGAAGTCGTTATAAGCTTTGCAGTCATTAGTGCTGTACTTCTCGTTCACACGGTTCATGGCGCCATCTCGGACATCCTTTCTTACGTCGCACACGGCAACGTACTGGACATCGTCCCGACCCAGGAACGAACCCAGGTCGCCCCGGCCCATGTTGCCGATGCCGATGCCGGCCATCACGATACGGTTACTTGGCGCCGTGTTGCTCCCTCTTCCCATTGCCGCCGCTGGGATCAGGTAAGGCAGTGTCACCGTCGCCGCCGCTGCTTTCAGAAATGTTCTTCGACCATGAGATCCGCCCCGGTCCTTCGTTGGTTTGCTTTTCTGATTTGTCACGTTTTTATCCTTTCCTGGGCTCAGTGTGCATAATTGCTTTAAGCTGTGTCGAGTCTGAATCTAACTTGATTAATCAATATCGCATGAGTTATGAGGGCATTTCCCTGGATAGCCTCTCTCCTCACGACCGTCACAAGGTTTCTGCTGATACTGATAGCAATTTTAATTCTACGACTATTTCTAATGATTATACTCCGCAAGCACGACATATCAAGGGCTGTTTTCTCAAACTTAAGGATTTTTCCGGGCTTCCAGCAATTCCTATAAAATTTATCCTCCCTCGTCCATCTTCCATCTTCCATCATCTATCCGCTCTACGCTCTACGCTTCAGAGCCTGTCCTGAGCGCAGCCGAAGGATTTTCTATGAAGCTGCCCGAAGGGCCTCCTCAATTTTGCACTTTACATTTTGATTTTTTTTCTTTGCTTTTTCCCTCTTTGCCCTCTGAGGCTAATATTTTTAATCCGCATAATCAGCGTTAATCCGCATCTGATTTCTCCTCTCGCTCAGCTTCTAAAAGCTCTTTATTAAAAACATAAACTTTAATCTCTTGCTCAGAGGTTTCTTCACCTTCGAAAACAACAGTAACCGAATGTACGCCAATATCTTCTAGGTTAGGTCTCCATTTAATATAATCCTGGCGATCTCTTTTTATTAATTTCATACCGGCCGGATACGGTTTTTTTATGAAAATGTGGCAATTCATCGGAGGGTTAATCTCTATCATAAATATGTCGTCATATCGTTTTCTATCAGAAGGATTTTGAATTTCCAGAAGGACCTTTCCCTCTTCATTAACTTCTTTTTGCATAGCGAATAATTCATATGCACTTTCTTTTGCTCTCATAAGGCAAGGCAGAAGAATGCTCATTAATAAGACGATAATGGACATTACTATCAACAGTTCAAGAAGAGTAAAACCTTTTCGTCGCACTTTTTGTCCCTTCTGATTTTGATTTTAAATGGTCATCCCGACCGAAGTGGAGGGATCTGGTACACGAAATTATATGTGCATACGTTTAAAGAGACAAGCAATCCAATCTTAAATTTTAAAAAAACTGAAATTCAAAATGTTTCATTCTGAACGTAGTGAAGAATCTCAATCCCAACTCAAAACTAAAAACTCAACATTCAAAACTAAATTGCGGCAATCTTAAATCAAATCATCAACAGTAAATATTCAATTGAATTGCTTGCTCCACCGGCCATTGCGAGTAAAGCGCGGCGATTGGATAAGTAGCTGAAAGTTGTTGCGTGATTCGGGTCGGATGCCTACAATGAACAATATGGAGATATTGGATTCTATTGCTCTACCACCGAAGGTAGGACGATCAAAGTCAGATGGTGAAGACCGTGTTACCAACGACAAGAAACAAATGGCAAGTTTCTCGCAGGAAGACTATTTATGATGTCTTTTGAAGTGGCAGGACTAAAATTTCGCAATCCATTCGTGGTCGCTTCTGGCCCTGCAACGAAGCATATCACACAACTCATCGAGGCCGAACAGTGCGGCTGGGGCGGCGCCAGCCTAAAGCTCGCCATCGAACCTGCGCCGTACATCAATCTGGATCCCAGATACGGATGGTGGAAGCAGGAGCACTACTTGGCCTTCTCCGCAGAGAAGCGACTGACCCTTGATGAAGCCCTCAGACTTACGGAAAAAGGCAGGAGGCAGACCAAAGAACTCATTATCCTGGCCAATATAGCTTATACGGGCGAAAAGGGAATGGACGGCTGGTTGGATATGGCGAGGAGATTTGTCGCAGCGGGCGCGCACGGCCTCGAACTGAACATGTGCTGCCCAAACATGTCTTTCAATTTAAAGGTTTCTGGCGAGCAGGAGCACACTGCTCAATCCGGTGCCAGTCTCGGACAGAACGCAGAGATTGTAGGCATGGCAACCAAAATCATTTCAGATGCCGTTGACGTGCCGGTCTTCGTGAAGCTTACACCTGAGGGTGGCAGAATCGCCGAGGTCGCACAAGCCTGTTTCGAGAACGGGGCCAGTGTGGTTGGCACTACGGGCAATCGCCTGGCGATTCCCGAGTTCGATATCCACGATCCCAAACGTGGCCCATTCCGGTTTCAGGTCGAGCCCTCGGTGGCATGTTTCTCGGGCCCGTGGGTGAAGCCGCTGGCGCTTCGCGACGTCTTCGAAATCCGCAAGAAGGTTGGCCCGGTACCCTGCATCCTCGGCACTGGCGGTGTGCGCAACTATGTCGATGCCGTTCAGATGATAATGTGCGGCGCCGACATGATCGGCATCTGCACCGAAGTGATGCTTCACGGATTTGATTTTCTCTCCGGCCTGCTCGAAAACATCGATAAGTTCATGGACCGGCACGGCTATAATTCGTACAGAAATTTTCGGGATCTGGCTGTCGAAGCCATCGCCCCGGCAGACAAACTCACCCTCGAGCAGGTGTATGCCCGGGTTGAGCCTCAGTTGTGCGACGGCTGCGGCTGTTGCGAACGGATCGGCCATTGTTATGCCATAACTATAGAAGACCAAAAGGCCATTGTGGATCCGCGCCAGTGTACCGGCTGCTCCACATGTCAAAATGTATGCCATGCCGGCGCAATCTCATTCGTCGAGAGAGGATAAGGTCTCGTGCGAACTGCTCTACTTGCCGAGTGGGGAAACTCAATTTATCCCATAGGGAAACTAAATTGCGGCAATCTCACGAATCGACTAAACCGTGTAGGGGCGGTTCGAGAACCGCCCTCACGAATAATCAATTGAATATGTTTTTGCCTTAAAGAAACCCCCCGGCCTTAAGCCGTTTCTTTTATCGAGAGTTCCCTCAGCATTTCTGAAGTTTACAGCTATGTCAAAACCCTCTGTATCCGGTCAGCTCTCATAGACTTCGAAATACAGGTGAAGCATTCCCTGCGTGTTACAGGAGCAAAGCAACATGCAAGCCGCGTGACAATAACCAAATCTGATCCGATACAGTGTTATGCCGTCCTTCTTATATTTCAAAGGTAACGATCTGTAAGATACACTACATATTTATGATGTTTCTTTCGGTGTTGCGCAAGTTTAATAATGACTTCCTGATAAGTAGCCTCATGAAAAACAACACCATCAGAGCGAACGACTGATTTAAACTCCTCAACTTCTTGTCGATGATTGAAACCGTGTTCACCAAGAGCATCATACCAGAGATAAAGTAGACGGTAGTTCATATGTCCGAATTTGTGATTTAATCCTAAAATGTGTTTGATCAGCTGTGCGACATGGAGATATTTAAAATGACTATCATATGGTGATATTGCTTGTGCAACGCCTTTGGTTGCCGGTAGATTCTGCCAAATGTCTTGGTTTTCGAAATATTTTGGATCAAAACCGCCATGCTTACGAGCAGAGTAGGCTTCAGTGAATTTACATTCGATTGCAAAGGCAGCATATTTGCCATATCTCCTTGGGAAAATAACAACATCAAGATTCGGGGAATACTGAAATCGGTCATCAATTGAAAATTTTTGCTCAAATCGTATTTCACCGTTCAATTCTTTACCTGCACGAGAAAGCCCACATGCCGAACATATGACAGACAAATCTGATGATGCACGCCAGTAATCGAATATATTTACTCCGAGGGCTGAAGAAGAATGAATGGCCTGCATTTTAGAAGGATGTCCTGCCATGCCCTTCAGCTCACCACCATCGCCATCGTTTATTTCATTCTTAGTATTTACATTCAGGGGGAGATATAGATTATCCCCCAATGTGCGTGTGTAAGCTTTTCTACCTCGCGTTCCTCGACTGCCAATGAGCCCAATCCCTCGATTCTTGGCCCATTCAGTCTGCTTAGAAATAATTTGATTAATCGCATTCATTTTGTTTCTTTTTCTCCATTTCCGCTACGGCTAAACAATTGACTACATTTTTTCTTTACATATTTCTATATAAATCTCAAACAGAACGACTCGCTCCTATATCATACCATTGGCCGACCAATAATTGCAACAATCAAAGCCCAATAGGGGGTACTACAATTCCTGTAAGATAAGAGCTGACATATCGTTATCGTAGCATCATTGTTAAGTTATCAAAAATAGAATGCTCCCAACAAAATTTTTTTTTCTTCATAGATTCAGTAACTACAAGGACTAAGAACAAGACAAAAAATTTTATCAGGAAAATTCAAAATTTGGGCTTTACACTTTATCAAAATATCCGTAATTTGCCGATACTGTTTCTTACGGGTATTAATGCTATATATAGCATAATTCCCGGTCATTTTACTATATATTGTGGTCTTTTTTTCGCAGGGAGGCGTATAAAATGTACGATAAGAACAGATTTATAAAAAACGGCTGAGTCAGTTGGTCCTGACTCAGCCAAATTTTGGGGGTATCATGATGTCAACCCCAGTTCAATTCATGTCATGGTACCCCCCTCGTTTTGAATTTCAATAAAATTTTGAAATTAAGTGAAAAATTTTTCAATTAGTCCTATTTCTATGAAATGGGTAGTTGTAAGAGAAAAATAAACAATAACCAAAGCTTGATTGAATTCCACAAGTGTCCTGTTACAAATCTGTTTAGGCGGGACGTGTTAGGATTTGATTGGGATATTAAAGGAGTACCAAAAATGAGTTTTACAGAACAAATTATTCAAAATGTTTGGAAAAAAGGTAATATTATACCGGGTAATGACCAAGATGTCTGGCGAAAGGACCAGTGTGGTGCTTGGATTTATAGAGATTACTATGGTAATCGAAACTCGCAGTATGGGTGGGAAATTGACCATATAACGCCAGAATCACATGGCGGTAGCGATGAACTTACAAATCTTCGTCCTCTCCAATGGGAGAATAATGTAACCAGACAAGATGGTCGTCTTTCGCGTACTGTTACAGCTTCTGGTACAAACAATGTGCATGGCTAAATAGCTAGGTCAGACATAGTAGCAGTGGGATTTAAGAACAAGGGTACTGGGAACATATTCTCCACGCCCTTGTTCTTTCTATTAAGGGAGAATTCTGGGGACACTATACATATTTGTCTGCTAGTCTTACTACGGGTAGCAGCCAGCCACCGAGCAAACACATATAATGAAGTGAATAGTGATTTTTGAACATTAAGCATCGAGTATCCGATATCGATAAACTAAATAATTTCCGTTAAAACGCACAAAAACCAAGAAAACAAATATATCCTCGATGATTGCTTCCTTGCTTTTCTATCGGGGACCAAAAATCAACAAAATCAACCACAATTTACCCCGTTTTTACCTTTTAACTTTAGTCACTTTAGTCACTTTAGATCACTTTGAACTTTTTCAGTCAAAAACGCTCACTCTTAAAAACAAAAATATAAATTTTCAAAATTTTTTATCTCCCTTATAGATAACGACTTACGGCTTCCGAGCCCAGAAAAATGCCCGATTTTTCGACTCAAAAGTGTCCATTGCTCTAATTATAGAGGGATGACTTTTTTCCCTCGTAAGGGGGTGTTTTGAATTTGAGTCATTTAGATTTTGATATTCCCAATATGGAGTTTACCCTCGATGTTAGCTCACATGCTTTTCTGTCGGGGGATATTCGGATTTCGAGTTTGAGCTATATAAATTCTACGAATTCTTACGTACGAATTTATAAGCTTTTTATGCAAAACAAACCCAATTTTGGAAATGACAAAATGAGCATAAACTTAGACGTGACATACAATTACAAGAATTTACCCCGCTGGCGGAGCCAAAAAACAAAGCCAATTCAAACCCAATTCAAAGCCAATAAAGCCAAAAATAAACCCAATTTAACCCAATTCAAAGCCAAAACAAACCCAAACAAACCCAATATCGAAACAGCCCCAAAGCTCTTTTTGGCTTTCACTTTCCCTTGCCCCGGCTATAATCTTCCCATGCAGATTTGGACAATACAAAAACTCTTAAACTGGACTACTGAATATCTCACGGGCAAGGGTATTGAATCCCCTCGCTTAAGCGCCGAGCTGCTGCTCTCTCACACGGTGGGATTAACACGAATTGAATTATATACCAAATTCGATAGGCCCGTCCCGCCGGAGCAGTTGGACCGGTTGCGGGATTTAGTAAAACGGGCCGCACAAAACGAGCCAATAGCTTACCTGGTCGGTCGGACCGAATTTTACTCGCTCCAGATAAATGTAACGCCGGATTGTATGGTCCCTCGCCCTGAGACGGAATTGCTTGTAGAACGCGCCATAGAATTTTTACGAGAACGCCGCACACGCACTCAGTATGTCTGCGATTTGTGTACAGGTTCCGGCTGCATTGCCGTGGCAATCGCTGAAAACTTTTCCGATGCCCGCATAATCGCAACGGATATCTGCGACGCAGCTCTGGCAGTCGCCGCCGGAAATATAAAAAAGCATCAGCTAAGCGACCGAATCAATCTGCTCTGCGGCGATTTATTCGACCCGGTCATATCAGGCCTGGATGTTAACGAATTTGATTTGATTGTCAGCAACCCACCTTATGTAAGTACCGCCGAGTATGAAAAGCTTGATATGAATGTAAAAGATTATGAGCCGAAAAAGGCCTTATTTGCCGGTGTAAATGGTCTTGATGTTTATAGCAGGATTATTGAAAAGGCAGGGCAATTCCTCAAACCTTATGGGGCCTTAATGCTGGAAATCGGTTACGCTCAGGGGCCGGCGGTTAAAGAATTGCTCGAACAAACCGGAGATTTTCGTGAAATTAAAATCGAAAAAGATTTCCACAACAACGACCGCATCGTTACGGCAAAAAAATTATCAACCTGATTTATCTGAGGAATCGGTGTCTTTATCATCTTTCAAATTCTGCCGTAATAGATGGACTTCTTCAGCAAGCTTTCCGAGTTCCATACGAATCAGTTTCTGCTCCTTGCCAGCGCTCATAAAGTATCTTGAGACCCGGAGCAGGCAGATAATAATCAGAGCAAATATGAAACCGTAAGCTATCAAAATAATGGGTGCCAATAAATATGCTGTTCCTTTTGTTACTGCCAAAATTCCCTCAATCATTTCTTCTTCCTTTCCTTATATCTTGAATTTATTTTACATGGAATCCGTGGAACGGCAGACAATCAGCTTGGCCGTTTCTTCACGTGCTTTTTCCAGAGTGACGCCAAGATCGGCCAGTATCTTAAATCCATTACCTTCGCCGGAAAGAAGTATCCCGGCGAGCAGATGCTCTGCTCCTATGTAGGCATGGCCCCATTGAGTGACCTGCTCATAGGCACATTGAATGACTTTATTGACATCATCGGAAAGTTTGGCCTTGCCTTTGACCTTTTCGTCCGACGGTTTCAACAATTTCTCGTAGCTCTGATAACACGTGGATTGCTCTATACCAAGATTTTCAAGAACTTTTGCTCCAATACAATCTTCCACAGAGACAATACCAAAAAGGATGTGCTCGGTACCAACAAGATCGAAGCCATCTTTACGGGCCTGCTTTTGTGCCCGTTTAAGTACGGCCTGGGCGCGTGGTGTCCAGGGCAGTGGGCTTTTAACAATTATGTTTCTGACTGTGACTTTGGCCCGATCAACAAAAGAAATTTCACTCATTTTTTTACCTCCTTTTTCAGGATTGACCTTTTTAGATTCCAGCCAGGCATCGACATCGGCCCGGTCGAATTTGATATTTTTGCTGCTTATCCGCATATATGGTGGGCAGTCGCCGCTGGCGATGTACTTGTAAATAGTGCGTTTCGAATCACCCAGATAAGCCGCTAAATCATCTATTGACATTAATTGCATATTAAACACCTTTCATTGATATGTAGTAATATGATATAATATGCAGTATAATGCAACAAAATTCTGAAATAATTTGAAAAATTTCATAAATTCCTGCCTCGCAGGGAATTGCAGCACCCTTCAGGGTGGTAAGATCCGCGAGTAAATCACAATATATCATCCGAAGTTCCTTATCCACGCAAAAGGATTCATTTTTAGCCCCTGAAATTGGGTTTGTTTTGGCTTTGATTGGGTTTGAATTGGGTTAAATTGGGTTTGTTTTTGGCTTTATTGGGTTTGAATTGGGTTTGAATTGGCTTTGTTTTTTGGCCTGAGCCAGCGGATAATATCTCGTAATACATTGTCATGTCTAAAGTTATGTTCATTTTGTCATTTCTAAAATTGGGTTTGTTTTGCATAAAAAGCTTATAAATTCGTACGTAAGAATTCGTAGAGATTTGATATTCGTTGGTGAATAGTCGTTGATATTTAGCCATTAGCATTTTGTATATAATCATAAGATTACCTTAACGGAATCCTGATTACGACAAACTGGGGCGAGTTTGATCCCATTAAAGTAAACGGCACTCTAACGGGACAAGGCTTGGCTATCGGGCCCCCCCGACAGAAAAGCAAGTGAGCTAACATCGAGGGTAAATTCCTTTCGCCTGCTGGCGGTTTGCGTTAGCCTGCTGGCTAATATGTGTGTATTATACCATATTTTAAGCGGAAAATCAAGGTAAAAGGAAATAAATGTCCGTGAGTTGCTACGCTCAAGATCAAAGTGAACTAAAGTGCCTAAAGTGAACTAAAGTGACTAAAGTTAAAAGGTAAAAACGGGGTAAATTGTGGTTGATCATTCGACACTTCGACAAAGCTCAGTGCAGGCTCATGCTCAGGACACGTTATTGTTGGTTTTTTTGTGATAGTTTTTGGACTGATGCCAACTGAAAAAAATAGGTGACTGTCCCGAATGGCGGTGCCTTAAGCAATATGTTGGTCTTTTTCGTAATTATTCAAGATTCCGAGCACAGATTGACGAAATGCCTATAAACACAGTCCTTTCTTTGTTTTGCGATAAGGGTTTGTGCTTTCTGTTTCATACGCTCTCCCTTATCGATGCGGGGGTGTTGTTGCCGCAAATCCCTTAAGGCACCGCCATTCGTGACTGTCCCGAATGGCGGTGCCTTAAGCAATATGTTGGTCTTTTTCGTAATTATTCAAGATTCCGAGCACAGATTGACGAAATGCCTATAAACACAGTCCTTTCTTTGTTTTGCGATAAGGGTTTGTGCTTTCTGTTTCATACGCTCTCCCTTATCGATGCGGGGGTGTTGTTGCCGCAAATCCCTTAAGGCACCGCCATTCGTGACTGTCCCTCCGGGTTCCCGGTCCATTTTATTGAGGGGGGATTCGAGATCTTTCGTACTGAAGACGCTCTCCGACTCCTCGTAGTGAAATGCCCAGACCACACCGGGTTGGTTGTCAATAGCAGTATCTTTTACAGCAAACCAGAGCGCCACCAAAGGATTCTTGGACCAATCAAGTAAGCGGGTTGGCAACCTGTTATGTTGGGCAAGCGCTAACCATTGCCAATCATTGTCTGGAACAATATCAATATACGGAATCGACTCTCGCTCGAACTCCTCAAGAATTTCTTTCTCTCTCAGTAGAACTTGAGATCTTTCCATGTCGCGTCCAACAGAAGGCACCAAAGGCCAGTCCTTTTCTGTCGTCTGACCTCTAAATATCACGCGCTCATCAGGGTATAGCCAAATTGCGACCTCGACGAATTCGCTGACCGAGGATACGGCAAAGACCTTCGGTTTACCAGCTACCTGTGGTTTCAAGTATTTCTGCACTCGCTTATCCATTAGTTGGGATCTCCTAATATCCTCACTCAGACTACAAGGGTTTCTTATTGTGATTTCGGCGGATTTTATAGGCGCTGAAGTCAAGCAAGCCCCTCTTCAAATTCCTTAGATTTCATGGACTGAAATCATTGCTCATGTTGACGAGCGCTACCGCGATCTCGGCTACGTGCAAGTAGCCCACCTGTTGTCCGGAGATAACTTCATCCACTGCGTTGACCAACATTTGCGCCTTCAACTTGAGCCTGTCGAAATCATCGGGCGATGTGAGATGTCCCTTCCATTTAGTCGCAGAAAGCCAATCGGCGGAAGTCGCTAGCTTGTTCTGGTAAGATGCGTTTTTCCATTCTGCAACAGTGGCTTTATGAAGATTTCCACCTTGAAACCACTGAGTTGAAGATGAGCCACGCGGTCTAGTGGGTCTAGTAGAACCCCCAGATTCGCTAGAATTATCCACGCTGCCAACAGCTATGAATACAAAAAGAAGCAACCCAAGTAATGACACGACATGGCGTATCATTTTTTGTATGTTCATGATAATGCCTCTCTATTCAAATATATTTACTGGTTTTCGGAAAAAAGATTACATGCGGAAGGAATGATCCAATCAGGCAAAGTATGATATCTGTCGGATCGAAGGTTCCTATAACTACTCCAAATGCTTGCCCAATTTCACCGCCCAATGCAAGTAATGGGCCAATAGATACCCAGAAGAAACTGCTTCTTGATAACTTCCTTTCCCAAACGAGTAACATGAAAGCTGTCAATGAATAGACCCATAGTCCGTCAGGTAGCGAGTAAAAAAACCAATGAGAATTATCTATTGAAAATGTTGCGCAGTAGGCACGAATATAATCCAGATACGGCTCTAAGCCAATCGCACATGCCCAGCGGAACATTAGCAAAGATTTGGCTCTAAATAGCAAATAGATAAGGCCTCCGAATGCAATTGGCATGATAACATGCATGAAAAATGACAATGAGTTTGAGAGCGGACGTTTCATAGGCTATTTCTCATACACTGCAGCACCGCCATGACGGTATTGCTAGGTTGCCTTTCGACGGCTTTGTTGATGGCGATGATGGTAAAAATACCCGCTATAATTATCTGTTTCATTTTCTATTCTCCAAAACTGCTTATACAGTCTGTATAAAATGGGAAACACCGACTTCTTTCTTCTGCTTTATAAGAAAACCCCGATGCTTATTCCGTTAATGGGCAGGATATGCAAACTGTAGGCCGAAGTCAAGCGCGAGTTTTTGGATTTGAGCAAAAATTACCTCACCGGTGAAGTACGGCATCTGGATTCCCGCCTTCGCGGGAATGACAATTGGTGGGGGAAGCTATTAAAAAGCAGGGAAGTATAGATCCCCGGCCCCCGGCAGGAAAGCAAGTTAGCTAACACCGGTGGTACACTAAGAAAGGCTCCGCCGGGAATTTTTGATTGATTAATAGTTAGGGCGGTTGCCTATGGCACAAGTTGCGAACCGCCCCTACACGGTTTAGAGAATTGGTGGGGCAAGCCGCCACCCTACTTTTTCGGACGGGGTGACATAAACAAAGCTTAATCGTATGCAATGATTGATTTGGCGTTGTAGCCGGTTAGCTTTTCTCTTCCGCCCAGAGCAGAAAGCTCTATAAGAAACGCAATGCCTGCAACCTGGCCGCCTATGCTCTCGATTAGTTTACAGGCCGCGGCCATTGTTCCGCCTGTCGCCAGCAGGTCATCGACCATTAAAACTTTGGCCTGACTTTTTACGGCATCAATGTGCACTTCCAGTGTATCGGTTCCATATTCCAAATCATAAGTGATGCTTTCGGTTTTGGAAGGCAGCTTGCCTTTCTTCCTTATGGGTACAAAACCGGCTCCGAGCTTTTCGGCTACCGCCGTTCCAAATATAAAACCTCTGGCCTCCACGGCAGCGACATATTCGATGCCCGCCCCTCTGAAATCGGCGCAGAGTGCCTCGGTTGCTGTTTTGAGTGCCACGGGGTCGGCCAGCAATGGCGTGATATCACGAAATAAAATCCCTTCCTTGGGCCAGTCGGGTATGCTGCGAATATATTGTTTCAGGTCAATTCCCTGGTTTGTCATTTGTTTTCCTTCCCGGATAATATTTGACGTTATATTTACGGCTCTTCCGGGAAATGCGTTGGTACAATCGGCATTTCGGACGACCGAGAAAAATCGTTCGGGGCCCCAGAGGCACAAATTTCCCCCCAGCAGCCCAAATTTGAGCCTCTGCCCAAACGATTTTTCTCTCCAAGCCACTCCAAGGACCTGATCTACCAAGTTCACCTACGCATTAACCGGATGAACCATATTTACTTAAACAAAAGATGCGCTCATTTATTGCGGTCTATTTTTAATGGATATCAGGAGAATTGCAAGTATTATTGAGATCGCGAAAGTTATTCATTCATATATTCATAAAGCTTGGTAAGCGCATCACGCCGAATCTGGCGGATCCTCTCCCGTGTCAGGCCTAATTGCTTACCGATTTCCTTAAGTGACATCGGCTTGTTTCCATCAAGGCCGTAATGCATGCGAAGGACATCTGCTTCTCTCGGGTCGATTTTATTCAGCAAACTCAAAGCCTTTGCTTTCTCTTCGACGGCAGCTAATACATCTTCCGGGTTGCAGGCATTCGGGTCTTCCAGAATCGCTTCGAGCATTTGGTCATCTTCCGATACGTCACTGTTGGAAGATTCGCTTACGGAACTGAGCACCTCAACGATACGATGTACGACCTTAGCCTTGCGCGGCGACAATTTCATGATGCCAGCCATCTCCTCCACAGACAGCTTTCTGCCGAGTTTGCTCTCAAGCTCCGCCGAGATATGCCGCCACTGATTTATCAATGCAACCATATAGGTTGGAATATGCACGGGCTGAATATTCTCAAGCAGCGCACGTTTGATACTTTGTTTAATCCACCACGCACCATAAGTGCTGAATCGCACACCGCGTTTGTAGTCAAAATAATCAACGGCTTTTATAAGGCCGAGATTACCTTCCTCGATTAAATCGCCAAGACTCATCCCCCGGCGGCCGAACTTCTTCGCGATATTAACGACCAGCCTGAGGTTACTGCGCACAAGCTGTTCCCTGGCCTGCTGGTCATTTTCTTCGGCAACGAGTTTACCTAATGAGCGTTCCTGTTCCGCATTCAAAAGCGGAGATTCGTCGATTTCTTTTAGATATTCTTTTATTGTGGCGTCAAATACTATGGCTCACTCTCCCGCCCGGCCAAAAAGCCTTTCGACTCCGGCCATAAGGGCAAATTGGACCTCGACCTTACCTCCTTTTTATGGGACCCTCGCATCCCTGCCTCGAATTAAACTCTTTGAAATATCGGTCGAATATGCCTGTGGGTTTACTACGTTAAAATATTCCTTTTCCCCCTTGCCGAGTGAGCTAATGACTTGAAATGACACGGCCTTCAGAGTGCAAAAAAACCGATAAAAAAGGGGCCTATACCATAATAGGTATAGGCCCCGAATTAACGCTACGGTAAACAAATACGCAGTTTATTTACCAGTCAAATCTCGGTTTATGGTGCCGGAGTGTTAAGTCTGATATCATCGAAATATATCAAACCTGAGCCGCCAGCCGCCGGATTGTTACTGTTATCAAGACCAAGAGTGATCGTATTGACATTAGTAAGGTTCACGCCGAATGCCTGTAAGTCGATATTCCATTCGGTCCAGTCGGTTGTCACAGCCGCATTAGGATTATCATTATAGACCTTTTTGCCGCCATTGAGAGCGACGTACATAGCATCAGGAGCGTTAGCGGCCATAGTTACGCCGATTGCCTCATGGGTCCATGCCAATGGACTCACTGAGCCGGTTGTTTGGACATTGTCGAATGTGGCGGAACGCACTTCGCCGGGTGCGTGCGATGTTCGGCACAAGCCGATATACACATTCGGAACCATTGAGATTGTTATCTCGCCCTCTTTTTCCCAGGTAATACCATCGGGCGAATGGAAGCCCTCGAACAGGTTGCCGGTGCGCTTTACCCTGACCCAATAAGGCGGTGAAACGACGGGTTCAGTGCTGTCTGTCCAGGCCGAGCTGCCACCTGTGGTTGGACGCCACTGGAAGCCTATCCCGGCACCACTGCCCGGCGTAACAATCTCCATAGCGTGTGTGGAGCCCGGGTCGAGCGTCTCACGAATCATAACGCCGGCTTTCGCCCAGTTATTCGAGCCGGTTCCGACATCGGTTACGCGTGCGGTTATCTCGCCGTCTCCTGACAACTGCTTATAAGCAAAGCGGAATTCATCTGAGTTATCCCAGATATCCGTGCCGGCTGCGCTCATAGTGATTGTGCCGTCCGGGTTTTCTACGAAACCTCCAGGATTACCCCTGTACCAGATTGTTAAGGTATCGACGCCTTTCTCTGTCCAGTCACGCACGTCCGTCAAAGTCAAAGTCGCCTCGGATTTACCAACACTGTTGTTGTATTCGAACGGCATTGATTGGCTTCCGCCGTGAACGATAGTTTTCTCGACAAATGGAGGACTGGCATAACCAACGACAGAACCATTTACAGCCGGATTGTCGTATCCGTCTGCCCAGGCAAGATATATCCTGTTACTCCCTGGTTCACCTTCATTAAGGTCATTGTAAGCCTCCATATCGTCCACAATCAGGAAGTTAGCTGTCGTGAAACTCCAGACTTTGCCCACCCAGGGACTGTCGGGATTGGTGTTATTGACTTCATCGACACGCCAGTAGTATGTGGTATCCCATTCAAGTTTTCCGGGAACATAGCTTTCATCACCAAGATTCCTGGAGCCTTTATACTCTGGTGAGCTTGTAGTGGCGTTTTTCACGGCATCTTCATCATTGCCGAAATAAATCTCGTGCGAAGCTGCCTTAATGCCGGCCTTGAAGTTAAGAGCAGTTGTCTGCTTAATATCTGAGTCGCCATTACCCGGATTCGGACCGAAGGCCTGAACAGGTTCGTATTTTGACAGGTTGGTTCCCGGGATAATTGTGATTGCCGGAATGCCGGGTCCTCGCCAGGCAACCTGGCATTGGTCACCGCCGCCGCCTTCCTTCCAGAGCGCCTCGATGTAATATCTGTTGCCTGCCTGCAGGGGGATTGGGTCGGATTGCTGTGTACCGGTTCCCCATGTGTTTGCGGGCGCCCAACTGGTTTCATTTGCAATCAGTATTATGTTCTCCGGGTCGTCATCGGTGCTGAGCCAAAGCTCACCCTGGTCGTCGGTGCAGAGCCAGAAAGTATAGTCGCCGGTGGCCGGAGCGTAGAGCCAGCCATTAATTCTGCCTCCATAGTTATCAGAGAAGTCGATTGCTGTGCCGAAACTATCTAACTCTGTTGTTTCATCAGGAGAGTTCGGGAACTTAAAATCGTCTTTCAGTGTGTTCAAATCAGTGCCGTCTAAGTTGTTCCAGAGGTTCTGCACTATTGTACCCAGCCCGGGGATAGTAGTAGCAAAGCTCCAGACATCGCCCTTGTGCGTGGCAGGAGGATTGAACTCATCGACACGCCAGTAATAAGTCGTCTCTAACTCAAGTGAGCCCGGGTCAAATGTCGTATTTCCCTGTGGGGCTCCACCCGTGGCATTGTTCACATCGTCAAAATTGTCACCGAAGTAAACATAGTGAAGTTTAGCGCTAAAGCCTGGTTCAAAGCTCAGGTCTGTTTCCGGATCAATGAATGCACCGCCGTCAGCCGGGATTGGATTATAAGCCTTCCTGGATGGAACCGTGAAGCTCCAGACAGAACCCTGGTGTTTTGTAGTTCCATCTGCTTCAACCTCATCGACTCGCCAGTAGTATGTTGTGCCGGTAACAAGGCCGTCCGGATAAGGGAATCCCGGAAAGCCGACAACAAAATATGCCGCGGGCTGGTTGCCTCGAAAAGCGCCTTCTGCACTGGCCTCTACGTCAGCGAGATTGTCGCTGAAATATACATCATGAGAGGCCGCTGTGTATCCTGCCGTCCAGTTCATGCTCACCCATGTGTCTCCAAGGAGTGTACCATCAGCGGGAGTTGGGTTATAAGCCTTTACAGGGCCGCTGATATTGCCGACATAGCTCACGTTGTCGAGCGTGGCGGAACGCACTTCGCCGGCTGCGTGTGATGTTCGGCACAGGCCGATATAAACATTCGGAACCATTGAGATTGTTATATCGGCCTCTTTTGTCCAGACGACACCATCGGGCGAATGGAAGCCCTCAAACAGGTTGCCGGTTCGCTTGACTCTGACCCAATAAGGCGGCGTCACAACAGGTGTGGTGCTGCCCGTCCAGGCCGAGCCAGCATTTGTGGTCGGACGCCACTGGAAGCCTATCCCGGCACCTTCGCCCGGTGTGATAATTTGAATAGCGTGCGTGGAGCCCGGGTCGAGCGTCTCTCGAATCATAACGCCGGCTTTGGCCCAGTTATTCGAGCCCGTACCCACATCAGTTACGCGAGCGGTCATCTCGCCGTCACCTTCCAGAAACTGGTAAACGAAGTGGAAATGGTCTGCATTGTCCCAGATATCGGCACCGTCGCCATTAATGGTCCATACGCCGCTGCTCTCATCTGCGCTGCCGCCGGTAGTACCGATGTCCTGGTTTAGCCATCCTGCCGGAAGCGACGCTGAAGCGCTGCCAACCAGGCTCAGCACCAGAACAAAAGAAAATACATAAATCAATTTTCTAAACATAACACTTCTCCTTAAAATAATTTGTTTTTACAGTATATCAAAATCCCAAACTTTCGGGATTATGTTTAACAAGCATCGATGGCTTTCATTTGGTTTAGTTTTTGTCTGTTTGCTTGTCTCAAACACTTATAAATAAAACGACCGATAATAATTACTGTACGCATTATCTGTCCAAAACAATATCACGTTTTTGTACTACCACCTTCCCCTACGAAAACGATAAGCTGCAAATTGAAATGTAAAGACCTCATCGTAAATCACGAGGCCCTTGCTTCGAATGTGATACAACACCACACCTCACCTTAAAAAAAGACTATCAACACTTCCTTCATCTACAAGCCAGATTCCACAACTTGCTCCTACTCTAATATACCAAAATTACTATCTTAAGTTCAAGTAAAACCTGGTGATTTCTCGAAAAAACGGCGTAATTACTCGTATTTCGCTTAAAAATTGGCATCCGGGTTGAAACGGTGAGTGGTTATGAATTGAGTGGATAATCGAAGAAATCTTACCTGAATCTGCGTCAATCTCTTGTATTTGAAAAATACTATACTGCCTAGCAGGAAGGGGGGCTCTTCCGGGTGAAGGTGCTTTACACGGTCTTTAATCTGTCGCCCGCCATCAAATCGAGAAGACTATAGACGGCGAATCCCAACATGGCTGCAAGGATCGTAAAGAGTTGCCACTGATCCCGCACCGTGTTGATACTCTGCGGGATTCTACTAACTAATGTACTGCTTTGCGCTGTGAAACTTCCGACAATACTATGAAAAACCGCCGTAATAGTGTCTGGAAAGACTACCATTGCAATAATTGCGGCTGCACCTAATGCAAAACATCCTGCCAGAGCGAGTCTTTCCTGCAGAACCACACGAGCCAAAATCTTCTGCTCTTCTGCCTGCCTTATCTGGCTGAGCATTTTCCGGGTAAAATCGGACGGCACCGCCTGTGAAGACGAACGCAAAGTTCGCCCTAACATTTCATCAAATTTATCATCTTTATTTAATCTATCCGCCAACATCAACATCTTCTCCAAGGGCAGGAGCCAGGGCCTTTTTCAATTTCTGGCGTGCCCTGAACAAATACGTCTTAATAGTATTTTCCTTTGTCTGCATTATCTTTGCGATTTCAATGATACTCTTTTCTTCCCGATAATACAAAATAATTGCCATAGCCCAGAGTTTCGGCAGCCGTTCGACCGCATTCCAAACGATTTTGTCTGTCTCTTCGCCCTGTATTGCCGCTGCCGGTCCTTGCTCCTGGCTACTACCGGCCTGTAGGAACTCATCCGGCTCGGCTTCAAGCTGCAACTGCTTTCGATTCTTTCGCAGATAACTCACTGCCCGGCGATATGCTATAGACCACAACCACGTGCTCAATTCGGCCTGACCCCGATAGCGCTGCAAACCCTTATATGCCGCCATGAATGTCTCGCTCGCCACATCCTCGGCTTCATCTTCACTAAGCCCTAACCTTCGGCAGCACAGAAAAACCGTTTCTTTGTACTTATCAATGAACCGGGCAAACGCCCCGTGGTCACCGCTGCGAAGCAGCCGTAACCAATTGTCCTTCTTTTGCTGGTCCAATACCTTAGAGACCAAATATTTCCCTTTCTATATTAGTCGCGGCCGGGGTTTCTTAAGTTTCAGATTTTTAAAACCTCTTGCAGAAAAACAGCGACTAATCCATAAAAAATGATAATAATCCCAAAAACAAGGGAAAAACAGGTATTTATGAAACCTTTTATATAAAAAATGTAACCTATTTGCAAAAAATACTAAGTGAATAGAAGAGGTGTATTATGAAAAATAAAGTAATTTTAGTTTCAGTACTGTTAATAAGCATTTTTTGTGGTGTTTTTGGTACACAGGATAATGTAAATGCAGCAACCGGAAGCAGGAAGTTGGATGCTTTAATCAAATCGTTGAGCCATCAGGATCCGGCTGTTCGAATTAATGCGGCCGAAGACCTGGGGAAAATGCGTTCTGCGGCGAAAGATGCTGCTCCTTATCTGGCTAAGGCGACAGGCGATAAAGAACCGAAGGTTCGCAGCGCCGCGGTTTTGGCTTTGTTCAGGATTGGTCCTGAAGCGATGAAAACCGTCTCCTGGATGAGCAAAACCGGCATGGAACCAATAACGCCGGAAATTGCTACTCAAGCCTTTGATGAGTTGTGGGAAACAGTAAACCGAGAATACCCGATGTTTGCCATTCGTCCTGAGGTTGACTGGGATAAGCTTCGCCGACAATATCGGCCTGAAGCAATTAACGCAAAATCGGATACAGAGCTGGCCATCATTATGGCGGGTATGTTGAACCACCTGCGAGACCTTCACATTGGTTTGAAAGTTCGCGGAAGGAATGTACCTGTTTATAGGCGAGACTACACTGACAATTGGAACAAGAAGGTGGACATTTATCAGTCGCTTGTCGGCCCAATTCAAAAGGCAGGTAACCGCGTAATGTGGGCGAAGACGAAGGATGGAATTGGCTGGATAATAATTACCGCCTGGTATGGCGCGGAAACACCCGACGGGTTTGATGATGTACTGGAAGAGATGCGGGACACGCGGGGATTGATAGTTGATGTACGTATGAACAGCGGTGGTGACTCACTTCTGGCGGCGATGATTTCCGGGCGCTTTGTGGATAAAACGCGCACTTACCTTTATTATCGCCATCGCAACGGTCCGGCTCGCACAGACCTGACTGAAAAAATCCCACAACATATAAGTCCTCGGGGGCCATGGCGATACGACCGCCCTGTAATTATGCTGATGGGTCAGAAATGTCTCAGCGCAAATGAATCTTTCTGCGCACAGATGTCTGTTTGTCCACAGGTTAGAACTATGGGAGATCATACTCGCGGCTCGACGGGGTTTCCAATAGAGTTTAACCTGCCGGCGGAGATAACAGCAAGAATCCCGCAATGGATTGCGTATCTACCAGATGGTCAGTTATTTGATGAAAGAGGTGTTCAGCCGGATGTACTTTTTGAAGGGAACGGAAATTCGTTTACGGGCAATAGAGATGAGTTGATGTCTATGGCACTGGAACGGCTTCGTAAAGAGCCTTTGTCTGCAACACCCATTGCCGGTCCGACAATTCAGTCCTTCAGAGAAAACGAGAAGATTAAAAGTGTTTATCAGCCCAGGATCGTATCATTGGAGCCGAGCAATGGAGCTGTAAATGTTAATTCGACCAAAGAATTGCGAATACGATTCGACAGTCCGATGCGAACCTCAATCCTGCAGATGGAATGGGAAGAAGGAGGGATTAGTGAATGTCGGGCCGTTCAGTATAACGAGGAAACAAATGAATTCGTAATCCCGGTAAAGTTGCAGCCCGGCTGCAAGCAAAGTATAGTGATTAATCCACCTGACAAAAATGGTAAACAGTACGGTTTTCAATCAGCGAAAGGCGTCTCGGCATCATCTTATCAGTGGACCTTTACGACAAAAGCCGAGACAAATTCCAGCCGGAAAAGCGAGCTTCAAGCTCGAAACAGTGGAACACAGGAATCCGCTAAACTGCGAAATGTGATTGAAAAGTTCAACAAAACTCGCTGCGGCATCAAATCTTTGCAGGAAACGGTTAAAACCTTCGAATTGTACAATCCGGAACAAGACTGGTTTAAAGGTTTGCGAGCCTATCAGACTACGTTCAGACTGATGGATAAAGAGCAATACATCGCCGATGTCAGTGACCAGTTAGGGGTACCGTTTTTCGTATTCGCCGAAGGAGTGATGAATCATATATGCGGCTTTTATCAGAAAACCCAAAGTGATGAACAACTGATCTTTTCTCGTTCTGAGGAAATAACCGCTCAGAAGGTTGCAATTGCCGATCCGTTCGATTCGGAACAAAAAGATATACGTCCGGTGATGCAAGACCTCAAGCTCGTATATGGTGGCACAGAAGAAGTTGAAGGCCGAAAATGCTATGTTATTAATTCCTTTGCAGATGCATCAACTACTAAGAAGGCCTCCTTACCATTGAGGCAATGGTGGATTGACGGCCAAAGCAATCTTATTGCACAAATGGTCATCAACGATGTCTCAGGAACTCGAAAAATAAGCCGGTTTTATTTTGATGGTATCAACGAGAGAGCTTCATTTATGGAATCTACTCCTCAAGTACCTTATCAATTGGTGGTAAAAATAAAGGAAGCGGCGAAGCCTTTAGCTAATGGGTATACGGGAAGATTTATAGACATACGAGATGGTTCCGGCGGCTTTGTCAGTGCTCAGTGGGGTCAGTATGGTTCCGCTGGAAGGTCCAGTATTGGGCTGAAATAACTATTTTGTATAAGCTTTCGGTTTTTCTGAAACCTGGTGGATAAAATCAGCGACTAATTTACGAAAGAGAAAAAACAAGGGAAGAATATAAAAATTAAGGATAACATATAATGAATAATGATTTCCTGAAACAAATATTGTTAGTTTCGCTATTGTGCCTGCTGGTAGTCGGAGTTGGCTCCTGCATCAATATTGGCCGGGCAAAGTATGAACGTACAGTCCAGCTATCATCGCCTTTTTCGCCCGGATCGAACTTCTCAGCACAGACCCACAACGGCTCAATTACAATTGCCGGTGCTAATATTGCCGATTGCAATCTTACTGCGACTATTGTCGGCCGGGCGATGACCGAAGAAGGTGCAAAAAAAATTGCTGAGCAAACAACGATAAAACTCATACCTTCATCGAATAAGCTAACTGTCAGGATTGACAAGCCCACCTTCAGGTTCAGCCAGTCTGTTTCTGTAAGTCTCGATGTAACAATCCCTGATAATGTCGACCTGGGGCTTACAACTCATAATGGAGCTTTAGTAATTAAAAATATCACCGGCCGCCTGAATGGCACCACACACAATGGAAAGATTACTGCCGAGCAGGTTTCCGGTACCGCCGAGCTTCATACACATAACGGCTCAGTAATTTGCAGAGAAATTTCAGGTGATGCAAAACTGAAAACGCATAACGGCAGCATAAAGGTTTATTACTCTCAAGCCGCCCCATCAGTCTGTGATATTTCACTAATCACACACAACGGAGGAGTGGAACTCTCGACGCCAAAGGATTTTTCCGGTGAAGTTGAGGCTTCAACCCACAATGGTTCCATAAATACAGAACTGCCTATAACGGTCAAAGGCAAGGTAAGCAGGAAGAAGCTCACAGGGACAATCGGCACAGGCCAGGGCAAACTGTATCTTGAAACACACAACGGCTCAATAAAAATAAAATAGACAACTAAAAACATAAATCGGGAGAACAAGAAATGAAGAAAAAATATTACTTAATTCCGGTCCTTGGTTTTTGCCTTTTATTGGTAGTTACCGGCTGTGATATTCAATTAGGTAATTGGGGCAGAGCAAAGTATGAAAGAACGGTACAGAAACAGTTCCCCCTTGATACGGGCTCAACTGTTATTGCACAAACAAGCTCCGGCTCGATTACGGTAACCGGCGCCGACGTTACTGATTGTAATGTAGTTGCTGAAATCCGTGTTCGCGCGCTAACCGAAGAGGAGGCTAAAGAGACAGCCGAGCAGGTGGAAATCATACTTGAACAGGTTGGAAATACGTTAACGGTCAAAGCTAAAAAACCTCTTATTAAAAAACTAAAGCGTTCGATTACTATTAGCTATGACATAACAGTTCCCAGGAAAACCAATGTCGAATGTGCCAGCTCATACGGCCCGGTTAAACTGAGCAATATTTTAGGAAGTGCAAAAGGCAAAAGCAGCAGCGGTTCGATTTCTGCAGAGGATATTCAGGGCTCGGTACATCTGGATACTTCTTATGGTTCCGTTACCTGCGTGAACGTCTCAGGTGACAATATCAAAGCGAAATCCAGCAGCGGTTCGATTAAAGCTCAGAATATTAAAGGCTCCGTCGATCTGGATACGTCCTACGGCTCTATTACCTGCGAGGATATTTCAGGAGGCGATCTCAAACTTCGAACCAGCAGCGGTAAAATTAAGCTCTCGAAAGCTTCCTGCGGCGATTTCAATTTGCACACATCATATGGTTCCATCAGGGCCGAGGAGCTTACGGGCAAGGTCCTAAAACTACATTCGGGCAGCGGCGGTATTGATGTCACGCAAGCATCTGCGGACTCAGCCGATATATCCACATCCTATGGACGCATCACCTGCCGGAAGCTCACAACCGCCGACCTTACAGCCAAGTCCGGCAGTGGTAATATCAATATCGCCTGTTCGGATTCTACCTCTCCCGAAATCAGAGCAAACGTGGTTACCTCATACGGAAGTGTCGATTTTGAAGCACCGCCTGATTTCGCCGGCAGTGTGGATATGGCAACCAGTTACGGCTCGATAAGTACGGACCTGCCAATAACTATCAGCGGAGAAATAAGTAAGAAGAAGCTTGCAGGGACAATTGGCCAGGGTAATGGAAAGCTGTACTTGAAAACAAGCAGCGGCTCAATAAAAATCAGATGGCCGGATAAGCAGGAGGTTAATTGAAAGGACAAAAAATGAAATACGGTTATTTCACAAAAAAATCATTACTAATTTGCCTTCTTTGCATGCTGACGATTTCTACCTGTTGCTGTATTAACATAGACAGTTGGTGGCCTCAAGTTGAGTATAAGAAAACAAACGAGCTTGATGCCCCTCTTGCACCCGGATCAGTCTTGGCTCTCGAAAACGATGTTGGCTCAATCACTATTGATGGTCAGGATGTTGTAAATTGTAACGTTACTGCGACAATTACTACAAAGGCCTCTACCGAAGAGGAAGCAAAAGAGCTGGCCGAACAGATAAAAATAGAGCTTGAGCAGAATAGAAATACACTAACGGTCAAAATCAAAAAACCTCAGAACAAAAAACGCCGCTCGATTAGTATCAGCTTCAACATAACTGTGCCGAAGCAGACCGCTTTGCAGATTGGAAGTGACGTCGGAGAAATCCGGGTCTCGAATATTACAGAGAAGATAGAAGCCAGAACAGACGTTGGTACGATTTCCTGCGAGGAAATCTCAGGTGATATCGACCTTCAAGCTGATGTGGGCAAGGTAAACGTGGTTTATTCGAAAAACGCCCTGGCCGCATGCAATGTGACTATCAAAACCGACGTGGGCAGTATCGACATAACGACACCGCCCGATTGTTCGGCCGCTGTGCAGGCTAATACGGATGTTGGCTCGATAACAACCGACATGCCGCTGACCATCAAAGGCAGAGTCGGTAAAAATCTGCAAGGCAAAATAGGAGCCGGAGAAGGAAAATTGTATTTAAGGACCGATGTAGGTTCAATAAGAATCAGATAATAAAGAAAGTTAAATTGTTAAAGAAAAAATCGAAAGGAGCAAAAAATGGATCCAGCAATCATAGTGTTTATCGTATTTTCGAGCATGGCAACTGTTGCAATAGTTATCGGCTTACTTGTCTTTTTTGGCAAAAGGCTCGAACACAAGCAGATAATGGCGGCTATTGAAAAAGGTACTCCGCTCTCGGAGCTTAAACCCCTTAAGTCCGAACCGGTCGGCCCGGTCTGGATAAAGTATCTCACAAGTGGAATTGCAGTCTTGTTCATCGGATTGGCATTTATGACAACAGGTCACGGAATATTGGGCATTGGAAATGCGGGGCCGGGGGCGTTTGTGGCTTTTATCCTTTGCGGTGTAGGCCTTGCCTGGCTGATTCGCGGCCTGTTATACCGAAAATACGAAACACAAAGTCGGCTTTTCGCCAACGGCAACACCGCCGAATATAAAAATCCCGTCAGGGCCTCTTCTCCTGAAATCTCAAAGCAGCCCGGTGAATAATCTGGACTGACGGTCTGAGAGGCTGTAAAATAAAAAGCAAAGATGTGGCTTGTATAATAATGTACAAGCCATATCTTTTTTGGAGGCCTTAACAATGAAACGTGTAACGATATTGCTGATTTCCATTTTTGCCTTTTGTATAACTGTTTATGGAAACGAAGAATCCGGCCCTGTCTTAGTGCCGCATATTTCCGGCCAATGGTGGCAGGTGGCCGGCAGCCCGATGGACCACAAATACGCCACAGAAAAGCAGCAGCCCGTCGATTTTGCTGTATGGCAGGCGGGTGACGGCACCTGGCAGCTATGGTCCTGCATTCGCAATACTACCGCGGGCGGCAGGGGAGGTAACACGCGATTTTTCTACCGCTGGGAAGGAAAGAACCTGACCGATACAAACTGGAAGCCTTTGGGCATTGCTATGGAAGGCGACCTTTCTTTCGGTGAAGCGCCCGGCGGGCTTCAGGCTCCGCACGTAGTCAAAATCGGCAAGACCTATCATATGTTCTACGGCGACTGGATGAATATCTGCCAGGCCACCAGCAAAGACGGCAAACAATTTAAGCGGCTGATTCGTGACAATGGAAGGACAGGAATGTTCCACGAAGGCGATGGGGAACATGCACGCGACCCGATGATACTGAAAGTCGGCGACCGCTACCACTGTTATTACACGGCACACTCGATGCGCTCTCCAACCACAAATCATCGCGGCGTGAACTACTGCCGTGTATCTTCTAATTTGCGAAACTGGAGCCCTTCAAAGATTGTCGCCGAAGGAAGCGCCTACGCCAAAGGCCCGTACTGTGCGGAGTGCCCCCATGTCGTCTATCTTCCCGAATCGAAACATTACTACCTTTTCAATACGCAAAGGTACGGCCGTAACCAACATACCACCATTTTTCTCTCTGCCGATCCGCTCCGTTTTGGCATAAACGACAATAGTTTCGAAGTCGCGGCCCTGCCCGTGGCGGCTCCGGAAATAATCCTGCACAATGGACAGTACTACATCGCTTCACTGATGCCGAGTTTGAAAGGCATTCAGATTGCACGATTGAAATGGGTCCCCAAATCCAACTGAGCAACTATTGCTCGTTTCGAATTATTCGGTATTGTGCTTATCGAATATCTCTCAATGTAAGCTTCAAAGCCCAGTCGGTTTCTGACCTTGTCGATTTGTCCGGGAAAGTCAGTAGATTAATTCTGCCCGCCGAATCCGCAGTCAGAACTCCTGCATCAATCCAGTTGCCGCTGCGCGGATTGAACCACAGGGCTTTGTATTTGCTTTGCGGCAGAGCTCCGTCTAAGCTTGCTTTTGGGCAGTCTTTCTCAAAGTACAAAAGAAATAAATCCTTCTCAGATGTCCCCGCACAATAGGCCCACCCGATACACGATTTTTCCTCCCCCGTTCTGTTTGGCTTGAGCATGTCCACACCGGGAACAAGCTGCTGGTATCTGCTTGCCTCGGAAAGAACAAAGGTTCTTAAGTGACGCATCTGCTCCGCCGACCGCCACTTAATGACCTCCCAGATAGGAGTTGGCGATGCATCTTCAACCTCACCGCTCCACAAACCTCCCTGCCAGCCGCCCCCTCCGTATATATGTCCGCCGAGGCCTCCCGACAGCACGCTGCCGTACATCGCCGAGCGGCAATACAGTGCCGACTTGTCCGTCCCGCCTTCGGCATCCAGCATTCCTGCGTAATAAGGCTCACCATTGATCCCCGGAACAGCCGGTGAGGCATTGAAAATCTCCGTCAGATAGGGATACAAATCATGCGTCCGCCTGTTGCCTACTTGATGAAAAGTCAGCCACTTTGCTTTGTCCATATGACCGAAATTGCGCAGCGTCGAAGGATTTGAATTCGTACCCGCCAGCGTCCCGAACGGCGGATGCCCGTACTTCTCAATGACCTTGTTGGCCGCTTCGTTCCATTCCTCCGGTGGTATGGTGGCCCCCGTCCAATCAAGATGAATCGGACTGAACAGACAGATGTTTGCCTGGTAGCGGCTCCATATATACTTAATATAAAGCATGTACGAATCGGGCCAGTCGTAATACTTCTTCCACGCCTGCCCGATGTCACGCCGAGAGACCTCGATAAACGGAACAAATCCCTGCGAATTCAAATAGTCAATCTTCTTATCGAAATTTCGATAATACGCCGGATTAATCCGCTCCACGTCCGGGAAATATTTCTCATACCCGGGCACCTTACCGGGAAACAAAAATGCCCTGTTCCCATCCTCATCGTGCATGTCCTTGGCACTTTCTGTCCCTGCCTGCTTCCATGCTGAACGAAGCACCGTCCCGTCGGCCATTTTCAGACTTGCCGGCTTGTCGTCATTGGCCCAGTTCCCAAGCCCGGCAATCATTGCAATGCAGTTGAATCCCTGCTTTTGGCGATACCTCAGGTAATCTTTAATACCCGCATCCGGACCGATGGGCCGTTCCTTATCATCGTCGTACCAGCGATACCGAAAAGTCCCGACCGGCCACCACGTATCACCTGTCAAAAAGAAAGGTGTCCCGTCCGCCCATTCGAACGCATGGCCGTTCGCAGATGCCTTGACCATCCCCCTTCGACACGAATTATTCTCCTTCTGGACCTCGGACCACTCGACCGCCTCGAAGCTCCCCGTCTTGCCGTTAAGCCCCTTATCTGACTGGTTCGAACCGCTCCGCCACCTCCACGTCCCTGCTGCACTCGCCAGAACGCGCACCCTGAACACATTGTCGCCATCCCAGAATCCGTAGCATCTCTTCTCGAATCCCGGCCCTTTCAGGTCAACCCAGACCTCTACCTCTTTATAAGGATTTTCGTACGACTTATCGGTATGCAGGGTAATCTCCACCTTCTCCCACAAATGAACCTCACCTGCAAAGCAAGTATTAAAAGTCACCAATAAAAAGACCGCGGCCGCAAATAAAGTCTGCCCCCATGATTTCCTGATTGTACTGCCTGAAATGCCGTTGTTATATTTATAATAATCCATTGCTCTTTACCTCCATATCTTTTTCTAAGCTGGATACCCCCTTCCGGCTTTCGCGCCTGTCATAATCATAACATACTTGAATCAATAATCAATTTTATAGCGGGGGCGGTATTTAAATTTGCCCGAATTTGCAAAACAAGCTACAATCTCGATGTGATTAAAAGAAGAAAAACAAAGACCGTCAAAGTAGGGACCGTTAACATCGGCTCCTCTGCCCCAGTTGTCATCCAGTCGATGACCAAGGTGCCGACCACTGATATTGCCCGCTGTGTAAAGCAGATCAATCAGCTTGTTCAGGCCGGCTGCCGATTAGTAAGAATCGCCGTGCCCAGAAGGGCCGACACCGCCGCTTTTGCAAAAATCGTTCAAAAAGTCGATGTTCCTCTAATCGCCGACGTACACTTCAGTCCGGACAGGGCCATCGAAGCGATAGAAGCCGGGGCCGCCAAAATAAGGCTGAACCCCGGCAATATAAAAAATCGAAAAGATATCCTGCGAATTATAGATGCCGCCAAAATGAACAAAGTCGCCATACGCGCAGGTGTTAACGAAGCAAGCATCGATTCCCGAAATTCAATTCAGGAGACTCGCCGAGAATCGGGTGTCGAGCATCGAGTATCGAAGATGTTAAGGGATATGAAAAAGTACATTCGGCTCTTTGAAAGCCGCAACTTTTCTCAACTGGTGCTGAGCGCAAAAAGCAGCGACACCTTGAGAACGATAGATATTAACCGCAAACTTGCCGAAACCTTCCCTTACCCAATCCATCTCGGCCTCACTCACGCCGGTCTGCCTGAAGATGCCCGCGTACCGTCAGCCGTAACTTTGGGCGCTCTCCTTGCCGAAGGTATCGGCGATACTCTCAGAGTTAGTATTGCCGGCGACCCGGTCGAAGAAACAAAAATTGCAAAACAGATTCTAATCTCACTTGGCCTTTATCCCCGCTTGGGCCCGGAGTTGATAGTCTGTCCGACTTGCGGCCGGGTGGAAATTAATGTAATCAAGCTGGCCCGAAGAGTTGAAAAAGCCATAAGCGATATTCATAAACCGCTGCGTATTGCTGTAATGGGCTGTATCGTTAACGGCCCGGGCGAAGCCGCCGACGCTGATATCGCTGTCTGTGCTGCAAAGAACAAAGCATACATCTACAGCAGGGGCCGAAGGATCGCAGTGGTCCCAGAATCCAAAGCTATCCCGGCATTATTGAAAGAGCTGCAAAAAATATAACACTATGTGCATACCCGACGAACAACAAGTTTGCCGATTTGTCGCAAAGCCTTTGAAAACAACATTAAAAGTATTTTGTATCGCTGTCATTTTCAGCATAGCTTTTGCTTATATAGAAGCCGCAGTGGTTGTTTATCTGCGTGAAATCTTTCATCCCGACGGCTTTACTTTTCCGCTGACAACATTCGGCCTCGACCCACGCTGGAAACCACTTCTCCTGACCGAAATCGGCAGGGAAGCCGCTACGATAGCCTTGATCTTCACAAGCTCCTGGCTTTTCGGTAAAAACCGCCATCAGCGTTTCGCTTATTTTATGATCATATTCGCAGTCTGGGACATCTTCTATTACGTCTGGCTCAAAGTTCTCCTCGACTGGCCTTCTTCAATTATGGACTGGGACATACTCTTTTTAATACCGACCACCTGGGCTTCAGCCGTCCTTTACCCCGTCCTTATTTCAATCACGTTGCTCATATTTGCTGCAGTTATACTATATAGAGATGCTCACGGCAGAACCATCAGAGTAACACGAACCGATTGGCTGGTCTTTATAATTGCAGGGATTATTGTGGTGGTCTCTTTCTGCATCCCCGGCCCACATGTCACAGAGCCCGATTTCAAATCATACTTCTATTGGCCGCTGTTCGCCGCCGGGCTTTTATTGGCCGTTGGGATGTTTTTAAAATGTCTTTTGAAATCTAAACCGGGACAGTAAAAAAAGATTTCAACCTTATAGGTTCAACGATTCTGCTATTTATAAACTTATTGGTTTCTGTTGTCACCGTTTGTATGTATTGCGGCCGGTTTTCTCTGTGGTTTTCGTTGATTGTTTCTGCCGGTTTCCTGCACAAAGCCCTCGAACTTACCGAAAATCATCTTACCCGCCGAAGTCTGAAGCGAGCTGGTTATGCTGATAAGTAAATCCCTGCCAATCTTGTTGCGGGCACCTTCGACGACGACCATTGTCCCGTCGTCAAGATAACCGATTCCCTGCTCGACCTCTTCCCCTGGCTTTATTATCTTGACCTCCATCGTCTCGCCGGGCAAGGCAATAACTTTCAGTGAATTCGCCAGATCGTTGATATTCACCACGTCAACGTCACGAACTTGCGCAACCTTGCTGAGGTTATAGTCTGTTGTTGACAATCGCCCGTTACATGCCTTTGTAAACATCACCAGCTTCTGATCGACGCCCTTGACCTCCTCGACCTCCTCGTACATAGTATCATCAATCTTCACTTCAATAGCTGAATTTGACTGCATCTGGTTGAGTATATCAAGTCCGCGTCTGCCACGGTTGCGCTTGAGCTTGTCGGCCGAATCCGCTACAAGCTGCAGCTCATTGAGAACAAAACGTGGAACAACCACTGGAGCATCGAACAGCTTACTCTGACACAAATCAGCAATCCGACCGTCAATAATTGCCGATGTATCCAAAATCAAAGGCCTTGCCCCTTTCATCTGCTTGGTAAATTCTACGTAAGGTATCACAAAACGCACGTCATCCTTGGTCCGCATCACGGTACTGACCGTTAGAAAGCATATGCATATACCTAACATAAATTTGATGGCTAAAAGCGCTTCGGGAATCAGGTTGATATTATACGAACCGGCAATCATATCTATCGGGTAGGCTAATACCCCGCTGATAATGATCCCGACTATCAAGCCAAAGAAAACGCCGGCCAGGGCGCTGAGTTTTTTCTTCGGAGTAAGATAGTCAAGGAGAAATACGAACACCGCCATCCCTGCACCGCTGATGACTACTACCCACCAACTGAGCGAATTACCGGAATCTGCAATGTCCTTATCACTTGCGCTTACGAACAAAATAGCCATAATGACGATAACGAAAATACTTCTGAAAACCCAGAGTAACATAGTTATGAACCTCCCAATTATGATATAATAATATTATTGTTATAAATCTTCCTTATTATAACATTTTCGCAAACCTTTATCAATAATTACATTACGTTCAAATATAATTTATTTAGAAGCAGTTTTTACCGCTTATAGACTTTCTGGATGAATCTCTAAAAGCCCCGTCCTATCCTGGAAACTATAGTCGCCTGTATTACATCCACCTATCGACTATACATCTGTGCTGCTTTCCCCCTATTGCCGAAAAAAACGAATTACCCCCGAAATGATGAATTGTCAATGCAGTCGAAATCGCAGGACTCGCCCCTGCCTGTGCCCGCTAAGGCGGTTAACGGGATCCGCTTTCTGTTGGCGGAATTGATTGTTTTGCACTTTCTCTTACTGCAGCAAACCTCTTTAATTCTTTATTCTTCCGAATCGCGACCAGTCTTGTGCCGGCCAGTAGAGATAATCAGCTCTGCCTTTCACCGTTGCCAGTGGAACAGGCCCGAAGTTTCTGCTGTCATGGGAAAGATTGCGATTGTCGCCAAGAACGAAACAGTGATGTTCAGGGACTGTTATCTTCGCAAAATCCGTTGATGACTGGTTATGAGGCGGCCCGGCCAGGAAGATATTGTATTGAGCATTACCGTTGGTCTCTTCAAATACTTCTCCCTCTAATGGTTCACCGCTGACTTCGACCCTTATATTGCCCAGCGCTGATTGAGAAAGCTTCTGCTGCTGAAGTTGTTCATCATTCACATAGAGTTGGTTGTCTTTGATTTCTACCGTATCCCCTGCTATCGCTATTACTCTCTTAATGTAATTTTGTCTCCTGTCGTCAGGATTAAGAAAGACTATAAGGTCGCCTCTTTTGGGATCCTTGTTTTTGTAAGCAAGTTTGTTAGCAAGAAGTCTGTCGTTCGGCACTATTGTCGGATAAAGGGATGCCGTAGGGGCCCTGAATGCCTCAAGAAGAGATGTCCTGATATTAAACGCGATTTGTGTCGAACCGCCCGTGCCCATCAAAACCAGAAGAACATACACATACCAGTGGTTATAATCTTTGAGCGCATAACTGGCTGACGTGTGCTTTGCTGTGTGCCATGAGTCTATAATCGCGGCCAGCCATATCACCATGGAGATTAGTAAAGATAAGATTATCACTATGACCCGGACCGAAGATGGGCCGACCGACAATGCCCCGAAAAACACCGGAATGAATATACACACAAGAAATGTAAATATAAGACCTTTAACAAATCTTCCACAGTATATATGCCCAAGCCCGGCCATAATCCACGAAAGCACTACTGCCAGCCAAGGCAGCCTCCTGTATTTGATGTTTATTGTTTCTTCTGTCATTTTATATCTCCTTTATTCAGCACGCCAAAAAGTTGTAAACCACAAACATAATCCTGGCAAGACCGGCCACGACACCTGCCGTAACCACCCCTGCTTTTACAAACCGATGTGCCGATATCAGCTCAATCAGTCGCTGAACGTCGAACAGCGGTCTTCCCTTGTCACGTTCATATTGGTATATCTGATTCATGACCTCATCTGCAAAGTCTTCCCGTAGGTCTATTTGACTTTTACGTTTTTTCCATGCATCGTATATTTCTTCACTTTTCATGCCGTATCTCTTTCATGGCCTTTGCGAGTTTCTTTTTTGCTCTGTTGATTCTTGACTTTATTGTCCCAATCCTTACTCCCTCAATCTGTGCGATCTCTTCGTATGACAGGTTCTCGAATTCCACCAGAACAAAAGCTCTTTTCTGTGCAGAAGGCAAAGCCTCCAGCCCGGCGTCTAACTTGTCGAAGAATTCCCTTTCGGCAAGCTCATCCGATGGATTATGCGCATCGCTGTTGTGGGGCAATTCACTCATCGAAACCGGTCTTTTTTTTCTCATCGCGTTTATGCTTTTATTTCTGGCGATGGTAAACAGCCACGTCGAAAAATTACTTCTTGCCGGGTCAAAAGATGCCAGCTTCCTGTAGGCCGTAAAGAATACGTCCTGGGTGATGTCCTCACAGGATTCTCTGTTATTGATTATATTTCTTATCATCCGGGCAATCGGCCTTTCGTACCTTTCTACTATATGCCTGAAAGATTCAGTATCACCTTCCAGTATTTGATGTATAACCTTTGTTTCCTGTGTCATTACGCGTAATCCGGTTGAATACGAAGATCTTCTACCTTTTTTATACAGCTAACGTTTACTAAAGTTCCACAGAATTTCAACATAGATTTTACCCTTATGATTCTCGGAAATGAGCTATTTTTCATTAAATCTTCACCCGATTCGGAAAAATCTTGACAGAAGGCGGGGTGGTGATTAATATTCCTGATGAGAAAAGTGATGAAAAGTCACCGTTTTTATTGACGCAGGACTTCAGATTTTTATTTGGGTATTATCGCATCGAGCGGCCGGTCTTTGCGGCAGGCATGACTCTATTGTGCAATCTTAATTGGGTAACTTACAGTTTCTTAAAAAGAAATAGTAATTCTAAAATGGGAGAAAATAATATGTCCGATGAAACTCAAACAGAAAATGAAATGAACGACCAGACCATTGTTCCGGATATCGACCCTTCGGATTCAACGTCTGTAGGATCCGTTGGCATTTTACTAACGGCTGTGTACTTGATACTATTTTCAATTATCCTTTTGGTGGCCATAGTTCAATGCTGGCCGTCTGCCGTAACGCCAAGAGGCCAGGTTAACTCAATATCGCAGACTAAATTCCTGCTCTGGACTTTTTCGATTTCGAATGAGGCATGCTTGATCCTTATCGTGGTTCTTGCCGGTGCGTTAGGTGGACAGGTGCGTTCTCTCCGCTCGCTTGCCTGGTACACCGGTAATAAGGAATTAAAGAAGAGCTGGCTATTGCAATATATTCTCTCGCCATTCGTAGGGGCAACCCTCGCGATTGTCACCTACTTCGTTATCCGTGGCGGATTTGTTTCTGCGGGCTCAACCTTACAACAGTCGAGCGTATATGTGTATGCAGGCATAGCCAGTATTGTGGGAATTGCTTCCGAGCCGGTAGCTCTAAAGCTCAAACAAGTGGCTGAGAGCTTGTTTACTAAGCCCGGAGAAGGAAAGGATTCCAACCCTCAGAAATAACCTGGACCGGCCCGACGGGTATTGTTCTGGAATGAGGATTGGGCCAGAATCGCAGGATTATATCCTGCAGTCCTGCATTGCCCTGTTGAAGATGAATTAATTTCATTTTGATTTTTGGTGAATACTTATCCCTTGGGTAATCCCCTCAGAGCAGGCCGATCAGCGCATTTGTCTGGAAAGCCCGCCCTGAAAAAAACTTTGACGTTACGAACTTATTGGTGATAGAATCGTATAAATTCTACTTAAATTATTTACTGTATTTGTCGAATTAAGAGCATTTAGTGCTGTTTTGAATAACTTATGAATTGGAGATCAAAAATGAACATTAGCAGCTTAGAACAAAACAAAGCTCACTCGCGTTATATTGTGATTTCAATCCTTTTGATAATGCTGTTTATCAGTCCATTATCGGTCTTTGCCCAGGACCCTGATCCGGAAAGCATCGCCACGTTGCGACAGATGGGTAACGCCTTTTCTTCTATTGCAGAAAAGACTTCGCCGGCGGTAGTTTCACTAAGGGCTGAAAGAATCGTTACCCAGGAGAGCCAGTCTATGAGGGAATCGCCTTTCGGTGAGCCGTTTTCAGACCCGTTCGAATTTTTCTTCCGCCGCTCTCCCCGCCAGCGTGATCCGCGTGAACAGCCTGAACAGCGCGCACCGCGTGCACCAAGAAGGGAGTCGCGAACTGCCCAGGGCTCCGGTTTTCTCATCTCATCCGATGGTTATATCCTCACAAACAATCACATGGTCGAAGAATCCGAAAAAATTGAGGTGGAACTCACAGACGGCAGAAAGTTTACCGCTAAAATCATCGGTACAGACCCGGATTCGGACGTCGCTGTCGTAAAAGTAGATGCCGAAAACCTTCCATATCTCAAACTGGCTGATTCAGACGCCCTCGAAGTTGGGGAATGGGTCCTGGCCATTGGCAATCCGCTTGGTCTGAGCCATACTGTTACAGCCGGTATCGTAAGCGCAAAAGGCAGAAGTGGTTTCGGTCTGGCTAATTTTGAAAATTTCATTCAGACCGATGCCGCGATAAACTTCGGTAATTCGGGCGGACCTCTGATTAATCTTGATGCAGAAGTGGTCGGAATTAATACCGCTATTGTAGGAGCCGGCGGCAATATAGGTATCGGCTTTGCGATACCGATAAATATGGCAAAGAACATTTATGACCAGCTTGTTAACAATGGAACTGTTTCAAGAGGTTACATAGGAATCAAATTCGAGGAATTAACGCCCGAATTAGCTTCTGGTTTTGGTTTGAAAGAAGATACTAAGGGGATATCTGTAGTCGAAGTTATGGAGGATTCCCCGGCGGAAAAAGCTGGATTAAAACGCTATGATGTTATTGTCGAGTTTGAAGGCAAGCCTGTTGGAAAAAGCAATGAATTCCGTAACCAGGTGGCAATGCTGAATCCTGGTACTAAAGTGGAAATTGTTATCCTGCGGAACAAAAAACGAAAAAATATTACTCTTAACCTCACCACGCGTCCTTCGACGGCGGAGCTTACAGGTGCACTGCCGCAGGAGACACAAAAAGAGTTGGGATTTTCCGTAGAAGACCTGACTGACGAATTAGCCGGGCACTATGGTTATAAAGACCTGAGCGGGGTCATCGTTACGAGTGTTGTTGATGACTCACAGGCTGCTGAGAAAGGAATAGCGCCGGGGGCGCTGATTATGGAAGTCAATCAGCAAAAAGTGAGAAATACAACGGAATTTAACGAGGCGATAAAAGATGCAAAGAAAGAAGGTGCCGCTCTGCTGTTTGTAAAGCGGGGGCGATATACTTTTTTTGTCCCTCTAAAACTTCCCAAGGAATAGAAATGCTGCAAGAGTCCTTTTGTCTTAACCTTCTTAGCCCCGCATAAACCGGGGCTTTTTTCATTGTTGATAAACACTGATAATTTAAGCAGGGGATACTGGCATTATAATAAGTAAATCTGAAAAGAGAAAAAACACTTCCTCCGCATAGGCTCTATCGAGCCTAAAGAAAACAAAAAGAGACCTTTAGCATCTAAGGGTAGTAACTACTCTTCGGGCTCACAGGTGCAATCAGACGGCGACTCACCGCAGCCGGCACAAACCCCGTCTTCGATAAGGCCGCCGCATGTTTCACACGGCGTACATCCACATGAATCACACATTTTTCTCACGCCTTAAATAAGATATTACTTATTTCTAATTAATCGACGATTCAAAATAATATGGAACTTGGTTCCAACGAATGAATAATAGTAAATACCCGCAGAAAAAAATCAATCATATTATAAGATTTATTTTGAGGCCGTTTGTCCGGAGGAATAAGATATTTATTTTGATTATGCCATTAGCTGATCTGAGATATTGATGATTGATTATTTGACAATCAAGTCATTTCCGGCGAAACTACATAGCAAATTATAAAGATATAACACAGAAAAGGCTTTTCTGGCGGAATATGTAAGAGAATTAAAAGATGCTTTTTTCATAGCCCCTGAGAGTCTTTTAATATTTTGATGACTGGAGAGATGAATGTCAGATGGATTGAGTTTTCATAATATTCCGATAGTTATCGATAAGTGGCGGAAAGATGAAACCTATGATATTTATACGGTAGGTTCCCGTGATAAAGACGCGTACTTTTCGCCCAAGGAACCTAAAGATCAAAGTATTAAGCCAGATTGGCGATATTTGTTTAAGTTATCTCGAAGCTGGTGTCCATGGCAATTTTGGTGTGAGATAATAGCTTATAGGTTTGGCTGTATTATTGGCGTGGAGGTTCCTCCGGCACATATAGGTTTAAGTAAAATCTACGAAAAAAATGTTGATACTTATGCGGCATTAATAGAATGGTTCTATGACGAAAGCAAAGATATTTATATTACTGGTGAGCAAATTATGGTTGGTCTTATCAAAGATTTCGATACGGAGAAGGGTAGAAAGCATAATCTTAAGACAATCAGAGATTTTTTCAAAGATCGCAAAGAAACATTAAATGATTGGGCCAGTGTATTAACTTTTGATATACTTATTGGAAATACAGACCGCCATCAGGAAAATTGGGGACTGGTCCTGAAAAACGCCAAATTGAATCCTAAAGGGGGTGGTAAGGTTTATCCTTCTCCGGCGTTTGATAATGGAACGGCTCTGGGGCATGAAATACTCGAAAAAAATATTGATAAATATGTTGATACCAACAGATTAGAACGTTATCTGGTCGACAAACGTGCCCGACATCATATGAAATGGTCTTTAGATGAAGAAGGACAGCTTAATTTTTATGAATTTATGAAAAAATATACTGTGGAATTTCCCGAAACCAAGCGTATAATAACTCGTCATTTAAGTTTTGATTATCAACAAGTCGAAGAAGTGTTAGCACCTTTAGTCGGAGCAGTTTCTGATCCAAAATATAAATTAACACGAAAGAGACTGGATTTCGTTTTGAAACTGATCTTTGGGCGCAAAAGAATCTTGGAAGAAACATTAGAATTATGAGGCATATTGAACATATAGTTGAACCAGACAGGCTTCTGCTTTCCTGGCAGGCTAAAAGCGAGCGTCTGAGAATGATCGTTGCTGAACTGATACGTAACGGCGATGATGTTAATTTGGTATATCTCAGGGAAAGTGAGGATTTTTCAAAGGCTCAAATCCTGGGTTTTGAAAAGTATCCGGGCTTTGATACTGAAAAAGAAGTTCACGAGAATGTTTTGGGCTCTTTTATGAAGCGTCTTCCACCTCGCAGCCGCAGAGATTTTGGTCGTTTTCTCGATGCCTTAAGGATTAAACCTGAAGCTAAAGATGAGATTTCCGATTTTGCATTGCTTGGTTACTCAGGAGCGAAACTGCCGGATGATGATTTTACAGTTATACATCCATTTGAAAATGCTTTATTTCCGTTTGAATTTATGTTATCTGTTGAGGGATATCAGCATTATCAGAATGAATTATCCCTTAATGTGTTATCGACAGATATGCAGGCGGATTTTGAAGCTGAACCGGATAATCCAAAAGACCCCGAAGCAATAAAGGTTATAATAGACGGTATTAGGGTAGGTTATGTATGTCGTGGCCTAACCACTTCTTTCCATAAATGGATGAAGTCGGGTTTGACAATAGCAGCTTATGTTGAACGCATAAACGGAACAGGACAAGATCCTAAAATATATCTGTATGTTTCGGTAAAAAAGGCTTTGTGTGTTGTTTAGCCAAAACTGAGTTTTTTCTAATTCCTACTATAGAATCTCATAGGAAAGTTTTTGCAGTCAATTTACATCCGTATTTTGCCAGACTCTTACCGATATACTGATGAGTAGCTTATCGTTTTTTAAATGCGCTACCGGAGATATGGTTGTATGTGCGACGGAAAGATAGTTTTAGCTTTGCCCGATTGGGTCGGGCCTTTTCTTGAAAAACAGGATTCGGTCTTTAAAGATATTGAAGGTAGAATGCGCCTTGTGATTGAGCTGTCACGCCTGAACGTCGAATACGAAACAGGCGGGCCGTTCGGGGCCGGTATCTTTGAGCGGGTGGGTGGGAAACTTCTTGCAGTTGGCGTTAATGTTGTAATTGATATGAGCTGTTCGCTGGCCCACGCGGAAATGATGTGCATTGGCCTTGCCCAGCAAAAGCTCAAAACATTCGACCTTGGCGCTGAAGGCCTGCCTGCCTGCGAGCTTGTAAGCAGTACCGAACCATGCGCGATGTGTCTCGGAGCGATACCATGGTCGGGAGTCCGAAGATTAATATGCGGCGCTCGCGGCCGGGACGCATGCGAAATAGGATTCGATGAGGGAGTCAAAGTGCCGGATTGGGCCGATACACTTAAGAACCGCGGCATAACTGTTTTGCCGGACGTCCTTCGAAAAGAAGCCCGCGAGGTACTGATAAAATATAAAGAGTCGGGCGGGCTGATCTACAACGGCAGACAGGCGACCTTTCCAATAAAAGAATCCAATCAGAGCTAACTAAAATATTTTAAGCGTTCTTCCTTCAAGAAAAAACCTGCCTTTTCGAATTATTATTGTTAATATAACCCACCATGTACGCATTTATATCCATCATAATATCGTTGGCTGTGCTGGTAACGCTGCTGCGTCTGAAGGTCAAAATCGGCCTGGCCATGCTGCTGTCGGCCTGTCTTTTGGCATTACTTCTGGGTGTTTGGCCGCCGGACCTCGGGCGGACGTTGACTAAAGAATGGCAAAACAAGCCGCTAACACAAACGACGGGCTATCTTTTCATCTCGCTAACGGCCCTGCTTCTGCTGGTCAATGTCATCGGCGCTGCGATGGAGGAAACCGGCCTTTCTAAGCGGCTGGTTCCGGCCATGCAGGACCTGTTCAAAAGCCGAAGGTTTGCCCTGGCGCTGATACCGCTGATGATGGGAATGCTGCCCACGCCCGGCGGCATCATGCTCTCGGCTCCCATGGTGCGCGATGCCGGCGATAAAATCGGCGTCGAGCGCAGCCGGCTGGCTGCTATAAACTTCTTTTTCCGCCATCAATGGGAACCCGTCTGGCCTCTTTTCCCGTCCATACCCCTTGTCCAAACCCTCCTTGGTATCTCGGCATTAAAGCTCTATTCTTACCACATCGTTCTGACAGGTGCCGGTATCCTTGGCGGTATCATTGTTCTGCTGATGTTTGGCATACCGCCGAAGCAGCCCAACCACATTCAGGTCAAACGCCACATCGGCCATAATTTACTCGACTTCCTGCACGCCTTCTGGCCTATCGCATTTACCGCCGGTTTATATGTTGCCTTTGACCTGCCCCCTGCGGTCGGTATCTTTTTGGCCATTATTGGTCTGCTTTTGATACACAAAGTCCCGTTTAAGAGATGGTTGTCTGTCTTTAAAGCCGCTCGCGAGCCGGACATGGTCCTGCTTATTTTCGGCGCGCTGTTTTTTAAGCTAAACCTCCAGGCTGGCAGTGCCATCGACAGCGTTGTTGAATTTCTCACAAATGCCCATGCCCCCCCGGGTTTGCTTCTGTTCACTCTGCCAATGTTGGTTGGCTTCTCGACAGGAGTAACGGTGGCTACCGTCGCAATTACCTATCCGTTCCTTATCGCCTTTATCGGTACCGGGTCCGAGGCTAAAATGGGGCTCGAAACTCTGGCCTTTTCAGGCTTGCTTTTCGGCCTTTGGCTCACGCCGGTTCACCTGTGCATTGCCCTCTCGGCCAGTTTCTTTCAAACTTCGCTGCTCAAAATCATCTCAAAACTGCTGCTCCCCAGCGCGGCTGTCGCAATCGCCGGCATACTTATGGCTCTCTTTTGCAGCTAAACATATTCATTTGGTTGACCAAAACTCAACGGATGATAAAATTAAACAGGAATATGAAAATCTAATCAGGTCCAAATCTTCGTCAAAGGAGAAAACATTGCGGGTAATCGATAGTATCTTTGAAGCTGTTTTTCTTATGGGTTTTATTATAGGCTTCGTGATTCGAAAGATATACACAGTAAGATGCAGAAACAGCAAAGCCATAAGAAAGTACAAAAGCGTAGTAGATATCATCCTTCTTAGCGCTGCCGGTATCGGCATGATTTTACCTTTTTTCTTTATGTTTACAACATTGCTGGACTTTGCCGATTATCACCTTCCTGGATGGCTGGGATGGATAGGCACGGCTATTTTTGCAATGGCACTTCTGCTCTTGTGGAGATCTCACGCGGACCTCGGCCGTAACTGGTCGGCAATACTGCAAATAAGGCACGAACACTCGCTCATAACCAACGGCATATACCGCCATATACGCCATCCGATGTATGCGGCACATCTGCTTTGGGCGATTGCACAAGGATTGTTATTGGAAAACTGGCTTGCGGGCTGGGCCTTTCTTGTGGTTTTTGTGCCACTGTATCTGATTCGGGCCCCCAAAGAGGAACAGATGATGCTTGAGCAATTCGACGAGCAGTACCGTCAGTACATCACCCGCACCGGCGGGATTATTCCGCGGTTTTGGAAATAAAAACAAATGCCCCAGTTAATGTCCTGTAACAGGGATTAAGACTTTCGACCGTGTATGGTTTGAAAGCAGACTCTCTATAAGAGAGATAAGACAGTTGTATCCACTCTCTCTAAAATAATAAACTCAACAAACCCAGAAGCTATGGATGAGTTGGTGTATAACCTAATTTTCCCCAGCAGCCCTTCTGCATCATGTAAAGGTCCCTGTAGCCCGCCTCTGTTTCGGGTGTCCAGTTGCCCTGGTGGCTGCGCTCCACAAGCTTGGCACGCTTTATCGTATCGATGCCTTTCCATTTCCAATGGTCGCTGTGCCCGTCCGCAAAAGATATAGTCGTACCGTCTCCGTGTCGCACCGGAGGGTCGTCCCACCACTGCTCTTGGTCATAATGTACGGCAAAGGCGTCCGGTGTCATCCAGCCCTCGTCAATAAAAACAAGCCTGTAGGCAGGTGCAGGATTGGTAATTTCGGTCCTTTTCTTGATATGTGCGCCGCGCACCCCCTGAGTCGGAGGATGGTTAACAGCATTCATGGAAAACATTATTGCGTATGTCATCGCCTCTTCTTTACGGCCCGTCGGACACTTGTACATCTTGGTGTCCTTTACATAAGGCCACAATGCCCCGTCTTTTATTGCCTGTTCCTGTGCTTCCTGTTGGTCCCACCCGGTATTAAGCCCATCCACCCAGGCAATTTCACCTGCATGCTTGCCCCAGCCGGTGGTGGCATTGCTGTAGCCTATCGCGCCGTTGACCAAAACATCGTCATTGTCATCAGCATACATAATCCACGCCATCGTCAACTGTTTTAAGTTGCTCAGGCAAACCGCACGCTTGCCCTGTTCCTTGACGCGGTTCAGTGCCGGCATCAATATGGCCATCAGCACTGCGATAATGGCGATTACAACCAAAAGTTCTATTAATGTAAACCCTCTTCGCTTACCCATAACGTTACTCCTCAACATACTATAGATACCTCGTTGTCTGGCCGTGTATAGTTTGAAAGTAAACTTACAACAAAATAGAATATATAGCTTATTGATTTTTACTCAAAAAATCAACTAAAAAATGAGCCAAAGCTATTGTTGAGTTGGCGTATAACCTAACTTCCCCCAGCATCCCCTCTGCATCCTGTACAGATCCTGATAACCTGAGGATGTCGATGGCGCCCAGCTGGTATTGGGCCCCGTATTTTCCTCGTCTCTTGCATGCTTTATCGTATCGGTACCCTTCCACTTCCAGTGGTCGGCGTGCCCATCTGCGAATGAAAGGGTCGTCCCGTCCCCGTGCCGGACCGGAGGGCTGTCAAACCATGTCTCTTGTAGATACCAGACGGCGTAGGCATCCGAAGTCATATAGCCTTCATCGATAAAAACGAGTCTGAGGGCAGGCGACGGGTTGGTAATTTCGCTCATATTCTTTACGTGCGCGCCGCGTACTCCCTGAGTCCAGGTATGGTTTACGGCGTTCATGGAGAACATGATAGCGTATGTCAGCGCCTGTGGTAGGCCATTGTCGAGGCGCCTCCCAGTAGGGCACTTGTAAATATCGACATTCTTTATATAAGGCCACAAGGCGCCGTCTTTGATTCCTTGAATCTGAACGTCCGGGTCTGTGGTACTAAACGCGTCGATCCAGGCAAGTTCTTTTCTATGGTCGCCCCACGCCAGGTTCTGATTGCTGAAGCCTATGGCGCCATTGACGAGTTTCCCGTCGTTTTCATCGGCATACATAATCCATGCAAGTCCCATCTGCTTGAGATTGCCAAGGCAGACCATGCGCTTGCCCTGTTCCCTGGCGCGGTTCAGTGCCGGCATTAATATGGCCATCAGCACTGCGATAATGGCGATTACAACCAAAAGTTCTATTAATGTAAATCCTGCTCTGCGAAGTACATCATTACGAAGCATGAGTCCTCTTCGCTTACCCATAATTATACTCCTTAACTTACTCTCGGCAACCCGTTGCATGGTCCTGATATGTTGCACCCGATCCTGTTCTTTATCACCTCTATTTTATCTAACGCAGTATTATACCGCAAATACGGTTGTTTTGCAAATTATTTTAATCCGATTCTCAATCCTTAATATTCGGTCCCAATAGTACAGGGGTAATAATAAATTGAAATCTCCTCTGCTCATCAACGCACGATATTATAGGATTCGACTCCAATGTCAAAATAGGAAGCATGTTTAGGTGGAAAAATCAGTCAAAAACGCTCACAGTAAAAAACAAAAATAAAAAATTTCAAAAATATTTTTATTCTCTTCTACATAAGCACTTAGCTCAATTCTGTCCCCACAAAATTCCCGAATTTTCGGTTCATTTGTGCACACTCATCCAATTATAGAGGGACTGCTTTTTCACCCTTCATAAAGGAGTAACTTCAAAATTAGAAGCACGAAACACGAAATCCTAAGCAAGTTCGAAATTCTAATATTCAAAATCTCAAAGCTTACTGTTTCAAGCATTTGGATTTTGGTCATTTAATTTTGTTTCGTATTTCGATATTCGCATTTCGGATTTCAAATAAGCGGAGGCCGGAAAATCCGAGTTACTTTTGACATACCGATATGGCTGGAGAAACCTTGTGTTTGCCTGCTCCTTCTCTGTCGCCGACTCCGCTACGGCTATCCTTTCCGCCGCATACCCCTGACAAAGGGCAAGTTTACAATCGTTGACCCCGAAGATTACGATAGGCTCAGCAAGTACAATTGGCACGTCACTAAGAACGGCAGCACATTTTATGCCAAGCGCAACGCCCCCACAAGAAAAGACACGAGCCCCATTTACATGCACCGTTGTATAATAAAAGTCCCCCTCGGCTGCGTCGTTGACCACATCAACCATAACGGCCTCGACAATCGCCGGGCAAACCTCCGCCCCGCCACCCGCGCCCAGAACAACCGCTACTCGAAAAAAAGAAAAAACACCCGCTCGAAATACAAAGGTGTAAGCTACTACTCCCGCGAAAAACAGTTCGTCGCTAAAATAACAACCGACGGCAAAACCGTCAAGCTTGGATACTTCGAAGACGAAGTCGAAGCCGCAAAGGCATATGATAAAGCTGCCAGGAAGTACCATAAGGAGTTTGCTTATCTGAATTTTCCGCGAACAAAAGCCTAAAGCGCAATCGCAGCCTTATTTCTGTTTCAAAAAAATAAAAAACCTTTGACCTGATTCATATAAAAAGCAAAGGTCGATTGTTTCTGAAATAATAGATGAGTGTATTATTTTTATTCGTAGTCTTATTTCAGGTGACTCAGGAATTGCTTCAATTCCTCAAGAGCAGGAGATTCAAAATCCCAGTAGCCTTTTTGGGCACATAGTCCAACTGAATCTACTGTTTCAGTTTGTGCTGCCAAGAACACTTGAGCTTTGAATACCTGCACTTTCGCTTTTGGAATGTTCTTAGGCGTAGCCTTAAGTTCAGACACGCAAGAAGAAAAATCATTTACGCATTTCATCGCTGGAGAGTTTTCAACTGTTTTCAAGCATAAATCTTCGAGCATTGTACCGTCAACTGTTTCACCCGGCATTATGAAAATACCTACTTTTGGATTTCCTTTGGAAAATGTTGATTGTTTAGTGGGTGGCTCCAGTCCTGCGTTGGCAACTATATTTGAAATGCTTGTGAATGCTTCGTCCTCGTCCTTATCCCGAACAATAGCAAGATGAGTAACAAAAGGAGTCTCATCCGGGGCGAAAAAACCAGTCGTCTTAAGTAAAGCAGGGAATCGCTTCGGAAATTTATCTTTACCACCAATATCCTCAATTTGGAAGTCGCTTATACCCCAGTATTTCAAGAGTTTGTCAAAGAAGTTCTTTTCATCTATGCCTTCAACGGCCAATATCTTCTTGTTGGTAATAGTATTCGGGCCGGAATTGGGCACTATCTCACCTCCCAGTTGCTTTCGACAGATTCCTTGAGTAGTTCTTTGCTATATTCGACCGCCCTGAACTTTTCATCTTTCCTTTCAATACGGAATAGTTTTGCTTCGGAGCCGAATAAAGTTGTATCGACAGAATTTGAAAAAGCTCTGATGCATTCGTTAGAATGCGTTGTGGCAAAAACTTGGACGTTAAGGTTTTGTGCCCACTTAAAGACAGCTTTCCAGATTTTTTGCTGTATCGAATGGTGAAGGCCGTTTTCAATCTCATCAATAAGAACAATTCCGTCCTCTGAATCCAACATGCCAAGGAGAATTGAAAGGGAATTTGCAATCCCCCCCCCCATTAGATTGACTGGTATGAGCTTACATAGCCCAACGTCAGCTTCTAAAATTCCAACTTCATTAATTCTAATATCTGATATATCCGATTCTATCTCCTTGAGAGAAGAAATTAATTCACCAACACGTTTTTTCCGCTGAATTGAGGCAAATCTGGTTTTCCAATCAAACTTTGTTGCCGGTCCTACAAAAACACCACGAACAAAGCTTTCCTTAGTACCTTCAGTTATTAGTTCGTTTCCTTTGAGAACAATACTTGAAATTGATTTGGCAGTGGGGTCTTGTGAGCTGGTATATATCAGTTCAAGACCATTCGGTGTAAAAGCTGGTTTTGCATCACCGTTTTGTATTCCAATAGAAACAATATCTGATGAAACTGGTTTGGCTGTGGTCTGTTTTTTTATTACTGGGCGTATGACTAATTTTTGTTCTTCCTGCATCTTATGTAGGATAACCGATATTCTAATATTTGAATCTGCTTCCATGTTGTGAAAAAAGGAGTCCCAGTATTCATTGCTCAAAAAATTCAGTCCTCTGAAAGCATTTGCGTTCACTGGCAGATTAGGATTATTGTTGCCGATGATAAAGAAAAGAGCTTCCAAGATTGTAGTTTTACCGCAGTTATTATTGCCGACGAAGAGGTTGACCTGGCCAAGATTATTGATCTCTAATTCGGTTATGGCCCTGAGATTTTTTATTTTTATACTTTTAAACATAGTTTCACCTTAATTATTTCTAAAGGTAAATGCCTTGTTTGTACCGAAAAGACTTCTATAATAAGACTAAAGATAATGATAACATGCGTAGATGTCAATAATTGTGGTACCTTAATTTTAGATAAATTTCTGGTAACAGTGATATCTGCTTAATGAATCAAGTCATAACTGAAAAGTGGATAGCTGATCATCTTTATGAATTCCGCCTTATTCAATCCCTCCCTCTCATCTCCACATCTACTCATCCACACATCCACGGGTCACGGCCTACGCCCTGATAATATCAGCAATCTTCATAAGCCGTGATATATTGTCTCGTTCGGCCTCGGCCAATTGGTAACTTCCTCCTGTCTTCTCAGAGCCCGTGCTGAACATAGCTGAAGGAGCCTGTCCTGATGGCCTCGAGTTTATTAAAGAGGAGCACGGTCGAGGAAACCTGCCCTGAACACCGTCGAATGAACAAACCAGAACAACCGTTAATGACTTTAATATTATTAGCATTTAACTTGAAGCTGTTTTAATACAGCATACGTAAAGCGCGTACGCGCTTTACGTATATCTCAGCGCATTATTCGGATGAGAGTAATATTTCGGCATGTTATGTCTATGTCGGTTTCATCCGCAAAAAAATCTCAATAAAAATGCAGACTCTTTTATAAAATTTACTATAATTAACACAATGTTTAACTCAAAACAATGGAACTACATCCAAAAGGGCTTTCACCTGACGTCTCGTCAGACAGAGATCGCAAAGTTGGTCTGTCAGGGGCTGAATAACAACCAAATCGCAAAAAAATGTCATATCACCTACAATACGGCCAGAACACATATAGCCCATATATGTGCTAAAATAGCTGTCCGTGGCCGGGCCGAACTGATACTCCGTCTAATTAAAGTCGCCGAACACGCCAGATAAATCTGCATAATTATTCTATGGCCGTTGCTCTCTTTTTGTCCAGCTATTTTGCTGTTGGCGTTCATTCCCGTAACGCAATACCAGCTTGAGATTGCATAGTTGTATTAAATCATATGTTTCGCATTAATATATACAATACGTAAAGCGCGTACGCGCATTACGTATAATAATTTTCATAACTGCTGGCTTTTATCTAATAATGAATACTAGGACATATGTAACGGGATGAAAATAAATGGCAGCGACGTTTTTACGGCAGCAGGTTTACCCAGGCGAAAGCAAGGGATGTTTCGCATTTCGGATTTGAGAATACGCATCCATCCATTTACTCTTCTACCCATCTACGAGCTACAGATCACGAGTCATGGATCACGGGCGAAGTATCACGCTCTAATAATATCCGTAATCTTCATCAGCCGCGATATGTTGTCTCGTTCGGCCTCAGCCAATTTATCGAAAATGAATCTGATGGTCTCGTGAAGTTCCGGGATAACGACGTGCTCTAAAACATTTACCCTCCGGCGGGTCATCTGAAGCTCTACGGCAAGCAGGCGGGCCTGCTTTTCCTTCTCAGCCAATTCAATCAAATTATCGAACGCCCTCTCCAAAGCTAACAAGGCAACGTCCATCTCGCCCGACGTCGTTGCAAAGCCATAGCAGATAATCTCACCCTCCATCTCCTTGGCTAAATGCGGCACCCGCACATTCATTATATTGGCAAATGATATAGCTAAATTGAATTTCTTCGTAGGCACTTCAAGTGCGGCCTTAATATGCTCCGGCTCCATCGTAGCACGAGCTAACATAAAACGCCGGCAAGTCTCTAACAGATCTGCTTCAACACGTTTGCGTAACGGCTGAATATCTCTGGCTATCTGAATCAACTGGCGCGAAATCTCGTCTCTCTTTTCACTGAGCAGACGATGACCGCGGTTGGCAAGCGCCACCCGCTTACGCAGCCTCAACAATTCCATTCGTGTCGCATTTACATTAGCTAACATAATTCATCATTTATTTCTATACTTCGTCATATACTTTTCGATAAGCTTCACATCGATACGCTTTAGCTCAACGTTCTCGAACATACTCAGCAGCTCCCAGCTAAGGTCGAGGGTCTGCTGGACGGTACGGTTTTCATAATAGTCCTGCGAGATATATTTTTCCTCGAATTTGTTGGCAAAGGTCATATATTTCTTGTCTTCATCCGAAAGCGCCGCCTCGCCCATAATCGTCGCTAATTCCTGGCATTCTTTGCCGCGTGCATATGCGGCGTAAAGCTGATTGTAAAGGTCGGCGTGGTCCTCGCGGGTCTTGCCCTCGCCGATACCTTTGTCTTTAAGACGCGACAGGCTCGGCAGAACATCAACCGGCGGCGATACCGCTTTTCTGTGCAGCGCACGGGACAGGATTATCTGTCCTTCTGTAATATAACCAGTCAGGTCCGGCACAGGATGCGTCTTGTCGTCCTCGGGCATCGTCAATACCGGCACCATCGTAATAGAGCCTTTTTTGCCTTTTATTCGCCCGGCCCTTTCATAAATCGTTGCAAGGTCGGTATAGAGATAACCCGGATACCCTCTCCGGCCGGGTACCTCTTTTCTCGCTGCGCTGATTTCGCGAAGTGCCTCGCAGTAGTTGGTCATATCGTTCAGGATTACCAATACGTGCATATCCAGATCGAATGCGAGGTACTCGGCCGCCGTAAGTGCAAATCTCGGCGTCGCTATACGTTCGATAGCCGGGTCGTTCGCAAGATTAACAAACATGACCGCACGCTCAATTGCACCTGTCTGATGCAGGTCGTCGATAAAGAATTGTGCCGCCTCGAATGTGATTCCCATCGCTGCAAATACTACTGCGAAATCTTCACCCTCTCCGAGAATCGCCGCCTGCCGGGCTATCTGAGCCGTTACCTGGTCGTGCGGTAGGCCGGCGCCTGAGAATATGGGCAGCTTCTGACCTCGAACGAGCGGATTAAGGCCGTCGATTGTCGATATGCCTGTCTGAATAAATTCGTTCGGATAATTACGTGCAAACGGATTAATCGGCTTGCTGTTAATATCCAGCCTCTTCTCAGGGATAATGGCCGGGCCGTCGTCTTTCGGCTCGCCGAGACCGCTGAAAACCCTGCCTAAAATATCGTGCGAGACAGCCAGCTCTAAAGGCTTGGCCAGAAACCGAACCGTGCTTTTCTTGACGTCGATACCTCGCGTACCCTCGAAGACCTGGACGAGCACTTTATCATTCTCGACCTGTAGAATCTGGCCGTGACGTATCGAACCGTCTCCAAGCTCAATATCGACGATATGTCCGTACTTGGCTTCGTCAACCATCTCGACCATCATTAACGGCCCGGAGATGTCAGTTACTGTTTGATATTCTTTTATAGCCGGCATTTCATACTCCTATTTCGTATTTCACAACAGAAAGAAGCGATTATCTATCCGTTATTCGCCACCTTAAACTGTTTTATATATTAACTTATACTCCTCTGCCAATTCACTCATTCATGCCACTTAAGACACTCCCGATGGGTGTAATTGTTTTATGTGTTCGTCTATCGCATCTCTTATTGCTGCGACCTTTGTTACAGATTCACGCGGGATATATTTTGCCCTTGCGATTTCTTCCCGGACAGACAGTTTGAATATCTCGGCGGTTTCAACTCCGGCCTCAATGGCTCCAATCGCCTGCTTATGGAAATGCAAAATATTTTTCAGCATTTCGTATTGCTTGTCCATCGATGTGTAAGTATCAACCTCGTGGAATGCATTCTGGTGAAGAAAATCCTCACGGATCGACCGGGACGTCTCCAACGCAAGCCGGTCCTGCGGCGAAAGAGCATCTGCACCAACCAGCCGCACAATCTCGATAAGTTCAGCTTCCTGTTCCAGCAAACTCATAGCCTGGACGGCCAACTGTTCCATCTCGTCGCCCTGTTCCTTATTTTCAAAGCACTCTCTGAGGTATTGCTTATAAAAACTGTACGAAGTTAACCAGTCAATCGCCGGAAAATGCCTCTGATAAGCAAGCTCGCCTTTGAGTGACCAGAAAACTTTGACTACATGTAGTGTCGCCTGCACGACGGAATCGGATAAGTCGCCGCCGGGGGGGCTTACGGCGCCGATAATCGACAAAGCTCCTTCTCGTTCTGGGCTGCCGCAGCACTTGATCCGGCCTGCTCTTTCATAAAATGCGGCGATTCTTGCGGCGAGATATGCGGGGTAACCTTCTTCGGCGGGCATTTCTTCCAGGCGGGTCGAAATTTCTCGCATGGCTTCTGCCCATCTGCTTGTGCTGTCGGCCATCAGGGCCACGACATAACCCATATCACGGAAATACTCCGCTATAGTAATTCCGGTATAAACGGATGCCTCTCTTGCGGCAACGGGCATGTTCGAAGTATTTGCAATCAGAACCGAGCGTTTCATTAAAGGCTCGCCGCTTCTTGGGTCCTTTAATTCCGGGAACTCGGTTAGAACGTCGGTCATTTCATTGCCCCGTTCGCCGCATCCGACATAGACGACAATGTCTGCATCGACCCATTTTGCCAACTGATGCTGCACAACTGTTTTTCCTGTTCCGAAAGGTCCCGGTACACAGGCCGTACCGCCCTTGGTAATTGGGAAAAAAGTATCGATTACCCTCTGGCCGGTAATAAGAATATTGTTCGGCGCGAGGCGCTTAAGCGTCTGCCTGGGATTGCGGACAGGCCATTTCTGCATCAGTGTCAGCTCGGTTTCGGAGCCGTCGTCAGCAACGACTACTGCTATTGTTTCGATTACGGTGTACTCACCCTCATGTATTCTTTGTAAAGTACCTTCAACTCCCGTCGGAACCATAATCTTGTGTTCAAGAAGAGTAGTTTCCTGTACCTGGCCTATGATATCACCGTGGCTGACCTTTGTTCCATCGCCTACGGTCGGTATGAAGTGCCATTTCTTCTCCCTGTTCAGGCCTGGCAGGGCACTGCCCCTGCTCATGAACTCACCTTCGAGGTCAACAAGCGAGTCCAGGGGCCTTTGTATACCATCGTAGATACTTTCAATCAGGCCGGGCCCAAGCTCAACACTTAAAGGCGCCTCGGTATCAACGACCGGCTCACCAGGGCCTATTCCCGTGGTTTCTTCATAGACCTGAATCGAGGCCAAATCGTTGTGCAGCTCCACGATTTCACCTATGATGTTTAATTCACCCACGCCGACAACATCGTACATTCTCGCGCCAGCCATGCCCTCGGCAACAACGACAGGGCCTGCGACTTTGACTATCCTTCCTTCTTTCGTTTCGCTCATTATTAAAAACCTTCCTTTTACGGCCACATATATATCAGCCTTCACTGAATCTTTATCTATTGTTCATGCCCGGAAGCATTGCTTTGACCGGCAATCTTTTCCAACGCATCGGTGACTGCCTGTTGCACTTGCAACTCAGGGTCGTTGAGCATTTCTTTCAAAACAGGTATTGCCTGCCTGGCATCGGGGCCGATTGCTCCCAGTGCCAGAGCCGCGGGTTTCCTGACATGCCACTCCTCATCGTTTAGCGTTTCTATAAGATACGATATCGCCGGTTTAGAAGCCGGTCCTATTGCGGCGAGGGCTTCGGCAGCCGGTTTTCGAACATGCCATTCTTCGTCGCTGAGCGCCTCAATCAGAGACGGTACTGCGGGCCATGAAGCCGGTCCTATTGCGGCGAGGGCTTCGGCAGCCGGTTTTCGAACATGCCATTCTTCGTCGCTGAGCGCCTTAATCAGGGACGGTACCGCAGGCCAGGAGGCCGGGCCTATCGCTGCGAGTGCCTGAGCGGCGGGTTTTCTGACATGCCACTCCTCGTCATCAAGTGCTGCAATTAAGGAATGAACGGCTGGTTTGGCTTCGGCTCCCATGCCGGTCAGCGCAATCGCCGCGGCCTTACGGACGTGCCATTGCTCGTCCTCCAACCGCTCGATGAGGGAAGGGATAGCAGCTCTGGCCTCGAGGCCCATCGTCCAGATCTCGTTGGCTGCCTCTTCGCGCTGCCTCCACTCATCACTGCCCAAAGCCTCGACCAACTCGCGAACCTTCGGATTCGTGACGGAAACCGCCGAGACGGTAGGCGCTTTGCCTGGGGAGAACTCCGTTTTTATGACGCTGAACAATGGATTGTCCCGGTGTGGAACTTGGGGATTCTGCCCTGCTTCTTTGGCCTGCCAGTATTCCGCGCCCAAGCCGTCACTTCCTATCTCATAGTCATATCCGTCCCATTCATCCTCACGAAACGAATAGAACGCCCAGTGCAGGCCATGTGAGTTCAATACAGCAATGACATCGGTGAGATACTCTTTGCAGCCCTGATTCCGACGGTAGCATCCAAACTCGCCGCAGACCAAACGGTTTGAGGGAATCTTTTGGGCTTTGGCCCACTCGCAGAATGGCGACAGATAATTCTCAATCTTTTGTTTATTCCAGTGAACATCCTCTCCAGCATAGGGTATCGTGCCTGGATATACGTAGCTTTGTTTTTTCCGGAAGTTCTTGTGATTTGTGAACTGATAAGGTTCGTACATGTGGAATGAATAAAGCACCTTCTCATCGCCGATTTTAGGCCAATAGACGAAGGCGGTGGGCTGGGCGTACCAACCTGCATCCAACATTATCGGGGTCTGGGAATCGACCTGGCGGATGGCAGCGATGACGGTCTCGTAGAATGCCGGTAGATCGTGAGAGGTGCCGCGGTATTTTTTGTACCAGGGCGCGTAACGCGAGGCCGGGCCGTGCTCTGCCAGATCCGTTTTCATTTCCGGGATCGGTTCGTTAAGGATATTGTAGGCATAGACCGCCGGGTGATCTTTTAAGCTCGCCGCTAAATCTCGCCAGAAGTCAGCCGCTTGCCGCCAGTATTTATGATCGTTCCATAAGCGTAAATCACGACGGTTGTCGTTGTTCTGCACCCAGCGATTACCCGGCAAGCCCAAGGGGGCGATTACGACCTTAATGTCGTATTTGTCGGCCCAATCGAGTGTTTGGATGAGCTTTGCCAGGTCTTCCTGGATAATCCCGGTGAAGTTGTTGGTGTCCCCCATCAAGAAGTCTCGCCGCTGCCCTTTCCATTTATCATAGGTCAAGCGAACCCATTCAATTCCCAGCTCGTGAGCGGCTTTGAACCATTGCTCTTCAGATGTGACATTGAAGCAATTCGCTCCCTTGCGTTGAACGTCCCAAAACTCAATCTTCTTATCTGACGGCAGGGACTTCGAGGTAAGCAACAATACTAACAGTATTATTAACAACCTTTTGATTGCTTGTCTGCTCATCATTTCCGATCTTTAATTGTTTTTCAAAATGTTAATACCCGTTGCCATTTTGAGCACTTCCCCGAGAGCCTGCGTAGCAAAGCCCTCAGATTCAGTAGTAAATGGCACAACCATAAAACAGGGGGTCGGCATATCCTCATAGGCCGAGAAAACTTCTTCAGCTTCCGGAGCAATATTTTCAGCGACTACTACGAGCGCATATTTTTCACTGATTATCTTCTTTGCGCTTTCGTCAATATCGCCGGTGCTCAGACCCACCGGGTAGGTATCTACTCCGAGTGCCGAAAACGGCATCACAAAATCAGTACTACCTAAAACTGCGATTTTACCTTCCATAAATCGTATCTCGTGATTAGCTTATTTTTTATCTCGATTATTTGGCCTCTGGCAAAAGCTTTTTTATGTCCGCTTCGAACACAGCTTTGTCATTATAACCGACGTATTTTTTGGTGATATTGCCTGCCGAGTCGATGAGGAAGGTAGTCGGTATGCTCAAAATTCCTCCGAACGCTTTATCGATCTTACCATCGGTCATCATAATCGGATATTTGATTTGATACTTCTGGACAAAGGCTTTGACGACGCTGACTCCTGCCTGGTCTAAAGAAATACCCACTATTTCAACTCCCTTATCCTTATATTGTTCGTGAAGCTCAACGAAATGCGGGATTTCTTTGACACATGGCGGGCACCAAGTCGCCCAAAAGTCCAGGACTACCACTTTGCCCCGTAAATCCGCGAGGCTGACGTTTTTACCATTCAAATCCTGTAATGCGAAGGCAGGCGCGGGTTTGCCTCCGGTTGTTGATGGGGTGCTGTCGGCAATTGGTTGTGCCGGCTTTATTTCAGTCTCAGCCTTAGTTTGCTGTGCCGGCTCGGTTTTATTTTTCTTACACCCACCGATGATAAATATCGGAACTAAAAGTAAACAAAATAGTTTTTTCGCTTTCATTTTCAATTACCTTCCATAAAGCGTATATAGTGAAGTGTAACTGGTCTTAAGATTATCTGAGTTTATCATTCTTTAGCTCCGTGCTTTCGCAAGAGCTCGATTATTTTATTGTCTCCCTGTTCTTTTGCCCATTTGAGAGGAGTTTGGCCGTTGCTGGTTTGAGCATTGACATCAGCACCCTTGCTTAAAACGATTTCGGCGATATTCAGGTGGCCATGAGCGCAGGCGAGGTGGAGTGGTGTCTGGCCGTACTCGTCCTTTGCGTTAATATCCGCACCTTTGGCAATAAGCAGCTCGGCGACATTGCTATGGCCATGAACCAATGCAAAGTACAGCGGCTGCCATCCATGTTCGTCTTTTGCGTTGACGTCAGAGCCTTTAGTGATAAGTAATTCGACGATGTCTTTATGGCCCTTCTCTGCGGCGACATGCAAAGCTGTCCGGCCGGTCTTGTCCGTTGAGCTGATAACAGCACCATTGGCGATAAGCAGTTCCGCCATATCCTTAAGGCCTGATGAGATTGCGTAGTGCAGGGCGGGCGTGCCGTTCTGGCTTTTAGTATTAACATCGGCCCCTTTTGCGATTAGCAACTCGGCTACAGGCATATGGCCCGAAACGACAACATTGAGCAAGGGAGTGTGACCGTATAAATCCGTCGCATCAACCTTGGCGCCATTTGCAATAAGCAGCTCAGCAATATATTTATGGCCTTTTTCCGCTGCGAGGTGCAAAGGTGACCGGCTGAACGCATCTTTTGCTTCGACATCAACACCTTTTAAGATGTGTAACTGGACCTCGACAAAATCACCACTTGTCGCAGCCTGATGAATGGATTTGGTGGGTGCCGAACGTTTGGCTATACTGTCAATGACCACGAGTCCGTCGCGTTGGGATTTGGCCTGTTGGCAACCAACGGCGATAAACATGAAAACCAAAACCAGAGGTATTAATTTTATCGATTTCATTAGCCAATGCGGTCCAGGATAAGTTTCGTGTCGAGGCAATTTTTCTTAGCTGTCAAAATGAGTCTGACCGTACGGATTTCATTTTCCTTCAACAGCAAAAAAGCAATAACCGGCTGAGGGCCTGCGGTAATTACAAAGGATGATTTCAAGAATCCGGTCAAATACTCCTCGCACTGCTGCTCAACTCTAAGAAAAGATTTATTAGACGCTAAATAGTTCGCACCTATTTCAACAATTCGATGATAAGGGGTAGCAAAAAACAACTGCCCCAAGGCTTCGTATCCGAGTTCCAGGCCGTTTTTGAATCGCTCGGATTCGACGAATCCACCTGTAAGAAAAACTTTACGTTCTTCCGAAGCGGTAAATTTTAGCCTGAACATCGTGCGAATATTTGTAAGGTCAATCTGTGTCCTGAACAAGCTGAGCAGAAAAACACTGTTTAAGCGACTGGCAGTCTTTAAGTTATACCCGGCCTGGAAGCTGTCGATTTGGTAATCAATCTGACGAATATCTTTATCCTGGTAGTAAGCCAGAATAGTCTTCTCAACCGCCTGCTGGATATATTCGGTGGATGCCGGGCTGCTAAAATCGCCCTGCTCTGAAAGAAGCTGCTCCAATCGCTCGGGTGGAACGTTGCCGTCCTGGCTGTAATCGGTGCCAATGGGCTTTTCCGTCAATGAGCGTCTGAGTGCCAGCCGGAGGTTCGCAAAATCATCTCGGGCCTTGAACAGTTGCACAATCGACTCATCCAGCATTAAATCCGAGAACAGCTCGCGTACCGCCGTCCTTCGCTGCTGGAGGATTGTCTCAGTCTGTGCAATGTCCTTCGCTCCCTGCGGCAGGGCATATTCTGTTCCACTGAGCAAATCAGAAGCCTGCTCGAAGTTCTGAGCATTGGTCATATCGAGCAGGACAGCCCTGGTCAGCATCTGCGTTTCGAGGCTGCGCACCTGAGCTGTCTGAAAGGCGTATTGCCAGTCGTCAGGGCCGACAGGCGGATACGTGTAAAAATCGAGAACGGTTTGTTCGGCAATTTCAGACATTATTTATATTTTGTTCCTTGTCATCGAAAAAACACTCCTGCGAAAGGAGAAGTCCACATTATCGAAAACTTTTCTGGATTCCTGCTTGCGCAGGAATGACAAGTCGTTATTTAATTCTCAAACAGTTCTTTTGCTAATTGAATCTCCAGCTCCTTGCGTGCCTGGTCCAGCAGTACCTCGATAGAGACGTTAGTTTTAATTTTGCCTCTTGTCAGGATAAAACCGGCCCCGAGGTTCTGCCTTTCGTTGGACAATTTTAAGTTGCCTTGAAAGCCCGGGCCTAACTCGCGGTTTATCTGCTTTATAAACTCATGGTCGATGCGTCCTTCGTTCGTATCGACTACGACTTCTTCATCGCCGGTCTCGACGGCATCGAGCAGGAGTTTTTTAATCAGGGCGTGATATTCCTCATCCGGCAAATTCTGCAGTTGCCGGCGTGCCTGTTCAAAGACCTCGTCGAGTATTTTCCTTTTCTCGGCGAGATACTCTTTGGCAATATTCATTCTGGCCGCTGCAAGGATATGCGATTTTTCATCTGTTCCGGCTTGTTGAGCAAGTATCCCAGTCTGCTTTTTATATTCATCCAGTTGTTCGGAAAGTTTGTCCTGTTCGCCAGCTTCCTTGTCATCGGTCTGCTTTTTTATCTTATCAGCCTCGGCGCGGGCGTCAGCCAATATCTTTTCTACTACCTGTTCAACTTCCATAATTACTCTCGTATTATGTATTACATATAGTGAATTTGACGTATTAAGCTGTTGGCCATGTGATACCAAACATCAGCATAAACATTGTTACCAGCAGACCAAGTACTGCGTAAACTTCGACCATAACTGCGTAAACAACGCCGGCCTTGAATGCCATCTCTGGTCTTTTCGCGGCCATAAGGATACCGCCAGAACATACCTTGCCCTGGTGTATTGCGCTTAACATACCTGCAGCAGCGATTGGCAGACAGGCCGCCAGTACCTGCAGACCCAGCTTGAGACTTACCTCGGGCACACCACCGGTTTCAGCTCCACCGAAGAAGTTGAGCTTAAGCATGACGAGGAACGCAGCAAGGAAGCCGTAAAAGCCCTGCGTTCCGGGCAGGACAACCATAATAAACATCTGCCCGTATCTTTCAGGCTTTTCGGACAGAACTCCGGTCGCACTTCTGCCGGCGATACCGATTCCAATTGCCGAGCCGATACCAGCCATCAAAGCGGCTAATCCCGCACCAACCAATGCTAATGTCAATCCGTAATCCATTTTTTTGTCCTGCCTTTCTTACTAAAAAACACCGTTAGATTTCTTTTTTGATATAAATATGTTTATACTCTTTGCTAAGCGGCTCGAATGATTTGCCGCCGCCGACAATGAACTTGGGGAAAAATTCTACATATTGAAGTCTTAAGGTATGAACAAAAGCGCTTAATCCGGAAATTGCCAGATTAAATCCATGTCCACCGATAAGCACCAATATCATCACTATAATTCCAATGTAAGGTATCTGATACGTAATGTCGGCAATAACGTTTATTGCCATTGCCAGACCTGCTGTAACCATGCCGAGTGCCATTAACCTCAAATAGCTCAGCACATCCCCCATATAGAATATCGTGCTGAATACATTATACGCCCCCATTCCGATTCGCCCTGCCCAGGTACCTTCTCTTTCACTGAACAGGAGTATTGTAGCTGCAGGCACAAGTGCAAGATACCCAAAGAACGTTCCAAGAGAGGCAGGAATCGCTCCGGCCTTGGCTGCCCCAAACAGCACAATTGAATTGATCATCACCAGCCAGGTCAACTGGTCGCACACTGCTGCAATATAATCCTTTCGTTTAATGTTATGTCCAAATGCAATAACCAGGCCGGTCATAATCTGGAAATACCCGAGAGCCAGTGCTAAAACAAAGAATGTCATCGGTTTCTCCAACGGGTCGAACCAGATTAGTTTGTTTCGGGTCGATGCCAGTGCAGGTATGAACTTCTGGATCGCATCCCCAAACCAGCCCCCTGTTAGTGCTCCGGCTACAACGGTAACAGCAGAGCAAATCCCTAACATCCACATTAGTTTTTTGTCACCCTGCATTTTTTTGATGAAAAAAATCATCAGGGCGATAATGACCAATCCGTACCCGGCATCAGTGAGGCACAATCCGAAGAACAGCGCAAAAAACGGGGCAAGAAATACCGTCGGGTCCACTTCAAAATGCTGCGGCATACCATATAAACGAGTTATTACCTCGAAGGGTTTTATTGCGCCTTTGTTTTCAATTTCTACAGGAATATCTTCATCTTTGGCCGGCTCGATTTTATGTAAACTCGATGCCTCGAAACCAGATACGAGCTTCTCCAGCCTGGTATAATCATTTTTCTTGACCCATCCTTCCAGAATAACAGTATGCTCAGTGGCCGGCACATTATCTTTAGTCTGTTCCCTTTCTAACAGATTCTTATAATGGTCGTATAGAATACCGAGATTGAGCAGATTTTCGGACAGTTTGGCGGTGTTTTCGGCCTGAGTCTGCAATTGTTTTTGTGCCTGCTGGAGCTTTTCACAGTGTTCGTTAATCAGCCTGGAGACAGTGCCTCTCATCGGCTCGAAGCTGACGGGCTCGAATTCAGCCGAGCGCAACAGCTTCTGAACAGTCTCGGCGTTTTCCTTTAGAGCGACGATAAGGCAGGCGGTCTTGCTGATGCCGGTCCCTATTTGCTGAACAGCGGCGCCGGCTTCACTTAACTTTTCGCGTATCCGTTCAAGCTGCTGGTTCGATATTAATCCGGCCCAGCAGGCGGCCTTGTGGAGGCGGCCGATTTCCTCTACGGGGGTTTTGAAAGAGGCCCAGGGCCTGAGCATCTGCAGGGTGCTCTGGATATTTTCAATTTCACCCTTTGTTTTTTCCATCGAGGCTTCGAGATGCTCGCTTTTGTCGATTATCTTCAGGATTTTGCGGTCTGAAACAACCTTATTATATGCTTGTTCGTTAATGACGGTACGCGGTGATAACATGGCGGCAAGACCTTTTTGTGCTTTGGCGTAATTTTTCAGAAACTCAATGCTCTTTTCGAGCCTGTTTACGAGCGTTTCGAGGTCTTTTGGGCGTTCTGCTGAGGCGCTAAGCTCGGGGAAGTCTCTGCGGAGAATTGCCTCTTCGGCATTGAGGATATGGCAAATACCTCCACGCTGCAGTTCTTCGAGAAGCTCGGATGCCTGAGTGCGATGACTGGCAATTATGATTTTTGCCATTTTGGCAATGGCCATAGTTAGCCTCTTAAGTAATCCATTACCTTGGCGGCCGCTGTGGCCATTCTACTGCCGGTTTTATCACGCAATTGCTGGCGCTGCTGCTGTGCCTGCGCCTTAAGCTGCTCAACTTCGGCGCTTGCCTGCGAGTGTGCCTGCGCAACGGCAGCATCGATAGCTTGTTTCCTTTGCTGGGCGATCTCGTTAGTGGCTGCGAGCCGATTCTTCCGGCCCTTTTCAGCCTGTTTTACCACCTCAGCTTTGGCCTGTTCTATAATTTCATTGGCCTTTGTTTCAGATTCTTTGATTTTCTTGATTAATTCCATTTTTATACCACCAATTGCTTCCTGCTATACACAACCCATTTTGGAATCCGATAAAGTATATTATTATTCAGCAAATGACAACAAATAACTCAAAGTTTTTTTATTTGCCCTGCTTTAACAACTGTTTTTACCGATGAATCCTTCTTCGGTCAGCATCTTAGTTTCCTGCCTTGCCTTGCTTATGATTGATTCGGCGGTTTTATAGAGTTCTTCCCAGGTCAGGATTTTTTCTGCTATTCCCTGCTCGATAGCTTTGGTACCGACTGCGGCGGCCTCGCGCGGGAATACTTCCCATTCGTCCATTGCGGGGATTATATAGTCTTCACTTAAGCCCTTGTCTTCGGCGGTTTTTGCCAGTTCCATCGCTGCTGCAATACACATTTCATCGGTAATTGTTTTGGCTCTGACATCCAGAACTCCTCTGAAGATGCCGGGGAAACCGAGGGAATTATTTACCTGGTTCGGGAAATCGCTGCGCCCGGTTGCGACAATCCTTGCGCCGGCTTTTTTTGCCTCCCACGGCCATATTTCCGGTACGGGATTGGCGCATACGAAAACGATGGAGTCTTTTGCCATTTTTGAAATCCACTGGCTTTTAACGGAATCAGGGCCGGGTTTTGAAAGCGCAATTAATACATCGGCTCCCCGGAGTGCTTCGTCGATTGGGCCGTCGAAGCACATTTCGTTGCTAATCCGGCAGATATTTGATTTTTCTTTTAGAGATGGATTGTCGTTTATGTCAGTGCGATTCTTATGAAGGGGGCCTTTGCTATCGTACATAATACATTTTTTCGCGTCGGCCCCGGCCCGGAAAATAATGTCTGATATCCTGATATTTGATGCGCCTGCGCCCATAAAAACGATTTTTACGTCCTCAATTTTTTTATCTACGACTTTCAAGGCGTTGACGAGGCCGGCAAGGGTGACGGTTGCGGTGCCCTGCTGGTCATCGTGCCATACCGGTATCGGGCTTTCCTTTCTTAATCTGTCGAGGATGTCGAAGCACTTTGGCTGGGCGATATCTTCGAGATTAATCCCTCCGAAAGAAGGGTGTAATAGCAGTACGGTCTCTATGAATTTGTCGGGGTCTTTCGTATCGAGGCAAATCGGGAAAGCATCGACGCCGCCGAGATACTTGTAGATCAGGGCCTTTCCTTCCATTACGGGAAGGGCGGCGTGTGGGCCGATGTCACCGAGTCCCAATACCCGGGTGCCGTCGCTGATAACGGCAACGGTGTTCCATTTGCAGGTCAGCTCGTAAACCTTTTCGGGATTTTTTACGATGTCCATGCAGGGCGAAGCGACGCCGGGGCTGTACCAAACGTCGAAATCACGCAGGTCTTTCACGCGGCATTTGGGGGTTACGGCTATCTTGCCCTTGTAATATGAATGGAGCTGTGAAGCTATTTCCTGCGGTTTGTTTGCTTTTGCCAGGAGTTCTTCTTCGTTGTATTCCATAGTTTCAACACCACTTTCTGATTAAAAAACAGGTATTCTATTATTATCGTTCGTTTGTGTCAATTCGCCATTCGAGAATGCCGGCGGAAAAGTCCGGCTGCAACTGTGCCTCAAGGCGCAGCGATATTGTCTGCACGGGATTGAATTTAACGTTATTGAATTTATCCTTTTCGAGGCCGTATTCGGAGGCGTTCGATACTTGTTTCCACTGGCCGGCGTCTTTATACAGTAATCGCCATGATTTCGGGATGCGGCATCCTCCTGAGCCTGTATCGTCGAAGAAGTAAACGGATGCTCCGGAGATATTTTTCGCCTGGTCGAAATCGTACTGCACCCATTCGGTTGTGCCTCTGTGGTCCCACCATGTGAAACGGGCTATGCTGTAGTCGTTTGAGCTTTTTGGTGATAATTTGTCGCTGAGTGCTGCAACTGAATCGTTGTCCCAGCAGTGCGAGGCGGAAGCGGGCAGTGATTTGGTGGGTTTGGCGGGGGCTATCCACTGGAAGGCGTCGGGGCCGGTGCCGATTGTCGGGAACGACGAAATCCGCAGGCGGGCACTGCCCATCGGGACCAGAGTTACGGTTTCGATCGGCTCATCGGATTTTGCGGGGCTCGGCTGAAGCAGGCCGACAAGACCGAGGTTGTCTTTTTGCCATTGGGGTATTTTTTTGGCTTTGGCACGCAGCTCAATCGGGGCGGCATTAGCTTCAAATGGCTGGTTGTCGGCGGGCCAGGCCTTGTGAACGAGCTCAAATGACGAGGCGAGGTTGCTTTCATTCAATATCAGGCCATAATTCCAGGCTGTTGTTGGGTGTATTTCCCATGCGGGCCATTTTTCGGTGCCGCCGGCTTTGACATATTTTTCGCCAATCTTCAATGAGTAGGTAAGAGGCCCGCGATTGACCGAGACGCTGTTATTGTTTTTCGTCCACTGCGTCAGCGAGATTTTCATCGCAAGGTTAAGATCGACCGTGTCGCCGTCGGACCACTTACGGTCTATCATAATGTACCGGCGGGGCCCGGCTTTGATAGATGAGGTGTTTCCGTTGATTGACAGCCCGGGGTTTTCGCACCAGGCGGGCACGCGGAGATAAAGCGGGAAGCTAACGGGCTCAGGTGTTTTTATGGTAAGGCGGATTTCCTCATCGAACGGGTAGTTTGTTTTTTGGGTGATTGTTACCTTCGTGCCGTCTCCGACCTTTGCTGTAACTTTCGAAGGGGCGTAGAGCACGGCGGCCAGGCCGTTGCCCGGTGTGGCCATCCAGAGGTGTTCGGCATAATATGGCCAGCCGTGGCCTGTGTTATGCTGGCAGCAGCGATGAATGTGCGGATTGAAAAGCAGCATTGGCCCGCCGTTTTGCAGACCGGGTGATTTGGTGAGCTTATCGCAAAGTATCATATTCGGCGAGGTAAGATAATGCAGGGCCTTGAGGTCGGGGGTAAATGCGGCGGGCAGCGAGTTGAACGTTACATCCTCGCAGCGGTCGGCCCATCTTGCGTCGCCTGTGATGGCCAGCAGTATTTCGTGGGAGAGCATCATCTCGACCATGCCGCAGGTCTCCACGGCCTGGCGTGGGTCGGTAAAGCCGGGTCGGCAGTTCTCATCGCCGCCGAACATTCCGCCGGGTACCTGGCCGTACATATCGCGGATTTTTTGCCAGTTGCGTTCGGCGGCCCAGAGGTGATTGGGGTCCTTTGACTGCATGTAGAACGTGGCGGGCTGGCCAAAGCCTTGGGACATATTGACGTTATGCCAGTTGATTACGTCCTTTTCCCATTCGGCGGTGCAGCGGTGGACTTTTTTGGCCAGGTCCAGCAGGGATTCATCGCCGGTGCGGTTGTAGAGCCAATATACGCTGTAAAGCAGGTCGCCGCCCCGCATTTTCGGCCAGTAGCCCACGAGGAACCGCTCTTCGGGCACGGTGCTCAGATACTTCATATAGTTAGTCATCAGCTCGATTACCCGCTTATCACTTGTGAACTCGTAGTAGTCCTGCAGGCAAAAGAGCATTATCATATTGGGCCAGAGGTCTTCGCGGCCCTGGAGGTTAGTGGCGGCGCCTTTTCTTCCCTTATCGGGCCCGAACCAGCCGTCTTCCTGCTGGCTTTTGAGTGCGGCTTCTATCCAGATTTTCGATTCGTCTATCATTCGCCGATTGCGGAGGATGTAGCCGCAGTTGCTGAAACCTTTTAGCCAGTAAACGGGCTCTTCCCAGCCATGGTCGCCTTCGCCTGCGGGGCTAAGCCATGCGTTTTTTTCCTTTATTAAGAACTGGCTTATTTCGGTAAGATTTCCGTGGAAGCCGTCGGCCTGAAGCTCAAGCTGTCTTCGTACCCAGCCGTCGGGTTCAATTGCGCCTATGGGCAGTTTGATAAGGGGGCTGGGCAGCAGCGGCGGGCGGTTGCCGATATAGAAATCGTTTTCCAATTCGGTGTTCGGCTTTTCAACGACCTCGATTTTGCCTTTTGCCAGTAGCGAACCTCCGGAAGGATTATTTTTAGACGGCGGGCAGCCGAGACTTATCAGCAGAGCTAATAGCATTAAACTTAACATGATTTGTTTAGACATTGTTAAGACCTTTCAGATTCGTAAAACTAAGTTTTTTACTGGAATGACTGATTATAGGTAAACCCCGTTAGAAGTCAACGGACTACTTCTAACGGGGTAAAGATCGCACAATTACTATTGAAAAATATCCTGTAGAGATTCAAACAAAGGTATATGAGAAAAAATATGAAAAATTTTTATTTTTCTATTGACATTATGTGTTACATATGTAACAATTGTAAATGTTACGCTTGTAATAGTAAGGAGACTGGTATGAAAAAGACGCCTAATATTTCAGAAGCCGAGTGGGAAGTTATGAAGGTGCTGTGGAGCACTTCACCAGCGACCGCCAACGATATCGTTAAAAAACTGTCGGGAAAGACCCATTGGAAGCGGGAGACCATAAGGACGCTGATTAACCGGCTGGTTCAGAAGAAGGCTCTGGCTTTTGAGAAAAAGGGCAGGCAGTATCACTATTTCCCATTAGTTACAGAAAGTGAATGTGTAAAGGCAGAGACAAAGTCATTTCTCAAGAGATTCGGTAAAAGCTCGGTCGAGCCGATGCTGGCGGCCTTTGTGGAAGAGGAAAAACTTTCCCCGGAACGACTCGGGCGGCTTCGGCGCATCCTGAAAGAGGCCGCCGAGAAGAATAAAAAGAAGTAATCACAATAACGAGAGGGCTTAAAAAATGGAGGCCTTAAATACACAGTTATTGCAGTTCTTCGATAAGCTCTTGTGGATTAGCATACAGAGCAGCGTGCTGATTATTTTGATTGTCCTTGTCCAGATAGTCCTGCGGCGCAGATTGGGGATTCGCTGGCATTACTTTCTATGGGGACTGCTGTTGATACGCCTGGCGATACCATGGCTGCCGGAGAGCAAGATAAGCATATTCAACTTAATTCCAAAATCCATTCAACAAGGGCGGTTAATTGAATCCGTTTCAAAACCTCAGAATGATCGTTATATGGGTTATTATTTATATGCAGAATCTGCGGAAGACCAAGAGATACAACAGGAAAGTGACACTAAAGCTGTCTTTGTTGGATTTATACCTAAGCTGCCTATGCTCTGGCTGGCCGGAGTTCTGGTTATGGCCGGTTATGTTTGTGTGCGAAACATCAGTCTGTGGCTGATGGTGAAGCGTGAGAGGCCGATTACGGAGCAGGAGATTCTCGACTTGCTGGAAGACTGCAAGATGGAGATGGGCGTCCAGACAATCATAGGCGTTGTTGTAAGTGATAAGATAAAAAGTCCCGCTCTTTTCGGATTTATCCGGCCACGGCTGCTGCTTCCGCAGGGCATGCTCGAAGCTTACGGTCTTGAAGAACTGCGTTATGTTTTTATCCACGAATTGGCCCATCTAAGGCAGCGTGATATTTATTTCGGCTGGCTGATGGCACTGCTTCAAGTTGCGCACTGGTTTAATCCATTGATGTGGTTCGCATTCGGGCGGATGCGGGCCGACCGTGAACTGGCCTGTGACGGCTTGGCGATTTCAATGATGGGCGCCGATGAGCCGCCCAGATATGGACAGACCATGGTTAATATTTTGGAGAATTTTTCCCAGGTGCGTTATATGCCCTCAGTGGCGGGCATATTAGAAGATAAATCTCAAATTGAAAGGAGAATTAAGATGATTGCTGATTACAAAAAGACCTCGCGCTCACGGTGGGCCGGGGCAATGCTGCTTCTTGCAGTATTAGCTTGCGTAGTCCTGACTAACGCCTATATAGCCAAGGCGGACTTCACATTCAGTACACCCACTAAGCTTGGACCAGCCATTAACAGTCAGGCTGCCGATGGTGACGCAAGTATCTCAGATGATGGATTAGAACTTTTCTTCGAGGGTCGCCGACCAGATGGGTACGGTAGAGGCGATATTTACGTCTCGACACGTGCAAAGATAGGCGACCCTTGGGGTGAAGCAGTGAATCTCGGGCCCCAGATAAACGGCTCCGCATGGGACAATACCCCGGACATATCGTCTGATGGTCTTACGCTCTACTTTACTTCCACCCGTTCGGGCAATTGGGACCTATGGGTAACAACACGTGCAACGAAAGAAGATCCCTGGGAAGGACCGATGAATCTTGGGCCAACTGTCAACAGTTCGGCTGAAGATTTTGGCCAAAGTATCTCAGGTGACGGCCTGGAACTCTACTTTGCATCCAATCGGTCAGGTGGGTCCGGGCTTCGCGATATCTGGGTGACTAAGCGAGCAACGAAAGACGACCCCTGGGGTGAACCAGAGAATCTTGGATCAGCAGTAAACAGTTCACGTGAAGAGGCTATGCCAGATATCTCGCCTGACGGCCTTACACTTTTCTTTTGCGATTACATGGGAGGACCACATAGGCCTGGAGGGTATGGAGGTCAGGACATATGGGTTTCGACGAGAGCCTCGAAAGATGATCCATGGGAAGAATCAGTGAATCTTGGGCCAATTGTCAACAGTTCATCATTTGACTTTTCGCCAAACATCTCTGCCGATGGTTCCACCCTTTATTTTACCTCTACCCGTGGTGGAGCTACACTTTTCGAAGTGGTCGACATTTGGGAAGTGCGAATTCTGCCGGTTGTTGATTTTAACGGTGATGGGATTGTTGACAGCGCAGATGTAGGCATGATGGTGGACTTCTGGCATACAGATGAGCCGTTATATGATATTGCCCCGCTTCCTTACGGTGATGGGATAGTGGATGTTAAGGACCTTGTCCTGCTTGCCGAGCATTTGACGGTTGCAACGGATGATCCTAATCTGCCTTAGCCTTGTAATGTACTGAGCCTGAGCAGAGGTGCCGAGGGATTATCAGCCGTTAGCCGTTAGCTTTGAGCTTTTGGCTAACGGCTTTTTTTATAAAGACGCTGTTGCCGGATAAACCGATAAAGAATCAAATGTCAGTTTCAGGATGACCTGACATTAAAAATCATATACGTAAAGCGCGTACGCGCTTTACGTATTATGATTATGAATCAATTAAAGTGAAATTGCAAAATGTGCTTTAGCCCGGCCATGAGGAGGATTGTCGCGTTAATCTTCACCGAGGGCTTCAATGTCGGCCAGGTCCTTTTTTCTTCCGAGGGCTTTTTTGTTGGCAAGGAATTCTTTACGGCCAAGGAAATAGACCGGCACATCACCGTAAGTCCCCTTAACTTTGCCTGAGTAAGCCTGATGCCAGGGAACATCCGTTAGCGAAGTGAGCAAATCCACACGAACAGGGGGAACGCCAAGCTGGATGACCTGGTCCGGCTGCTGGAAATCTGATTTGTCCAAATCCAGAGAGCCGAAGCCGAATTCCTGAAGGACGGCTAAAATTCTCTCGGCATTTTCGGGGTCGGGTTTTACGAAGATATCAATATCGCCGGTGAATCGAGGTACACCATGGAAGGCAAGTGCATAAGCCCCGACAATAACATAATCAACATTATGAGCGTTTAACAACTCGAGCAGTTCTTTGAAGTCCGGCTGTATTTCCATAATAGTACTTTCTTAAGTGCTCAACGGCTGCGATCCTCTCTTGCGGTGTCTTACTTAGCCAGTAATTCAGAGAATCTTTAACGTTAGACCAGTCCTTCAAACTACACTTTACAGCGACTTTTTCTATCATAACTATATGTTAATAAAATCACCATGCACAGTAAAGGATATTTTAGAAACTTCAAACGATGCTCTGTACCGTATGTTCGTAAAGCAGTGAGTTACATACGCTCCAAAGCTTCAGTGATAAATTGATGCTGCGCATCATCTATAACCGGCAATTCGGGGGATATTTCTTGACTGAATTCTGTGATATTGTATAATATTAGTTAGTTATGGGGGCCTCCTGTATTGAGTACGGGGTAAAGCCCAAAGAGACGTATGGGGCATGGAGAAGAAAGGGTATGCAATTCAGGTTTTTTGCTTACTGTTATCGCTGTGATTTTCCCGCAAATAAGTATGTGCCAGAGGTATTAGATGTTTTTTGAGGACAGGCAATGAGACGCACAGGTACGGCTTTGGTATTTATTTTGGTGGTGCTGCTGTTGTGCGGCGGCCTGTGGGGGCGTCCGACGACAGCGGACGAGGCCGGGATGGTTGTGGCGGGATGGCTCAAGGTCAATGCCCGGCCGCTTGGTACGGAACTTGGCCGGGAAGTGATAAGTGTCGAGACATTCACTGATGATGATAACCAGCCGGCGTATTACATCGTCTATTTGGAACCTTCAGGATTTGTAGTTGTATCGGCGGACGATTTGGTAGAGCCGATTATCGCTTTTGCGGGCGAAGGGGTTTTTGAGCCGTCTGATGAGAATCCGTTAGGGGCCCTGGTGAGGCGCGATATTGAGGGGCGGATTGCAGGGGTTCGCAATACCATCGGGCTGAAGATGGTAAATCCCGCCGGACCTCAATTCAAATGGAGGCACTTTATCGATGTTGGGGAGAATTCCGAAAATGGAATTTCTTTATTGGGGACCAATTCGATTTCGAGTGTTCGCGTCGAGCCGTTCGTGAAAAGTAAATGGGGCCAGACTACGACGTGCGGTGAGGTTAGCTTTAACTATTATACACCCGGTAACTATCCATGCGGATGTACCGCGACGGCCATGGCGCAGCTTATGCGGTATCATGAATATCCGAACGGCAGGGCGAGTGTGGGCAGGAAGCGGTTCGAGATTAAGGTCGATGATATTTCGGAGTATGTATATACGCGCGGCGGTAACGGCAACGGCGGGCCGTATCAATGGTCGCTGATGGAGCTTGAGCCCGACTGCGAAACGACGCTGGAGCAGCGGGAGGCCATTGGGGCGCTGTGTTATGATGCGAGCGTGGCGGCAAAGACGGAATATTCGGACGGCGCTTCGAGTTCCAACCTGAGAGACGCAAGGAGTGCGTTGCTGGGTACTTTCATGTACAGTAATGCCGTGCGCGGCCGGGAAGAAGATGGTACTATCAGCCGCGAGGCGCTGAATGATATGGTCAACACCAATCTCGATGCGGGTTATCCTGTGATATTCGGTATCATTAAGGATGACTCCGAGGCCGGCCATGCCGTTGTTGCCGATGGATATGGTTATGATTTCTCGACGCTCTATCACCATATTAATATGGGATGGAACGGCAGTGATGATATATGGTACAACCTGCCTGAGATTGATTACTCTGCTTCGGACTACTATAACGTTATTCACGGATGCATATATAATATTTACACCTATGGCTCGGGCGAGATAATCAGCGGGCAGATAACCGATTTGTCCCGGGAGCCCGTCAGAGGTGCTACCGTAATAGCACGAGGCTTCGGCGGGCCATATACCGCGGTGACGAATGAGAAGGGCATCTATGCGATTGTGAAGGTCAACGCATATTCGACGTACACTCTCAGCGTTATAAAACCCGGGTACGGTTTTACAGAAAGGGAGGTAACAACAGGCAGGTCAGGGGACATTCAGAATGTCTCGGGGAACAGGTGGGGCGTTGATTTTGTAGGAGGCGATGCAGCCGCAGGTTATACTTCCGACTATTCCATGGAAGATTTTGAGATGGCGGATTTCACCAAGTTTGCATGGGTAAACTCCGGAGATGGTAACTGGGACATTACGTTTCTGGAGCGGTATGCCGGAACTTACGGCGCCGAGACGGGAAAAATCAATCACGATGAGAGTGTAACTCTCAGGGTTAGCGTTGAATGTACATCGGGAGATATTACGTTCTATCGTAAAGTTTCTTCCGAGCCGGCCTGTGATTATTTGAAATTCTACATCGACGGAGTAGAAATGGTCAGATGGTCGGGAATGGAGGACTGGGATGCGGTAAGCTTTCCGGTGACAGCGGGCACGAGGACTTTCGAGTGGACATATTCGAAGGATGGCTCCATATCCAGAGGTTCCGATACGGCCTGGATTGATGAAATAGTATTTCCATTAGATTATGGTAAGCTCTGTGATTTTGACGGTAACGGCATGGTTGATTTTATTGACTTTGCTTTTCTTGCGGGCCGGTGGATGGGGCGAAGTACATCCGATTCGGCGGACCTCAATGGTGACGGCGGGGTGGATTGTGAGGACCTTAATATATTTGCTGAAAACTGGCTTGCGGATTGAACAAACGGCAAGGTAAAAGGACTGGAGACAAGCAATATGAACAGAAGAGATTTTCTTAGAAGTATCGGGCTGGCAGCAGCGGCGACGTTATCAGGGGATTTACGGGCAGCCGGGACGATACGGCCTAATATTTTGTTTATCATGACGGACCAGCAATTTGCTGATGCTTTGAGCTGCACGATGGGTCATGAATATATCAGGACGCCGAATATTGACAGCCTTGCGGCCAAGGGAATGCTATTCACGAAGGCATATTGCGCGAATCCCTTGTGTGTTCCGAACCGGACAAGTATATTTACCGGCCGTTATCCGCATGAGCACGGCAAGCAGATTAATTCGACGACAGCTATCGACGTAAAAGAATTTCCTAATATCGGGATGTTGCTTCGCAGAGCAGGTTATTCAACAGGTTATTTCGGCAAGTGGCATCTGCCTTATCCTTTTAAGAGAGCCACCGCGGAAGAAAGCGGTTACGATGAGACATTTGATGCCAAGGACTTTCAGATCGCAGCGCCGGCTATTGAGTTTATTAAGAAAAATAAAAGTAAGCCGTTCTTTGTTGTCTTCTCTTTGATGAATCCGCACAATATCTGTCAGTACGGCAGGAGCCAGCCTTTGCCTGATGGTGACATAGGAGAAGTGCCGGCGACAAAGAATTGTCCCCCTGCCCCGGCGAATCTTGAAAAGGCGAACAATCAATCAGATGCGCTGGAAGCCATCTGGCAGGCGAGGCTTAGAGCAAGATATAAAAATACGGATAAAAGAATGTTCGCTCCCCTTGAATTATGGGGCGCAGATGACTGGCGGAAGTATCGCTGGGCGTATTATCGAATGGTGGAACTTGCGGACAAAGAAATCGGCAGGGTATTGTCAACACTTCGCAGGGAGGGTCTGGAAGAGGACACTGCAATTATCTTTACTTCCGATCACGGTGACGGGATTGGTTCTCATCGGTGGGCGCAGAAGAATATGTTCTATGACGAATGTTCGAGGATTCCGTTTATCATCAGCCAGCCAGGTACAACGAGAGTTGGAACGAGCGATTTTCTGGTAAATAACGGTCTCGATATAATGCCGACGATTTGTGATTACGCCGGTGCAAAGGTACCTGCGAAATGTAAAGGCCTCAGCCTGCGAGGAATCTCCGAAGGTAACAGGGCACAAAGGAAGCGAGAATATGTTGCGTGCTCTACCCGTTTCGTTCAGGACCTTAGAGGGGACGGCGGGCCGATTAATCTTGAGGGCAGAATGATACGTACTAAGGATTTTAAGTATTATATCTTCGATCATGGAAGACAGCCTGAGATGCTTATCGATATGAAAAACGATCCGGGCGAGATGGAAAACCTGGCGGGAAATCCTGATTATAAAAAGGTGCTGGCGGAACATCGCGAAATGTTTGTGAAATATAAAAAAGAAAGCGGTGACGGTTTTCTATCATAAAAAATGAAAAAAGGCGCAAGCCTGATTAAATCGATACCTGCGCCCTTTTATATCTTTAAGATTATTTCTGCGGCTGCTGTCCGAGAGCTGACAGGAATATATCGATAAAGCGATGCACATCATCCTTATCCACATTCCCGTCGCCTGTAATGTCGGCGCCGTCGCACAGACCGCATTCAGTCTGTGGCCAGGCAGTAATCAACTGAGCCAAATCCGCAAGGTCTATAATATCGTTGCCGTCCAAATCACCTGCTTTTGTTTTTGTTTTGGTTTCCGTTATGCCCCTGTACAGGCGGACTTTTCCATCGCCGGAGCCAATCAGCACGTCGGGATAATTATCTATTGGGCCGAAGTTACCGTCTCCGGTCCAGTAGCATACGAACGGCCTGGAGCGCGGCATACCCATAAGGTTGATCGCAGCGCCATTGGATTCGACGAGAGAGTAGCCCGAGAAGCCGGGCTTGTCGTCGGTTCCGACGTTTTTGTAGAACAGAAGCTGGCCTTCCGTGTTGCCGGTGAGCAGGTCTTTTTTGCCGTCGCCGTCCAGATCGAGAATTACCGGGCTGGAACGATTACTCGGGACGACCAGGTCCCAGCCGTTTTCCGGTGCGGAGCTTCCGGATGAGGTTGAAAAGTTAAAACTGGGTGGAATCCCACCGTTGCAGCCGCAATTCAGATAAATGTGTATCTTACCGTCAAAAGCTCCGACTACCAGGTCTGTTTTGCCGTCATTGTCCCAATCGATAAGCGTTGGTGTCGCTCTGGACCCGACGTCAAGATTTTCGTCGTCGAGGCCAACCTTTATTGTCTGGCCGGCGTCAAAGACCGGCTCGCTGTCAGTGCCGTTGTTCAGGAAGATTTTGACGGTTCCGTCCGCCTGGCCCACGAGGAGGTCTTTACGTATGTCGGCATCCCAGTAAACGACCCTTGGGAAGCAGCCCATGCAGCCTGACGCAGGACAAGTCAAATCAGAGCCCTCAGACTGGGCGTAGAAGTAATCCGAGAATGCCGGTTCGGCTTCGGTTCCGACGTTAAGGTAAACGCGGACTTTGGCATCTCCGAAGCCACTGCCTTGACCGATGACAAGGTCCTGTAGATTGTCGTTGTTCCAATCCACAAAGGAGGGCACGGAGTAGCCAGGCACCTGGATATCGGCGCCATTGGCCTGGATAATTTCTTCGGGGCCGAGATTCAGCACTTTGGTTGTATCATCATTGCTATCGGAAGCCAAACGAGTCTCCAGCTCCAAAACAGCGCCTTCAAAACCGGCATCCCCAAAAACATAATAACCTCTTAAAGGACCTGTGAGCATAAAGGTAACATAGTTATCAAGCAAATCTTGCGACCAGTCGTGCCGGTTAATATCAACATCAGTTGTTATCCATGTCCATCCGTCATGATTGAAATTAATTACAGCTATCAGTTCGGTTACCTCTTTAACTACATCATAGTCCGGGTCGTGAGGCCATGAGAAAGCCCAGTCGTCATCCGGGTCGTACCATAGCGTTCTTTGGGTGGTGGCGTTG
>JACKQG010000180.1_pt1 | contig 92036 bp, 83 predicted proteins | sample 8237621 | NCBI WGS metagenome assembly JACKQG01 (sample SAMN15677084, study PRJNA649215) | marine metagenome | biome: marine; feature: Black Sea; material: saline water; isolation source: suspended particulate matter (SPM) from the Black Sea western gyre | collected 2013-06-09/2013-06-10 | depth...
TGATCGAGTTCGAAGCGAGCGAAAAACAGATCGATATCGAAAAAGAAGAGCTGCGTAAGAAGCTCAACATCAGCGTCAACGAAATTGAGCTCAGCGTTCGCGCTGCCAACTGCCTCAACAACGCTAACATCACCACCGTCGGTGAGCTGGCGCAGAAAACCGAGGCTGAAATGCTCAAATACCGTAACTTTGGTAAAAAATCGCTGAACGAAATCAAGCAGAAGATTATCGATATGGGTCTGTCGCTCGGCATGACCTTTGATGCCGACCTGCTGAATCCGCCGGCCAAAGATTTTGAATAATCTGAAAAGTAGAAGGACATCTCATGAGACATCGCGTTAAAAAAATTAAACTCGGACGCCGCGGCGCGCACCGTGACTCCATGCTGGCCAATATGGTCTGCAGCCTGATCAACGAGCGCCGCATTAAAACCACGCTTTCCAAAGCGAAAGTGGTGGCTCCGATGGCCGACAAAATGGTCACGCTGGGTAAAAAGGGAACGCTGGCAGCACGCCGCAATGCGCTTTCCAAATTGAAACAGGAAGCGTCCGTTAAAGTGCTGTTTGAAGAAATCGCACCGGGATTCGCCAGCCGCTCAGGCGGTTACACGCGAATCACTAAACTCGGACCGCGCATGAGCGATGCTTCCGAGATGGCAATTCTTGAATGGGTGGAAGCCGCTGAACCGGCCGCCGCCGAAAAGTAAATCGGAGATTGCCGATGATGAAAAAGACCTCTTAGCAGAATGCTTAGAGGTCTTTTTTTGTTTCTGTGGGAACGGGAGAAAGAATAGGTTAAACAAGATGAGTCGCAGTGCATTTATTACAGAGATTATTGAAAAGGCCAAAGCCGACCCGCGCACCATCGTGCTGCCGGAAGGTGCGGATGAGCGGATAACGGATGCCGCCAACGCGATTGTGGCCGAAGGCATCGCCAACGTGATTGTTCTGGGGGACGACACCGTTGCCGCGCGTGCCAACCCCGGCGTCACCGTGGTGAATCCGGCAACATCCGAGAAGCTCGATGACTACGCCCAGGCATTTTATGAGCTCCGCAAAGCCAAGGGCATGACCCTTGAGAAAGCCAAAGAGATTCTGCAGAGCGAAGTGAACTATTTCGGCATGATGATGGTGCAGTGCGGCGATGCCGACGGACTCGTCTCCGGTGCGGCCCATTCCACGGCCGATACCGTGCGCCCCGCGCTTCAAATCATTAAGGGTGCCCGCAAAGGCGGGATGGTTTCCTCACTGTTTTTCATGGTTTGCAACGGAACCGCCTATATCTTTTCCGACAGCGGATTAGTTGAGAATCCCGATGCGGATCAACTGGCGCAAATTGCCGTGCAGAGCGCACAAACCGCCAACCAGTTCGGTTTGCCGGCCAGAGTGGCGATGCTTTCGTATTCGACGAAGGGATCGGCCTGCAACCCGCTGGTGGATAAAGTGGTGGAGGCGACCGCAAAAGCGAAGCAAATCATCGCTGATGAATTTTCCGATCAGGGAATTGAGCTCGACGGGGAATTTCAGCTCGATGCGGCTATTGTGCCGTCTGTGGCGGCCTCCAAAGCTCCGGATAGCGACGTCGCAGGAAAAGCTCGCGTTTTGATCTTCCCGGATCTTAACGCCGGCAATATCGGCTACAAGCTCGTCCAGCGTCTTGGCGGTGCCGAGGCCTACGGTCCGATTCTGCAAGGGCTCAACAAGCCCGTTAACGACCTTTCTCGCGGATGTTCCACTGAAGATATTGTAGGGGTTATCGCTGTGACAGCGGTTCAGTCGTTGGGCTGATAAATTTATTTGGAATGCGGTGATCAGGTAATGTCCATCACCGCTTTAAGACACTAAGGAAAACTAAAAATGAAAATTCTCGTGATTAATTCGGGATCCTCCTCGATCAAATATAAACTCTATGAATCCACCGCCACCGACGGCGACTTCGGTGTGCTGGCGCAGGGGGGAGCAGACCGCATCGGCATTTCCGGAGCCAGCGTAGACTGCAAGCGCGACGGCAAAGAGCGCGAGCATGTCTATCTTGACCTGCCCGACCATAAAAAAGCCATCAACGCGATTTTCCAGATGCTGACCGATCCGGAAAAGGGATCCCTCGCGCGCCTCAGTGATCTGGCCGGTGTGGGTCACCGCGTTGTGCATGGCGGGGAGGACTTCTCCAAATCCGTTTTGATCGATGGTGATGTAGTCAAAGCGATCCGCGACAACTCCGTACTGGCCCCGCTGCACAACCCACCCAATCTGATGGGGATTCAGGCTGTCTATGAACTGGTTCCTGACATGAAGCAGGTCGCGGTGTTCGATACCGCAACCCACCAGACCATGCCGCCTAAGGCCTATCTGTATGGCTTACCAAAAACGCAATATACCACCCACAAGATCCGCCGGTATGGGTTCCACGGAACCTCCCACGGCTACGTGGCTCAAAAAGCGGCTGATCAGCTGGGCAAACCGATTGAAGAGCTGAAACTCATCACCTGCCATCTCGGTAACGGTGGATCCATCACCGCGTTTGACGGCGGAAAATCGGTCGATACCTCAATGGGCATGACTCCGCTGGCGGGTATCCTTATGGGAACCCGTTGCGGCGATCTCGACCCCTATATTCCGCTACACATTATGCAGACACAGGATATGACCATTGATGAGGTCGGCTCTCTAATGAACAAGCAGGGCGGATTGCTCGGCCTGTGCGGAAACCGCGACATGCGGGATACCATGGCCGGCTATCACAAAGGACTCGAAGGCTGCACTCAGGCCATCGAAAAATTTGTGTATGAAATTCAAAAATATATTGGGGCCTATACTGCCGCACTCAATGGAGTGGACGCCATTGTCTTCACCGCTGGAATAGGTGAAAACGAGCGCACCATCCGCAAAATGGTTCTCGAAAACTTCTGCTACCTCGGACTGCTGTTCGACGAGGAAGCCAACGAGACCCACGGTCCTGTCATTACGAAAGCCGAATCCAAAGTGACGGTTCTCGTGATTCACACCGATGAAGAAAAAGTGATTGCCGCAGACACCTTTGAAATCCTCAACGGATAACTTTATGAAAAAAATCCCCTCCACAGCGTATGTCTGGTTCGACACCGAGTTTACCTCACTGGACCTGGATGAAGCGCAACTGCTGCAGGTCTCCGTCATGCTGACGGATAAAGACCTTAAGCGGCTCACGCCGCCGGAGGAGGACATCAATATCTACGTCCGGGTGGCCGACGGCGTGCCGCTCAGCCCCTGGGTGCAGAAAAACCTGCCCGATCTCGTTAAAAAATGCCGCTCCCGTTCCGCCGTGCCGATTGAAGAGATCGACGAAAAGCTCACCGCCTTCATCGACCGCTGGTGCGACACGCCCACCAAGACCATCAAGAAACGTCCGCTGATGGCCGGGAACAGTGTTCACAACGACTGGATTCTGGCGCGCAAATTCTTCCCGAAATTCATTAATCGCCTTCATTATCGTCTGCTCGACGTCTCCACTCTCAAAGTGCAGTGGCTCGACCTAACCGACGGCGTGGAATTTGATAAAAACGACGAAAAAAACGTCAAAAAATATTTTCCGGAAGCCGACCTGCGCCGCCTGCGTCAGCACGATGCCTACTACGACATCGTCGCCTCCGCCGCCGAGCTCGCCTATTACCGCGAACATCTCTTACAGCGGTAGAGGATCGTCATAAAAGCTGATTTTATTAGAAAATTTCAACACTGTCCCATACGTTTAAACGTATGAGAGAATTTTCCAATGGTTGGGAAATTTGATCCCTGGCCCCTGGCTCCTGTTCCCTGCTATTCAGCCGGTTTTTTGGAGAGGCTGTCCTGCATTTTGCTTTCGAACTCGTCGAGGCGGGGGGCAGGGTTTGGAAAGATAATTGAGTACAGGCTCAGCCTGTTTTCTAATGTTTGGAATTTTCAATCATCGGCCGGGCGTGCTAGCGTCTTTTTCTCTTTTGAAAACGAAAACGATGAAGCATCTGAAGCATGAATATTGATCAGGTATACAAACAGGTTGTTGAAAAGGTCCTTCGCGAGGGGACTAGGAAAACGAACCGGACGGCCACGGAGTCCCTTTCCGTTAGCGGCTGTATGATTGATTACGACATGGCCAATGGCTTCCCGCTGCTCACGACCAAAAAGATGGCGTGGAAGACCCTCCGGGTTGAATTAGAGGGATTCATCAAAGGCGTAACCGACAAATCGTGGTTTCAGGAGCGAGGTTGCAAAATTTGGAACGAGTGGTGCACGCCAGCCAAGGTGCCTTACGGCCACGACGAGGAAACGCTGAACGCTATGGCTGAGGAAAAAGACCTCGGGCCGATCTACGGCTTCCAGTGGCGTAATTTTAACGGCCAGTATCAATTCGGAGCCGAAAATTTCAGCGGCGGCATCGATCAGTTGGCCCATGCGATTGAGACTCTGAAGACCCATCCGAACAGCCGTCGCATTCTGGTGAATTCCTGGAATCCGCAGCAACTCGACCAGATGGCGCTGGTCCCGTGCCACTATTCCTATCAGTTGCTCTGCAACGAGGGTGTGCTGGACCTGCTCTGGAACCAGCGGTCGTGCGATATTTTCCTCGGTATTCCCTTCAATATTGCTTCGTACGCCCTGCTGTTGGAGCTGATCGCCAAAGAGTGTGGCATGCAAGCCGGCAAGCTGATTGGCTTCCTCGGCGATGCCCACATTTATGTAAATCATCAGGCTCAGCTGGATGAGCAGCTGAAGCGTGAGCCCTATGCTCCGCCGACGCTGATCCTGGAAGGCTACGACTCGATCTTCGATTGGGAGTGGCAACATGCCACACTCAAGGGCTATGAATGCCATCCCACCATCAAAGGCGAGGTAGCGGTTTAATGATTGCGATTGTTGCCCGGTCTAAAAACGGAGTCATCGGCAAAGATGGTGGCCTCCCGTGGCGCTGTAAAGGCGATCTGCAGTTTTTTAAGCGCACCACGATGGGTCGGAAAATCGTCGTCGGCCGCACGACCTTTGAAGGTCTTCCGCCGCTGAAAGGGCGCGAACTTTTTGTGCTGACCCGTAATCCGGACGCACATTTTGAAGGGGCTACCGCCGTTTCCGGCCCAGCTGATATTCCGGCTGATGCGATTGTCTGCGGCGGTGCGGCGATTTATGACCTGTTGATTCCGCAGTGCGACCAGCTGCTGGTGACCACGTTGAAAAAAGAGGTCGAGGGGGATACCTTCTTCAATGGCCAATGGCTGGAAGGTTTTGAACCGGTGGAAACGATAGAAGAGACCGATGAATATTCGATCGTTTCCTACAGCAGATCGGTCTGATCAACGTGCCTGTTTTTAGACAGGATAACAGGATCGACATGATTCCTTTTTTGAAGGGGAGTCGATCCCGTCCATCCTGTTATCCTGTCAAAAAAACGTTCCTGTTCTGACAGATCTCTCCTTTGGTTTGATGAAAAGCCGAAAAATCTGAACCGACGGTTGACATTTTATCCTCAAAGCGCATCATGTCGCATCAGTTAGGTGATGCGCTTATGGGTACATTTGAAGGAACAGGAATCAAAAACTTAAAAATCCGGGGCGGAGTATACTACTGGCGCCAGAAGATTGACGGGGTCCAGTTCTCTGAATCACTTCAGACCGGAGATCAGGACGAGGCCCTAAAGCGCATGGCGGAGAAAGTGGAGGCCGTGAAGAGCGGCGCAGTTTTAAAGGAGAGAAAAATGACGAAACAAAAAGATATCAGCGCCGAATCGATTGATTACTGGCCGCAAATCAAAGTGCTCGACTGTACAATCCGCGACGGCGGGCTGATGAATAATCATCAGTTCAGTAATGAATTTGTGAAAAAAGTCCATCAGTCGCTGGTGGCCTCGGGTGTGGATTATATGGAAATCGGCTACAAGGCCGACAAAAAGCTGTTCAGCCCCGATGAATACGGTCCGTGGAAATCCTGCACCGAAGACGATCTGAACCGCTTTTTCGGCGACGAAGATCCCGGGCTCAAAGTCAGTGTGCTGTGCGACATCGGCCGCACCGACGAGGACGACATTAAGCAGGCTGACCAGAGCGTAATCGATTTGATCCGTGTCGCCTGCTACATTCATCAGATTCCCGCCGCGTTGGAGATGGTGCGCATGGCCAAAGCCAAGGGCTACGAAACCTCCGTCAACCTGATGGCGATTTCCACCGTGCCGGAATTCGAACTGAACAAAGGGTTGGAGATGATCGGAAAATGTCAGGAAGCCGATATGCTCTACCTGGTCGACAGCTTCGGTTCACTCTACTATGAGCAGATCGAAGACCTCATGCGCCGCTACCTCGGCGCGATGGAGCACGGTCAGCAGATCGGCATTCACGCCCACAATAACCAGCAGATGGCGTATGTGAACACCATCTGCTGCGCGATCAACGGGGCGACGATGATCGACTCCACCATCGACGGCCTTGGCCGCGGCGCGGGCAACTGCCCGACCGAGCTGTTGCTCGGTTTCCTGCGCAACCCGAAATTCCATCAGCGCCCGATCATCGAAGCGGTTGAAAAGCTGATGGTTCCGCTACGCAAGGAAATTGACTGGGGCTACAGCGTGCCCTACATGATCACCGGTCAGATGAACGAGCACCCCCGATCAGCCATCAAACTGCGTGAAAGCGAAAAGAAAAACGACTTCGTTGCCTTCTACGACGAAATGCACGATCAGTAAAATCCGCAGAAGCGAATTTTGAAGCCCCTGCTTGCAAAAGGCGGGGGCTTTTTTTATCTTCTGTGCTTCTCACCTTGCCGGGGTGGCGGAATTGGTAGACGCACGGGACTCAAAATCCCGCGCTGGCAACAGCGTGAGGGTTCGATTCCCTCCCTCGGCACCAGCCTTTACAGGCCCAGCAGCTCGGGGAGACTCCAGACCACTTGGCCAATTCCATCCAGCCAGTAGATGCCGATTTGCGCGATCAACTGAAAGGCAATGGCAAACTGCGCCAGCGCATAGCCTGCGATGGTGAACTGGCTAATGCTCACCACGCCGATTCCAAATTGGGAAATGGTTACAAAGCCGACGGCAAATTGACCGATGGCGATGATTCCCTTGGCTGGAACCGGGCGGCGCGGCAGGCCGGATGATGCAGGGCGGTATTTAAAGGAGATGTGAACCAACGGCCAAGATCCGATTGTGGTTTCGGATTTGTACTCAAATCCCCATCCGTCCCACTGCTCGCGGGCGGGCATGGGTGCGCCGCATTCCGGGCAGGCCACTGCCTGCTCGGACACTTCGCGGTTACACTCTCTACACGGTTTCATTTTCAATCGCTGCGGCGACAAAGTCGCGGAACAGCGGGTGCGGTTTGACCGGCTGGCTTTTGAGTTCTGGATGCGCTTGGGTGGCAACGAACCACGGATGCTCGGGCAGCTCAATCATTTCCACCACGCCGATGTCCGGGTTGCGGCCGGAAAGGACGAGTCCTTTTTCCTCAAACTGTTCGCAGTAGTTATTGTTCACTTCGTAACGATGACGATGGCGTTCAGAAATTTGTTTTTCACCGTACGCGGCGAAAGCTTTAGTGGTTTCTTTTAGATCGCAGGGGCAGGCGCCCAGGCGCATGGTGCCGCCTTTTTCGGTGACGTCCTGTTGTTCATCCATGAGACAGACCACCGGATGCTCGGTTTTTACGCCGCGCTCTTCATCGAACTCGGTGGTGTGCGCACCGGTCAGTCCGCAGACGTTGCGGGCGAATTCAATCACCGCGCACTGCAGGCCGAGGCAGATGCCGAGGAAGGGGATGTTGTTTTCGCGGGCGTACTGCGCCGCGCGGATTTTGCCTTCCATGCCGCGTGAGCCAAATCCGCCGGGGATGAGTACGCCGGAAACCGTTTTGAGGATGTCGGGATCTTTTTCGATATCTTCAGCGGCCAATTTCACAATAGCCACTTCATAGCCTGCGGCGTAGCCGCCGTGGTAGAGCGCTTCGTAGATCGATTTGTAGGCATCCTGCAGTTCGGAGTATTTGCCGACCACGCCGATTTTGACCGTTCCTTTCGGGTGCTTGATCGTGTCGATCAGTTTTTCCCAGTCGGACAGCGGAAGATCCGGGCACTCAAGGCCGAAGTGGTCGACAATCTGTTGGTCCACGTTCTGCTTTGCGAGGACTAGCGGGATTTCGTAGATGGAGGTTTTGACGTCTTTTTCGACGATCACGCACTCTTTATCCACGTTGCAGAACAGGGAGAGCTTATCAATGTGCTCTTCGGTCAGATCCACTTCAGTACGGCAGACGAGAATGTGCGGCATGATGCCGATTTCGCGCAGTTTGGCCACGCTCTGCTGGGTCGGTTTGGTTTTCACTTCGCCGGCGGCTTTGATGTAGGGGACGTAGGTCAGATGAATGTACATCGAGTTTTTGCGGCCGACGTCACTGCCAAGCTGACGAATTGCTTCCAGGAAGATCAGCCCCTCAATGTCACCGACGGTTCCGCCGAGTTCAATCAGGATGACATCCGGGTTTTCCGTTTCGAGTTCACGGATGCGTTCTTTAATTTCGTTGGAAATGTGCGGAATCATCTGCACGGTGCCGCCGAGGTAATCGCCGCGCCGTTCTTTGTGCAGAACATTCCAGTAGACGCTTCCGGCGGTGATGTTACTGCGCTGGGAGGTGGGCTGGCCGGTGTAGCGCTCGTAGTGGCCGAGGTCGAGGTCCGTTTCCGCGCCGTCGTCGGTCACATAGACTTCCCCGTGCTGATAGGGGCTCATGGTGCCGGGGTCGACGTTGAGGTAGGGGTCGAGCTTCAGCATGCGGATGGAGAGTCCGCGATTAATAAGGAGGCGACCGATAGAGGCGGCAGTAATGCCTTTGCCCAGAGATGAAACAACGCCACCGGTTATAAAAAGATATTTGGCCATTTTGAGTCCCACAGTTCCCGTTAAAAATGCGTTAAAACTATGGAAAAACAATGTAGCAGGATTGAAATTGATGTCCAAAGAATAAGGCGAAAAGAGACCTGAAATTTTGGATACCAGACCCCTCTAGTCGGTTTTGAGGTAGTTTTTCATGTACCGTCCGATCACCTTGAGGTAGTTGGCGCGCTCAAATTCTTCCGGATTCGGGACGCCTCGTTGCCCCATGATGCCTTTAAACTCGCTGATCGACTCATATTCGTTCTTTTTCATCCAGCTCTCTAAATCGCGGATCAGGGCGCCGACATACGCGGGTCCATGCTGAAGCAGGGCCGAGGCGGTCATGACCGCATCGGCTCCGGCCAGCAGGTATTTGACCACTTCAGCACCCGATTGCACCCCCGTGGATGCGCCCAGTGAAGCGTTGATTGTGCCCTGCGTCATGGCGATCCAACGCAACGGCAGGCGGAGTTCCTCCGGTCCGCTCAGCGCCAGACTCGGCTCTATCTCCATGGCCACCAGATTAAAGTCCGGCTGATAGAACCGGTTAAAGAGAACGAGGGCGTCGATTCCCAGATGATCAAGCCGATGGATCATATTGCCGAGCGAGCTGAAATAGGGGCTCAGCTTCAGCGCCACCGGAATGTCTACGGCCTCTTTTACCGCCCGAACGATGTCGAAATGACGGCGCTCAATTTCCTGCCCGGTCATATCCGGGTTGGCGGCCACATTGTAGATATTGAGCTCCAGGCCCTGCGCGCCGGCATCCTGGATGTTGCGGGCATAGGTGATCCATCCATCGGTTGTGACGCCATTGAGACTTCCAATGATTGGAATGCTGTGCCGGGCCACGGTTTTGTGCAACAGATCAAAATAGGCATCCGGCGAGACCGCATAGTCTTCGCCGCCGGGAAAGTAGGGGTGTTCGGCGCCGGGCTTTGTGATTTGTTCCTCGAAAAGAGAAAACATAACGACTGCCGCGGCACCGGCGTCAACCGCTTTTTGGAGCTCCTCCTCGCTCGCCGAAATCGGCGAGGAGGAAATAACCAGCGGATTCTTCAACGTCAGCCCCATGTATGTGGTGCGTAAATCCATATGGTCACTTGCTGGGTGGTCGCTGATGAAATTTTTTAAAACAGACGGTGTGAAACCCGAATGACGAAAAACCAAAATACCCAATCACACGGCAAGACAAAGCCTCAGATTCATTTGGGTGATTTGGATTTCGTCATTCCCGGTATTCCGGATTTAGGCTTCCGGTTCGAAGTATTCCTTCTCCGCGCCGCACTCAGGGCAAACCCAGTCAGCAGGCAGGTCAGCAAACGGTGTTCCAGCGGCTACGCCGTTATCGGGATCGCCCACTGCCGGATCGTAAATGTAACCGCAAGGTGTACATACATATTTTCCCATCTCTCATCCTCCTGGTTGGTTAATAAATCGAACCCAACTTTAGGCAGGGGGTCAGGGCTTGTCGAATAGAAATCAGAGGGAATGGATGGTCGGGGTGATGGAGTGGTGGATGAGTGAATTTGTGCGGTTTATCCAGCTTTCCAATGGTTCGGCAGGCTCACCACAGGTGTTTGGAAAAACCGGCTAAAAAGTAACGCCGATGGCGTCATAAATTCCAATGCTTGGAAGCAGGCTGAGCCTGCACCCGACTATTTTTCCAATGTTTGGAAAACGGTGCTGGGTAGGGCGAACTCTCCGGGTGAGCCGTCGTTCAGGATCAGCGGCTCGTTCGGAGAACTCGCCCTGCCTGAGGGATTAAAGAAAAAGCCGCCCCGGAAATCCGGAGCGGCTTTTGGGGTTCAGTTGAACCGGTCGCTTACATGATTTTCCCGAGCTGTTCGAGGAAGGTCATGCGGGCTTTGGCGTCAACTTCAGCCTGAGCGAAGAGAGCTTCGGCTTCGTCCGGAGCCGATTTGAGCAGCGCGGTGTAGCGGCGCTCAGAGCGGATGAACTCTTGGAAGTCACCTTTCGGCGGACGGCTGTCCCAGCTGAAACGGTTTTCTTCGAGAGCCGGGTTGTAGCGGTAGAGCGGCCAGTAACCGCACTCTGCTGCCCGTTTCTCTTCGGTCTGCGTTTTCATCATGTCGATACCGTGTGCAATACAGGGAGCGTAAGCCAGGATGATCGACGGGCCGTTATAGGCCGCGGCTTCTTCGAAGGCTTTCTGCGTCTGCATGCGGTTGGCACCCATGGCGATGGAGGCGACGTAGACGTAGCCGTAGCTCATGCACATGAAGCCGAGGTTCTTTTTGCCTTGGCGTTTGCCAGCGGCGGCGAACTGCGCAACCGCGCCGAGCGGGGTGGCTTTGGAAGCCTGTCCGCCGGTGTTGGAATACACTTCGGTGTCCATCACGAGGATGTTGACGTTTTTGCCGGAGGCGACCACGTGGTCGAGTCCGCCGTAACCGATGTCGTAGGCCCATCCGTCACCCCCGAAGATCCAGACGCTTTTGTCAACGAAGTAGTCCTGGAGCTCTTTGATCTTGGCGAGAACTTCTTTGAGTTCACCGGAGGCGGCTTCCACAGCGGCCGGCAGGAGGGCTTTCACAGCGTTCTGTGCGGCAACCGCTTCGTCGCTGATGCAGTTGTCAACGCCGACATCCACTGCGGTGTTCATCGCGGCGGCCAGATCGGCGCCAACGCCCAGTTCGAGGGCTTTGGCCACATTGCTATGGAGCAATTTACGGTTGGAATCGACTGCCAGGCGCATGCCCATGCCGTATTCGGCGTTGTCTTCGAACAGGGAGTTGGCCCAGGTCGGCCCGCGGCCTTCTTTGCTTTTGCAGTACGGGATGGCCGGGAAGGTTCCACCGTAAATGGAGGAGCAACCCGTGGCGTTGGCAACCATCATGTTCTCGCCGTACAGCTGGGTAACCAGTTTGACGTACGGGGTTTCGCCGCAACCGGCGCAGGCGCCGGAGAACTCAAACAGCGGCTTTTTGAACTGCAGCCCTTTGAGGGTGTTCACGTTGATGCCGTCGAGGACGTTATCCGGAAGGTCGTCGAAGAAGGCAACTTTCTCGCGCTGGCCGTTGGCCAGATGCTCGTCGAGGGTGATGAACTGCAGGGCTTTGGTTTTGGCCGGGCAGGTTTCCACACAGACACCGCAGCCGGTACAGTCTTCACAGTAGATCTGCAGACGATACTCGAGGTCGCGCTCGTTCTTGGTGTTCGACTTGATGGTCGTGAAGCCTTCCGGTTTGTCGGCCAGATCCGCCGGGGCAATCTGCTTGGCGCGGACGACGGCATGCGGACAGGACATGACACACTGGTTACACTGAATGCAGTTTTCGCTGACCCACCGCGGAACGCGCGGAGCGATGCCGCGTTTTTCCAGTTTGGTGGTTGCGGTCGGCAGGGTGCCGTCGATGGACATTTTGGAAACCGGTACGTCGTCGCCTTTAAGCAACAGAACGGGTTCCATGACGTCTTTAGCGAAGGTGCCGGCCGGCTCGGTGATGAGCGTCGGAAATTCATAGGATTCCGTGATTTCCGCCGGAACAACCACTTCTTCGAGAGCCGCGACGGAGTTGTCGATGGCATCCCAGTTCATCTTCACAATGTCTTCACCTTTGCGGGTGTAGCTCTTTTTGGCCGCGGCTTTGATCAGCTCGATGGCTTTGTCCGCATCTAGAACCCCGGAAAGTTTGAAGAACGCCGTCATCATGACGGTGTTAATGCGGTTTCCGAGTCCGCTGGCTGTTGCGATTTTGAGCGCATCAATGTTGAAGACCTTGATTTTGCGATCGATGATGATCTGCTGCATCTCTCTGGTCAGGTGGTTGAAGACCTGATCGGTGGGAATTTCCGAGTTCAGCAGGAAGGTTCCGCCTTCTTTGATTGCTCCGAGCATGTCGTAGCGACCGATGTAGGCCGGGTTATGACAGGCAATGAAGTCTGCATTTTGAATCAAGTAGGGGTAGTTCACTTTGCTCTTGCCGAAGCGCAGATGCGAAACCGTGATGCCGTAGGACTTTTTGGAGTCGTATACGAAGTATCCCTGCGCGTTCATGTCGGTGTTGTCACCGATGATCTTGATGGAGTTCTTGTTGGCACCCACGGTACCGTCTGAACCCAGACCCCAGAACATGCAGTTGACCACGTCGTCGGCTTCGATACGGATCGGCGCGCCGACTGTGAGGGATTTGTTGGTGACATCGTCGTTGATGCCGACGGTGAATCCGTGGAAGGCTTCGGCGCCGAGGTGATCGTAGACGGCTTTGACCATCGCCGGGGTGAACTCTTTGGAAGAGAGACCGTAGCGACCGCCGATGATTTCGATGTTCTTATTCTGCAGAACGCTGACCACATCGAGGTAGAGCGGCTCGCCGGTTGCGCCCGGCTCTTTGGTGCGGTCGAGAACGGCAATTTTATTGCAGCTTTCCGGAAGCGCTTGAACGAAGTGTTTCGCGGAGAACGGACGGTACAAACGGACTTTGATCAGGCCGAGTTTTTCGCCCTGAGCGTTCAGCTTGCTGATGGTCTGCTCGATGGTGTCGCAGGCGGAACCCATGGCGATGATGACTTTTTCAGCATCCGGTGCTCCGACGTAGTCGAACAGGTTGTACTGACGACCGATCTTGGCGGCAACTTTATCCATGTATTCCTGAACGATTTCCGGAATGGCATCGTAGAATTTGTTAACGGTTTCGCGGCCCTGGAAGTAGACATCCGGGTTCTGCGCGGCAACTTTGAGCATCGGAGCGTCCGGGCGAAGACCGCGTGCGCGGAAGGCTTCCACAAATTCCGGCTCGAGGAGCTCTTTCATGACGGAGTAGTCGACATCTTCGACTTTCTGCACTTCGTGGGAGGTGCGGAAACCGTCGAAGAAGTTGAGGAACGGCACGGAGGCTTTCAGTGTGGCGAGGTGGGAGACCATCGCAAGGTCCATGGTTTCCTGAATGCCGTTGGCGGCGATCATGGCAAACCCGGTGTTGCGAACGCTCATGACATCGGAGTGGTCGCCGAAAATAGAGAGCGACTGCGCGGCGAGCGAGCGGGCGGATACGTGGAAAACCGTCGGGAGCATTTCGCCGGCGATCTTATACATATTAGGGATCATCAGCAGCAGACCCTGCGATGCGGTGAAGGTTGTGGTGAGAGCACCACCGGTTAACGCACCGTGTACGGCACCGGCAGCACCGGCTTCCGATTGCATTTCCGTCACACCAACGGTCGTGCCGAAGATGTTTTTGCGACCTTGAGCCGCCCAGATGTCCGAATACTCACCCATGTTCGAAGACGGGGTGATCGGGTAAATCGCGGCGATTTCACTAAAAGCATATGCCACGTGCGCCGCTGCGGTGTTTCCGTCAATAGTAACCATTTTCTTGCTCATGTCTGCTTTTTCCTCCTGAGGTTTTGCAGTTTATATTAAAAATCCGTCAAAATAACTGTTGCCTGTTCGTTCGATTCGCCAACTTCCACCAGTTTTCCGTAAGAAACAGAGTTTTTACCCCGCCAATTTTTACGCTTTTTCTGGTAAAGCCGAGAGAGTTCCAGAAAACGCCTCGGAAAAGAAGCCAAATAGACCGCTGTTTTCTATTTATACCGGGTATAAAAAAGATAATTCAGCGAAGTTTTTTACGCAACGTGGAGATCGCGATGGCATCGATTAATGCGGCGGGAAGAAATCGCCGGGCAAATGCACCGAAGTGAGCCACGACGGTAACGCGCACTCGGCGCGGCGGGCGCGCTTTTTCCAAACATTGGAAAACCGCTTTGGCCACCGCTTCCGGCGGCTTCATAAAGCCTTCGGCTGTGCGTTCGGCGGTACCGTTTTTACGCGTCTCAATCGCCTCCTTATAGAAGGAATAGAAAACCGAGTCCGGATTGGCTGCAAACTTGCCCGTCCGGTGCGCCAGGGTTTTGGAGAATTTTGTATCGATCGGGCCGGGCTGAACAATAGAAACCGATACCCCAGAATCGAACAGCTCGCGGCGTAGCGCGTCGGACGCCGCCTCCACGGCAAACTTGGAGGCCGAGTAGGCACCTGCAAAGGGCAGGGCCAGTTCGCCCAAGACCGAACTGATGTTGACGATCCGTCCAAAGCCCTGTTTGCGGAAAACCGGCACAAAGCGGTTGGTCAGTTCCTGCAGGCCGAACAGATTCACCTCAAAAACGGCGCGCAGCATATCGCGCGAACAATCCTCCATCGCGGCGGCGACACCGAACCCCGCGTTGTTAACCAGCGCGCCGAGCTGCCCGTCGAAACGGCGGAGCACTTCGTTTGAGGCGTCAGCAATCGATGCACTGTCGGTTACATCCAGCTGAACCGGCTCAAACCCCGCGGCGCGCAGCATCTCCAGATCTTCGGCTTTGCGCGCCGTCGGCGCAACCTGCCAACCGCGCTCGCGCAGTAGCTTCGCCGTCGCCAGCCCGATGCCGGAAGAGCATCCCGTCACCAGCACGGTTTTGGTTGTGATCGGTGCGGCTTTCATCGTTTCGTTCCCGTGGTGGCGAAGACACCGAGCGCGCCCCATGCATTGGGAGCGGCGGCGGCTTTTTTAATTTTCCGCAGCTGCGGCAGGGCGAGCAGTTTCTGGAGTCGGGTCAGCATCTCGACCCGGAACAGGACGGCCACGCCGAGGAAATAGTTTATGCCGATATCTTCGCTGGTGATCGGTTTGATGGTTGTCGAAACCTCCTGGTAGCCCGCTTTGGTGAGCAGGCCGAATAGTTGCGAACCGATCAGCCGGTTGCCGCCTTTACGTTTCTGACCCGCGCCCGTTTTGCGGATGAATTTCACAAAGGCATCACTTTCCGGAGAGAAGCTGGTCCAGTTGTCGTCGATATCGAGGATGCACAGCACGCCGCCGGGTTTGAGAATTTTCCAAACATTGGAAAGTGCGACCTCCGGTTTTTCCAAATGTTGGAAAACAAAGCGGGCATAGACAAAATCGAAGCTGTTTTCCGGCAGGTTGAGGTCATAGAGATTGCCGAGAGCGAAGGAAACATTCTCAAGGCCTTCGGATTCTTTGGCCTGATGCGCCGTGGCGATCAGTTCTTCGTTGATGTCGACGCCGGTTACATCGCCGTCGCCGATCGCCTTGGCCAGCTCGCAGGCGGTGAAGCCCGGTCCGCAGGCGAGGTCGAGCACCTTCATGCCGGGTTTCAGTCCGGACTCAGACCAGATTTCCTGCTCCTGTTTCAACGCGATCGTGGTCTGTAGTTTCAAGCGTTCGAGTTCCTCGGCATTCTTTTTGAATTTCCCGAACTGATACGATCCGGCATCGGTAAGATTCTGTGTGCTCATGTTGCTCCTGTCGTAAAACCTCAAGCGTACCTGTTTTTTCCAATGTCTGGAAACTCATATTAGGCAGGGATACATATCCAGTTCATAAGTTCGGTTAAATTTGGGACATATATTTTGTAATCTATTAATTGATAAATAGTTATGTGTTTTATCTATATATTTTCCCATACCTATATAGGTCCGGGATTATGGAGGTCGTAAATATATCTATTGCAATAGCTTACCTTGTTTAATAACGGTAATTTATTCCCCGGTAATCTTTATTTAAACCGGCCCTTATCAATGCATCAATACCCGGTCATTACCGGTTAAAGATGAGGCGCTGTCCGCGCACGGCAGGATTGACCGCATTGTTTTGCCATGCGATCTGACCGGAGACGATGGTGGTGTCGACCGAGGAGCGGAAGGTGATGCCTTCGAAGGGCGACCAGCCGCATTTGTAGAGAATGGTTTCTTTGGTGACGGGGTTGGGGCGGTTGAGGTCGACCAGTACGAGGTCGGCCCAGTAGCCCTCGCGAATGAAGCCGCGCTCCTGCACGTTGAAAATGCGCGCGGGGCTGTGCGCAATTTTTTCGGCAATGGTTTCGAGGCTTAGAATTTCGTTGTGAAAATGTTCCAGTACGGAGGGCAGGGCGGATTGGATGACCGGCATGCCGGAGGGCGCGCTCCAGTAGGTTCCGCTTTTTTCTTCGAGTGTGTGCGGGGCGTGGTCGGTGCCGATGGTGGCGAGCCGATCGCTGACGAGCCCTTTGAGCAGGGCGTCGCGGTCGGCGGCGGTTTTGATGGCCGGGTTGCATTTGACCAGCGAGCCTTTTGTGTCGTAGGCGGAGTCGTCGAAGAAGAGGTGGTGTACACAGGCCTCGCCAGTGATGTTGTTTCCCTGTTCTTCGGTAAAGCATTCGTTTTCGCGGGCGGTGCCGACGCGCACAACCCGGGAGTCGAACAGGTCGAGCTCGGCGGCGGTGCTGATGTGCAGAATGTGCAGCCGCGTTTCGTATTTGCGTGCCAGTTCAACGGCCACTTTTGAGGATTCGTAGCAGGCTTCAGCGCTGCGGATGAGCGGGTGGGCCGAGAAGGGGGTGGCGTCGCCGTACTGCTCACGGAAACGTTTCGTGTTTTCGGTGATGATTTTCGCGTTTTCGCAGTGAGCGGTCAGGTTGACCGGACACTCGCGGAACAGATCTTCCAACGTTTGGATGCGATCGACCAGCATGTCGCCGGTCGAGGAGCCCATGTAGACCTTTACGCCGCAGACGTTGGCGCGGTCGACGGCTTTAATCTCATCCAGATTGTTGAGCGAAGCGCCGAGATAGAACGAGTAGTTGGTCGTCATCTTTTCGGCGGCGATGGAAAACTTTTCTTCGAGCCGTTTGTTGGTGACGGCCGGCGGGTTGGTGTTGGGCATTTCCATCACGGAGGTGACCCCCCCGGCAACGGCGGCGGCCGATTCGGTCGTCATATCGCCTTTTTGCGTCAGGCCCGGCTCGCGGAAGTGAACATGACAGTCGATCATGCCGGGCAGCAGCGCTTTGCCGGAGGCGTCGATGACGATATCGGCCTCGGCTGAAATGGAGCTGTCGATGCGGTCAATGCGTCCGTTGCGGATCAATACGTCGCCGGAAAAGATAACGCCTTCGTTAACAATATCTGCGTTTTTAATCAGAATGGATGGAAGATCGGAGTGCTGGAGGGTTGGAATACTGGATTTCTGCTCATTCATAAATCGGACAATATCAGGGTTTTATAAATCCAACAATCCACTATTCCTTTACTCCCTCATTCCGCTTTGCAAGGTCGGTAGAGCTTTTTTGCGACGAAGATTGCGATGGCACCCACAATCATAAAACTGGAGAAGAGCTGACCTTTAGTGATCCAGCCGAGGTAGAGATCGTAGCCCGCGTCGGGGGTGCGGAAAAATTCGGAGGCGATGCGCGCGGCGGCATAGATCAGCAGAAAGAGAACACTGACGCTTCCTTCGCGTTTGCCCCACGCGGTTTTACGGACGGCCCACAGGGCGATGAATAGCAACAGCCCTTCGCCCAGTGCTTCGTAGAGCTGTGACGGATGGCGCGGCGTCGGAACCGCATCGCCCGCCTGAGGAAAGATGACGCCCCACGCCACCTGCGTCGGGCGGCCCCACAGCTCGCCGTTCACAAAGTTGGCGATGCGCCCGAAAAAGAGTCCGATCGGCGCGACCAGCGCCAGACCGTCGGTCAGATTCCAAAACGGCATTTTCTTTTTCCACGCGTACCATCCGACAACAGCCAGTACGCCCAGGATGCCGCCGTGGCTGGCCATGCCGCCCTCCCAGACGCGGAACGCAAAAAGCGGATCCTGAAAAAACAGATCCCGTGCGTAGAACAGGACGTAGCCGAGGCGTCCGCCGAGGAAAACGCCGAAGATGGCGAGGTGGACAATGAAGTTGCCGAGTTCCTCTTCCGGAACGGCGAACTCCCCGCGTTTGGCGAGGCGTTTGAGAATCAGGTAGCCGCCGAGAAAACCGAGCAGATAGGCGACGCCGTACCAGCGCACCGCCATCGGCCCCCAGATGTGAAAGAGGACCGGGTTGAGGTCGTGAGTCCAGTAGGCGAGGAGAGGGGTGTGGGAGTAGTGGAGTAGTGGAGTCATGAAGTATGGGGGTGCCTTTATAGGTTTGAGCCGCGCCAGTGCAGTTTCTTGCGCAGGACGGAATAATAGCTGTAGCCCGGGGGATAGAGAAAGTAGACCGGCTTTTCACTGCGGGTGATGCGCACGGTGTCGCCCGGAGAAAGCTCATCGACGTCCTGCCCGTCAACGGAGAAAATCAACGCCTTGTGAGAGGTCTGCACAGAGATTTCAATCACACTGGAGCCGGGAAGCACCAGCGGGCGGTTGCTGAGTGTGTGCGGGCAGATCAGATTGATGCCGAAGACATTGGTGCCGGGCTGAAGGATCGGCCCGCCAGTCGAAAGGGCGTGGCCGGTGCTTCCGGCCGGGGTGCTCACGATCAATCCGTCGCAGGCGAAGGAGCTGATCGGCTCGCCGTCGACCGTCAGGTCGAGCGTTACCATGCGCGAGGATCCGCCGAAAGCGATGACCACATCGTTGAGAACCCGGCGGGTGGGGCCGGCGTTGCCGTCGCGCACAACGGTGCAGTCCGCCGCCATCCGTGCGGCGGAGGTGCAGTGTTCCGAATGCAGTGCGGCGAGCGTCGCCTCCAGATTGTCTTCACTGACCGACGTCAGGAATCCGAGGCTGCCGAGGTTGATTCCAAGGATTGGAACGGTTGCGCCTTCCAGGAGCTTGGCGCAGAACAGCACGGTGCCGTCGCCGCCCATGGCGAGCAGAACGTCGACGGTGGCGGCGAACTGCTCGAAGTCAATAACGGTGGCGGCGGGCAGGTGTTGAGCCGAGGCCTCATCGGCGAACAGCGACCAGCCCAGCTCGTCCGCTTTGCGGGCGAGCCGTTCGAAGACGTCCGCGGCGTGCGGGCGTTTAGAGTTTGCAATAACGCCGACTTTTTTCATAACTTGGATTGTTACCGCGACCCTTCGGCCGCACAAGGATTATTTAAAAGCATGAGCCGTAAAATGATTGTCACACGCTGCGACCGCACATCCGTGCGGAACGCCGGTTCGACATTCACCTTGCTGCGCCGCCGCGGCATGATAATCCTCGGGGAAGATGCCTGATGGATATGAACGAACACATGCTGGTAGAAGAGGAAAGGGATGCCTTTTTCTCCCGTCAGGCGATTGCCGGTGTCCCCTGGATGGTTTTCAGCAAAGGCATTCTCTTTTTTGTCTACTTCGCCATTTCCGTTTTGCTCGTCCGTTTGCTGGGCGATGTGCAGTACGGCGTGTACGCCATCTGCATAAACATTGCCGAAAGCGCCGGGATTCTTTGCAGCCTCGGTCTGGTCGCCGCGCTCTTCCGTTTTGTACCCGAGCTGGTTGTGCAGAAGAACTTGGCGGGCCTGAAGCGCCTGCTCTGGAAGTCGTTGGCCCTGTAGGGTTTTGCGGTCCTGCTGGTCACAATCCTCTTCGTCAGCATCAAGCCGCTGTTTGATCGCTGGTTCGACATCGACTTTCACCACTACCTGCTTTTGATCGGGTTTATCATTATAGCTAGACTGATGAAGGACAACGTCTCGGCGGTTGAAACCTCGCTTTTCCGCGTCAAAAACGTCTCCATCATGTCGCTGGTTCGCGGGCTCTTGCTGCTCACGCTGGTGGCGGTCGGCCTCACCCTTTCCCCCACCGTCACCACGGCCCTCTCGATTCAGATTGCCATCGGCCTCGTCTATGTGGTCGGCGCGGTGCTGATGTTCCGCCACATCTACAGCTTCGACTGGCGCTCCCCGCTCTACGGCATCGGCAGACGCCGCGCCATGAGATTTTCCGGCGCCATCACGAGCAGCACCATTTTGAGCATGATGACCATGAAATACACCGAAGTCTTCTTCCTCGGTCTCGTCGTCGCTCCGGAGATCGTCGGCGCCTACGACCTCGGCTACTCCCTGCCGCCGATGGTCATCTTCTTCATTCCCGATGCGCTGCACATGCTCTTCACCTCCGGCTTTGCCGAAGCCTACAGCCGCGACAAAAAGTGCCTGCCGCGCCTCATCAAAGCCTACTACAAAATGCAGATTGCCTTCACCGTGCCGCTGGCCGTCTTCGGCTTCTTCTTTGCCGTGGTCGCCGTCCGCCTCGTCTACGGCGGACAAATGGCGCTCGCCGGCGGCATCGCCTCCGCCTTCTGCCTCATTCATCTGCTCTCCACTGTCTCCGCGCCGCTTTCTATGGCGCTCAAAGCCAAAGAAAAAGTGATGGCCTCCATGCCCATCATGATCTTCCAGATTGTCGTCAACCTCGCGCTCGACTGGTGGCTGATTATTCATCTCAAAATGGGAACCACCGGCGCGATGATCGCGCTCACCTCCGCGCTCGTCCTCTCCATGCCCGTCCGGATCATCATCATCCGCCGGATCCTCGGCGGCATCTACTTCCCCATCGCCTACATGCTTCGTATGGGCATCAGCCTCTTCGCGCTGGCCGGCTCCTTTGCGTGGGTTTCCAACCATTGGAAACTTTTGGAACGGTTCGAGACCGACTGGATGAACCTCATCACCCTGTTTGCGCTCGGCGGCCTCTACATGGCCTGCTACCTCATCGCCATCCGCTTCCTGCGCCTTATCCGCGAAGAGGATTTAGCCGACTTCCGCGCGCTGGGCATCAATCCGCTCAACAAAATCTTCGACCTGCTCAGCCCGCGCCGCTAGAGAGTAGGAGAGCGGAAGAGTGGAGTAAGGGAGTAGTGGAGTATTGGAAAATCCCCTTTTCGTGTGTTTTGTGTATTTCGTGGTTCAATCTGATCCTGTTTTGTTGCTCGGAATCTGAGTTTATCCGTGGGGAAAAATGCTCCTGCATCCTGCGATGTCTTGAGTTTATCTGCGCTTAAATCTTCCAAACCCTGGAACTTTCCGCTATTCGTGTTGCTTGTTTTCCCGAAGGAATTTCTATGTTAGCCAAACGAATTATACCCTGTCTCGACGTCACCGGCGGCCGCGTGGTCAAAGGCGTGCAGTTTGTCGACCTGATCGACGCGGGCGACCCCGTTGAATGCGCCAAAGCCTACGAAGCGCAGGGCGCGGACGAACTCACCTTCCTCGACATCACCGCCTCAAGCGACGGGCGTGACACCATGGTCGACATTGTCCGCCGCTGCGCCGAGCAGGTCTTTATGCCGCTCACCGTCGGCGGCGGCATCCGCACCGCCGCCGATGTGCGCAAAATGCTCAACGCCGGGGCCGACAAAGTCTCCTTCAACACCGCCGCCATCAACAACCCGGAAATTCTCAACGAATGCTCCGAGCAGTTCGGCGCGCAGTGCACCGTGCTCGCCATCGACGCGCGCCGCAACGATCCCAACGATCCGTCGCAAGGCTGGACCGTCTACACGCACGGCGGACGCAACCCCACCGAACTCGATGCGGTTGAATGGGCGAAAGAAGGGGTGGCCCGCGGCGCGGGCGAAATTCTGCTCACCAGCATGGATGCCGACGGCACCAAAGACGGCTACGATCTCGAACTCACCCGCGCGGTGTCTGACGCCGTCGGCGTTCCCGTCATCGCCTCCGGCGGCGCGGGAACGGTGCAGCACATGGTCGACGCAGTAACGGAAGGAAAAGCTGACGCGGTACTGGCCGCCTCCATCTTTCACTTCGGCGAATTCACCATCCGCGAAGTCAAAGAACAGATGCGTGCCAAAGGCGTGACGGTTAGGTTGTAACGGTGCGGGTCAGGTTTTAACCACCCGCTTCGTTAGAGACAACAGCCGAGCAAGTCAGAGTTCTTTTTCTCGGAAGTCTTTCGGACTCCCTCTAGCGTGCCACGCCGCAGCCTTAGCGGAGGCGGGCGAAGCGGGTAGTGAAATTCCCCCTACCTGTTGATCCCGTTTTTGCGGTTTCTGTGTTCTTTTGCGGTTAAAATCTGAAAACGGAGATCCAGTGTTTGATCTTTGTGTCTTCGCGTCTTAGCGGTCAGAACCCGCCGCCGTATGGAGTGCTGATCTGGAACGGTTTTTATGACCGCGAAGGCGCTAAGAAGCAAAGGAGAGGGCGTTTCCAATGTTTGGAAAAAAAGACGGGTGAAGGCTCAGTCTTCTTCTAATGTTTGGAAAAACGTCGTGGCGAAGGGTTGGCATGGCGGACGGTGCGGGTCAGTCATTGCCACGAAAAGTCACAACATCATAATAATCCCGTTTTCGTGTGCTTTTGTGTTTTTGCGGCTATCCATTCCCTGTGGTCGAGTGAAAAAACGGGAGTGCGGAACGGGGCGGATGGTTAGTTCGTTTGGCGCGGATATTGCTTCGTATACAGGGACTATGTCATTTGTTATTAAAAAACTCCTTTTCGTTCTATTTTTGAGTTCCGTTGTTTCTCTCGAGGCGCGGGCGGCTTCTCCTTATCTCCGCGCGGGCGGCGGGGTTTCGGTTCCAGCTGATGTGCGCCTATACAGCATAGATGTTGAGGTGGGTGAGCTGAAGCAGAAGACAGGAACCGTTTTTGAAATGGCTGTTGGCCTGATTTCTGAAAAACTTCCCATTCGCGCTGAGTTATCATTTTCGAGAATTGAGAACAGCCTGGAGACGCTGATTATAGAGGAGCAGTTGGGAAAAGTGTCGCGCCCGGTTCGGGGCAATGTGGTTGTTTCCAGTCTGATGGCCAACCTGCAGTATGATATTTCAACCGGAACCGCTCTGACTCCGTATATAAAGGCGGGGATTGGCGGGGCGGACATTTCCATCGAAATTGATGGCATAGTCACGTGGAGCGATCTGGTTCTTGCCGGGCAGGTCGGTGGCGGGCTTGCTTATGAGGTGAGCGAAAACCTCAGTCTGGATCTGGGCTATACGTATATTGTGTCGGATCGAACCTCGGAAGAGCTGATCGGCGGGCTCCCCGTCGGTGTGGAGTATAACGGGCATATCGTTCAGTTCGGGGTTTGTTATCAGTTCTGATGAACCCTGCGCGCGCTTTTTCGTCACATCCGTGCCGATGTTTTTGCCTGCTGAGAAAACGGCATAGCGAAGGGCTGGCATGGCGGGGAGGGAGATCATGCTCGTTTTTCACAGAAGGTAACAAAGAGAATGAAGTAAGATTCCGGCAATACTCAACGGCAGGGTGCTTTGTTTCCTTCGTTCCCTTCTGTAAAAAATGAATAAAAAAACCCGCATAGCTGGAATGGCGGGACAAGATGGTTGCGAAACCATACCTTGCAAGGTGTGGTTTAGGGGGAGAAGTTCCAGGCATTAGAAGAGAGGGGTAGGGCGACCTCTCCGAGGGAGCCGCCGAGCTTGAGCATCGGTTCACTCGGAGAGGTCGCCCCACCTTGGGAAACCTCTGTTTTGCGTTCTTTGAGCTCTTTTGTGGCCAAATTTAAAAACGTCTTGGCGAAGGGCTGGCATGGCGGGGAGGGGGTGTGTATATTCCTCTCCTGATTTTCAACATCTTAATTTTCCAAAGGATTCCCCATGTCATTTGAAAGCGGCTCTGTGAGCCTTCGCATGTTTTATGTTCCCAAAGAACTGCCGGACGATATTCTGGAGCGGTTCGCCGAACATACCATCGGCTCGGTCGACACCCTGCGCGACGAGGAAATCCACGGCTGGGTCGGTCCGCGTCATCTGCTCGACCGCGAAATCTCCGAAGACAACGCGTTGCCGGGCGGCTATCTGCGTCTGACGCTCACACAAGCTCAGCGCAAAATCCCGACCGCGCTGCTGCGCGCCGAGTGCCGCATCGAAGAAATGGTCTGGATGGCGGCGGAGCAGCGCGACTACATCAACCGCCAGACCCGCAGCGAAATCAAAAAAGAGGTGACCGAAAAGCTGCTGCCGCAGATGCCGCCGACGCTGAAGGGGATCGATTTTGTTTATGACCGCGCACATGGACTGTTGTATGTCACTGCCATGTCAGAAAAACAGCTCGATGCCTTTTTAATTAATTTCACCTTAGTTGCTGGCGTACAGCTGGTCGCCGCCGACCCCGCCGCCATGGCTTGGCAACTGGCGCAAAGCCGCACCGACAGCTGGCACTCGCTCGGCTTTGCCGCTGATCAGTGGGCCGACTGCGCCCCCGGTCGCGAATTTTTGATGTGGCTGTGGTTCATTTCCGAAGCCAAAGGCGGGGAAATCAATCTGCCGGAGAGCGGCCCGTTTGCCATGCTGGTCGAAGGCCCGCTACAGTTCGACCAGGAAGAGCAGGGCGAAATCGTCATCCGCAAAGGCGAGCCGATGGTCAGCGCCGAAACGCGCGCCGCACTGCTCAGCGGCAAAAAACTGCGCCGCGCCAAACTGACGCTCGCGCGCGGCGAAGAAATCTGGAACTGCACCCTCGATGCTGACGAATTTATCTTCCGTGGCCTCAAATTGCCCAAAACTGAGGCCTACGATGTGCTCGGCAAGTTCACCGAGCGCATGGAGTTTCTTGAAACCTTCCGTATCGCCTTTGGCGAGCTCTACAAACAGTTCGTTGAGCAGCGCGACAGCGATGCCGCCCGCGAAAACCTGCGCACCGAAATGCGCGAATGGATCCGCACCCGCCCGGCCCGCAAGACCGAAGATTGATCCGGCAGGGACTTTTTTTGACGGGATTTACAGAATGAACAGGATTTTGTTTTTATCCTGTCGATCCTGTAATCCTGTCTGAAATTTATAAATAACGAGTTAGGCGGACTGACCCTCACCCTGGCGAAAGCCGACAGTGCCGGGATGGAAAACGGCCCGTACCCGATCCGCTTGAGTGGAGCCGCCGCCTCCGGTTTTTAGAACCTGACTTGAACAAGGAGCCGACCCTGTTACAAACCCGAACCAAACTGGAATCCGTCTTTACGGCGGACAACCGCATCGTCTTTGAATGGGTAGTATGCAGGGAAATACCGCATGATTTTCTGGGACGCCGGGAGGCTTTGAATCGCCCGGCAGCCGCGCCCCCGCTTCACGGCGGGGAATCTCGCCGCCTGAGCCCGCACGGTTGTTTGAGCGGCATCTTTGCCGACTCGCACATGAAGAAATAAAACCGGCCGTTGATCTGTCAGGAAAGCAAAACCCGCTGCGCTTCAACTAGAGAAGAGGCGCAACGGGAATAGGAGTTTTTTTGTCTTTACCTAAACGGGCTTAATGGTTGTTCGAAAAATTTGATTTTAGTCAGCTATGGGTACGGGTTGCTTAATATAGTTCTCCTTGAACTGTTTGAGAAATTCAGAATCTACATCCCAATGTGATTTTTCAAGAAAGGTTCCTGTTTCCAGCATTAACCAAAGATGCGCGGTTAGGGAGTCAACAAAATGATGATCGTTGGGGTTAAGCTTCCTCGCTATTTCTTTGTCATTAATGATCCCGTGGGCATCACAGGTTCCTGCTTTCTCCCATAAATTAAGGTTTTTAACTGCAATGCTCTTTGGGAATTCGGCTCTGTCAATCCTATCCCATTTGCTATTTTTAGTGTTGTAGCGATATAGCTTGCTGTTCGAAAGTTTCTCGGTGAAAAACGATTTCGTCCAAATGTAAAAATCGCCCTCATATTTATTAAGTAACAACCAAATTTCATCGCTTTTCATTGAAATTGTTTTGTTGGCATATTCAAAACTGTATTCATAAGTATGTTTTTTCCCGAAGGAAATATATCCATGAAAAATGAACGGGACGGAGGTTCCTCGGGGAGATGTAATTATTTCATTTAAAGTAATAGTTTCTCCGCTGAAGAGCTTTACCGAGTCTGAGTAATGGGATGTTTCATATCGAAGGGAGGCGCATCCAAATAACGGCAAACTGAAAATGAGCAAGCCTAGTATCATTTTAGTCTTCATCGGAATTATCCTCTTCGAGTTTTAAGTCCTTAAACTCTGTTCCTGCGCGAACCTCTGGTTTCTCAACGGTGTTCAAGACATTTTCATTTAGGTATGTTTCAACTTCAGGCCATGGCGCATCGTTTTCTGTTAACTTCATTAAACCAGCCGTGGCGTCGATAGACTGTTGGATTTCAGGCCTAATGTTACCTTCATCATCTTTTAGCCTATCCAGTTCCTTATGACGCTCACTTCCATCTTTCAGCTGTTTTTGAGCTTCATAATCGAGAAAGGCCTCAATTTCACCTTCGCTATTTCTATCTGCATGCCCGGGAGCGAAAGTATCCTCGACCATGTGGTACAATTTACCTAGGCCATCGCTTCCTCCTTTTTCATACCACTCCTTTGCCTGAGTCATCATTTTATCTCTTGTCTCCTTTGCTGATCCTCCTACTGCAGTGCTATGCTTGAAATTGTTTTCTTTGTTAAAATGAGATGCACGAATATCTGCTCGTGTGGATGCTCCACGAACGCGGCTCATTCTTTTGAACACATTCATTTTAACTCCACTCTGTTTTATTGCGTTTTTTGTAATGTATTGATGAACTCTTCCGCCAAAACCTGGCGCCACTCCCCATAAACCTTGAGGATCAATTTTGTTAATGGGATTACCATGAACATAGCAATATTGATTTGGCCCATCTTGGAATCCGGCTGGGTCTCGGGTCAGAAACGTTCCAGTTTCTTGGTCCCGATACCCATAAGATACAGAGCAAGATAATAGTAAAAGTAGTATTATGTGTTTTCTCATAATTCGTTTCCTTCTGATTTTAAAATTTTAAGGCGGGTTATTCGTAAGCTGGTTATCTGTGAATTAGGGAAAATTTGTTGAGCAATCTCCTCGCAAAATAGTGCTTCATCATATCGCTGATGCTCTTGAAAACATATGGCTCTTAGAGATGCAAAGATTCCGAGCATCTCTTTGTTGGTTGAATTTTTCATCATGCACTCTTCTGCGATTTCTTTTTTGGAAATAGGGCGAGGGAAGTTTAGATAATATTCGTCATTTTCAGTTTTGACTCCCTTGTTATTGGTGATGTCAAAGTTGAACCGTTCGATCCCATCATCCCAGCGCACAAACATGTGTCCGCTACACTTAACAAGGTGAAGTGGATATTCACAACGTCTGCCGAGTACAACCATCAAAACCGGCATGGATGAGCATGTGCCTTTGAGGTCGTTGATTAGGCCATTGATAAATATATTGGATGAATCATGGAAAAACCTTGTGCTGGTTCGATCTTCCATTGCTCCAGATTCATACAACTCCATATTGTAGTCGCATTTAAAATCATCTTGGATTGCAAATCCCAAATAGGCTCCTTTAAACAGAGCCATCGAATTTTTGTATTTCTCTTTGTATTTAAAAAATACAGGGAGGCTTTGTTGTTCACGTAATTTCACATGTTGTGCCCATTGGTCCAGTTTCAAAAGGCATTGCTCAATATCAAGATCTTCCGACCCCGGAAGACCTTTGGCGCAAAGTAGATTCATGCGAGCAATGTCGAAATTTTCAATCTCCTCATCTGACAGTTGGATTAACTCTTCAAAGGTCTGGGGTATTTGGGGCGTCTTGTTTTTCTGGTATGCAAATGCGATTCCGCCGACAATGGTTAGCGCAATCACAGAAGCTATAATGTGCTTATTAATTTTCATTTGTAATTTCGAACGTTGAGTTGGGCGGCCTGTTTTTCTTTAAATCCATCCGGTTTATATGGCGGTCAGCTTATATTCCGGAAGATTAACTTAAAAGGCAAATGACTGGTAAAGAGTCGGCTTTTAGGGAGGGGAGAACTTTCAGCCACAAAAAACACAAGAACCCACAAAGAGCAGAGTGTTGACCTTTTCGTGAACTCTTGTGCTTTTTGTGGCCAATCCCAATCCTTCCCGGTTTCCAACGTTGGGAACTCACGGAAAGGGGCCTTCCGCGATTTTTGTGCTTTCTTCGCGGCTTTGCGGTTAAATCCTGATTCCAGAGCTTTAAAACATGGGTCAATGGGGCTATATTGCGCGGCATGAAGTCGATTGAAGAACAGATTCAGGAGCTGAAGGCGCAGCGCGGAGCAGTGATTCTGGCGCATAACTATCAGTTGGATGAAGTACAGGCCATCGCGGATTTTACCGGCGATTCGCTGGAGCTCAGCCGTAAAGCCGCACAGATGACCGAGGAGGTCATTGTGTTCTGCGGCGTCCATTTTATGGCCGAGACCGCCGCAATCCTGTCGCCCGAAAAAACCATTTTGATTCCCGACCCCAATGCGGGCTGCCCGATGGCCGACATGGTCACCGCCGAGCAGCTACGCGCACTGAAGGCGAAGCATCCCGGCGCGAAGGTGGTCTGTTATGTCAACAGCTCGGCTGAGGTGAAGGCGGAGAGCGATATCTGCTGCACCTCGTCGAATGCGGTGAAGGTCTGCGAGTCACTTGGCGATGTGCAGATACTTTTTGTGCCGGACCGCAATCTCGGCGCGTTCGTGGCCGAGAAGCTGGGCAAAGAGTTTGTTTTGTATAACGGGTTCTGCCCGACGCATGAGCGCATCCGCGATGTGGATGTGAAGGCGATGAAGGAGAAATATCCCGAGGCGGTGGTGATGGCGCATCCGGAGTGCAGCAGGCCGGTGCGTGAGCTGGCCGATGAGCTGCTTTCGACCGGGCAGATGTGCCACTACGCCAAGGCGTCTGAGAAAAAAGAATTTATTGTCGCCACCGAGCTGGGTATTAACTACCGCCTGCGCACGGAAAACCCGGGCAAGTCGTTCTATCCGGTCAATCCCGACCGCGCGGTCTGCCCGAATATGAAGAAAATCACTCTCGAAAAAATCCTCTGGTCGCTGCAGGACATGAAGGAGAGGGTGACCGTTGAGCCCGATATCGCCGCCCGCGCAGTGGGCTCCATTCAACGTATGCTGGAAATTGTGTGAGGGGGCAGTACGATGATTTTCCAATGTCTGGAAAAAACTGCAGGGCGGGTCACCCGACCCGCCGACTTGGCCGGTGGGGTCACCGGCCCCACAGGTTGTGAAAAAAATGGAGAAATTTTTAAAATTTAATAAACGTGATTTATTGACTCAACAATCCATCAATCCAATACTCCATTAATCCAATCTTAAGGAGATTCCCATGTGGGACTATACAGATAAAGTAAACGAACATTTCCGCAACCCGCACAATGTGGGCAAAATTGAAGGCGCAGATGGTACCGGCGAGGTTGGTTCGCTGGCCTGCGGCGATGCGCTCAAACTGATGTTTAAACTCGACGACGAGGGACGGATCGCCGAAGCCAAATTCCAGACGTTTGGCTGCGCCAGCGCGATTGCGTCGTCGTCGGCGCTGACCGAAATGATTCTCGGCAAAACGCTCGAAGAGGCCGAAACGATTACCAACAAGGATATTGCCAATTACCTCGGCGGTCTTCCGAAGCAGAAGGTGCACTGTTCGGTGATGGGCCGCGAGGCGCTTGAGGCCGCGATTTATAACTATCGCACCGGCAAAAAGTGGAATAAGGAAATTGAAGGCGAAGTGATCTGCCACTGTTTCGGCGTGACCGATAAAGAAATTGAAAAGGTGGTTCGCGAACACGATGTGACCACGATTGAAGAGCTGACGAATGCCTGCAAAGCGGGCGGAGGCTGCGGAAACTGCATTCCCGAACTCGAATCTATGATTCAGCGCCTGGTTGCCAAAGAGGTTGCCGAAGAATCGGGTGTACCTCTCATGACCAATCTGCAGAAGATTCACCTGATCGAGGATGTGATCGACCGCGAAATCCGCCCGGCGCTTCGTCAGGACGGCGGCGATTTGGAACTGGTGGATGTCGACGGCAAAACGGTGAAAGTCCGTTTCCGAGGCGCCTGCTCCGGCTGTGTGGTGTCGGCCATCACTCTCAAGGATGTGGTGGAAGCCCGCCTGAGAGACAATGTGTCGACCGATATCGTTGTTGAGGAGATCAAATAATGAGAATCGTTTATCTCGATAACAACGCCACTACGCAGATCGCGGATGAAGTCCGCGAGGCCATGCTTCCGTTCCTGACCGATCTATGGGGCAATCCATCGAGCATGCATACCTTCGGCGGGCAGACCAAAAAATATATTGAGACCGCCCGCGAGCAGGTCGCCGCGCTGATCGGCGCCGACGACCCGCAGGAAATCACCTTCACCAGCTGCGGTTCTGAGAGCAATAATCTCGCGATTCGCGGCGGAGCCGAGGCCATGGATAAGCAGCCGCATGTGATGACCTCCAAGGTGGAACACGCCGCGGTGTCCGGACCGTGCCACTATCTCGAAGACCGCGGCTTCCGCCTGACCAAACTGGACGTCGACGAAAAGGGCCGCCTCGATGTGGAGACCCTGCGGCGTGAAGCAAAAGCCGGTAAAAGCCTGACTTCCATCATGTGGGCCAACAATGAGACCGGCGTCATCTTTCCGGTCGGGTTGATCGGCGAAATCGTTCATGAGTTCGGCGGAATTTTCCATACCGACGGGGTGCAGGCGGTCGGCAAGATCCCGATGAAGGTTAGCGAGCTGCCGATTGATATGCTTTCGCTTTCCGGCCACAAGCTACACGCACCGAAAGGTGTGGGCGCGCTGTATATTCGCCGTGGCACCAAAGTGAAGCCGCTCATTCTCGGCGGGCATCAGGAACGCGGACGCCGCGCCGGAACTGAAAACGTTCCCTATATTGTCGGGCTGGGCCTGGCGTGTGAGCTGGCCGGTAAAAAGCTTAAAGAGGAAAACACGCGCGTGAAAGCGATGCGCGACCGGCTCGAAGCCGGAATTCTCGAAACCTGCCCTGGCGCGCGCCTCAACGGCGATCCGGCGGCCCGCCTGCCGAACACCACCAATATCAGCTTTGATTACATTGAAGGCGAAGCCATCCTCTTAATGCTCGATGATAAAGGCATCTGCGCCTCGACCGGCTCGGCCTGCGCCTCCGGTTCGTTGGAACCATCGCACGTGCTGCGCGCGATGCAGGTGGCCGGTATGTCCGTTCACGGCTCCATCCGTTTCAGTTTCAGCACCTACAACACCGAAGAGGATGTCGATGCGGTGTTGACCGAGCTGCCTAAAATTGTGCAACGTCTTCGCGAACTTTCACCGTTTGTATAGCAACTTTTAGAGGAGAGATGATGAGCCAGGCCCTGACAAAAATTGAAATTCCGAACACCACCTCGCGCAGCGGAAAAGTCCGCGAAATTTTTGATGCCGGCGATAAATTGCTGTTTGTGGCCAGCGACCGCATTTCCGCTTTTGACTGCGTGATGCCCAACGGAATCCCGCAGAAGGGCGAAGTGCTGACGCAGATTTCCAAATTCTGGTTCGAGCGCACCGGTGAGATCGTCAAAAACCACATGCTGTCCGTGGATGTGGCTGACTTCCCCGCGCCATTTAACGAGTACCCCGACCAGCTGGCCGGCCGGTCGATGCTGGTGAAAAAAACCGAGGTGCTTCCGGTGGAATGCATTGTGCGCGGCTACCTGATCGGCTCCGGCTGGAAAGAATATCAGAAGAGCGAAACCATCGGCGGGATGCCGCTGCGTTCCGGCTACAAAATGGCCGACAAACTCGACGAGCCGATTTTCACCCCGTCCACCAAAGCGGAGCAGGGGCTGCACGACGAGAACATCTCCTTTAACAAAATGAAAGAGATTGTCGGCGAGGAGAAAGCCGAAAAGCTCAAAGCAATCAGTATCGCGCTCTACAAACAGGCCGCGGAATACGCACTGACCAAAGGTATCATCATTGCCGACACCAAATTTGAATTTGGTGAGCTCGATGGTGAAATCATTCTGATCGACGAAGCGCTCACCCCGGACAGCTCCCGCTTCTGGCCCGCCGACACCTACGAAGTCGGCTGCTCGCCGATGTCCTTCGACAAACAGTTCGTGCGCGACTACCTCGAAACACTCGACTGGGATAAAACCCCGCCCGCGCCCGCGCTGCCGGATGAAATCCTCAAAAAGTCGCAGGCGAAATACCTCGAAGCCTACGAACGGCTGACCGGGCAGACCCTGTGAAATTTGAAATTCGGGACCTGTCTGGAATGGCGCTACGTTAAGGCAATATAGCCGGGAAATGAGCAATTTTTTAACAGAAGGAAACGAAGAGAACGAAGGGGTCCGGGGGCATGCCGCCATTGCTTTTTGATGTTATTCTACTTCATTACCTTTGTTGCCTTCTGTGAGAAACTCGGAGTTTAAAACGGCTTAACCTAGCGCCATTCGAGCCTGCCTTCTTTCTGTGGGCAGGCTTTTTTATATAATCGGTACGAATTCGTGTTTATTCGTGTCCATTAGTGGTTAGTATCTCCCCATGCGCGCACTTTTAGACCAGTTTTTGGATTACGTTTCGCTGGAACGCGGACTGAGCAAAAACACGCGCGCGGCGTATGCGGACGATATCGCCCGGTTTATCGACTTCCTGGCAAAACAGAGGGTTACCTCGGTGAATGAGGTCACCCGCAAACAGATTCTCGACCACCTGATGGCGGAAAAAGCGCGCGGCCTTTGCGCCAACTCGCTGTCGCGTCATCTCGTTTCGCTAAAGGTCTTCTTTCGCTGGCTGGCGCAGGAAGGGCTGCTCAGCGTCAACGTGGCCGAGACGATGGACTCGCCCAAAGTCTGGAAGATGCTTCCCGGTGTACTGACTCCGAAAGAGATCAACCGCCTGTTTGAAGCGCCGGATTTAGACACCCCGCTCGGCCTTCGCAACCGCGCCATCCTGGAGCTGTTTTACGCCTCTGGCCTGCGCGTCTCTGAGCTGGCCGGACTTCAGCTGACCGATCTGCATTTTGATGAGCGTTTTTTGCGCTGTATCGGCAAAGGCCGCAAGGAGCGGGTGGTGCCGGTCGCCAAAACCGCTATCAAATGGGTGGAGCGGTATATCGAAGAGGTTCGCCCGCAGTTAACGCCCGGCGATCATGAGCAGACCGTTTTTCTCAGCAAGCGCCGGCAGGCGCTGTCGCGCAAAACCATTTGGGACATGATCAAAAATTGCGCGCGCGATGCCGGGATTACCAAAAAAGTCTATCCGCATTCGCTGCGGCACTCCTTCGCCAGTCATCTGCTGGCGAATGGCGCCGAGCTGCGCATCATTCAGGAAATGCTTGGTCACGCCGACATCGCCACCACCCAGATCTACACCCATGTCGACCCCGACCGCCTTAAAGGCGTCCACCGTCAGTTCCATCCCCGGGCGTAACGTTTCGATCGCGCGCGCCGGGTGTTCGCTGACCGTTTTTGTTAAACGGTCAGAAACAGCCGAAGATGTTTGAGTGACGATTAGGCGAGGTCGAACCGGTCGAGGTTCATCACTTTGTTCCATGCCGCAACAAAGTCGCACAGGAATTTTTCACGGGAGTCTTCACATCCGTAGACTTCCGCTAGAGCCCGGAGCTGGGAGTTTGAGCCAAAGATCAGGTCGACACGGGTGCCGGTCCATTTTGGTTTGCCGGTTGCCCGGTCAAATCCCTCAAACAGGTCGCCGTCCTCCGAGGTTGCTTTCCACTCCGTGCCCATATCGAGCAGGTTCACGAAGAAGTCGTTGGTCAGCGCCTCCGGCCGGTCGGTGAAGACTCCGTGTTCAGATCCGTCGGTGTTTGCGCCCAGTACGCGCAGTCCGCCGACGAGAACCGTCATCTCGGGCGCGGTCAGCGTCAGCAGTTGCGCCTTGTCGATCAGCAGGTGTTCTGCCGATACGGTGAATTTGGTTTTTAGATAGTTTCTGAATCCGTCTGCTTCCGGTTCCAGCGCGGCGAACGATTCCATATCGGTTTGTTCCTGCGACGCATCCGTGCGTCCCGGCGTGAAGGGGACACTCAGGGCGTGACCGGCATCTTTCGCTGCCTGCTCGATGCCCGCGCATCCTCCCAGAACAATCAGGTCGGCCAGCGAAACCGCTTTTCTACCGGATTGCGCACCATTGAACTCTTCTTGAATTTTCTCCAGTGTGTCCAGCACCGTCGCCAGCTGACCGGGCTGGTTCACTTTCCAGTCCTTTTGCGGTGCAAGCCGGATGCGCGCCCCGTTTGCTCCGCCGCGCTTGTCGGAGCCGCGGAAGGCGGATGCGGAGGCCCATGCGGTTGAGACCAGTCGGGAAACGGACAGGCCCGAAGCGAGAATTCTGCCTTTGAGGTCGGCGGTGTCCTGCGCATCGATCAGCTCATGATCGACGGCGGGAACCGGATCCTGCCAGATGAGTTCCTCTTCCGGAATCTCCGCGCCGAGGTAGCACGTGCGGGGGCCCATGTCGCGGTGGGTGAGCTTGAACCATGCCCGTGCGAAGGCGTCCGCGAATTCCCCGGGGTTGTCGTGGAACCGTTTCGAGATCGGTTCGTAGATCGGATCGAAACGGAGGGCGAGGTCCGCCGTGGTCATCATGGGCGCATGCCGTTTTGACGGATCGTGGGCGTCCGCAATCATGTCTTCTTTGGCCGCGTTTTTGGCCTGCCACTGCTGGGCGCCGGCCGGGCTTTTGACCAGCTCCCATTCGTATTTGAACAGTATGTTCAGGTAGCCCATGTCCCATTGGGTCGGGTTTGGCTTCCAGGCCCCTTCAATTCCGCTGGTGATCGTGTCACCGCCTTTACCGATTCCAAAACGGCTTTTCCAGCCCAGCCCCTGTTGTTCGATCGGGGCGGCCTCGGGTTCGGGGCCGACCAGTGCCGCATCGCCCGCGCCGTGGCATTTGCCGAAGGTGTGTCCGCCGGCTACCAGCGCAACCGTTTCTTCGTCGTTCATGGCCATGCGCGCGAAGGTGTCTCGAATGTCACGGCCCGACGCCACCGGATCGGGTTTGCCATTCGGGCCTTCCGGGTTCACATAAATAAGACCCATCTGTACGGCGGCGAGGGGGGTGTCGAGTTTCCGGTCACCGGAGTAGCGCTTGTCGCCAAGCCATTCGCTTTCGTTTCCCCAGTAAATATCCTCCTCCGGTTCCCAGATGTCTTCGCGCCCGCCGCCGAAGCCGAAGGTTTTGAAGCCCATCGATTCAAGTGCGCAGTTGCCGGCGAGAATCATGAGGTCGGCCCAGGAGATTTGGCGGCCGTATTTCTTCTTGATGGGCCAGAGCAGCCGGCGCGCTTTGTCGAGGTTGGCATTATCCGGCCAGCTGTTGATGGGAGCAAAGCGCTGGTTTCCGGTTCCGGCTCCGCCGCGGCCGTCGCCGGTGCGGTAGGTGCCGGCGCTGTGCCACGCCATTCGGATGAAAAGCGGCCCGTAGTGACCGTAGTCGGCCGGCCACCACTCCTGCGAATCGGTCATCAGCGCACAGAGGTCTTTTTTTACGGCATCAAGGTCGAGTTTTTTGAATTCCTTGGCGTAATTGAATTCTCCGCCCATTGGATTGCTTTTGGCGGAGTGCTGATGGAGCAGTTTGAGATTCAGCTGATTCGGCCACCAATCCCGGTTCGAGGTTCCTTTTACGGCTGCCTGTTTGCGCGTTTTGCCGGTTACCGGGCATTTACGTTCTTCATTCATCTCAATCTCCTTTCCTGTCAGGTTTGGATTTGCAGAGCTAAATTTTGAAGGCGGTCTGTATTTGCGGGTTTGTTGACCCGCATTTTAATGGCGAAAAAGAGGTTGGCAATGGGATAGCACAAAAAAACGCCCCGCGGTGCGGGGCGTTTCGGCAGACTTTAAAAACTCCGATTTTACAGCGCGTTGATGATGGCCTGCCGCTTGGTGATGTATTCCTCTTCGGTAATCACGCCATCCGCCATGAGCTGTTCGAGTTTTTCGATCCGGTCGTGCGGTGCGGATTTGTAGTAGTGCAGCTTGGTGGCAATCTGCTGGGCGACATAGTCGGCGACCGTCGGATCGGCCAGCTGGGTGACCAGCGGGGTGACGGTTTCATCGTAATTCATGTAGACCAGACCCCCGATCAGCGAGGGGATGCCGAGCGTGACCCAGCTGACGCCGTCGGTCCATGTGCGGCTGATATCGGCGTGCCTCACTTTGAGGCGGACAGGAATGTAGATGGTGTTGATCAGCTGGCCGCTCTGGGCGTCGCTGAGCCGCACGTCGATATCGTAGTTGGCCTGGTAGTTATATCCGTGCCAGGCGGGGAACCAGATGAGGAACCCGGGAAATTCCGCCCAGAAGTTCCATCCGGATCCCTTGTATTCCGGAACCACCGCGATGTCGGCGAAGACGTCGAGGGAGGCGTTTTCATTGTCGATCGTCATGACGCTGTCGGCATTGTATTGAAGCAAATCGCGCCGGATGGCGTGAATCAGCCGGTGTCCCTGCAGGTCGGGCGCGGTCGCGCGGACACCAATGCTCAGGCGTTCTTCAAGCGGGATGAGGGTCGAGGGTCTGTAGTTGTTCAGGTTGGTAACCGCGATCGGGTGGGTGCAACCGGTCAGAACGGCGGTTGCAATCAGAAGAGTCAGGGTAAAATGGATTGCTTTCATTCTCTGTTCCTTTCAGGTTCCGGTCAACGAGTCATTCATATCGCGAAAGCGCCGTGGCTGTAAATCTTAAAGCCGTCTCTCTCTGAGTTTCCAATCTTTGGAAAATTATGGTTAATTTTTCCAATGGTTGGAAAAAAAGAGGGGTGAAGGCTCAGCCTTCTTCCAGACATTGGAAAAAAACGTATGAAAAAGTTCCAGACCTTGGAAAAACGGATTGGCTACCGCTTTAAAAACAAGCAGCGGCTGCGGGCGGCGCTGACGCATCCGTCGTTCCGGTATGAAAACTCCGAGGTGTCTGTCGATAATCAGCGGCTTGAATTCCTCGGCGACTCGGTGCTCGGCCTACTGGCCGCCGATGCGCTGATGAAAACCAATCCCGATGCCGCCGAAGGCGATCTGACCCAGATGAAAAGCGCCATGGCCTCCGGCGCGGCGCTCGCGCGGGTCGCGACGGAGATCGAGCTGGGGGATTATCTACTGCTGGGGCGCGGCGAGTCCGCGGCCGGCGGCGCGGAGCGCGAGTCCAATCTGGAGGATGCGCTCGAGGCGTTGATCGGCGCGATCTGGCTCGACGGCGGACTGCGCGCGGTGCGCCGCTTTTTTGATCGGCATATTTTTCAGCCGCTTAAAGACACCGAACCCTCGCTGCTGAACCCCAAAGGAACGCTGCAGGAGTTTGCTCAGAAAAACGGGCTCGGCGTTCCAGAGTATAAGGTGCTGGAGCAGAGCGGGCCGGATCACGACAGTCTTTTTGTGGTGGAAGTCACCGTGTCTACCTTCGGGTTCAAGGGCGAGGGCCGCAGCCGTCGTGAAGCCGAAAAGAAGGCCGCCGAAAAGGCGGTACAGAGTCTGACGTAATTCATCGGAGGTTTGGAGTGGTGGAGCATTGGATTTTTCAATAATCCAGCACTCCTATACTCCTATACTCCAATCTCATCGTTTTCCCGCGCGTTTCAGTTTGGCGCGTTCGTCGCGAGTGAGGCTTTGCATTCCCTGCGCGGCGGCTTTGTCGAGGATCCGGTTGATTTCGTTCTGGGTGATTTCCGGCTGCGCGTTGCGTATTTTAGCCTTCCATCTGATTTTGCGCATGAAGTTGGGATGGCCAATGATCAGCGCGTAGATGTAGCCCGCGATGCCGCCGCCGAGATGCGCGGCATTGGCGACCGCGCCGCCGGGGCCGCCGAGCGTGTGGAACAGTTCGTAGGCTCCCAAGCCCAGAACCAGCGCCCAGGCTTTGACCGGAAGCACCCCCCAGATATACAGTTCGCGGTTGGGGTGGAGCGCGGCGTACGCTCCAAGCACACCGAAGACGGATCCCGAGGCTCCCACACAGCTGTGCCAGTCCGGCGAAAGCATTGACCAGCCGAGCCCGCCCAGGATACCGCTCATAAAATAGAGAATAAAAAAGCGGTGGGTGCCGACGCCGCGTTCCACTTCCGGGCCGAGAAAGTAGAGGCCGAGCATGTTGGCCAGCAGATGCATGGGGCCCTGATGCAGGAACTGGTAGGTGATCAGCTCCCAGAATCCAAAGTGGCTAATCCAGTTGGCAGACAGCTGCAGAAAGGGTTTGAGCGGAAAAATGAGCCAGTCGATCAGCGCGGCGGCGATGTTGGCGACCAATAGCATTTGCACGCCGTAGGTCATGCCGCGCGGGTTTCCATAATGGGTGTAACTTGTGTTTCGCATGCGGGTGAGTGTAGTGGATTTTTAATGGATTGCAAAAGGATGTGCTTTGGATTAGTTTCGCACCTCACTTTGAGCGACTCAGGACGAAAAAAATGTCAGATATTTATGTAAGACCTTATGGCGAGCGGAGCAGGAACCCTTTGCGGTTTTTGTTGCCTGTACTGCTGATCGCGGCTGTGGTCGGCGGGGTCGTCTGGTGGTTGCTCGAACGGCCGGAGTCGATCGAGGAGCCCGCCCCGGCGGCGGCTGAAGCTTCCGCACAGCCGTCTTCGTCTGTTGCGTCGAAAACGCCCTCAACGGCGGTTGCACAGGCCTCGGCGGTCGATGTGCAGCGGATGTATAACCGGGCGCAATCTGAACTGGCGGCCGGCAAGCTGGTCGAGGCGTCCGCTCTGCTCGACGAAGTGATTGAGAAAACCACCGATCCCGCTTTAAAGAATAATGCGCTTCGCGTGCAGGGCCGCATCAATGTGCAGCTTTTCCTCTCCGCGGTGCCGACGCCCGAAAAGAAAAGCTATGTGATCCAGCCCGGCGACTCGCTCGACCGCATCGCCCGCAGAAACAACACGACTGTGGAGTTGATTCGCACGATGAACGGAATTAAAGGCGATCTGATTTATCCCGGTGCCCGTCTGCTGCTTCCCGCCGTTCCGTTTGAAGTCCTCGTGGACAAGTCCGCCCGCCAGCTCGATCTCATGATGAACGGCAAACTGTTCAAACGCTATTCCATCGGAGTGGGGCAGTATGGCAAAACACCTGTCGGAACCTTCCACACGGTGGTTCATCAGGAAAACCCGGACTGGACCCCGCCCAGCGGTGGCATTATCCCCTTTGGCGATCCGCGTAACGTACTCGGAACCCGCTGGATGTCTTTTGAGGACAAAGACCGTCCGGATCTGAAAGGATTCGGTATTCACGGCACCTCGCAACGCGACAGTATTGGCGGAGAAACCAGCAACGGTTGCATTCGCATGTTGAATGAAGACGTTGAAGAGGTCTTTTTGCTGATTCCGCGTGGAACTCAAGTTGTCATCCAAGAGTAAAAAAAGTCATCCTGACGGATGACGGAAAAAAGGAGCCCCCATGCCCCCCTTTACATTGCCTTTTGAAAAACCTGTTTTCGATCTGGAAAAAAAACTGCACGAGCTGGAAGACTTCAGCAAAGAGCAGGACATTGATGTGTCGCATGAAGTCGAGCGCATGAAAGAAAAGATCAAAGCCACCCGGGAACAGATCTACAGCAATCTCACCTCGTGGCAGAAAGTCCAGGTCGCGCGTCATCCTGAACGTCCGTACACCCTGGACTACATCAAACACATGACCACCGACTTCGTCGAAATCCACGGCGACCGGATTCATAAAGACGACCGCGCCATCATCGGCGGTTTTGCCAAAATCGACGGACAGAAAGTCATGATCATCGGCTCGCAGAAAGGGCGCGACACCAAGAGCAATCTCATTTGCAACTTCGGTTGCGCCTATCCCGAAGGCTACCGCAAAGCCCTGCGTCTGATGCGCCTGGCCGACAAATTTAATGTGCCGATCCTCACGCTCATCGACACCCCCGGCGCTTTCCCCGGCCTCGAATCGGAAGAACGTCATATTGCCGAAGCCATCGCGGTAAACCTGCGCGAAATGTTCAACCTGCGTGTTCCGATGATTGTCACCATCATCGGTGAAGGCGGCTCCGGCGGAGCGCTCGGCATCGGTATTGGCGATCGCATCCTGATTCTCGAGCACGCGTATTATTCCGTGATTTCGCCGGAAGGCTGCGCCGCGATTCTCTTTAAAGACCGCGCCTATGCCGACAAATCCGCCGACGCGCTGAAAATCACCGCGCAGCACCTGATTGAAAACAAGCTGGCCGACGAAATTGTTCCCGAGCCGAAGGGCGGGGCGCATACCGACCATGAGGCCGCTGCCGCCAATCTGAAAGAGGTGATCCTGCGAAATCTGAATGAGTTAAAGCAACTCTCTGAAGAAGATCGCATGAACGGACGCTACGATAAATTCCGCGCCATGGGTGTGTTTGAAGAGTAATCTTCCGAACCTTGGAAGATGTGGCCCCGTTTTTTCCATGTTTGGAAAAACGGGGTTTCTTTTTTCCAACCATTGGAAGCCGGGTCATTTTTTTGACGGGATCAACAAGATAGACAGGATAAAAAATCTTGTAAATCAAGGGGGCTAATCAATTTTTGTAATGTCTCCTTATATTTGCTGGATGTTGATCCACTGGATGTGGATGTCGTTTATTAAAAATCCTGATCATCCTGTTTATCCTGTCAAAAAACTAGCCGTAGCTCAGAGCAGATGCAGGGCAAAATGGTAGCTCGACAAAACGGGACATTCTCAAACATTGGAATTACGTATTACGAATTACTCGTTACGCAGTACGGCTTCTCGTCACTTCCACCGCAACGCTTTTGCAGAAGCGCAGCGCGCCGGGCTTATCGATGGTCACGGTGGCGCTCTGAACTTTTGAATCGTTCAGGCAGATTTGGGCAATGCCTTCCGCCAGTGACTCAATCAGATTGAAGCTGCTGTTTTCTACAAAATCGAGAATGTTCAACTTGATGGTTTTGTAATCAACCGTGTCGGTCAGATCGTCGCTCTTTCCTGCCGCGCGCAGGTCGGTTTCCATCGTCACGTTGATGATGACATCCTGCTTCTTTTCCCGCTCCTCGGGGTAGAGCCCGATGATGCAGCGCAGCGCGAAATCTCTGATATAAATTTTGTCCATAGGAGGAAATTATCAGCAGATACGGCCTTTCACAAGGTTGGCTTTTATGTCGATTATAGATTGGATTTAGACTTAACAAAAACCACGCCGCCACCCGTGGAAAATGGAAGGCTGTTTGAGTCAAAGAATATGGTTAAAAATAGAATAGAAACCTTATACAAGAGTTTTGTACAGTGTTGGTGAAGTGACCATGGAATAATTAGAATAGAAAGCTATAGTTCAGAAGATTGTCAAATTATCGGACTGACCCGAATGGCATGACCCGAATGGCACAAAGCCGGCGACTGCTCGACTGCATCAAGGCCCTTGTGCGTTCCCGCTGCGAAGCAGAGCAGCAAAGTCCAGACACTGTCTGGTTTAGCCGCCGTGAGCTGTGCGAGTCCAGCGGCTGGAGTTACAGTCAGGTCAAGCGGCACCTTCCCCGGTTGCAGGAGCTCGAACTCATCGGCGCCCGCTCCGGGCGCATGGGGGCAACCATGCGCTACGAGCCGTTCGCCGACGTGCACGAGCCGGAGCGCGGCGAGTCAATCGGCCTGCTTGATGTCAGCAAACTTAAAGGTACGACAGCAGCCTTGACGGGCAAAAAGGCAACCTTGACCCCCCATTGCCAAAAACCGGCGGCAAAGTTAAAGCGTTCAGAGTCAACAAGTAGCTCCAACCTTTCCACCTTGCCGAAACGCACATCTGGAACCCCGGTTTTAGCGGGGTCGTAGTCATGGCAAAACACCGGGGATATAAAACCGCCGTGGCCACCATGCGCGGACGCGATCCGGCGCACTACGGCGGAGCCGAACGAGCCGCCGACCACTTCAACCGCAACGACCAGACGCTGGCCGTCTGTGTCGATGACTACCTCGATACAATGAAGGTTTTAAACCGTACCGAGTGCGCTCAGAAGAGCTGGCGCGGACAGCTGGCCCCGTTCCTTCAATGGACGGATGAGCGCGACCTGATTGTTCCCGAGCAGATCACCCGTTCCATCCTCGAAAGCTATCAGCGGCATCTCTACCACTACCGCAAGGCAAACGGAAAGCCTCTGAGCATCAACACCCAGCGCGACCGGCTCGGATGCGTTAAAAGCCTCTTTGCATGGCTCTGCCGCAAACGCCGGCTCGAAGCCAACCCGGCCAGCGAGCTGGATTTACCGAAACCGGAAAAGCGGCTTCCGGAAGAAGCCCTAAGCCGGTCGGAGGTGGAGAGTATCCTGTCCGCGCCCGACATCACCGATCCGCTCGGGATCCGCGACCGCGCCATCATGGAGCTGTTCTACTCGACCGCCGTCCGCCGCGCTGAAATGGCCCGGCTGAGTATCTCCGACTTGAATATCGAAAAGCGGATCCTCTGGGTTCGGAAAGGGAAGGGGAACAAAGACCGCGTGGTTCCGGTCGGCAGTCGCGCTTTGCTGTGGGTTGAAAAATACCTCAACGATGTCCGGCCTCTGCTCGTGCCGTCGGTTGACGAACACGCGCTTTTCCTTAGCGGCTACGGCCATCCGTTCAAGCCCGATGCGCTCGGCCACCTTGTCACCAAATACATTCGATCCGCCGACATCGGCCGCACCAAAGGCGGCTGTCATCTGTTCCGGCATACCTGCGCAACGCACCTGCTCGAAGGCGGGGCGGACATCCGCTATATCCAGCAGCTTCTCGGACACGAAAGCCTGGAAACCACGGCGATCTATACCGCCGTCAACATCACCGAACTGCAAGCCGTTCATGGCCGCTGTCATCCCGCCGAAAAGGCTTCAAATTCGAAGGAAGAAGGGGTATCTTCATGAGCATGAAATTTATGACTACAGTTTATCGCGACGAAGACGGTGCATGGATCGCCGAATGTCCTGCCATTCCCGGATGTATCAGTCAGGGCGAAAATCACGACGATGCGTTACGCAACATTCAAGAAGCAATCGCCGCTTGTCTGGAAGTTCGTTCTGAGCGTGGAATGCCGTTGACCGTTGAAACCCATCAGGTTGAGGTGATGGCCTGATGCCGCCGATTCCTCAGCTCAGCGGGCGCAAGGTTGTTCAGTATTTTCAGCGGGATGGATGGGAAGTTGTCCGGCAGCGTGGCAGCCATATCATTCTTGTGAAAGACGGGCATATCGCATCTCTCTCTGTGCCCGATCACAAAGCGGTTGCCAAGGGAACTCTACGCGGTCTCATCCGTGCCGCCGGTCTCACTGTGGACGAATTCCTCAGCCTTAAAAACCGCTAACCTAGCCATTTTTTATCTTTAGCCGCCTTCGGTGAGTCGCTACATTCTTCGAATGCTTCTTGCCGATCCATATGCCCGGAAAAAATCGAGATCCCCCTCGAAAAACCGCGTCTGGAATTTTTTCGACCCTTCAAAGTCTTTTGCCGGTGATCTCTCCTCTAAAACCCAATGTTCGCAATGGGAAAAACCGGAATCGGCTACGACAACTGCGTCGGAACACAGTTACTTCGCACTCTACGAGGCGTATGGAACAAGACCGTACGAATGGGGCGACGATCCCGACCGCCAAAAGGCCAACACCAAAGAAGAAGAAACCGATCTAGGCCTCCTAAACGAAGGTATGCGCTACCGCGATTTGGAGACAGGTACCTTCACGACTCGCGACCCTATCGGCTACGCTGACGGTCCAAACATCTACTGCTACGTTCACTGTAACCCGATTACCAAATTCGATGCGTTTGGGTTAGAAATGAAATTTGTTAATGCAGATGGTTCGCCAAACGATTGGGCTAGCGGGATGTGGAATGATACAAAAGGATCTTTATCTGTGGATATGGTTAATGAAATGGATTCTGCGGATACAATGACAGTAGTTTTTGTTGTTGATAATCACAAAGATGTTGAAGTGGGGCAGTATTCGGAAGAAACCACTTACCAAATCATTGATAAGACTGATTTGCTCGCTGCGGAAGAAGGTACGCCTATGACCACTGCGAGCTTATTCCTTCATGAAGCTGTCGAGGGGTATGGCGCCCAAAACGAGGGTTTAAAGTACCCGGAGGCTCATAAGCAGGCGAGTGCGACAGAGGGCTTAGTGACAGGTTGGACTCGTGCAGAAAGTACGCTCTGGACTCCAATATGCGATGACAATGGAGAGCGGACCGGAGGGAAGCAAATGAAAACCAACTATCATCGCGAAATTGATGGAGGTATTCAAGATGCCACTGTTACGGTAACATCGGATCCAAAAGGAAACATCTCCTACTCAACCATCTATCACGAGGTGTTGAAACCGCCCGTGGAAGAGTCTGCGGAAGAATAAAATAGATGATGAATGTGTTTTTCGATATCTGCTAACGGCAGAGGAAGGTGCGCTGAAATGAGAGCTGAGACTATGAGTAAATCGTTAAAACTGGTGAAGTTTTGTTTCTTACAGATTATTTTTTTTGCGCTCCTTTCATGCAGCACGATAGATAAGGATAATCTGATCGTTTCATCCAATGGTATTGGATTGGGGAATCATGAAATCTATTTTGGAGGGAGGTTCTGTGTTGTTGACGAGACAACTCAAATGTCGCCAGTAGTTAGCATTTATGATTTGGAATTTATAAAGGCAAAGGTTCAGGCGAAGCGGGAAAACCAGAAAACCTATGTAGATCAAGCTCCGAATCTCCCCCAGTTACCATCGTTAATGGGGGAACCCCTGTTGCCATCAGAAAAGACACTTGCACATATTATAGCGATGTACGAAAAAGGCGATTTGTTAATGTACTATGGTTGGGTTAATTGGGGGTGGGCATTGTGGCGAAACGGGGAAATCATACAATATTGGACTCTATCTTATTCTAGCTTATAGAAAAGGGGAACGGGGTCAGGAACGGGGTCAGTCCGATAATTTGACAATTGACGGGGTTGGCGAGTAGAACGGGGTCAGTCCGATAATTTGACAATGGACGGGAGAATATACGACCCCGTGATCGGCCGGATGATCTCCCCCGATCCCTCCATCCAGTCCCCCGACAGCCTCCAGAGCTTCAATCGCTATTCCTATTGCTGGAACAACCCGCTCAGCAGGACGGATCCCAGCGGGTTTAGCACTGAAAGCCTGGCGACTGCAGTGGGCGCGCTGGACGACTATAAAAACCTTGCTGAACCGGCAGTGGCTCAGTCTATCTCCCCGCAGAACTCCGTCGTTGACTCCTCGCAGGAGAGTGGGTCGGGGAGCGATGTTGGCAGTAAATATAAAACCTATTGCGATGGCAAAGTCGTCCTCCCGGCGTGGGTGAATCCGGATCAACAATGTGGCGGACTCATCGATGGCAAATACCCTTGGGAGCTAGGCTCCTATAACCCGGGAGTCGATGGTTGCAAGGACTACGGCGCTCCCACTCCAAACGATCGAAAATCAAACGACAAAGCTGGCGCGAACAATGATTCGGGCAAAAATGGAAACGGCTCCGGCACCGGTGGCGGCGGAAACAAAGTAGAACGGGGTCAGTCCGATAATTTGACAATGGACGGGAGAATATACGACCCCGTGATCGGCCGGATGATCTCCCCCGATCCCTCCATCCAGTCCCCCGACAGCCTCCAGAGCTTCAATCGCTATTCCTATTGCTGGAACAACCCGCTCAGCAGGACGGATCCCAGCGGGTTTAGCACTGAAAGCCTGGCGACTGCAGTGGGCGCGCTGGACGACTATAAAAACCTTGCTGAACCGGCAGTGGCTCAGTCTATCTCCCCGCAGAACTCCGTCGTTGACTCCTCGCAGGAGAGTGGGTCGGGGAGCGATGTTGGCAGTAAATATAAAACCTATTGCGATGGCAAAGTCGTCCTCCCGGCGTGGGTGAATCCGGATCAACAATGTGGCGGACTCATCGATGGCAAATACCCTTGGGAGCTAGGCTCCTATAACCCGGGAGTCGATGGGGAACGGGGTCAGTCCGATAATTTGACAATTGACGGGGTTGGCGAGGGTCGTTAGATTGCGCGTATGGCACGAAAGATAAGGATTCAATACCCCGGCGCGGTTTATCATGTGATGAGTCGCGGAAATCATCAGGATGCGATTTTCCGCGATGATAAGGATTGTGAGATATTTTCAGATACGTTGGGCGAAGTGTGCATCAAGACCGGCTGGTTGGTGCACGCTTTTGTTTTGATGGGGAATCATTATCACCTGTTGGTGGAAACACCCGCCGCCAATCTGGTGGAGGGAATGAAGTGGCTGCAAGGAACCTACACTCAGCGGTTTAATGCCCGGCATAAGGTGTGGGGGCATCTGTTACAGGGGCGTTATAAAGCTCTGGTGGTTGACCGTTCCGAAAGCGGCTATTTTACAGCCGTCAGTAATTATATTCATTTGAACCCGGCGCGGGCCGGTCTGTTCAATTTACAGAGCGGGTCGCTGTCCGATTACCGCTGGAGCAGTTATCCGGGATATATAAAGCCATCCAAACGGCCGGAGTGGCTTTGTGTCCGGCGTACGCTGGGCAATCTGAACTGTGCAGATGATTCGAATGGTTTGTCCATGTATCGGCGGATCATGCGGAAGAGGGTTCTGGAGATCGCTCATTGCGATAATCCCCGCGAAGCAGATTCTGAGTGGGAGGCCATTCGGAAGGGCTGGTGTTTCGGAGCGGAAGGATTTCAAAAAGAACTGATGAGGCATGTTCAAAAAGCCACAAGTCGTGTCCGCAAAGATTCGTTAGAGGGTAATGCGCTGCGAAGTTACGATCAGCAGGCTGCGGAAAATCTGTTGCGTCCTATGTTGAAGGAGCTAGGTGTTCAAGAGGCGGATTTGCAAACACTGCCTAAGGGGGCTCGTGAGAAGAAGCTGCTGGCGTGGGGGTTTCGAACTTTTACCACGGTGAGCCGGGAATGGATTACACAGCGGCTCAATATGGGACATGTTTCAAGAGTTACGCAAAGCGTCAATGAGGTGAACCGAAACGCGGAGTATCAGGATGGAAAGCTGCAACTGCAGAAAATTGTCAAATTATCGGACTGACCCCGCGTGTGAATGCGGGGGTGTGCGCTGTGATGGGGTGAAACAAGCGAATGCTTGGCGGCGTTCTAAAGCAGATTCTGCCCGCCGTCGATGAACAGCGTCTGGCCGGTGATGCTGTCGGCTTTTAAAAGGTAGAGCACGGCGTCGGCGATATCGGCGGGGGTGGGGCGCTTTTTGAGCGGAGTGGTGCCGGCCGGTTCCCAGGCGGTGTCGCTCTCTTTATCCGGCGGCGGTAGCACCGCGCCGGGGGCGACGGCGTTGACGGTAATGCCCGGCGCGAGGTCGAGCGCCGACAGCTGGGTCAGCTCTTCGAGCCCTTTTTTGCTGAGCATGTACGGCACGCAGCTGGTGTCGTGACCGGTGATGCGCCGGTCGAGCAGGTTGATGATTTTTCCCGCCTGGGTCTGCTGTGCAAAACCACGGGTCAGCGCCAGCGGGGCCAGCAGATTAATTTGCAGTTCTTTTAGCGTCAGCTCGTGCGTGGCGTCCGCCAGCCGGGTCGGATAAAAAACGGCGGCGTTGTTGATGAGGACATCGATTTTTCCAAACTGCTCTGAAGCGCGCTGCATCAGGGTTTCGCACTGCGCCGGATCCGCGAGATCGGCCTGAATGGTTTTGGGCGACAGCGTATTGGCTTCCTCTTCCGAACCTTGGAAATGAACAATCACCTCCGCGCCTTCGGCTTGCAACGCCTCGGTAATCGCGCGGCCAATGCGCACCGCCCCGCCGGTTACCAATGCCCGCTGTCCTTCTAAAATCATTTGTGCATTATGCATAAACCGTTTGCGGGTGCAACGGCGGCTTTACAACCAGCGCCAAATATGGATTGATGATTCGCGATGAATCGAATGGAACAGATCGACTATGTCTTTGAGACCGTCAGCAAAAAATTGCCTGAGGCGGGCGTTGAGTTTCTAATGATTGGTGGGCATGCGGTGAACTACTACGGCTATACCCGTGCCACCCTGGATGTGGATTTCATGATTGCCGCTCAAGATGTTTCTGCTGTTCGACAGGTGATGAAAGACGCCGGATTCACGAATATCTCAGAGGGGGAGACCGTTATCTTTTTTACACTTCCCGATTCCGCAGTTCGCGTGGATTTTCTACCGGTGGACTCCGGGACGATCGCCGAGCTGTTATCGAACGCGGTTTCGGTCGAGTACGGGGGCGTTTGGCTTACACTGCCTTGTCTGCCGGACCTGCTGTCCATGAAGTTGTTTGCGCTGAAAAGCGGTAGTCCGCGGCGCAAAGAACGGGATATGGCGGATATTGTTCAACTAGTTGTTGAAAACAGTTTGACCGCAGAGGTGGACTTGAAACCCCTTTGCGAAAAGTATGCCACGGATCGGATTTACGAAGAGCTGTCCGCACGGATTCGGGAGATGACCGATGCTTGATTTTCCAGAGATTAAGGGTTTAGAGGAGCCCGCCGTTCCGAAAATGTCACTGCGGGATTACGCCCATTTTTCCGTTTTCTGTTTGGAAAACAATCCGCACATCACACCGGAGAACTGTCTCGATCACGATACCGGAGAACGTGATATCAAGGAACCGTTCCGGTTGCACGCAAACTAGCCGACCGGTGCCGCGGTAATCGCGCGGCCAATGCGTACCGCCCCGCCGGTTACGAGAGCTCGTTTGCCTTTCAGTGTCATAATCTTAATTAAATCTGTTGTTTTGGAATTGAACGCCTCGTTGTGATCTGTCGGATGGAGTAGTGGAGTATGGGAGTGGTGGCGTGGAAAAATTCAATACTCCAATAATCCTGTATTCCATTAATTCATTCCCTTAATCCACTCGATGAGGGTGCGGGCGCCGAAGAGGGTGGCACCGGGATCCATCCACGGTTTGGGAGTTTCGATCCAGGCGGTGCCGGCGATGTCGATATGCGCCCAGGGAATGTCGTCCGGAACAAATTCGCTGAGGAACGCGCCGGCGGTGATGGTGCCCGCAGTACCGGATTTGCCGATGTTCTGCAGGTCGGCGAAGGTGCCTTTCATGTCATCTTTGTGTTCCTGCCAGAGCGGCAGTTCCCATAAGCGCTCGCCGCCTGCTTCGGCGGCTTTGATGAGCTTTTGCGTAAGGCGGCTGTTATTGCCCATCACGGCGGATGCACTGTGGCCGAGCGCGACGATGACCGCGCCGGTGAGGGTGGCGAGGTCGACGATGGCGGCGGGCTTATGTTTGAGGGCCAGGTCGAGCGCGTCGCACAGCGCGAGGCGGCCTTCGGCATCGGTGTTTAGAATTTCGATGGTTTTGCCGGCGCGGGATTTGATGATGTCGCCGGGGCGGGTGGCACCGCTGCCCGGCATGTTTTCGGCGACGGTGAGAATGCCGACCACCGGAGATTTCGGTTTGAGCAGGGCGACCATTTTCATGGCGGCGAGAACGGCCATGCCGCCGCATTTGTCGTAGAGCATCCACCCCATGCCTTTGCCGGGTTTGAGCGAGATGCCGCCGGAGTCGAAGGTGATGGTTTTGCCGACGAGCACCACCGGTTTGGCTTTGGGGTCGGTGCCTTTGTATTTCAGCGTGATGATTTTCGCATCCAGGTTGCTGCCGGCGACGGCGAGCAGGGCGTTGCAGTTTTGTTTTTTCAGATCAGTTTTATTGAGCACGGAGCAGGTGAGTCCGGTTTCTTTGGCCATTTTCTGCGCCCAGTTGGCGATTTTCTGCGGGGTGGCAATGTTGCCGGGCAGGTTGGCCAGATCGGCGGTGGAAAGAAGCGCGTCGCTCTCCGCCTGCGCGTCGGCCAGTGCGCGGCGTCCGGCGGCGGCGTTTTTGCAGTCACCCGCGAACGTCAGCGATGCTTCCGGTTTCTTTTTGGGTTTTGTTTTGAAGGTGTTGAAGTCGTAGGTTCCCCAGCCGGCGCCGCGCGCAACGGCGTGGATAAAGGCGGGTTCGGTCACGTGGCTGAGATAGATGTCTGTTGCGGTGACGAAGCTTTTGGCGCCGGCTTTCTGCCCGGCGCGGATTGCGGCGGCGGCGGCGCGTTCAAGTTGTTCCATTCGGAAGTCGGCCGATTTGCCGAGACCGGCCAGAACGATGCGACCGGGTTTTGTTTTACCGAAGGTCGGAAAAACCGAGGTTTGTTGCGTTTCACCGTCGAAGCCGCTGTGTTTGATCTGCTTCTCAACCAGCGCGCAGATTGTTTTGCTGCCGGAGAGCAGCGGTTTTTTGTTTTGGACAAATACAATGAGCGCGTCTTTTGCCTGCACATCGAGCGGGCGGGGGGTGAGGCTATATTTCATTACCGGAGTTCCTCGGGCAGTTTGGCTTTGTCGGCCGGGTTGGCGGGCCAATTTGGCAGGCTGAAGCCGGCTGCGACAATGGCGTATTCGATATTTTTCACATAAACCACCCGTCCGTCGAAGACGACAATGAGTTCGTGGTTTTCAAAGTCGGGGGTGATTTTCTGAATGCCTTCGAGCGGTTGCAGGGCCTTGGCAATGAGCTGAACGCTTTCCGGATTGCGGAGCTGTTCGATCTGGAATATTTCCGTGCGGATGTCGTTGCGGTGACATGCGGTGATCAGTAACAGCGCGGCGAGAGAAATCAAAACGGAGATTGGTTTTTTCATGCACAGAAAATAGTACGGAATCGCAGAGGGGTAAACCTCATAATCCGAGGTCGTTCATCACCGGTAGCGTGTAGACCCGTTTCCATTTGGGCGGGATGCGGAATTCCGCATCCGCCAGGCGCATGAATTCATAGGCCAGTTCAATCAGAGCGTCATTCGGTCCGCCGCTGAGCTGAGCCTCATGGATGTCAAGAAAGTCGTTATAGCGCTGTATGGCCTCATCGAACTTGCCGTTCAGTTGCAGGCTGAGTGCATAGCCGAACAGCGCAGAGGGGCTTTCGGTCTTTTCGAGTAGCGCCTGATAGTAGAGTTGTTCGGCGGATTCGGGGTTGCCTGTGAGGGTCATCAGATTGCCCTGCAGGAACCGGGAGAGGGCGTTGTCCGGATAGCGCCGGCAGATTTTCATGGCTTCGCTGAATTGCCCCTGACGGTAGTTCAGGGCGGCTTCAGCCATCCGGGCGTTTTCATTGATGTGGGTCGGGGGGTGATAAAGCAGGTGCACCACCAGCATGGCCAGACCGACCACCAGAATAATGCGCAGGTCGGAGCGGGTAAGCCGCATGCGGTGAATCAGGCGCTGGAGGTTTTTCAGTGTGGGGGCGTGGGTGAGCGCTTCGTGCTGAAATTCATATTGCGTTGTGAGCAGCAGGGATGCGGTGACCGGACCGAGAGCGTAGGCCGATTTTTCGATGTGCGCGTTGTGGCGTTGCAGTCGGGCCGCTTCAATGCTTTCGCGTTCAAACCATGCGGCAAACCCTTCCCGGGCCCGCCGTACAAAGAGCATGAGCAGTGCGCGGCTTTCATCGCCGCGCCGGAGGGTTTCGAAGGCCATAAACTGGTGGATGGCGGGAAGATGGACGGTGTCGTCGATCTGCTCCTGTTTCCAGCTGGCGGGATCGGCTCGTCCGGGGAAGCCGTGGGTTTCCTCAAAATTCTCCAGCAGAGGCTTTTTGAATTCGGCGGGAAGGCCTGACCAGTAGAGCGGCAGAAACGAGCCGAACGAGGGTTCGTGAATATAGTGGCCCTCTTTCCAGACATTGGAAAAGGCTTTCGTCTCCGGATTCCAGAACACCGTGGTGAGCGTTTGAGCCAGCTGGTCATGTTCGGCGGTCAACGGGCCGATGGCGGCTTCGGAGTGGTCGCTTTCGTCGCAAAGACGCAGCAGGGCCTCGAGTTCGCCGAGTAGCATAACGGTCAGGTCGGGAGATGCTTTTCCCCGCTCAAAGCTTTCTGGAATAAAGACCTCCTGATCACTCTGCCAGGCGGGGATGAGATCGCGATGGGGATCGAACCGCCGCAAAGCCCACTGCATATATTTGCGCAGTGCGGGGAGTGTTTTTTTGAGCAGCACCGGATCGTGCTGATCCTGTAAGGCCAGCTCAAAAGCCTGGATGACAAAAGGCCAGGGGGCGGCTGCGGAGGCGGCTCCTTCGCAGTTTACCCAGGCCGGGAATCCGCCGGAGCTTTGTTGAAGCGCAAGAGCGGTATGGACCAGGTTCAGGGCGGTTTTCGGATGAATCAGACGCCAGGCCTGAACCAGCGGATAAAGCTCGTTGAGTGAAAACGTTTCGGGGCCGGGCATGTCGGAGGCGCTCCAGATGCCGGGCAGCGCGGCGTTTCGGCCGCGCAGTCGCAGGCGCAGCGATTCGGCCGCAAGCGCCACCGGCGGGTTGTGCCGGGGGTTGATGCTGAACAGGCCGGCGGTGGAAAGCCGTTTCTTAGTTTCCTCTTCTCTGAGTGCATTAAAATTTTCCTCCAGCGCCTCTTCAGCTTTCAGTAGAGCCAGTTCTCTCGGAAGGGTTCCTGTCACCAGAACAAAACGCGAGCCCTTGCAAATGAGCAGGGCGTTGCAGGGGGCTGCTTTGATCCAGGTGAATCCGGGGTCTTGATTGGTCTGTTCGGTTGAGTTGAGTGCCGGTGGCGGGAGCCCCTGAACCGATCCGATGAGGATGCCGGGCTCCAGCAGAAGAGCCTCGATGTGTTTTTCTTTTTCCTGTTTGCGAACGTAGAGTGAAAGCCCGTTGCTCAGAAGCCGAACGGTGAGTGGAATGGTTGGGTCGAGCAGATGCAGGGTCCATGCGCAGTTTTTGGCGGTCAGTTCGCCCTGCGCATCGCCGGTCAAGAGCGGGCAGGGGTCGTCGGGTCCGGCCAGGAATCGCCATCCCTGTTTCCAGGGCACCGCCGGGTATTCTGTAAATACATTTTGCATAAAGTATGTTTTCATCATGTCGCAATCAGCTTGCTTCTTCAATCCCGGGCTTTTTAAATTCCCAGTTGGGCGAAAGGCTTGCTTTAGGCGCATTAAAGCGGTTATCATGAAGCGTTTTTAATAATAAAGAATGAAGGGTGGAACGTATTATGGCTATTTCTCGTGCAATAGAAACGGTTCGTGAGCTGGTTCCTGATCTGGACGGACGGATCAGTCAGTTTGAAGTTGAGACGTTTGAGATGGATGACGAACTGATCAGCGCTTTTTGTGAAGAACTTGAACGGCTAGGCGCTGATTTGCACGCCGGAGCTGAAGAACCAGATGGCGAAAAAATTCGCATAGCGGCGCATTCCATTAAAGGGATGGGCGGCACCATGGGCCTGCCTGAAATTTCAGTGCTGGCTCAGGAAATTGAACTGACCCTTCGCGCCGATGAGATGGATCGTTGTAAGAGCCTGTGCATGGCGCTGGTTAGATGGTCCCAGGATTTTGTAGCCGGTAATCAATGAGCTTTTTTTCGGCAGATCTGACGGGAAAAGACAGCACTCAGGACGCCTCCAGACCTAATTTGGGTGGAACGATTCTGGTTGTTGACGATGAACTGCCGAATCGGCTCTATCTGAAAAAACTTCTTTCCCTGTATGGCTGTGAGGTATTGCAGGCTCCTGACGGACCCACTGCGCTTGAGCTCGTTCATACACAGCGCCCGGATCTGGTTCTTGCGGATGTGGTGATGCCGGACATGGATGGGTTTGAATTGTGCGGCGCCATTAAGGAGTTGGCGACCATCAGCGACATCCCCGTTATTATGGTGACGGCGAAAGGGCATATCGATGACCTGAAAAGGGGATTTGATCTCGGAGCGATGGATTATATTCGCAAGCCGTTTGATGCCCGTGAGCTGGTTCTGCGGGTCGGGAATGCGCTGGCTCTGAAGCGGAGTCAGGAGGCGCTGGCCCGCTGGAAACGCCGGATGTCGCATGAGCTTGAACTGGCCGGAACCATTCAGCAGTCGATGTTCTCCGATACCCCCTATTTTTGCAGCGCGTTTGAAGTTCGGATCAAATATCTCGCGTCGATGGATGTGGGCGGCGATGCCTATGATGTGATCGCGCTGCCGGACGGCCGGTGCTGCGTCTATCTGGCGGATGTGTCGGGGCACGGTGTGGCCCCCGCGATGATCTCCTCCATGCTCAAGGCCACCGCGACCGAACTGATTTGTTCTCTCTATGAGCGCGGCCCGGCCCATATCTGCAACGAGCTTCATGTGCGCCTGTGTTCCGCGTTGAACAATCCCTCGTACTACGCCACACTGTTTATGGCCCTTTACGAGCCGGAGAAGAACCGCTGGGTCTGTATGAACTGTGGCCATCCCAATCCGATTATGGTGTGTAATGGAGAACCGGTTGCGTTTCCGGAGGGCGGCGGCGGAATCCCGGTCGGCATGCAGCTCGGCCCGCCCCGCCCCTATGAAGAGGCGGATCAAACCATTTTGGAATGCAGCGCCAACCTTCAGATTTTGCTGTATACCGACGGGTTGAGTGAGGCCAGACATTTTGAAACTGGCGAGGAATGCGGCGACGAGGCCCTGCAACGGTTCTTTGTCGGTGTGGCTTCCGATCCAACCGCCGTCGAAAAGCCCAATGTGCTGCTTGATCTGATTGGAAAGGAAAACTATGCGATCGGCAGCGATGACTGCACCGCGATGGTTATTCGTATGACCAACCCGGCGCAGATCCTCCAGGAAGAATATATTATGATCGATATGGATGCGGTTTCCGAAAGCTGCGAGCAGATGGAACGGTTGGTCATGGAACATGTGGATGAAGATGTTGCGGCCCGCGTCCGGCTGGTGGCAATGGAGCACGCCATGAATGTGGTGGAGCACAGCGGTCTGGATGCAGATAATGCCATCTGGTCGCAGCTGTTGATCGATGAACACAGCTGCCGGCTGATTTTCTCCGATGGGGGTCGCGAATGGAATATCTCGTCGGCCAGCGCAACGGAATTTGACGCCGATGAGTATGCCGAGGGCGGGCGGGGACTCGCCATCACCAACATTGCCGCGGATTCTGTTGAGCGCTATAGACGCGATTCTAAGAATGTTGTAAGCTACCTTTTCAGGGGACAGTCTGACTAATGAATGAATCAGTATATCAGGCACGGCTTGAGCTGTTTAAAACGCTGAATCTACCTGTCTCAAGGGCGGATATGAAACGCCTGCGCTGGCGTCAGCGTAGCCGCCTGCTGCTGTGAGAAGGGGCGTTGAGAAGTCTGCTGGTGATCAAGCGCATCATTGATGTAATCGGCAGCCTGGTGGCGATTGTATTGTTCATGCCGCTTTTCCTGATCACTGCGCTATGCATCGTTATCGAAGACGGCTGGCCGGTTCTGTATGTGCAATCGCGAATAGGCATCAATGGCCGCGTGTTCAATTTCTACAAATTCCGGTCCATGCGCCGGGACGCCGACCGCATCAAAGAAGAGCTGATGAAACAGAACGAATCGAAAGACGGCGTGATTTTTAAAATGAAGCATGATCCCCGTGTAACCCGGGTCGGGCGGTTTATCCGCCGCTTCAGTATTGATGAGACCCCGCAATTTTTCAACGTACTCGCTGGCGACCTCTCACTGGTCGGCCCGCGCCCGCCCATTCCGTCCGAGGTGGCGCAGTACACCCTCGCGGACCGCAAACGACTCCATGTGAAGCCGGGCCTGACCTGCCTGTGGCAGGTCGAGGGCCGCTCCGAAATCCCTTTTGATCAGCAGGTGCATCTGGATATGGAATATATCCATAGTCGGAGCCTCTGGACTGATATTCGAATTATGTTTAGAACAATTCCTGCGGTTCTGCTGGGCCGCGGAGCCTATTAAAAGGAGAAGAGAAAATGAGTGTTACCTGTACAAACGAAAACGGCACCGGAATCATCAACCTGTCCGGACCCCTCACTGCCGCAACAGTTGAAGCGTTCCGCGAACAGCTTACCGCATGGCAGGCCGGCGAGCCCGATGTGAAAAACTTTGTATTTGATCTGTCCGCCGTGGACTTCATGGATAGTGCCGGTCTCGGCGCGCTGATTGCGGCGTTGAAACGCATTACCGAGCGCGGCGGCGACATGAAGCTGGCCTGCTTGCAGAAAAAACCCCGTATGGTCTTCGAAATCACCCGCGCCTACAAAGTGTTCGAGATCTACGACACAGTCGAAGAAGCCGTTAAAGTCGCCGGCGCATAGGCGCATGGGGTTGTGACGGCTTGATGAAGGCAGTATTCTATACCGGCGGTAAAAAGCCGTGGGCCGATGAGATGGGCAACCGGCCCTGGGCGTTACTGCCGGTCGGAGGCCATCCCCTGTTGAGTTATTGGCTCGAGCTGTGCGTCGATCTCGGCATCAATGACGTTCAGATCGTTTTGGGGCAGGATGCTGAGTACATTGAGCTGTTCTGCGGAGACGGCGGGCAATGGGGGCTGAACATCGACTACAGCTTCATCTTTCCGGATGATTCGCCGCAGGACTATCTCGCCCGCGACCCGCTTCGCTGGAGCGAAGGGCTTTTCTTTTTGAGTGATGCTCTATTCCCCCGCCGACTGGAGAACTTCACCCCGGCGGGTCTGAAAGAGCTGCTTGCCGGATGCTGTGTCAGCAACGAAGACGGCCCCGCGTTTTTCCTCAGCCCAAACAGTGAGGACATCGCCGCATTTATCCAGGACGGCCAATACGCTCAGTCAGCCTGCAACCTGCCCGGCAGCATCGGGCTGGACGTCACCTTGATTCGCGACGTGTCCCATTACTACGAGCTCAACATGGCTGTCGTTCACGGAGAAATGGATCGCTATCTCTCCAGCGGCTATTCCACCGCGGATGGCGCTTCAATCGGTTATAACGTCATCACGCCGTCATCGGTCACCTTCGCGCCGCCGCTGGCCATTGGGAATAACTGCCGCCTCGGGGCGCTTTGCTCCATCGGTACCGGAACCGTCATCTCCGACCACGTTCTGATCGATCAGCAGTGCGAGCTGTCGGAATGCATCATCCTCTCCGACACCTACGTCGGCCGGAATCTGGAGATCAAAGGGAAGATTATCGCGGGCAACCGCATCATTGATCCCGAAGACGGAACGTATGTCGACATCGAAGATCCATGGCTGATCGCCTCGACCCGCTTACGCAAATCCTTTAGCGACGGGGTGCGCTCCGTGATCGGGCGGGGACTCGCGCTGCTTCTGATTCTCATTCAAGTGCTCCCCTTCCTGCTTTTGTACGGTTTGATCCGCGCACTCCGCCGCGGATCATTCATTGAAAAATCGGTATGGGGAATGAACGGCAGGCGCGTCACCACCTTACACTTTGCGGCGACCAAAGTGACGCCCGACCTGCTGATGATCATGTTCTACGGCGCATCGCTCGACCGCTTTCCGAAACTCATCGACGTACTCTCTGGCAAGCTTTGGCTGTGCGGGCAGGTGCCTCGAGAAAGCGAACCCCGGGCCTACACACTGAGGAACCGCTACTTCCCCGCGGTGTTCAGCTATTCAGATGCATTTCCGGAGATCGACGAACAGATGGATGCGCTCTACTACGCGCACACCCGCTCGATCATCGCGGACCTGCGGATTCTCTATCACGCATTCTTCAAGCGTTTTATCGAAGTGGAATCTGTCGCCACCATTACGAACGGATCGGCCTAAACGTTCCAATGGCGCGTTTCGCGCCACAGGCGCTTGGAAGTTTGTGAGCCGAATTTTCCAAACATTGGAAACTCACAATCTATTCGCCTTCTCCGTTGGGAAAAGAGACTTTGGCGTCGATGTCGATAAGTGACCATATATCGTATTACGATATATGGACTCCGGCCGAGGCGTGTAGCCGGATTTCAACACTCCAATACTCCAGCGATCCACTACTCCATGTCTCAGCGCAGTTTGTAGAGCGCGGCTTCGTCGACCATTTCGCGGGCCAGGCCTTCCGCGCGGGCCACTTTTTCCACTGCGTCCGCTACCGCATCGGCAACGCCTTCGTCGAAGACCGACGGGATAATGTATTCCTCGCAGAGCTTGTCGGCCGGAATCAGATCGGCAATGGCGTGCGCGGCCGCCACCTTCATGCCTTCGCTGATGCCGCTCGCGCGGCAGCGCAGCGCACCTTTAAAGATACCGGGAAAGCAGAGCACGTTGTTAATCTGGTTGGGATAGTCTGAGCGGCCGGTGGCCATAATGCGCGCGTGGGGCAGGGCCTCTTCGGGCATAATCTCCGGAATCGGATTGGCCATGGCAAAGATGATCGGATCGTCCGCCATGTTTTTCACATCTTCGGCGGTGATGCAGCCCGGCGCGGAAACGCCGAGGAACAGATCCGCTCCGTACATCGCTTCGCTTAAACTTCCGCTGAACGCTTCCGGATTTGTATGCCCCGCAAACCACTCCTTGGCAAAATTCATTTTTTCGGTGCGACCTTTGTAAATTGCGCCGGTGCGGTCGAAGCCGATCAGGTTTTTCACGCCCGCCGCCAGCATAATTTTTGAGCAGGCCATGCCGGCCGCGCCGACGCCGTTGACGATCACTTTGAGCTCGTCCATTTTTTTGCCGGTAATTTTCAGCGCGTTGAACAGCGCCGCGAGTGAAACCACGGCGGTGCCGTGCTGGTCGTCGTGGAACACCGGAATATCGAGCTCGGCCTTCAGCCGCTCTTCAATCTCAAAACAGCGCGGAGCGGAAATATCTTCCAGATTGATGCCGCCGAAAGTCGGGGCCAGCAGTTTGACCGTTTGGATGATCTCTTCGGGATCTTTGGTGTTCAGGCAGATCGGAAACGCATCCACGCCGCCGAATCCTTTGAAAAGCATCGCTTTGCCTTCCATCACCGGCATCGCCGCTTCCGGGCCGATATCGCCGAGCCCCAGCACCGCCGTGCCGTCGGACACTATCGCCACCATGTTTTTTTTGATCGTCAGCGCATCGGCGCGGGCAACATTTTCGTTGATCGCCATACAGACGCGGGCGACACCCGGCGTGTAGGCAATCGACATGGCGCCCGGCGCGTACAGATCCATTTTGTTGGCCGTTTCGATTTTTCCGCCGATGTGTGAGCGGAAGGTGATTTCATCCGCAGAGAGGATCGTGGTGTTTTCCGCCTCTTCCAAGGTTTGGAAAACTTCCTGCTGATGCTCGCTACTGCGGCAGTTGATCGTAAAGCGATAGGGGCTTTCGGTTCCTGCGGACAGTGCGCAGACGCCTTCGGCGGCGGAGATGAGGTTTTCAAGATCCTGGCGGCTGAGGGTGGATTCAACGGTCAGGTCGATACTAAAGCTGGGTGACGGATTAATTTTCATGCGCGACATCGTACCGATCCTCCGGCCCCGTACAAGTTCCAACTTTCCAATGTTTGGAAATTGATGACGCCAGCGGCGTTACAGGCGGGCGGATCCCGACTCAAAAAAAAAGACACCCAATTATACGCACCCAACAGCTAAGACCCTCTTCCTAATAAACGCAGTCTCAATGATTTTGCTGTCCATGATTTTGTAAAACATCTTCTATACAGGGCGTTTTTGGCCAAGGATCGAACTCTCAACGACACAAATCCGAGAAGAACCGGAAAATCGGCCTTTCGCCTTGTCTCCGTTGGGCGTTTGGGTAAAGTTTGCGGGCAATTTAAAGACGTTAGGCATTGGGCCTTAGACCTTAGGGGCAGGGAATGTTTCAGAGCTCTTCCTAAAGCCTCAAGTCTAAAGTCCAGGGCCTGTCCAAAGGACAATTTATGAAAGAAGTGAAAATAGGAATTTTGGGGTTCGGCACGGTCGGCGCGGGCGTGGTCGAAGGCCTTTTGAAAAACGGTGAGCTGATGGCTCAGCGCACCGGCATTCGTCCGGTCGTGGCGAAAATTGCCGATCTGGATATCGAAACGGATCGCGGCGTGGCCGTGGGCAAGGGCGTCCTGACGACCGATGCGCTGGCCGTGATTGACGATCCGGACATTGATGTGGTGGTCGAGCTGGTTGGCGGCGTGACGTTTGCCAAGGAGTTTGTGCTGCGCGCGTTGAAAAACGGCAAGCCGGTGGTGACCGCCAATAAGGCGCTGCTGGCCGAAGCGGGCCGCGAGCTGTTCGAAGCCTCCGCAAAGAGCGGGGCGGGGCTTTACTTCGAAGCCAGCGTCGGCGGCGGAATTCCGGTGCTGCGCGCGCTTAAAGACGGCCTGGTTGGCAATCAGATTCAAAGCATGTACGGAATTTTGAACGGAACGTGCAACTACATCCTGACGCGCATGGAGCGCGAGGGGCTCGATTTTGACACGGTACTGGCCGACGCCCAGAGGCTTGGCTATGCCGAAACGCCGCCGGACCTGGATATTGACGGTATCGACACCGCCCACAAGGCGGTGCTGCTGGCTTCGCTTGCGTACGGCGCACCGGTTCCGATGGAGGCGTTCACGATCGAAGGGATCCGCGGGCTGTCGCATCGCGAAATTGAATATGCGGATGAGCTGGGCTATCGCATCAAACTGCTGGCAGTGATCCGCAATGTGGACGGACAGGTTGAAATGCGCGTCGAGCCTTCTTTTGTGCCGATGGATCACCTGCTGGCATCCGTGAATGATTCGTTCAATGCGGTGTTTGTTGAAGGGGATGTGGTGGGCGAAACGCTCTACTACGGCCGCGGCGCAGGACGTCTGCCCACTGCCAGTGCAGTGATTGGCGATATTATGGAGGCGGCGGAAGGCAAGGGCGGGGTGTGCGACTGGCTGCTGCATAACGAGAGTTTGCCGGTGCGCGGCGCCGAGGACATCTCGATCCGCTGCTATTTGCGCCTGTCGTTGAAGGATCAGCCGGATGTGATTGCAAAGGTCGCGCATGTGCTCGGCAAAAACGACATCAGTATCGCGTCAATTATGCAGAAGGAGCAGAACGCGGGCGAACAGGTTCCTGTGGTGTTTCTGACGCACAAAGCGCTCGAAAAGAATTTTGCCGCCGCGATGGAGGAGATTGAACTGCTTGATGTGGTCGACGGCAAACCCGTCCGCCTGGCCATTGAGGACTTTGAGTAAAAATTAACCACGAAACACACAAAAGACACGAAAGGGGAGTCTGTTTTTATTTTCGTGTGGTTCGTGTATTTCGTGGTCAGAAGGATCCAGTTATGAAAGTTGTAAAATTCGGCGGGTCATCCGTCGCCAACGCGGAACAGATTTCTAAAATTATCGGGGTGGTTACCGCCGATGCGGATCGCCGTATCGTGGTGGTTTCCGCACCGGGCAAGCGCTGCAAGGACGATACCAAGGTGACCGACCTGCTGATCGCGCTGGCCAATACCGTGCTCGCCGGAAATGATTTCGAGAAGGAGCTCAACGCGGTGGTCGACCGCTATGCGGAGATCCAGCGCGAGCTCGATCTGCCCGCGGATGTGGTCGCCGTCATTGAAGCGGATCTGCGCGGCCGGATTGCCGGGCGCGGCTCGAATAACCTTCAGTTTATGGACGCCATGAAGGCCGCCGGCGAGGATAACAGCGCCAAGCTGATTGCCGAGGCGTTCACCAAAGCCGGGTTCCCCGCCAAATACGTCAACCCCGGTGAAGTGGGCATGCTGTTGAGCGACGAGTTCGGCAACGCCGAAGTGCTGCCGGAATCCTTTGAAAAGCTGGCCTCACTCAAAGACGCCACTGAAATCCTGATTTTCCCCGGATTTTTCGGTGAAACCAAAGGCGGGGAGGTCGCAACCTTTCCGCGTGGCGGATCCGACATTACCGGCGCAATTCTCGCGGCGGCGGTGAAAGCCGATGTCTACGAAAACTTTACGGATGTTGATTCGGTTTGCGCGATGGATCCGCGCGTGATCGATAATCCGCCGGCCATCGAAAGCATGACCTACCGCGAAATGCGCGAGTTGTCGTATGCCGGTTTTGGTGTGTTTCATGACGAAGCCATTATTCCGGCCGTGCACGCCGAAATTCCAATTTGCATTAAAAACACCAACAATCCGTCGGCTCCCGGCACGATGGTGGTTCCGAGGCGTACGCCGGAGCATGGCTCTGTGGTCGGTATTTCCAGTGCGGGCGGCTTCTGTTCGATTTACATCGATAAATATATGATGAATCGCGAAATCGGTTTCGGCCGTCGCCTGCTTCAGATTTTGGAAGAGGAGGGAATCTCCTTCGAGCATACGCCATCGGGAATTGACAACGTGTCGGTTATTCTGGCCTCGGCCAACATCAGTAATGAAAAAGAAGCGTTGGTGGTCAACCGCATTAAAGAAGAGCTGAAGCCCGATAACGTGACGGTCGAGCACGGCCTGGCATTGGTGATGGTGGTGGGTGAGGGTATGCACTACACCGCCGGCATGGCCGCCAAAGCCACCGGCGCCTTTCGTGAAGCCGGTGTGAACCTGGAAATGATCAATCAGGGCGCATCTGAAATCAGCATGATGTTCGCTGTGAAAGATGACGACCGCGAAAAAGCGATCCGCGCCCTCGGCGCCGCCTTCTTCGGAATTTAATTTTCCACACATTGGAAAAACAATCGGGTGCAGGTTTTTCTAAACACCTGTGGTGAGCGTGCCTGTCTTGAGTAGCGCCGAACGGTCGAAACATTGGAAAAACGGCTCTTTCCCAAAAACCGAGTGTGATGGATTTTTGACCGGATAACAGGATCATCCGGATCAGGGCTAATCTTGTTGATCAAGTTTCTTTAAATCTCGCACTTTCCGCTTCACCTCCACCTTGGTCGCAGAAAAATTAAGAATTAACCCTATCTCTTTATGAGTTGCGGCTAGGTAATTCACTACTTGAATCTCGTGGGCGCGAACAATTCGTGTAACCGATTTCAGTTCGAGAATAATAATTCCTTCTACAAGAATATCTGCAAAAAACTCTCCAACGATCTCGTCGTTGTATTCAACACGGATCGGCACCTGTGACTCTGCCGCCAGCCCCGCCTTCTTTAACTCAATCATCAGACACTTCTCATATATAGATTCCAAAAAACCAAAACCCATTTTGTTATATACCTGATATGCGCATCCGATGATTTTTTCTATCAGTTCTTTATGTTCCATGCGGGCCTCCATTTGGCTGTGATGTTTCTTCTGATTTACTGGATCCTGAACATCCTGTTATCCGGTCAAAGTCTAGCCGCACTCAAGAAAACAGAGAATGACCCGGGAGATAATCGGGTGCAGGTTTTTCTAATCCCGATCATTCGGGACTCAGCTGTAAGCCCGACCCTTTCCCTAGACCCTTGAGACTTCGGGGTGGGCCTGCTTTCAGATTGCTTAAAAAATTCCAGACTTTGGAACGGTTGTGCTAATCACCCGATCACGCTATCCTTGCGACGTGTCAGTGGGGAGAACAGGCTGATTTTTTAACCTAAACAAATAGGAGAGCGGGATGAAGAAGTTACTTACCTGTTTAGCAATTTTGGGATTTGCCGTCGCCATTGCTGGTTGTTCCGAACCGGCCTATGAGGACGGCACATCGCAAGAATATTCCGATATGCCGCTGGAAACTCCCGCCACGGGGGATGGATGGCTGACTGATTTTGAAGCGGCCAAGCAGCTCGCCACGGAAAAAGGGCTGCCGATTTTGGCTGATTTCTCCGGATCGGACTGGTGCGGATGGTGCATCAGGCTGGATAAAGAGGTCTTTTCGCAGGATGAGTTCAAAGCGTATGCTGAGGGCAGCGTTGTTCTGTTTCTTGCGGACTTTCCGCAGACAAAGCCGCAGTCAGAAGAGGTGAAGATGCAGAACGAAGCGCTGGCCGAAAAATATGGAATCCGTGGTTTTCCGACTGTGCTTCTGCTCGATGCTGAAGGTAACGTGCTGGAGCGGACCGGCTATCAACCGGGCGGCGCGGAAAAGTACGTTGAGCACATCAAAGACCTGCTGAAGTGAATGTAGACGAGGCTTCCAGCCTCGTTTCGTTTGGCGGGGCGCATTGTTTTGCAAACGAGGCAGGATGCCTCGTCTACGATTGTTGGAAAATATAAGTGCACTGATGTTATGAAAGCTTTTCGATTATTTTTTTCTGTTTTCGGAGTGTTGGCTTTGTCGGCGAATGCTCAGTTTGAGCAGCCCTATCAGTGGAGTCATTCGGTTGAGAAGGATCAGCTGGTCGTCGAAGTCGAGATTCCGGAGACGGCTTACCTCTATGCAGAGCAGACCGCTGTGGCGCTGGTGCCGGAGATTGAGGCGGTTGAGCGTCCGGTTTCTCACCCGCACACCGATGAATTCGGCACATCCGATATTTACGAAGGCGGGCAGACACATCGCTGGGTCTATCCCATTGATCCGAGTGCAACCTATACCATCCATATCAATTGGCAGGGATGCGGAACTCCGGAAGGCGGCGGCGGAGCGGTCTGCTACCCGCCCGCTTCCGAAACTTTTTCTATTGATCCATTTGTAGGACACGCTTCCCGTATTCGGGAGCGTGTGTCAGACACAGGCTCTTTGCTTACAAAGAAGCCTGTCCTGCAAGTTTATGAGAATGGTTCCCTAATCGAACTGCTCGACCGCTTTGAGACGGTCCGCACGGACGGCGGAATCAAAAATCCGGAAGAGTTTCTGGCGTTTCTGGATGTGGAGCAGGAGGTAAAATCCTCCTCCAGTCTTTTGGAAGGGAAGAACTTGTGGGTCATGATCCTTCTGGTTCTGCTCGGGGGGCTGGCGCTCAACCTGACGCCGTGCGTACTGCCGATGATTCCGGTGAACCTCGCCATCATCGGCGCGGGATCCGAAGCGGCCACCAAGCGGCAGGGCTTTGTGCGCGGCGGCGTGTACGGGCTGGGTATCGCGCTGGCGTACGGGTCGCTGGGAGTGTTTGCCGTGCTGACCGGCAGTAAATTCGGAACGCTGAATGCATCACCGATCTTTAATTTTATTATCGCCGGCGTTTTCGTCGTGCTGGCTCTGGCGCTGTTCGATGTGCTCCAGATCGATCTGTCGCGCTTCGGTTCAAAATTCGGCATCTCCAATGAGAAGCGAGGGCGCTTGATCCCGGCGTTTACGATGGGTGTGGTCGCCGCGCTGCTGGCCGGTGCCTGCGTCGCGCCGATCGTGATCGCCGTCCTGCTGCAGTCCACCACCTTGTACGCAGCCGGAAATGTTGCGGGGCTTTTCCTGCCCTTGCTGCTTGGAGTTGGCATGGCGTTGCCGTGGCCGATCGCCGGCGCCGGGCTGACGGTTCTGCCAAAGCCCGGAATGTGGATGGTGAAGGTCAAGCACGGCTTCGGAATTCTGATTATCCTGTTTGCCGCCTATTACGCCTGGCTCGGCATCGGCCTGTTGCCGAAATCCTCTTCCGGCGGGCAGTCAACGGAAGCGTCAATTGCTGAGCTGGAAGTGAAGTTGACCAAAGCTCTGGTTGACGGCCGCCCGGTCTTTATCGATTTCTGGGCCAGTTGGTGCAAAAACTGCCTGCAGATGGAAAAGACCACCTTCAAAGATCCGGCGGTGAAAGAGCGGCTCCACGATTTCAACGAAATTAAATTTCAGGCCGAAGAAATCGGCGACCCGCAAATTAAGGCACTGCTTGACCGCTACAACCTGCCCGGCCTGCCTGGATACGTCATCTTGAAACCCATCCGATAGCGTCCACCGGACGCGGACTTTCCAATGTTTGGAAAAGTTTAACCGCGAATCCACACGAATGGACGCGAAAAAGCTCTTCGCACCCTCGGCGGCGCCTTCTTCGGAATTCAGGGATTCCACGCAGAGCCGCAGAGGTTTTGAACCGCGGATGAAGGCAAAAAAGAGGGCTCGTGAGAGCCCTCTTTTCAAACACCTACTCCTCTGGCACCACGTGAATGGTATCGGATCCCGAGACGACATAGCCGTCATAGGTCAGGGCGCCCAGTGTACACTCTGCCTCGACCTCATATTCGCTGAGCTTCTCGGTATCGAGCTTGACCAACAGGTCGAGGTCGCTGTCGTCGTCAACGTCCACGAGGCTGGCCATCGGTTTGACGTCCTTTTTGCCGCGCAGTTCAACCAGACCATCGGAGAAGTCTTCTCCGCGCAGCGTGACCGTCAGCGGATCAATCGTTGAGGCGTCGAATGTCTCGTCGGTCAGAAAAGCCACCGGAATCACGCCGTGCGATCCCATGTTGATGCTGTTGATGTCGCTGCCGGGTTTGATGTCGATCTCCACTTCCATGAAACTGACCGTGACCGAGGTGATATCCGGCTCGCTGGCAAGGCCGGTTTCATTTCGGACCACCAGAGCGATATCCGTCTGGCCGATATCGAACAAATAAACAGCTGTCCCGGATGTTTCATCCACATCGTTGGACGGATTGCCATCACTGTCCGAATCCCAGGCCAGATTGAGATCCCACTCATAGGTGAGGGCACCGCCGTCCGGATCATAGGAGTCCAGCCCGTCAAGAGTGACCCGGCCCCCGACCCAGCTGATCGCATTTTCCACATATGGCCCGCCTGCATCTGCAACGGGTAACAGCTCAAACATATAGGCAGAACCGGATTTATAACCATTATCCTCATCATAACGAGCTCCCACGACGACATTTTCGCCTGAGATTGCCGCGTGAGTACCAAACTGATCGCCCGCAGCACCGTCACTGGCAGTCAGCTTGGCCACTTCAATCCAAGTTCCTGCAACACGTTCGAATAAGTATGCCGAGCCTGAGTTATAGCCATTATCATCGTCGTTATAGGAACCCACGATGGCATAGTCGTCTGATATTGATACAGTGAGGCCAAAACTGTCGTCTGCAACACCATCACTGGCGGTCAGCTTAGCCACCTCGGACCATGTCCCATCGCTGCGTTCAAAGAGATATGCTGCCCCCGTATGGTTGCCGTGATTTGGGGAACCAACGATAGCATAGTCGCCCCAAGTCGCTGAGCTAAAGCTAAACGAGTCTCCAGCAGCACCGTCACTAGCAGTCAGCTTGGTAACTTCAGTCCAGGTTCCTGCGATACGCTCAAAGATGTAGACAGAGCCTGAGTCCAAACCTGTATCATCGTCATCCCTAGCCCCTACAATAACATGGTCGCCCGAAATCGACACGGAATAGCCAAACGCATCGAGATCCCCACCGTCACTGGCAGTCAGCTTGGTAACGTTAGTCCATACTCCATCGATACGTTCATAAATATAGGCAGAGCCAGATTGAGAACCATGATCATCATCTCCTTCGGCTCCCACGATGGCATGGTCGCCTGAAATCGCTACGCAAGTACCAAACCAATCCCAAGCCTCGCCGTCACTGGCGGTCAGCTTGGCAACCTCGGTCCAGGTTCCGGCGATACGCTCAAAGATGTAGGCAGAACCCGATCTATAACCGTTATCACCATCGTTGCGAGCGCCAACAATAACATAGTTTCCTGCAATGGATGCATGTATGCCAAACTCATCATAAGCAGCACCGTCACTAGCTGTTAGTTTAGTAACATTAGTCCATATTCCATTGATGCGCTCGAAGATGTATGCCGAGCCTGAGTTATAGCCACTATCATCGTCGTTATAGGAACCCACGATGGCATAGTCGCCGGAAATCGCCACGCGAGAGCCGAAAGAGTCTTCAGCCGCTCCATCGATGGCAAGTAGTTTTTGTGTTTCCACTACACCCGCGTTTGCCAGGCCAAGCCCTATGAAGCTTGTTATGCAGAATGTGATTATCCTTTTCATTTTCTTACCTTCGTTAGAATTTAAAAAATACAGTGAGTTGCCGTTCGGATTGTGTTGCTGCTTCCCACGATAGAATCACCTCCTCTTCTTCCATAGTCGGTTATTCATCCAGTTGTACATCGACTCGGTAGAAGCATTTGCTGTCGGCGCTGCTGAAAAACAGCAGACAGGAAAAACTGGAAAGTAAAACTCTCAATAGGCACACCCCGTTCTTGAAACCCCACGGGTTCTTCTACTCTTCGAGAGGGCTTTGACAAGCAAAAAGACGGGTAGTTTATCGGCGTTTAAGGCGCCTCGGCTTTTTTCCTAAAAAACCGCCCTCAGGGCTTTGATTCAGGGGGGCAATTGTCTATCGTTCCCCCCTTTCGAGGTAAAGTTTATGAGTAAAAAAACCATAGCAATTTATGACACAACGCTGCGCGACGGAGCGCAGGCGGAGGGAGTCTCTTTTTCCGCTGTCGCCAAGGTTCAGGTCGCCAAACGGCTGGATGAGTTCGGTATTGCCTATATCGAGGGCGGTTTCGCCGCGTCCAACCCCAAAGATATGGAGTTTTTCCGCCTGATCAAAGAGGTGCCGCTGAAACATTCCAAGATCGCTTCTTTCGGCTCGACCCGCCGCGCGAACATCACCGCCGAAGAGGATAAAGGCCTCGCCGCGCTGATCGAGGCCGACACGCCGGTCTGTACCATTTTCGGCAAAAGCTGGCTTCTGCACGTCACCGAGGTATTGCAGACCACGCCGGAAGAGAATCTTGCCATGATCGCCGACAGCGTCCGCTTCCTGAAGGAGCACGGCAAAGAGGTGATCTATGATGCGGAGCATTTCTACGATGGCTACAAGGACAACCCCGAATACGCCATGTCCGCGTTGAAAGCCGCGGCCGATGCCGGCGCGGACTGTCTGGTGCTGTGCGAAACCAACGGCGGCGCTCTTCCTGAGGACGTGGCGGAGATCACCGCGGCCGTTGTGAACGAATTTGATACGCCGGTCGGTGTGCATACGCACAACGATGGCGAGCTGGGCGTCGCCAATGCGCTGGCCGGTGTCAATGCCGGTGCGATGCATGTGCAGGGAACCATCAATGGAATCGGCGAACGGGTCGGCAACTGCAACCTCAGTTCGGTGATTCCCAATCTGATGCTTAAAATGAATGAAACCTGCCTGCCGAAGGCAGAAAATCTCAAGCAACTGCGTGCACTGAGCCTGTTTGTTTCTGAGCAGGCCAATATGCGCTCGAACACCCGCCAGGCGTTTGTGGGAGACAGCGCGTTTGCCCATAAAGCTGGAATGCATGTTGATGGTGTGCGCAAGGTGTCGCACAGCTTTGAGCACATCAATCCGGAGAGCGTTGGTAATAAACGCCGCATCCTGATCTCCGAACTGTCCGGCGCCAGCAATGTGTTCCTGAAAGCCATCGAAATGGGGCTGGATGTGGACCGCAAGTCGCCCGAAGTCCGCGAGGTTCTGGCCCAGCTTGAGCAGATGGAAAAAGAAGGCTATGAATATGAGTCCGCCGATGCCTCCTTCCAGATGTTGATCAAGAAGGTGCTCAAAGAGCACAAGTCCTTTTTTGAACTCAAGAGCTTTAGCGTCACGGTGGATAGTCAGGGCGCAAACCCGGGCTGTCGCTCCAACGCCAATGTGAAGCTTTGCGTTGAAGATCAGTTTGTTGAAGCGAACGGTTCGGGCGACGGTCCGGTCGATGCGCTCAATCACGCCCTGCGCGACGCACTTGCCAAATTTTATCCCACGATTGCCGATGTGGTCCTGCTGGACTACTCGGTGCGCATTCTCGACCCCGAAGAGGCTACCGCGGCTAAAACCCGCGTTCTGATCGAGTCGAGCGACGGTGAGAAAACGTGGGGCACGGTCGGCGTGTCGGAAAACATCATTGAAGCCTCCTGGGAGGCGCTGATCGACTCCGTCGAATACAAACTGTTCCTCGAGGAGGAGAAGACGAAGAAATAAGCGCCTTATCGGCGCGGAGTATTGGAGTGCCGGAGTGATGGAGTGCTGAGAGCCCAATCATCCAATAATCCTTTAATTCAATACTCCATGGAGAATTTATGAGCGAACTGCCGAAGAATTACGATCCGAAGAGTGTTGAAGAAAAGTGGTATGCCAAGTGGCTGGAGGAGAAAGCCTTCGCGACCGAGCCGTCCGACACGAAAGAGCCAGCGACCATTGTGATTCCGCCGCCGAATGTGACCGGCATTCTGCACATGGGCCACGCGCTCAACAACACGATTCAGGATGTGCTCATCCGCTGGTGGCGCATGCAGGGCAAAAACGCACTGTGGGTTCCCGGAACCGACCATGCCGGAATCGCCACCCAGAATGTGGTGGAGCGCAAGCTCGCCAAAGAGGGCGTCAGTCGCCATGACCTCGAGCGAGAAGCGTTTCTGAAAGAGGTCTGGGACTGGAAAGACGAATACGGCAGCACCATTATCAATCAGCTCAAAAAACTGGGTTCCTCCTGCGACTGGGACCGCGAGCGCTTCACGATGGATGAGGGGCTGAGCAAAGCCGTGCGCGAAGTGTTCTGCCGTCTCTACGAAAAAGATTTGATCTACCGCGGAAACCGCATCATCAACTGGTGCCCGCGCTGCACCACCGCGCTGTCTGACGAGGAGAGCGAGCATGTCGAAACAGAAGGCGCGATGTATCACATCCGTTACGTCGTTAAAGGCGAAAAGCGCAAAGTGACTGTCGCCACCACCCGCCCGGAAACCATGCTCGGCGATGTGGCTGTGGCCGTCAGCCCGCGCGATAAGCGGTATGCCGACCTTGTCGGAAAAACGCTGATTCTGCCGGTTTTGAACCGCGAAATTCCCGTGGTGGCTGATGAATACGTCGATCCCGAGTTCGGAACCGGCTGCGTGAAGGTGACACCGGCCCATGACCCAAATGACTATGAGATTGGTCTGCGCCACAAGTTGACGCCGATCAATGTGATGGATGATCACGGCGTGATGAACGCCGAAGCCGGGCCGTACGAGGGGATGGATCGTTTTGAGTGCCGCAAACAGCTGGTCGAAGATCTGAAATCCGGCGGGGTGCTTGAGAAAGTCGACAAGCACATGCACGCGGTCGGCCACTGTTACCGGTGCGCGACCGTTGTTGAGCCGCGTCTCTCCCCGCAGTGGTTTGTGAAAATGGAGCCGCTGGCCAAACCGGCCATCGAGGCGGTCCGCAGCGGTAAAATCAAATTTGTACCCGAGCGCTGGAACAAGGTGTATCTCGAGTGGATGGAAAACATCCGCGACTGGTGCATTTCGCGCCAGATCTGGTGGGGACACCGCATTCCGGTTTTCTATTGCGATGTCTGCGGCCACGAATGGGCGGACAGAGAGTTGCCGGAAAGCTGTCCGAAATGTAGCGATGGCAACATCCGTCAGGACGAAGATGTGCTCGATACCTGGTTCTCGTCCTGGCTCTGGCCTTTCAGCGTGTTCGGCTGGCCGGAAGAAACGCCGGATCTCAAACATTTCTACCCGACCAACACCATTGCCACCGCTCCGGAAATCCTGTTCTTCTGGGTGGCGCGCATGATTATGGCCGGTATCGAATTCATGGGAGACATTCCGTTCGACACCGTCTATTTCCATGGAACGGTCCGCGACGATCAGGGTCGCAAAATGAGCAAGTCGCTCGGCAACTCAATCAATCCGCTCGATATCATCGACAAGTACAGCGCCGATGCGCTGCGGTTCAGTCTGATGATGCTGACGGCAACCGGACAGGATGTGTACATCAGCGACGAAAAATTTGAGCTGGGCCGCAACTTCTGCACAAAAATCTGGAACGCCGCCCGCTTCATGCAGATGAATGCCACGTCCGATGCCGCGCTCGATCCGGAGCAGATTGATCTCGGCACCATGAGCCTCAGCCCGGACGATCAGCATATTCTCGCCAAACTCAGCGAGGCGGTTGAGAAAACCGAAGCCGCGCTGGAGAAACACCGCTTCAATGATGCCGCGCTAGCGATGTACGACTTTATGTGGCATCACTATTGCGACTGGTACGTCGAATACTCGAAAGGCGTCTTCCGCGGCGAGGACGAGCAGCGCAAGAAGGAAGTCGAGCAGGTGATGCATTATGTCTTCTCCACCGCCATCCGCCTGCTGCATCCATTCATCCCGTTCATCACCGAAGAGTTGTGGCATGGCATGGGGTACAACGTGTCCAGCGAGTCGATTCAGACCGCGCCGTGGCCGAAAGCGCTGTCAGAAGAAGATCTGAGCGAGTGGGGCGTCGACGCGCGGATGGTCGAGTATGTGGATGCGAAGCACGATCTCATCCGCACCGGCCGCACCCTGCGCAGCGATTACAACCTGACGCCGCGCCAGCAGGCGAAATTCTTTATCCGCCCGCCGAAAAAAGAGATCGGCGATCTGCTTCGCGCGGATCTGGCCTCGGTTTCCTCGCTGCTCGGCGCGGAAGAGGTGACGGTCAACCGCGACTTTGTTCCCGAAGGCGCAATGCCCAGCGGCATCAGTCAGCTCGGCGCGGTCTATATGTCCATTGAAGGCCTAGTGGATGTGGAAGCCGAAATCGCCAAGCTGCGCAAACAGCTCGATACGGTGGAAAACGGAATTACCGGCATTGCGAAGAAGCTTTCGAATGAGGCGTTCGTGAAAAAAGCGCCGCCGGACATTGTGGCCAGCGAAGAAAAACGCAAAACCGAGCTGATCGAAAAGCGCGAAAAACTTCAAAAACTGGTCGACACACTCTCAGCCTGATATTTTTGGACTGCGGTGATAAAAGTATTCCGTATCACCGCTTTTTCCTGTGACCGAGTGCAGAAAAGAGATTTACAAAATCATGGACGACAAAATCATTTTTGGGAGAGTTTAACCGCAAAAGAAAAGTGGGTATTTTTGTTTCGAAATATCGGGGTGCATGATAGCCCCCGGAAGTTTGAGCGCATTTTGGAATAGAAGTCTAAACTCGCCGGCGTTGTTCGGGCCAAAGAATGGATTAGTAAAAAAGTGAATCTTGGGCTGGGCCTCTGGGTGAAATTGAGCGAGCCTGTTGACAAAAACAGGTGCACGGCGGCGATCGCACCTCTTTGGATGATTATATTTGCGATGCGTGTGGTGAGCTGATGATTCGATAGTAAGAGTTCTGCGCTCTAAAATGATTTTGCCCTTAATAATTTTGTAAAAATTCTAATCTGAAATGAACGATTCAACCAATCAAAAAAAGCTGAGGCCCAAAGCGCAGCGGTTGCCAAAGTGGCTGCGCCGGCCGATCGCAACGGATGAAAGCTATCCGGATGTGAGTAAGCTACTGGAGAGTCTTCAGCTCAATACGGTCTGCGCCAGCGCCAAGTGCCCGAACCGGCATGAGTGCTGGAACAGCGGCACGGCGACGATCATGATTCTGGGCAACACCTGCACGCGCGGATGCCGTTTTTGCAATGTCACCACCGGAAAGCCGGGGCCGGTGGATCCGGGGGAGCCAGCGCGCGTGGCGGAAGCCGTCAAGCAGCTCCAGTTGCGTCATGTGGTGATTACCAGTGTAACACGCGATGATCTGCCGGACGGCGGGGCGCAGGCGTTTGCCGACACGATTTGCGCGGTAAAGAAGGTTTTGCCGGAGGCGATGGTGGAGGTGCTGACCCCCGATTTTGTGGAGCATCTCGACAGGGTGCTGGATGCCGGTCCGGATGTGTTCAACCACAATCTGGAGACGGTGGCGCGGCTGCAGGCGGCGATCCGTCCACAGGCGAGTTATGAAACCTCGCTAGCAACCTTGCGCAAGGCGGCGGAGCGGGGCAGGGTGCAGGTGAAATCCGGCCTGATGCTCGGGTTGGGGGAAACCGACGAAGAGGTTTTCCAAACCTTGGGAGATTTATATAAAGCCGGCGTGCGATTGCTGACGCTGGGGCAGTATCTGGCGCCGACTAAAGAACATCATCCGGTTGAACGCTTTATTTCTCCTGAACATTTTGATGAACTGGCAGCACGGGCCCGGGAGGTCGGGTTTACCGGAGTGGCGGCGGGGCCGTTGGTCCGCTCCTCCTACCGGGCGGATCAGCTGGTGGCGAAAGAAAACTAATGACGACCATTCAACAGCGTAAAGAGGTGGAGAAGGTGGCGGTGCTCATTCCGGCTTACCGGGAGGAGAACAGCGTTGGGGAAGTCGTTATGGAAGCTCGCCGCTATCTGCCCGATGTGATTGTGGTGGATGATGCCTCCGGCGATGAGACAGCTCTGCGGGCGGAAAACGCCGGCGCCACGGTGATCCGCCGCGAAGAAAACGGCGGCAAGGGCGCGGCGCTGATTGAAGGTTTTCAGTATGTGTTGCAACACGGATTTGATGCCGTGATTGCGCTCGATGCCGACGGCTTCCATGACCCGAATCAGATTCCAAAATTTCTGGAAACCTATCATCGGACTCACCTGCCGGTTCTGATTGGCAGCCGCATGGCGGAGCCGCATCTGGTTCCGCGGGTACGGCGCTGGAGCATTCGGGTGATGAGCTATTGGCTGAGCCGGCTGATGGGCGTTTACGTTCCCGACCCGCCCTGCGGGTTTCGTTTTTACCGTTGTGATGTGCTGCCGTTCCTGCTGGAAACCGGCTCGGCGCTTCCGGCGGAATTTGAAACGCTGCTGCACATCGCCTCGCGGCGAATTCGGGTCGGTTCGGTCCGGATCAGCAAAAAGCCGCATCGGCACAAGAGTTGGATTTCCCCGTTCCGCGACATCGTTCGGTTTATTCGGGTTTTGAAAAAACATTATCACAAAGCCCGCCGGGAAGGCTCGAGGATCCGGATGGTGAGAGAGGACAATCTATGAGGCCCCGTTTTTTTCTTTTTGCACTGACCTGTCTGGTTCTGCTGGGCGCATCGCCCGTACGGGCGGAATCCGAAGCTCATGAATCGCGCGGCGAGAAAATCGCGGTCTGGCTGGAGGAAAAAGGGCTTTCGCGCAGCACAGCGGTTGCGGCGATTTCCACACTGCCGATTGTTGAGCTGCGCGGTGCGGTTCCGGTGGGAGTGAATGTCTTTCGCATGCCGTGGTGGCAGGTTTATCTGATTGCGGTGGCAGGGAATATGATTCCTATTCCGTTCATTCTGCTGCTGCTCGGTCCGCTGTCCAGATTTTGCATGCGGTTCAAGATCGGGAAGAAATTTTTTGACTGGCTATTTGCCCGCACCCGCAAGAAGAGCGCGAGTATTGAAAAGTATGAAGCACTCGGGTTGACCATCTTTGTGGCCATTCCGTTGCCGGTGACCGGCGGCTGGACCGGTGCGATGGTTGCGTTTTTGATGGGGATTCCGTTCTGGAAAGCCATGCTCTACATTCTGCTCGGTGTGATGATTGCCGGTGCGATTATGACCGCCTTGTCGCTGTTGGGCTGGATGGGTGCGGCGATTGCCGGGGTGGTGCTGATTGGCTTGGTGGCGGCATCGCTGGCGAAGACATTCCGCCCCTGGTAGCACAGATAGTTTGTATGGATTCGCTTTTACTAAGATGAGTGAATTGGTTATGGTTCACGCAATCGGAGGAGATAACCAATGACAGATGCAGAAATACTCGCGGCGGTTGAGAAAGTCATGGAAGAAGAGATCAGCCCGGCGCTGGCCAGTCATGGCGGCGGGGCGAAGATCGTTACTGTGAACGATGCCAAGGTGTACGTTGAGCTTCAGGGCGGATGCCGTGGATGCATGGGCGCGCGCATGACGATGAAAAACGGGATTGAACGCCTGTTTAAAGAGCGTGTCCCGGATGTGGTTGAAGTGATCGACGCCACCGATCACGACGAATAACTCTGATTTTTCATCCACGAAAAGAACTTGGCCCGCTAAACACGCGAAATGATCGCAAAAAAATAGTGGATCAATTTTCTCACATGGAGTCACAGAGCCACTAAGCGTCTACCCCAAAGCCTCTGTGCCTTCGTGACTTGAGCGAGGAACGAGCGGGTGTGAGGTTTCAGTCAACTGGGGCTGTTTAATCAGGTCGTTCGGTGCCGAAGTTGAAGGGGTCGACGTCTCTCTGATAGATGTCTGTGGCGGCATCGCTGGTGAGGGTGGTTGCGAACGTCCGGATGGCGTCTTTAATGACTTCCCTGGCAAAGGAGAATTTTTTCGGAACGGCATAGACAATATCGCCGGGCTGGAGTTGAACATCCATCGCGCGGCCGCCGATGATTTTGAATACTCGGGCTTTTTTCGAGTCGAACTGCGACATATCCATCAGCATGATTTTCGGGCGAACCGTGTTGCCGCGAATGATGAGGATGTGTCCGTCCGATGTGGCTGTGTTCATTCCGCCGGCCTGTACAACCGCGTTCATTAACGAGAGGCTGGAGTGGGCGAACTGCACGCCCTGCGGGCTGTTAAAGGAACCCAGTGCGTAGATTTTACGTTCCAGCGCGGAGGGGACGAAGATGATGTCGCCGCTTCGGATTTCAAGATTTTGTGTGGCGTCCGCTTCGTAGACGAGTTTTTCGAAGTCGATCGGAACGACTTGTCCGCCGCGCACCAGGGTGGCGTGAGCCAGGTCGTGGATGTCTGCGCTAACGTTGCGGATTTCGCCGAGTTTGGTGCCTCCGGCTTTTGCAAGGGCGTCCAGCAGGCGCATGCGGCCTTCCAGCGGATATACCTGTGGGTATTTCATCTGGCCGAGAACGGTGAAGGTCTGGCTGCCGAAATGGTAGGGTGTGATGTTGAGGATGGCGTATTTGAGTTCTTCGCTCAGCCGGGCCCGCATGTCCTCGGTCAGCTCATCGATCGTGCGGCCGGCGGCGGGAACGGTGCCGACCATCATGTAGGTGATGTTGCCAGCCGGATCGATCGGAAGCGTTCTTTGATTTTCCCCTTCTCCGTAACCGTAGATGGTGATTTCGAGCTCATCGCCGACGCCGAGGCGGTAGGGGCCGGTGTCGCGCTCCATGAGCAGTTGGGTGTCCTCTAGCGAACGGTCCGGGTTGAGTTGGATCCAGACGCCGGTTTCCATTTCGTCTAGCGTCAGGTCGCCCGCGTTGGGTAATTCGAGAACATTGGCGGGCAGCAGCTCGCGGTTGTTTTCAAGTTTCGGCAGGTTGTTCACGGAAGAACAGCCGGCAAGCACGCAGAGCAGAAGTAGCGTGGCGGAGAAGTCAGGAAGAATTTTTTGTTTCATGATCACGGTATTTGGGTGCGGGTTTCGAGAAATCCGCCAGGGAAAAGATGTTCCCGGTTAATGTCGCTGGCGAACTCACTGGCGAAGGTATTGACGAAGGTGCGGACCATGCTTTTGACTACATTGCGGGTGAAGAGGAAGGATTTTTCAGGAACGAATACCACATCGCCGGCCTCTAGAAATACATCGTGCTCTCGTCCGCTCAGAATGTCCTGCAGATTGATTTTAAACACTTTCGGATCTTCCAGCGCATTCCGCAGAAGAACTACCCGTTTGATATCGGCGGAGTCTTCCAGATAGCCGCCGCTCCCTTCATCGATGCCGGTGATGAGCTGCACGAGTGTCATGCCGGCGGTGTACGGCTGAGATTGCTGGCTGTTGACTTCGCCCATCAGATACACTTCGCGGCCGAGTGCCGAGGCGATATAGATGACATCTCCCGGGCGGACGTAGATGTCTTCCGAGAAGTCGTTTTCTTTCATGAGGGTGGAGAAATTGACCGGAATTTTTTCGGTTCCGCGCAGCAGCCAGCTTTTGTTGTAGTTATGAATTTCAATGGTGTTGTCGTGGTAGCGCCCTTGTTCAATCCCTTTGGCCCGGGCGATGGCCTGCCGGACGGTGATTGAGGTTTCCAGCGGGTAGAGGCTGCCTTCGTTGACTTTTCCCAAAATGGCAAAGCGGTTGGAGATGAATTTTTTCGGGATGATGGAGACCTGCGGATTGTTGAACAAATGAGATAATTCATTTTCCATCTCGGCGGCGACTTCATCCGCCCGGCGGCCTTCGGCCTGAATGCCGGGGAGGAACATGTAGTAGAGTTTTCCGTCCGGGGCAATCGGGATGGCCTTGGCGACGGTGTCGATTTGGCCGAAAATGCCGACTTCCACCACATCGCCGACCTGTAGTTTTCGTTCTGCCGGGGAGTGAGGAATAAAGCATTCCGCCGGGAATTTAGAATTTTTCTGGGTCTGCGTGAGCTGTTCGGGCAGATCCTGACGAACCGGGCTGTTCGTCGCGGGGGGCAGCGGTTCCAGCAGGTCGTTACGAACCGGACTGTTCGTCGCGGGGGTTGGCGTGAGCGGTTCCAGCAGGTCGTCATGAACTGGGCTGTTCGTCGCGACGGGTGTTCCGGCGAACAGTGCGCTGCCGGTCAGAAAAAGGAACGCCCAGAGTCCGTTGATCAATAGGTTCTTATTTTTCATCGTCGGGGGGTTCCTCTGCGGATGGCTTTGCTTTTGCTTTTGAGTCTTTGAGCCATTGGTTGAAGGATTCCTCTTCCTCTGCGGTGAGTTCTTCAAGCCCTGTGTGATCGCCGCCTTTTGCCGGAGTTCCGGATGCTGGATTTGCTTCGTCATCATTAGCGGGAAGAGATGTTCTTTTTGCGGCAAATTCCTGCGGGGCGTCGGCGGGTTTGCGGAAACGGTCAAACAGGCTGCTAAGCGGGGATCGGTGGTCAGCGAGATGCCGGATGGTGCGCTGCTGCCGGATGTCTTCCAAGTAGTATGGGTTGACTCGGTTAAAGATCAGTGCGCAGGGAACCAGTCCGCGATCCTCCATGAATTCCAGTCCGGCATCGACCAGCTTGCGGTCACTGACCGGCGAAGCGAGGACGTAGATGAGTTCATCCTGAAATGCGCCCACGGTTCCGGCCATTGGGTGATCCAGTACGGCGGGGATATCGGTGATGATCAGGTCGTACTGTTCCTGGAGCAGGTTCCACAGGCGCTTCATCGCAGGGGTTTTTATCAGGTCGAACAGGTCGGCAGAGCTTTTCTGCACGCGGATCACATCGACGCCGTTGATATTTGAAATCATTTCCGGGAGTTGAGCCTTATCACGAAGATAGTCTTCAATCCCCATTTGCGGCCAGCCGATATCCGTCATATCAGGAAGGTGTGGATTGGGCTGTGTGTCGAAGCTGACAAGCAGCACCTTGCTGCCCAGTGAACTGTAGTAGCGAGCCAGATTAAAGGACAGCGTGCTTTTCCCCTCTCCGTCCAGAGAGCTCAGCAATCCGAAGGATTTTGCTTTTTTCCCAGATAGCAGAACATCGAGACGTTCAGCGATTTCGCGCAGGGAAGGGAGCAGAAGCGTATAGGCATCGTATTGTTCAAGGTTTGGAATTTCGACAATCGATGCCAGGCGGGGAGCACTGTAGGCTTTTTCGAGCTGTTGCTCTGTGCGGATTTTCGCATCCAGTAGCTCGATGATCAGCACCAGCAGCAGGCCGCCAAAGAATCCGAAAACAAAGCCGAGCAACGGAACAATTTTTCCGAGCAGAGAGGAGTCTTCTTTTTCAGCAGAGGATGCCGGATTCAGCAGCCGGAAATCGGAAAGATTCGACTCGGATGTCATGCGGGCAGATTCTTCACCGGCTTTGAGCGTTTTATAGGTGGCATCCAGCCTGGCCCGGGTTTCAAGCAGGGCGGCGTACTCTTTTTCCAGGCGCGGCATGTCTTCAAATTTTCCATCCAGTGCAGCCAGTTCTTCTTCCATGTTCCGTATTTGACCGCGAACCACTTCCTCCTCAATGCGCAGCTTGAGCAGTTCTCCTTCCATTTGGCTCTTCAGCGGATTTTTCACGTAGGTGCGCTCGCGGGTGGCATCAAAGCTTCCGCTTTGAAGCATATTGCGGAGCTCTTCGATTTCGCGCTCCTGCCGCTGAACCTTGGGATTATCGGCCGCATATTGTATGCGGGCCTGCAACAGCGCCGCTTCCGCATTGGAAATGCGGCGTTTAAGCGGGTTGTCTTCCTGAGCTTCGTCGAGCACTTCATCAGGAAGCGTGCTGATTTTCTTCACATATTCATTAATCCGGGTCAGCAGACCTTCATGAGTTACCTTTGAGATGCTCATGCGTTCAAGTAGAGCCGCCTGAGAGGAAAAGAAATTGTTCCACTGTGTGCTGATCTCCAAAAGTTGGTTTTCCAGTTGGAACGCTTCCACCGCTTCGATGGCCACGGCAAGTTCCTGTTCCGCCGCTTCGCGCTGTGTGCGGAACTGTTGATATGCCGTAGCGGCCAGATCCCGGTAGTAATTTGCATTATCGTCGATAATGATTTCAGCCAGTTTGTTGGCGGCGTTGATCGCGGTTTGTTCATCCGGCATATCTCGGATTTGAAGCGTCATGATATCCGATTTGCTCTGGGCGTCGAACGAGACACTGTTTTTCAGCGGTTTGAATCCGGTGAACCCCTCCAGCTTGCGGATATTCACCGGAGACAGAAGCATATCGACCAGCGTGTCCTGAGATAGCGGACGTAGCAGGAAAGAGGATCCCCGAGCGTCGATCTGTTTTTTTGCCGACTCGTTATAGATGATTGCAGATTCAGCAGAGTAGGAGACCCCGCCCTTCAGGCCGCGGGCTATCGGCAGAAAGAGAAGCATCAGGCCACAGGCGCAAAGCAGAACAAGCCAGAGGCGGCGGTACACTCCGCGTATGATTTTGATGAAATCCAGATCGCGGAAAAAGTCCTGAACGCTTATTTCATGGCGGATGCTGTGTGCGGACCGATTCGCTTCCGGAAGAGCTGCTTCGGTGGCCGGAGTTTGCGCGCGAGTAGAATGTGGCCGATCCAGTGTGGGGGGAATCGTGTCGAGATTGGCAAACTGGTCTTTGACCCGGTATTCCGGTTGGGTTGGGGCAGATTCCTGTGCTTCGGAGGAGGCAGGGGTCTTTTCTCCGGGCGATGCCTGCTCCGGCTGATTTGTTGCAGGGGTTTCGACGCCCAGATCGTCTTCCGGTTTGTCTCTCATGTGTCTATCCGCCCGTTTTTTACCGCATCACAGCCATTCAGCTTGTTTTGCCATCGCGCCGCGCCTGTGATTACAAAGAATTGCTAAATATCTTTTTGTATGTCTCTTGCCTCGCTTTCAGGTCATTTGCATAAGCTGTAAAGTGAACGCAAAATAACGACAGCCCATTATTTACGCTTTCTTAGGGCATATGGCAATAGGGGGGTTGTGCATATCCGTAGTGTCCGTTCTCTTCCGCAGAACCATAAGCGGGCCAACATACTGAGAATTTCGTTGGCAGCATAACCCGTCAACATGATGTTACCGACAGCGGATGAAGTCGTGCGGATAGGGATGGAGGTTTCCGGAAGCATCTGCCTCGTGCCGTGCATTATTAGCCGAAGTGTTTTTCGATATCGCGAATAATCATGCTGACCATCTCTGCCGTCACCCGTTCCTCTTTCATCAGGCAGGCGCGGTCAACGGCCAGTTTGCAGATCCGGTTGATCTGGCGGGGGCATCCGCCGGAAAACCCATACAGGGCTTCAATGCAGTCTTCGTCGAAGACATCCATTTTGCCGGTACCGGCTGTTTTTAGTCGGTGGCGCACATAGGGCGCCACTTCTTCGCGGCTCAGATGCTTTAAGTCATAAAACATGCCCAGCCGCTGATAAACCTGAGGCAGTGCGCGAAGCTTTTCTTTTAAATCAGGCTGTCCCGACAGAATGATCGTCATCACCGGCTCCTCCTGATTGTAGTTGGTGAGACACTTCAGCTCATCCAGACATTCTGTGCTCAGGAACTGTGCTTCGTCGAGGATGAGAATCAGGTGCTTGCCAATCGATGCGACTTTATTCGTCACCAACCGTTCGAATTCCTTCAGCAGAAAGTATTTCTCATGCGGATGAGTCGCCTCGTCCTCACCACGCAGCCGCTGGTTGATCTCGGCCAGGATGTGATCAAAGGGCAGGTGGGCGGTGTGGATCCGGATCGTTGTGTAGACATCTTTGCGCAGACGCGACCCCAGCACATTGAGCAGCATGGTTTTGCCGCTGCCGATCTCTCCGGCCATCGCGCCCATGCCCATGCCGCGATCCGATACCAGATAGAGCAGGCGGGCCAGCGCTTCGCCGTGAGCCTCGCTCTCAAAAAAGAACTGGGCCTCGCTGTTCGATTCGAACGGCGGTTTTCTCATTTCCCAGAATGATAAGTATTCCATTTTAACGCAAATCCGATTGTTTCGCGGAGCATAGGTGAAGCCATTTGCTGTTAAAAGGAAAACCGGCAACCAAGTGCGCCTCAACGAATTCGACGCCCCGGCCGCGCCGGCAGCGGAGCGGAGTGAGGTGGCAAAGCTTGGGAAAAGCGTTACATAGGAGATAGGGTCTGTGTTATAAAAAAGCCGAGGTGTTGTGAAATGAGTGTTCCAGATACATTTTATGCGGTTGATGTTCTGTTCGGACTGTTTGTCCTGCTGTTCGGCGTGGTCGGCCTGCTGCGCGGGCTGGCCGATGAGCTGGCCCGTCTGCTGGCGTTTGCTTTTTTGCTGTGCGGGTTTGCAGTTTTTTTTCCGGCGCTCACCCAGTTTGCCGCCCGTAACTGGGTTACGCTCTCGCTGGCGGCTGTTCAGGTGGTTGTGGGGCTGGTTTTGTGGATGAGCGCTATGCTGCTGTTCTTTATGCTACGCTTTTCGCTGAAGAAGTTGTTGTGTGAACAGGTTGATTCTCTGCTTAACAAACTGTCCGGCGCCCTGGTTGGCCTGTTATCCGGTGCCTTGCTGGGCCTGAGCGTCCTTTCTGTTGTGAGTCTGGTTCCGGACGAGTCCGTCTATCAGAAGCTCTCTGAGAAGTCAGTGGTCGGAGGCTGGGTATGTGAGCGAATGACGCCATGGCTTCATCCGCGGTTGATGGAGCTACCCGTATTTGATCGCGAAGAAAACTGAATGAAACAGATCCCCAGAGAAACCATTGATGAAATCCGGTCGCGCAACGATATTGCGGATGTGATCGGTTCGTACCTTTCTCTCAAGAATGCCGGCGGGCGCTTTAAGGCGCTCTGCCCGTTTCATAAAGAGAAAACTCCGTCGTTCACCGTGAGCCCCGACCGGCAGATCTATCACTGCTTCGGATGCGACGCCGGCGGCGATGTGATCCGTTTTGTTCAGGAGTATGAGAAGGTCGACTTTATGGTCGCTCTGCAGATGTTGGCCGACCGCGTCGGCATGGAACTGAATTTTGAAGACGGCGACGGCAAAAGCTCTAACAAACGCGAGCTGTTTAAAATTCACGAAGGGGTCGCGCAGCTTTATCACCGCATTCTCATGGAGCATGAGAGCGGCGAGGCGGGCCGTGCCTATCTGGCCACCCGCGGGCTGAAGCCGGAAACCGTATCCGCTTTTCAGATCGGATTTGCTCCCGACCGCTTTGACGCGCTGGAGAAATGGGCCGCGCAACAGAAGGTTTCTGTGGAGCTCATGGAGCAGGCCGGGTTGATGGCCCGCTCGGAGCGGGGGTCGGTCTATGACCGCTTCCGCAAGCGGCTGATGTTTCCCATTCTCGATGAGGCGGGCCGGGTGATCGGCTTTAGCGGACGGCTGATTGATCCGGAGGATAAGGGCGGCAAGTATGTGAACAGCCCGGAGACCCCGCTGTTCCGCAAAAGCCGCGTGCTGTTCGGAATTGATAAAGCCCGCCGGGCGATGGCTGACAAACGCACCGCGATTGTGGTGGAGGGGCAGCTTGACTGCATCCGCTGCCACGAGGCGGGGATCACGCATGTGGTGGCCTCGCAGGGAACCGCGCTGACATCGGATCACGCGCGGATGATCCGGCGCTATGCCGATGAAGTGGTTCTGGTGCTCGATGCCGATGCCGCGGGCCAGAAAGCGGCGTTGCGTTCGTCGGAGGCGTTTGTGGCCGAAGAGCTTAGTGTGCGGGTGGCCTCGCTTCCGCCGGGCGAAGATCCCGATTCGCTGATCCGTTCGCAGGGTGCGGATGCATTGCTTGCGAAAGTTAATGCGGCGGTTTCCGCGCTCGATTTCCTGATTGATTGCTCCGCGAAGACCGATAATTTAAACACCGAAGCGGGGCTGATGCGCGCGTCGCGCGCGGTGCAGAGTTTGATTGCCTGTGCGCCCGGTGCGATTCAGCGCGACCGCATGGTGCAGCGCGCCGCCGAGCGGTTGGGTCTTTCGCAGGCCGCACTGCGGCGCGATATGGCCCGCACGCAGCAGCGTCCGTCTCCCGTACAGCGGCAAGCCGCTGCGGAGAAGGAGCGGTCTGTTTCGCCGCCCGCGCATCATCCGTCTGCTGAAGTGGCGCTGGCGCAGTTGCTTTGCCTGCATCCTGAAGAGGTTTTCCCCGTGGTGGCCGACCATCTGCCGCTGGAGTATATAACCGATCCGGATTGCCGCCTTCTGGTGGAGTTGATGCTGGATGACCCCGCCAATTTAATGGAGAACATTCCCGCAGACCGGATGGCGGCGCAAAAGCTGGCGGTGAGGATCCAGATGAGAGATTCAAAAATGGTTGGAGATGCATATCAGCCAAAAGAGGCGGCTCAAGGTTATGTGATCAGGCTTTGGCAACAGGCGCTTGAGAGAAAGCGAAGACAAGTCACGGCCGGGCCGGAGAGCGCCAGAATAAAATTGTTGCAAGTTAAGCTGGATCAAGGCTGGGAGTATGCGGTCGACTTTCTCGTGGTCTAGATGTTTCCAGGCATTGCCACTGAACCATTCCCTCTGGTCATTATTAGGCCGTGCCGTTGGCAAATTATGTTTCCGCTTTGCTCCAACGCGTTGCCGTCGCAATTGCGCGTTGCAGGCGGGTCTCGCCTGCGGCTCGAGTGGAAAAGCGACTTGTTGCATCAGTCTTTATAGGCTAAAGTCTTCGGTTTAAACGGAGTGTTTATGCGCATATTAATTGCAGAGGACGAAAAGGTAACTCGCATGCGGCTCGAGAAGACGTTGAGCCAGTGGGGGTTTGAGGTGGAGTCGGTTGCCAACGGCGAAGCGGCTTGGGAGAGGCTCTGCCAGCCGGATCCGCCGCGTATGTGCATTATTGACTGGTTGATGCCGGAGATGGAGGGGCCGGAGCTCTGTCAGCGTGTCCGCGATAAGTTCCCGGAAGAGTATTTTTACCTGATTATTCTGTCGGCCCGGCAGGGTGTGGATAATTTAATCGAAGGGCTGAGCGCCGGCGCCGACGATTATGTGACGAAGCCGTTTGTGGGACGCGAATTACGCTCGCGAATTGATGTGGGTGTGCGGGTGATTGGTCTGGAACGGATGCTGGCCACGAAGGTGCATCAGCTTGAGACCGCACTGGAAGATGTGAAGCAGTTGCGCGGTCTGCTTCCGATCTGCTCGTACTGCAATAAGATCCGTAACGACAACGATTATTGGGAACAGGTCGAAAGCTACATCACCCGTTTTTCCGAGCTGGAGTTCAGCCATTCCATTTGTCCGTCCTGCTATAAGGAGCATGTGGAGCCGATGTTGAAGCGCAAAAAGGAGAGTGAGTGAGCTTAAGCGCCTTTCTCCAGAGTTTGTGCGGTCCGGCTGCCATGAAGGTGATGCATAACGATGCGACGCTTCCCTTGGCGCTGTCGACGTTTATTTGCGGAGCGGTACTGGTTTGGCTGGCGATGTATTTGCGGCGCAATGCGTCTGTTCGCAAAACCACCGACAATTATGAGCAGTCGCAGTCGCAGACGCAACTCAAAGACCTTCTCCAGCACTCGCGGGAAGCGCTGTATAAATTTGATTTCACCACTGGGCAATTTGAGTACTTGAGTCCGGCCTGTTTAAGTTTAACCGGTTATGTTGCCGAAGAGCTCAAGCAAATGGGGCTGAACGAACTCTTGCAGTGTGTGCATCCGGAAGATCAGGAAAAGATTTTCCGGTTGATGACGGAGTTGCGCCGCCAATCGAAAGAACGGGAGTGGCAGGGGGTGGTGGAATATCGTTTTATGCACCGCGACGGGCAGTACCGTTCCCTGAGTGATCATTTGCACGTGATTTACGATTCGTTCGGTGAGGCCCGGTTTATGGGCGGGTCGGTGCGTGATGTGACGCCAGCTGCGCGGCTGGAAGAGAGCCTGCGTGTGCTGGAGCGCAAATTCCATGAGAGTCAGAAGATGGCGGGTCTCGGGCTACTGTCCAGCGGAATTGCGCATGATTTTAATAATTTGATGACGGTGGTGCTGGGCAATGCGGAACTGGCATTGCAGGAAAAAGATGGCGTAGCAAGCGGGCCGCTTGATGAAATTAAAAAAACCTCGTTGCGGGCGGCGGAGCTGGCGAATCAGATGCTGGTGTATACAGGAAAAACCACGCTGGTGGTTAGCAGTATAAACCTGTCTTCTGTGGTTCGGGAAATGGGTGCACTGCTGGATGTTTCGCTTTCGAAGAAAGTGGGCATCAAGTATTGCCTCTCAGAGGATATCCCGTTGATTCGAGGCGATGTGTCGCAAATCCGTCAGGTGGCGATGAATCTGATTACGAATGCGTCGGAGGCGATCGGGGATCGTCAGGGCGTCATTGCCATCGATATTCACGAGGTGTATCTCCGTCCGGGAGAGGTGGAAAATATGTATCCTGCGGGGAGTCTGATGCCCGGACAGCATGTTTTATTGGAGGTTTCGGATACCGGCATCGGAATGGATGAAGAGACGCTCAACAGAATTTTTGATCCGCAGTTTACCACCAAGGTGACGGGGCGGGGTCTCGGGCTGGCCTCATTGCTGAATGCCGTGCAACGTCATAACGGTGCCGTGCAAGTTGAGAGCAAGATCGGCGAGGGAACTGTGTTTCGTGTTTATTTTCCGGTCGAGGAACGGGCCGCGGAAGAGGTCTCAGGAGCTCCTCTTGATTCGTATGAAAACTGGAACGGATACGGAGTGGCTCTGATTGCTGATGATGAGGAGGCGATTCGTGCGATCACCACCATCCTGCTTGAACGGAGAGGCTTCGAGGTGATTTCTGCGGCGGACGGCCTGGAGACGGTGGAGCTCTATACCCGGAACGCGGAGGATATAACCTTTCTGCTGCTGGACATTAATATGCCGGGCCTGAACGGGCTTGAGGCGGCATTGCGTATTCGGCACATCAATCCCAACGTGCCGATTCTCTTCATGAGCGGATATCCCCGTGAAGAGGTAATGGAGCGGTTCGAGGATAAAGAGCACACGGATTTTATAAAAAAACCGTTCGAAATCGTCGCATTAACACAGGCCATCCGTTCTGTGATGGAAACCAACCCCAGAGGGCTGGCTCAATAACTGGCTGATATGCCTACGTGATGATGCCCGTTGCCCAGATTATGCCACTTCACGAGACTCCGTTTAAACGATATCCCCGTGATGAGGCAACGGAACGGCTCGGCGATAAAGAGCATACGGATTTTATACAAAACCGTTTGAAAGCATTTCCTTGACAATGGCTATTCGTTTTGTGGCGGGAGTCCCCTTCAGAGAAGAGAAGGATAAGAGGCCCTTGTGCCGATGGGGTTGATCGTGATGGATTCTCCGCCTATATCGAGATCGGACTGCTCGTTAATCCCTCCGCCTATATAGTCTTCGATGTCACTCCAGTTAACCGACGTGCCGGGGGCTTTGTTGTAGAGAATAGACCACTGGTCTTTCGCTGCCTCAATGTTGGAGACGTTCACTCTCATCATCTCCAACTCCGCCCCCTGACGGGAGTTGATAAAAGAAGGAATCCCGACCGCCGCAATCAGACCGATAATCGTTACGACAATAAGAATTTCAATCAGTGTAAATGCGTTTTTTATCATACCGGATCTCCTTTTTAAAACGTGCCATAAAGTTAAGCACAGTTTGTGCCGGACGGACAGATAAAAGAATAGAACTGGAGAAAGCGGGGGCGATGGATTAAAACGTCTTTTATGAAAAAAATGAAAAGAAGTCTGGGGTGGGGAATCGGGATCGCATTGCTGACAGTGATTGTGTTCCTTCCGGTTCTTCAGGGCGGGTTTTTATCCTGGGATGACAACGGGCTGTTTGTTCAAAATACGCAGTATCGCGGGCTGAGCGCGTCACATTGGAACTGGATGTGCACGACCTTCTACTACGGTCACTGGCAGCCGCTGAGCTGGCTGAGCTATGCGCTGGATTACGCTGCAGGGGGAATGAACCCGGCCGGCTGGCATCTCGTAAACCTTTTGTTGCACGCACTGAATGCCGTGCTGGTGTATCTGCTGTGCATGGCATTTGTGCAGGAACCGGCAGATCGTAAAAAAACGGCGGCTTGCGCGGTGGCCGCTCTGTTTTATGCCATCCATCCGCTGCGGGTTGAAGTGGTGGCCTGGCTCGCCACGCGCGGCTATTTGTTGTGCACAACCTTTTGTTTGCTGACCTGCCTGTTTTATCTGCGGGCGGTTTCACGCAAACGTTATCCTTTAGCGGCTCTACTCTTTTTTGCGTTGGCCGCAGTGACCAAAGGGATCGGAATGATGCTTCCGCTGGTTTTGCTGCTGATCGACTGGTTTCCGCTGGGACGAGTCAAATCCATTCCGCAGGCATTCCGGTGCGCAATGGAAAAAATTCCGTTTTTTATGCTGTCACTTCTGACCGGTGTGATGGCGTTCTTTGCCAAAAAAACTTACGGAGGCATGGCGGCGGTTGAGCAGTATGGTCCGCTGACCCGCTTTGGGCAGGCGCTAAGCAGTTTCTGGTTCTATCTGTCCAAAACCGTCGCGCCGATCGGTTTGTCGCCGCTTTACGACAAGCCCCCGGTGCCGCTGACGATCGCGGTGTCGCTGTTGCTGACGGCTGTGTTGATGAGCGGGCTGTTTCTTTTCCGCCGCCGTCTGCGCGGTGTGATTGCCGCGGTGGCGGCCTTCTTTCTGCTTATTTTTCCGATGCTTGGATTTACACAAAGCGGCAAGCAGGTCATGGCGGATCGATTCACCTATTTGGCGGTAATTCCGTTCTCTGTACTGCTGGCTTCCGGGCTTGTGCTGTGTGGTAAAAACCGGCGGATGGCCTGGATTGTTCTCACCGCATTTCTCGTTTTCTGCGGTGCGCAGACGTTTGTCTGGTCCCGGTGCTGGAGTGATGATCTGGCACTCTGGCGCAGTGCTATTCTGGTTGACGAGGAGAATGCGCATGCGCACAACAGTGCGGGAACGGCGCTACTCGATCAGCAGCGGTATGAAGAGGCGCTTGTCTGTTTTGAGCGGGCGCTGGAAATTAAACCCTGGGATGGATTGGCACGGCATAACCGGGCCCTGGTTTTGACCTTGATCCGGCGGCATGAGGAGGCGTTTGAAGAGTGGCGAATTGCATTAGCGGTCGCAAAGGATGAGCCGGCCACGCAGGCGAAAATCCTGCTGTTTCGGGGATGGGCTTTTGAGCAGACCGGCGATCCGCTGGCTGCTGAACAGGATTATGACCGGGTGATCGACAGTGAAGAGTTTGATGCTCTGCAGAGGGCCCGGGGCTTTTTCCGGCGCGGTGAACTCTTTGCTGCGCAGGGAAAAATGAGCCGGGCGGCTGCCGACTGGCAGCGGGTTTTAAGTCTGATTGAGCCGACGCATGAGTTGTATGGCGAGGCGGAACGGGCTTTGAAGAAGCTTGCCCGGTAACGTCAGGACACAAAAAAACCCGGAGTTTCCTCCGGGTTTTTTTTATAAAGCCAACCTTACATATTAGGGTAGGAAGCTTTAGTGGCCAGTGTACCAATGGTGACCGCGTCGGCACCAACAGTCAGTTCTGAGGCATCGGTGATGCTCAGAGCGCTCATCAGGTTGGAGTAAGCCGCACCAGTGCTGAGATCCAGCGTAGTGTCGTCCAGTTCCATTGCACCCGGAAGACCGGAGCTGGTCGGAAGGGTCAGTACGCCTTTAGCCTTTTCAACTTCAGCGACGTTGCGGGCTTTAGCCTTTTTCTGTGAAGTGGAATAGGCGCCCAGGATGGACGGAATACCGATAGCGGCCAGCAGACCGATAATCGCTACTACGATCATGATTTCAACGAGGGTGAAACCCTGTTTTTTAATTTTCATTGTTTTTTCCTTATTTTTGTTTTTTTGTTTTTTTTAGTCCGGCTTGTCGTTTCGTGATTGAGTCGCTTGTTTTGTGTACCGGGTTTTAAGTTTAAGGGTTATATATAAAGCATCCAGTGTGCCAAAACGCTCGACAAGCGCCCGTATTTTTCCTGCTCGTCAAATCAAATCGCCATAAGCCGTTGTCCGAAAGTATTTTATAAGCATGTCCACTCATGATTTATACTTTATTTCCGGTTTGGAAAACCGGTTCCAGGTTTCAAATATTTGCAAATTTCTCAAAAAAGAGAAGGGGGTTGTGTTAATTTTTTGAATTTTGAGGAAGCTTGCGGTAAAGCGTGGCCAGACTGATACCGAGTTCTTCGGCTGCTTTTTCTTTGTCTCCGTGCATGCTTTCGATCGTTCGCTGCAGGAATTCTTTCTCTTTATCGTGCAGGAAGGCTTTAAGGGATTTGCCTTTAAACTGCTCGTGCCGGTTGGTGATGATGCCGGATTTGATTCCTTCTTCGACCACATCGACAATTTTTGCCGGAAGCGTGGTTTTGGTGATTACGCCGTCCTGTACAAAGGCGAGCGCATGCTGAATGGCATTTTCCAGTTCGCGCACGTTGCCGGGCCAGTTGTAATAGTCGAGAATGTTCTGTGTTTCATGGTCGAGCAGCGGGAGTTCGGTGTTCGGTCCGAGCTCGCGTCGCAATATGTAGTCGACAAGCGGAAGAACATCTTCCGGACGGTTGCGCAGCGGGGGAATGTCGATACTGATGACACTCAAACGATAATACAGGTCTTCTCTGAATTTCCCCTGTTCAATGAGGTTTTCCAGTTTTTCATTTGAGGCGGCGATGATGCGCACATCCACCTCGGTGTGATCCGATCCGCCAACTTTACGGATTTTTTTATCCTGCAGAACGCGCAGGAGTTTGGATTGAATCTCAAGGGGCATAGAGGTGATCTCATCCAGAAACAGGGTGCCGCCGTGGGCGGTTTCAAACAGGCCGGCTTTCGTGGCGGTGGCTCCGGTAAAGGACCCTTTGACGTGGCCAAACATTTCTGACTCCATCAGCTGGGCGGGCAGAGCGGCGCAGTTGACGGCCATAAAGGTTTCATCTTTTCGCGGGCTGTAGCGGTGCAGTGCCCGGGCAACCAGCTCCTTGCCGGTTCCGCTTTCGCCGTAGATCAGCACCGTGGTTGAGGTGGGGGCGACGCGCTCGACCATTTCACAAACTTTGCGCATGCCGGGAGATTCCGCCACGATTCCGTCGAGTTGTTCGCGGTACTCCAGTCGGGCCTTGAGATCCCGGTTTTCCGAGAGCGCATTGTTGTATTCGAGGGCGCGCTGCACGGTCAGGACCAGTTCGTCGAGTTTAAACGGCTTGGTGATGTAGTCGAAGGCGCCTTCTTTCATGGCTTCGACGGCGGTGCCGACGGTTCCGTAAGCGGTGAGCATAATGACCCCCATGTCGGGGTAGGATTTGCTGGCCTTGCGCAACAGCTCCATTCCATTGACCGGTGTCATGTTGATGTCGGAGATCATCAGATCAAAGACTTCTGACTCCAGCAGTTGCAGTGCCTTTTCGCCGTTGCTTGCCGGAGTGGTGTCGTAGCCCTGTCCGGTCAGAATTTTATTGAGCAGGTTAAGAATCGTCGGCTCATCGTCTACAATTAGAATACGCGGCATAACACACCCACTTCTTACTTTTGAAAAAAACTATGCTGGAAAGTTATCATTTTCGAGAATCGCCGTCCATAGGAAAAGTGATCAGGTCCTGATGGCAGCTTTTTAGAAATACGGGAAGAATGAGCTCTATTCTGGCTGCTTTATTTCAAAGATACCCCGATCAATGTCGCTATGGATCAACTCATGGATTTCGTTGGGCGAAAATTCTGCATAATCAAGAAAGTTTTGGATCACCTTGTCCAGTTTAGCCGTTTCCTGAATGATTTGAAGGCAGAGGTCCGCCCGTTCTTCCAAAACGGGCTCGTTATTCGTTGGGTTTTTCAGGTTGAGTTGAAGCAGTTGCACTGCGCCGGAAATGCCCGTGAGAGGTGTGCGGATTTGGTAGGCCATTTCCTTCGCCATATTGGCGGCGGCCTGGATGCGTTCGAGCTGACGGGTCTGGCTTTGCAGCCGCAGGAAGTGCGAGAGATCGTTAAAGTTGAGAATGCGGGCATCAACCAGTGTGTTGGGTTTTGCCTTGGCGTTCGGGACGGCCTCCGACGGCAGTGTGAGATGTGCGCCCTCGATGCTAGCCGGGAAAATGGAGCCGTCTGAGCGCCGAAAATAGTCGGCGCTCCCGCGCAGTTCAGAGTCGCTGGTTTTGATTTCTGAAGGGTCTGGGTGAATGGTAGAAAAACTTTTACTGTAAACGCCGGTTGAAAAGTGCAGCGGGCGGCGGGGCGGTCGAAAAGTGTAACA
>JACKQG010000179.1_pt2 | contig 91771 bp, 74 predicted proteins | sample 8237621 | NCBI WGS metagenome assembly JACKQG01 (sample SAMN15677084, study PRJNA649215) | marine metagenome | biome: marine; feature: Black Sea; material: saline water; isolation source: suspended particulate matter (SPM) from the Black Sea western gyre | collected 2013-06-09/2013-06-10 | depth...
GGGGGCGTGTTGATCGTCGTCGGTGCGCTCGTGGGCGTAAACCTCGGTGCGGCTGCTGGTGATGTGGCGGGATTCCTCGGCCTTGGGGCCGGTGGCTTCTTGGGATGGCTGATCAGTTACGTTTGCCGCCCAACAGCGCATGCCCGATGAACCGCCGCATCCATGCGGCGGACGCATTCGGATTCACTTCCGGCCGCCGGTGTGTCACAATGTTCCTTGGTTACTCGACGTTTTCCGCTTTGATCGGGGCGGCGTCGGGCATGCGTCCCGTTCGCCGATCGAAGTCGTTGTCAATTCGCAAAATTGCGTGGTTCGTGAGCGCACTGAGTAAGAAGGAACAAGCAATGGTACGAGTTCAACTTCGGCGTGTCGCCGCCTTTCTGCTTCTGGCGTTTTCGGGCGTGTTGTATGCTGCCGATGTGCCAGCGCTCGACACGCGCGTAATCGTTCCGACTACTCCGGCACGTCTTGTGCGACTGACTGCTCATATTCGCGTCACGAACTCCAGCAGCACCGATGTATCGCGTTTCGTTTTCCGCGTAACTGCCCCTCCTGACCTCGATTCTCAGCGGTCCGTTTTAGTCACCAGCGATCTTCCGCCTGTTGTTCGGAAGCAACACAAGAACAGCGCGAATGAATATCTTGAGTTCCAATGTGCGGTTCCCGCGAATCAGGAGGTCTTGAAAGGTGTGACATTCTCCGTTCTCTTAATGCCGGTTGATTATTCGAGAGTGAAGAGTATTGAGGGTCGAAGCGATTCAAAAAGCGACGACCTTCTCCGTTACCTGACACCTTCGCGCTACATTGAATCCGATTCTGCCGAAGTCAAAGATGCGGCTGCTTTCGTTTTTCAACGGTCACGAGGCGAAATGTCAAAGGCACGGGCGGCTTATGAGTTCCCGTCCAAAGTTCTCAAATTCAAGTTGCAAAAGGAACCACTCGGAGCTCGACAGGCACTAGAAAGGAGGACCGGTGATTGCACGGAATTCGCCTGCTTGTTCGTTGCGCTCTGCCGCACGCAATCGATACCTGCTCGCAAGGTTGGAGTTTTCAATCTCGGAGACAAGTCGCAGCTCTCGGTATCTCAGCCAAATCACGATATTGCTGAGGTATATCTTGGCAGTCACGGGTGGATTCCTGTCGATCCAAACCTGGGCCGAGGACGGTACGACCGCCCAGCCGGTTTTGGAAAACTCGGGAATACTGCCATCGTCCTGAATCGCGAAGGTGCGTGGGTCTGGTCGACATGGCTCCCACCGTATGGCTACGACAAATCGAAACCCAAACCAACAGTCACCTACGGAATCGAATGGGATGCAAAAGTCGTAAAGGAAGGCAGTGCCCGTGATCTTTATCGTGAGTTGGTTGCGACGAAGCAGTCAAACGAATGAAAGATATCAACGTTGCATGTTGCGCCGCTGAACAAAACTTCTGCCGCAGAGGCACTTCGGGCGCGCCTTCGTCTTTCGTTCAACGGGCGCTCGCCTAAAATAGGTTCTTGGTTGTTCGGCGTTTTCCGCTTCGTTAGTGGCGGCGTCGGCAATGCTTCCCGTTCGGCACCTCAGAGTACGTGAAAGAATTCAGCTCCAATCCGTATCAGAGCCCACCATCGTGTGAGCTTGATGTTCGTAGCGGCCATCCGCATCTGGGCTGTGTGCTCACCAAGTGGCGTTGGGTCTATCGTCGATTTGAATTGAACGGACAATCCGACGCTGTCATCGAGTACAACGGACGCGGAGTTGGATACGAAACGGTGTTCGTGAATGGCGTCGTGGCGATTCGGGTTTCGAGTCCGGGTATTTCATTCAGTACGCCGATTGACTTCGTTGTTCCCATGGGGGCGGACTCATCCGCGCACGCACGATTTGAAATTCGCACTCGCGCACTGCTCTTTCTGGGCGCATTCCGCTTGTTCATTGACGGCTACGTTGTTTATTCGGAGGGCGAATGGTGACATGATGTCGCCCAGCGGGAAGGGATTCTTTTCGGCAGCTTTCAAGAGATTAGCTTGCACCGCGTGAGTCGGTCGCGCGTGAGTATCGTCGGATGACGGAGTGGGCCTCATCGTTCGCATCACTGCGTATTCGAAAACGTGAGATCGCCTGTTGGATCGAGCGTATAACACCGGTTACGCACAATCTCGGTGAGGAGATGCCAGCGGCACGCAAGTGGTTTGTTAGCGTTCGGAGTTCTATGGCTCCATACTTCCCTCGCGCGAATGGGCATCGTACACTGATCTTGCTGTATGGGTGGGCGTTCTTGCCATGACCCACGCGGCGCGAAATCGCTCCGGGATGGTGTGGTTCGATGCTGTCTTTTCCTCATGCAACAAGCGGAACGCGGAATGTCGATGTCAAAGGCCACAGTGTGGTTGTGCTTGGCGATGACTGGTGTCGTGTTAATGACCGGCTGCCGAGGATGCAATAACGATCCGCTGGTGGAACGTGACAAGAAGCTCGAAGACGAAGAGAAGAAAAAAAAGAAGCCGAAAGATGATTTCGAGTTTCAACTCGCCAGAACTGTCCCTGCCGACGATACACTTGCTGCGCCGTTGGTGAAGCCGGGACATTGGATCACGGTTGCGCATGATCTAAAGGCGAACAACCGCAACGTTCAAGCTGTGTTGCACACGAAGGCGACTGATCGAAATGGAAAGCCGTTCTTCGTCGACGATACTCCGTTTATGTTGTCCTCGTCGCGGCCCGCGCCGCTTCCAAAAGGGCAGGAGAAGCGATTCGAAACACCCTACTTTGTGCCGCGGGCGGCTGCTGATGAAGAGGGCAAGACCGTTGGATTGCATCGCGAATTACGAGCTGCTCCCAGCGGGAACTTGTTGGAGAACGATTGGCAACCCGCGATGAACATGGATGGGTATCAATACTTCTTCATGGTGCTGGCCGCGGATCCAGATCGTTACGGGTATATCAAACGATTGCCGAGCGTCTCGGCTCCCACCGCGGACGACTATACGACCGACACATATTTGTATTATCGAGTTCTGCTTCCACAGCTTGATCGGATCGCTCCGCTTCCAACGAACCCGCTGACTTGGACCAGCATCGCTTATATTCTGTGGGACGATGCCGATCCGAATATGCTGACTCCGGATCAATGCCAAGCCATGCTCGATTGGTTGCATTGGGGTGGCCAGCTAGTCATCAGCGGCCCCAACACATTGGAGAAGCTCAAAGGGACGTTCTTGGACGATTTTCTCCCTGCGTCGGTATCTAAGACGACCGAGATTGATCAGGCTGCGATCGACGAGATCAATGGGTACTGGGCATTGCCCAATAAAAAGCTGGGAGGCTTGCGAACACTTGATGTCTTGCCCGGCAAGCCGCTGATCGGAGTTCAGCTAGAGAAGCATCCTGCCGCCGAGCCCGTTGCCAACACCGGCGGGCTGGTTCTTGAGCGGCAAATTGGCGGCGGGCGAATTGTGGTTACAGCCTTCTCGCTGTCCGATCGTACGATTGTGAATTGGGGCAGCTTCGATAGTTTCTTCAATGCTTGCTTGTTGCGCCGCCCGAAGCGCGTCTTTCGGGTCGAGAGCATGTTGCCCGATGCTCGATGGGCCGACTATCACCATTCCTTGGTTACAGACGCCAGATTGGTAACGACACTGCGCTATTTCACGCGTGACATAGGGCACTTTGCCTCGATCGTTCGTCCGCGAGATTATGTCGAGCCTGGCGAAGAAATCAAAGAAACGATTGACGCACGGCAAATGGGGAGTCCGCAAGAGATGGAGCCTCGACCGACGCAACAAGATCTTGACCCCACTGGCGACGACACACACTTCCTTGGCTATCCGTTTCGTCCCAAATCGGGAATGGCAGCGTGGAACGACCAGAGCGGCGCTTCGGATGCGTCGCGGGAAGCGTTGAAGGTTGCGGCCGGCATCTCGATTCCAAAAGGCGATTTTGTCTTGAAGGTGTTGGCCGTCTATTTGATTGTCTTGGCACCGCTCAACTGGGGCTTCTTTCGAATGATGGGACGTGTCGAATGGGCGTGGGTCGCTGCACCGATCATGGCCATCGTCGGAGCCGTCGCTGTCGTCCGACTAGCTCAACTCGATATCGGTTTTGCGCGCAGTGTTACCGAGATCGGTATCGTCGAGACACAAGGCGACTACTCTCGGGCGCACGTAACTCGCTACACCGCGTTGTACACTTCGCTTTCTGACTCATACGATCTCGTCTTCGATGATGCCGGTTCACTCGCCCAACCGTTCTCGGCGAACCCGGATTTTGTTTTGGGACCGCACGACACGACCTATACCGTCAGTCTCCGCCGCGACAAAGAACTGCGATTGAGCGGTTTTCAAGTTGCCTCGAACAGTACGCAGACAGTGCACTGCGAACAGATGGCCGACCTCGGGGGAACGTTTCGGCTGACCGGTGACGACGCGACCGGCTTTCGACTCGAGAATGGAACGCCGATCACCTTGAGGCATGTCGGCGTGTTACGTCGCACGCTCGGCGGCAAACTGCAAACGTGTTGGATCGATGATTTGCCGAGTGGCATGGATCTAGCGGTTCGTTTCGATGCGGAGGCCGACGGTAAAGCTCGAATGAAGCAGTGGGATGAAGCGTCGGTCACGTTCAGTTTCGAACGACAGGCCGATCAGCTGCTCAAGAAACACGACGATGACAATGACAAGAAGCTATCCGTGGAAGAAATTGCGGACGTCCCGGAGGTCGCAACCGCGTTCCGTAATTTTGATCAACGAGAAAGCGGAAGTAATTCTGGTGACGGCCATTGGGATCGCGGCGAGTTGTTATCCTGGTGCCGTTCGTCCCGATTTGGTGAGCTATCTCTCGGGCAGCTTGTGGACCTAGCAAGTCAAGGGCTCCGCTTGCGGCCCGGCGACGTCCGTCTGGTTGGCTGGAGCGAAGAGGATCTTCCCGGCATGGCCATTCGACCGACGTCCGCGCAGGAAGCTCGCCGTAATCTATTTCTAGTTCACTTGAAACGTGGCCCGTTGCCAGAGCCAATGCCAGACGTCAACACGATCGCAGATTTCAAAGAGGATAAACCAAAGGCGGAGATCGACAACAGCGAAGAGCCCTCCAAGGGTGAATCGGAGTCCGAATGATTGAACTGATTGACTTTGGCAAAGATTATGGCGACTTCACGGCCGTCGAACAGCTGAATCTAAAGATTGAGGCTGGCGAGATGTTCGGCTTCATTGGTCCCAATGGTGCTGGCAAGAGTACGAGCATTCGGTTTCTCGCGACGCTGCTCAAGGCAACTCGCGGCGAGGGAATCGTCAACGGTCACAGCGTGACACGCGACCCGATGGCCGTTCGTCAGAGTGTCGGCTACATGCCCGACAACTTTGGCGTGTATGACGGGATGAAGGTATGGGAGTTTCTCGATTTCTTTGCCGTTGCGTATCGCATCGGTCGGGCACAGCGAAAACGGGTCATCAGCGATGTCCTGGAGTTGCTCGACTTGGGCCATAAACGCGATGACTTCGTCAACGGCTTGTCACGCGGAATGAAGCAGCGGCTGTGCCTGGCAAAAACGCTGGTTCACGATCCGCCCGTTTTAATCCTCGATGAACCAGCGAGTGGCCTTGATCCGCGAGCACGTGTTGAAGTCAAGGCGTTGTTAAAAGAGTTACGCCGGATGGGGAAGACCATTTTAATTTCGAGTCACATCCTCACGGAATTGGCTGACTGTTGTACGTCGATTGGAATTATTGAACGTGGGCAATTGCTGATGCATGGACCGATCTCGGATGTCTATCGTCGAATTCGTGGGAATCGAATTGTCAGTGTAAAGTTCACCGGCAACATGGATCTCGGCCTTTCAATCCTTCGGAGCTCGCCGCATACACGCGACATTCAAGTTGATGATCATTCGGCGGTCGTCGAATTGGAAACCGATGACAACGGCGTGGCCGAACTGCTCAACAAGCTCATTCATGAAGGAGTCGGTTTGCGGAGCTTTGGCGAGAATGATCCGACGTTGGAAGATGTGTTCATGTTAGTGACCAAAGGGCTCGTGTCGTAGAGTCGAGAGCCAGCGGTGGTGTGGTCCTGATTCGCCTAGCTGATTACCGACGGCTGAAAGCAAATCCGCCCCAATGACTACTCGCATCGCTTGTTTCGGTGGCATCTACAACAACTACCTCGCCTTGGAGGCGGCGGTGCGCGATGCGCGGCGACGTGGCGTTGATGCGATGTACTGCTTGGGCGATATGGGGGCGTTCGGACCGCATCCGGATCGAGTGTTCCCGATCCTGCATGACAACAACGTGTTGTGTGTGCAAGGGAACTACGACGATTCGATTGGCAACGCGTTCGACGACTGTCAATGCGGCTACACCGACCCTCGCGACAATCACTTTGCCCAGATCAGCTACGACTATACGCTTGCTAACACGTCGACCGAGAATCGGGCGTTCCTCCGAGCATTGCCGAAAGAGCGACGCCTGGAACTCGGGAGTTCCCGAGCTTTGCTCTGCCATGGCAGTCCTCGCAAGGTCAACGAGTTTCTTTGGGAATCGACCAGCTCGACGCACTTTTTGGAAGCGTTGCTGCGGGATCACGACGCGGACGTGATTGCCGCAACGCACACTGGGATCAAATGGCGGCGAGAGCTGTCGATGAATCGGCACTTCGTCAACGTTGGCGTCCTCGGGCGGCCTGAGAATGATGGCCGCACGAATGTGTGGTACACCGTTATGGAAGCCTGCTCGAACGGCGATCTTCAGATTGAATTTGTACCAATCGAGTTTGACCATCTTCGGCTCGCTGGCGAGATGCAAAATGAAGGGTTGCCTGCTGAGTTCGTTGAAGCACTGCGAACCGGCTGGTGGACTACATGCCTGGAAGTGCTTCCGGCGAAGGAACGCCGGCGTGGTGCCGCGTAGTCACGCTTTTCCGGACTAGCAAATATTTCCTCCGTTTGCGTGGAATGCCCCGACCTGCATCGGATTAGTAAGCTAGGCTTTCATTGCAGCGAATAGACAGATCTCGACGCTCGTTGATGATCTGTCCGCGATCTTCGATTGGTCGCAAGATTCGTCTGACTATTCTGCTCGTTCGAAGTCAAGATCATGAAACACCTTCGACATAGATCTGCGCGCCGGAATGGTGCCGCGACGGTCGAGCTTAGTATCTGCCTGCCACTGTTCATCACGGTACTCTTCGGGTCGATCGAGGCCAGCAACTTAATCTATCTCCGAGAAAGTTTGTGCCTCGCATCTTATGAAGCTGCACGACAAGCCGTTTCCCTCGATGCAACCAAGCAGGAGATTGAGAAACGCGCCATGCAGCTACTGAGTTCTCGAGGAGTGACAAAGCCAACGATCACGTTCACTCCCAGCGACATCACATCGGCGAGCGGCGGCGACCCGGTGACGGTTACCGTCTCCGTACCTGCGAGTTCCCAAACATTGCTTCCAAAGATTGTCTACGGTCAACGAGCTATTTCTGCGCAGACGACTTTCGTAAAGGAATAGATCCATGAACATAGAGTATTGGATGTCAACACGCAGAAGAGGTCGATGCCGCCGCATGCGCCGTCGTGGGGTGATGGTCATCTTAATGATGTTCTTGCTAGTAGGGCTGCTGGCAGCGGCGGCGTTCTCGGTTGATGTCGCATACATGCAGTTGGTGCGAACCGAGCTGCGCCGAGCGACCGACGCAGGCGCGCGAGCTGGTGGCGAAGCCCTGTCTCGAACAGAGAAACCGGACCTTGCGCGCGCTGCCGCGAAAGCTGCGGCCGCTAGAAACACCGTCGCCGGAAAACCGCTTGTATTGGAAGATGCCGACATCGTGTTTGGTAACTCGGCGGAAGGTCGTGACGGGAAGTGGCACTTTGCAGCGGGCGTAGAACCGTTCAACAGTGTCCAAGTTGACGGCAATCGCACGGCCAACTCAGCATCTGGTAACGTGGCGTTGTTTTTCGGTAGAGCCTTTGGAACCAACGACTTTGCTCCATCAATGTCCGCGATTGTGATGCAAGGCCAGTCGTCGAAGCGGGACTTTGCGGTTGTGGTTGATCGCTCTGGCTCGATGAACAGCCGGAGTGGCGGACGTGGCAGTGCCTCCCGCTGGCAGGCCTTGCTCGGTGCCTTTGGTGGGTTTCTCGCGGCCTTGGCAGACACGAAAGACGAAGAAGAGATCGGTCTTGCTTCCTACTCTAGTACGTCGAGCATTGACGAATTCCTTACAGACCGGCACGGGGACCCGACCCATACGCTCAATCGCTTGCGCCCCGGTGGTGCAACGAACATTCACTCTGGCATCGTCAACGGGACGCGCGTTCTGACTCAATCCGCAAGGGGCCGAAGCGACGCAGTTAAGATCATGGTTGTGATGACCGATGGAAAACACAATCGAGGCCCCGAACCGATCCTCGCTGCACGAGCTGCGGTCGTCGAGGGAATCACGATCTACACGATTACGTTTGGGCACGGAGCTGACGTTACAAGAATGAGTGCGGTAGCCAACGCCGCCGGTGGCAAACACTATCACGCTCCAACGGCCGCTGATTTGCGAGCCATCTTCCGAAAGGTTGTTACCGATTCGGAAGGTCTCGCCTTCGTCAAATGAGAGGTTGTTTGATGTCAAGTCTGTCACGTCAAAGAACGCGAAGCGGCAGGAAGCGGCGCGGCGCTTTGACGGTCGAGTTTGCGCTGACTGTGCCGTTGGCGTTCTTTCTTTTCTTTAGTGCCTTGGAATTTGGTCGTATGAATATGGTGCGACATTCGATGGAGAATGCCGCCTACGAAGCTGTACGTCGCGGCTTGGTGCCGAACACGACGGATGCAGAAGTCCGTGCTGCCGCGAAAACCGTCCTCGACATTGTCTCGGTCAAAAATCCGAAGATCCAGGTCGCGAATGCCGCCGATGAGATCTCGGTGACAATCCGCGCCAACTTCAACGACCAAGGCTGGTTTACGCCCTTAATCTTCTACAACAAGACACTATCTAGCACGCTGGTAATGAGCAAAGACAAGTCTGGCTGATGCGATTCGTTACGTTGATCGTAAAGAGTTGTTAGTTGCCGATGGCTTCTGCCAAACTAATAGCTTCGAGCAGTCGTGCCCGCACTTCGCTGACTCGATCTGGGGCTTCTACCTTGGTGCCCTCGCCCGTGACGTAAAATACATCGACGACTTGATCCAGATGGGTCCCAATTTTTGCACCGTGGACGGACAGTCCAAGCTCAAATATTGTGTGAGCGATTGCGTAGAGCAAGCCGGTTCGATCGTGTGTAAAGATGTCGATGATCGTGTATTGCTCGGACGTATCATTATCGAGTCGAACACGGGTAGGCAGACGACCGGCCTCTGGACTTTCAGTGGTCTGCGGATTCCAGGTACGTTGAAAAGAAGGTGTTTCGCTTGAGGTGTTGCTCAGCGAAGCTTCGAGATGACGACAGACTTTGTCGAGCCGCGCGCGAGGGGGCTCGCCTGAGAAACGCTGGTCTCGGACGTAAAACCGGTCAATGATCAGACCATCGGCGAGCGTGTGAATCTCGGCGGTAAGAATCTCCAATCCGCTGCTCGTCAGCGCACCGGTCAACTTGTGGAAGATTCCCGTCGTGACGTCTTCGTAGGCTCCGACGGTGAACTCAAGCGCCTTGCGATCTTCCAGCCAGCGGCCCCACGCGACCGAACTGTCGCGTGGTAATACCGACAAGTCTTTCAATCGATCTATCGTCTCGAAAGGCTCATAATCCGTTAGATATCCACCTGGTATCTCGGCGATCTGCTGACGTAACCACGTTCGATTATCCTCCGATTCGACGAGGTCGTTTAGCGAGGCTCGGCGCTCGGTTAGCCAACGGTCTTCTTCCTCGGGATTGATGTCGCCCGCGAGGTGTGCCCTGGTGCGACGATAGAGCTGTGTGAGTAAATCAAGCTTCCAGCGGTTCAACACGCCCGGTCCCACAGCGGCCAGGTCGGCGCAGGTCAGAACATAAAGCATCCGCAGTACTTCGGCGGATTCGACATCGACGGCAAACTGAATTACTACGTTGTCGTCGTTCGTGTCGCGCCACTGGGCCAAGTGCGACATGACCAGATGCTTTAGAACGAGGAACTTCAGGACTTCGGTGTCTCGTTCGTCTAGACCGAGGAATTTCGCGGTTTCACCCGCAAGCCGAGCGCCGATGATACTGTGGTCCTCGGAGAAGCCTTTGCCTAGATCGTGCATTAGTAGAGCGAGGTGTAGCAGCCACTTTTTCTTGGTCTTCCGGTAAGCACGCCCAAGTGTGTCGTCTCGATGTTGGAAATCCGTAGCGCTCTCAATCGCTCGAATGGAATGTTCGTCGACCGTGTACTTGTGATACTCATTGAATTGCATCAAGTGACGCGCATGTCCCAACGGCGGAACGATCTTTTCCAATACTCGCAGCTCGTGCAGCCGCCTCAGTAAATCGCCAAGATCGCCCGGTTGGTCGAGTAGCGAGAGAAAGCGTTCTGTTGCTTGAGGGGCCAATTGAAGGGACGACGACTCGAGCATCGATTCGCGGATCATCTGCCACGTTTCGTGGTCGATGCGAGTCTTGCTGCGATTCGCCAAGTCCATTAGGCGGAGGACTTCAGTCACGTTGGAACGCAACTTCTCCTTTCCACGCCGTGTGGCCGATATGTGAACGGGCCCGACGCGGAAGTCGCATTCCATGCGGTGGCTGAACACTTCGCCAGCAATCTTCGCAATTCCACGATGCGACTTGGCTGACTCGACGAAGTGTGCTGAACAGTAACGCACATGGCTCGTCTGCTCGATATAGTCGCGCATGAATCGCTCGACGGGCAATTGGTTCTCGTCTCCTTCGTAACCGTACAGTTCGGCAATTCGGACTTGTTCGTGTCGGTCGAGTAAGTCGAGTGACTTGCCAGCGTTGAAGTGCAATTCATTTCGTAACCGCAACAAGAACTCGCAAGCGTCGCGCAATTTGGTTCGCTCTGCTGCTGCCAAACGTCCGGCCAGTACCAGGCTCGATGGTTCTGCCTCGCCCCATCTCGCAAATCCGATCCAGCGCACCATTTGTAGATCGCGCAGACCGCCTCGCGATCGTTTGACGTTGGGTTTCAGCAAATAGATCGTATCGCCATGCTTGTTACGTTCCGTCTGTCGAGACTCTTCGATTTTCGCGATGAGCGACTGCGAACGACGCAGTGCCATCTTGCGAAACTTGTGCATGAACCGCGTGAATAAACGAACGCTACCAGCTAGGTAGCGAGACTCGACTAGCGACGTAAAGATGGTTGGGTCGGATTGTGCGAGCGAGCACGCGTAGGCGGGAGTTCGGCGGCTGTACCCAAGATCGAGTCCTGCGTCCACGATGTCTTGCGTCAACCTTCGAACAAACGGGGCAATCTGGTGTTCGGTGCCCGGTTTGTGCAACAACATCAGGTCGACGTCTGAGTAGGGGGCGACGTCGCGACGACCATAGCCGCCGTACGGAGCTAAAGCGATCAACGATTCGATATCTCGTCCCACGTCGTCCAAAGCGTCGTGATAGAGGTCGAGCAAGACCGTGTCCAGCAGGTCTGTCAATCTGGCACAAACCTGAATGCCCGGCGATCCCGCATCATGCTGCGCCCTCAATTTGGCTCGGCCGTCCGCTAGATGCTCACGTGCGGCAAGTACAGAGGGGCGTATGCGGATGCCGGTTGGCATGATGGTGTTGCCGAGCAGGTAGGCCGGAACAAGCTTCGCAGCTCCGGCAGAGTCTTAACAAAATGCCGGAACTGCGAAGCTTGTTCCGACGGACCCGAGTGTCATGTACTATCGCACAAAAAAGGCGGATCGGGGAAGTGCTCCTTCCCTTTCTCCGCCTGAATCTTTTCGTATTCTGCGAAACCGCAACGAAGCGACAGCTAAAGCGCTTCTTCGCCCGTTTCGCCGGTGCGAATTCGAATCGAGTTTTGAAGCTCCGTGACAAAGATCTTGCCGTCACCGATTTGACCGGTTTGCGCGGCCTGCAACACCGTGTCCACGACGGTTTGGAGGCTGTCGTCGGAGCACACGACTTCGATCTTAACCTTCGGAACGAAGTCGACTGTATACTCCGTGCCGCGATACATCTCGGTATGTCCCTTTTGACGGCCAAAGCCTCGAACTTCGGTCACGGTCATGCCGTGGACTCCATGCTCGGTCAGGGCGTTCTTTACATCTTCCAATTTGAAGTGGCGAACAATCGCTTCAAGTTTCTTCATGGCCCAACTCCTCTATTATTATTGTACGACTGTGAACTCACGAATCGTGATAGCTATACAGCCGCTGTTTGGGTTTAGTTTAACGATTTTACTACAGGAAGATGTATCCTTCTTCACCGTGCTGGCTAAGATCCAGACCTGCTGTCTCGTCTTCTTGCGAAACTCGAAGTCCCATCGTGGCGTCGAGAATCTTTAAGATGATAAACGTTGCGACAATCGAGAATACCACAGTCACGATGACGGCTGCGACTTGACCAATCAGCAGACTCACTCCACCGCTGGGATCATAGAATACTCCGTTAGCGGCGTCCGGGTTTACTTGCGTCGTTGCGAAAACTCCTGTCAGGATGGCACCGAGCGTTCCTCCAACCCCATGCACGCCGAACGCATCGAGCGAATCGTCATAGTTACACGCTGCCTTCAATTTCGAGCAAGCGAGATAGCAAATAATTCCAGCAGCGGCTCCCATGACGAGGGCCGGCATGGGTTGAACGTAGCCGGCGGCCGGAGTGATGCAAACGAGTCCAGCAACTGCACCGGACGCAGCGCCGAGCACGCTGGCTTTGCCTCGTGTGAGCCACTCGAATAACGCCCAAGACACCGCTCCAGCGGCAGCGGAAAAATGAGTCACCACGAAAGCGTTAGCTGCCAAGCCATTCGATTCACCGGCACTTCCGGCGTTAAAGCCGAACCATCCCACCCACAACATTCCGGCACCAAGCGCTGTGTATGTGAGATTATGCGGTCGCATGTCTTCAGTGCCAAACCCGAGGCGTCGACCGATCAGCAATGCGCAGACAAGTGCTGAGATTCCAGAGCTAATATGCACGACGGTACCGCCCGCAAAATCCAGCGCGCCGCCGGCGATTGCATGGTCTTCGCCAAACGCCAAGATACCGCCTCCCCAAACCCAGTGGCACAACGGACAGTAGACGATCACGCCCCAGAGAATTGAGAACACAACCATCGTGCTAAACTTCATTCGCTCCGCAAACGCGCCACAGATCAGCGCAGGAGTAATGATGAAAAACATCCCCTGGAAAACCATAAATGTAAGGTCTGGGATGGATCCGCCGGGTGCTTCGCCATCTGACATGCTAACACCGTTGAGCAGCAGGTAATCTAAGTTTCCGATGTAGGGGCTGCCGCCACCAAAAGCGAGCGAATAACCAACGAGTCCCCAGAGAACGGTCATGATGCCCATCAGGAACATGCACTGCATGAGGACGCTGAGGACATTTTTTTTACGAACTAGTCCCCCGTAGAACATCGCGAGACCAGGTACGGTCATGAACAGTACAAGCGCGGCCGAGGTTAACATCCACGCATTGTGTCCGGCAAGTGCGGCGTCGTCAGCCTTGCCTTCGAGTGCGATTAGCCGAGTAAATACTGCAACGGCATAGCCAGGATCGCCTGGTTCCATATCCCCGAGATTCGGTCCCTCGTCTTCGGCCTCCTCGCCTTCTGTTTCTGTCGCTTCATTTTCCTCTGTAGTCGTATCCGACGTTTCTCCGTCGGCTTCAGCGGATTCGCCATCGACTTCGGCTTCGCTCGCCGGAGCTTCCTCCGTCGCAGCCGGTGCGGCTGCATCTTCTTGAGCCTGCGACGTGTTAACCCTCGTCAGTCCAATAAGGCAACAGATGCCTAATGCAATCAACCAATGTCTGAACATGAATGGTTCCCCACCTAGAAACACAATGAACCTGACAACGCCAACCGCCGCCTGCGGTGCGTCCTGAAAACGAAATAAATCTCAGCCGCTTCTGCCTGTCGCTTTGGAGAGGGACAGTCGCCTGGATACAGATGCAACTAGCAAGCCTAACAAAGTAGCCCCCCCAAGCATCGAAGTAAATAACCCGATGGTTGATTCTGTCGCTCGAGTTGTTCTGACGTTAGCTCATTCGGGTGGTTCCGGCTTCACCCAAGGATGCTCGCCCTCGCCAGCCAACACATTTACTCGACGAGCTAGTACGAATAACAAGTCTCCCAAACGGTTGAGATACTTGACGACGTCATCCGCGACGGGGTGTTGGCTGCTGTGTTGCAACGTCACGACTCGTCGCTCGGCGCGGCGACAAACACCTCGTGCCACGTGAATAGCCGCTGCGGAGCGAGTCCCCGTTGGCAGAATGAACTGTCGCAGCGGTTCGAGGTGCGTCTCGGTCTCGTCGATCATCTTCTCGAGCCAACTGATCTCTTCCGCGCCGACGAGCTTCGTTTTCGCTGCGACGGGATCAGACGAAGCCAGTTCAGCACCAACCGCAAACAGCCCATGCTGCACCCGTTCGAGGACGGCATCGATCTCAACGGGCAGCATTTCGGCTCGAGTCACGCCTAGGAACGCGTTCAGTTCATCAACAGTGCCGTAGGCTTCAATGCGGGCGTCGTCTTTGGAAACTCGAGGACCGGCAAACAGTCCGGTTTCTCCACGGTCACCGGTCTTCGTGTAGATTTTCACGTCAGTCTTTCGCGAAAAGTAGCTTGTGAACGAGCCGAGTTCCTGGCGGTCGCGCCAGTTCTCTTTATAATGCCTTCCGCGACTTATAACACCGTAGCCGTGTGAGTGGTGTGGCCCTGCAACCTGGGAGGATGATGTTGTGCGAAAGATGAAACGATACGTCGTCGCGTTTCTAGGGAGTGTTAGCCTTCTCGCTGCGTTGGATGGCTTTGCCGCTGATGAATCTCCAAAGCCGGAGAACGCCTCGATTGAGGGCCAATTCCTCCAAAACGTTCGCCAAGTAACGTCGGGTTTTGTGAAGGCCGGCGAAGGATATTTCTCGCCAGACGGAACACGGATCATTTACCAAGCGATTCGCGCTGAATATCCTTTCTATCAGATTTACACACAACCGCTTGCCGGTGGTGAACCGAAGTTGATCAGCACTGGGCGAGGCCGCACGACGTGCAGTTATTTCTCGCCGGATGGCAAAAGGCTGCTGTTCGCTTCCAGTCACCTTGATCCGAACATGGATAAGACCGAAGCCGACGCCATCCGGCAAGCAGAAGAAGATCGCAAGTCGGGGACACGTCGGCGCTATTCTTGGGACTTTGATCCGTACATCGACATTTTTGAGTCTGACCTAGACGGCAAAATAATCGGACAATTGACCAAGGCGAAGGGATACGACGCGGAGGGCGCGTACTCTGCCGACGGCAAGCAAATCGCGTTCTGCAGCGACCGTGACGGTGATCCCGACATCTACTTGATGAACGTCGATGGTTCAGAAGTGAAGCAGTTGACGAACGCTCCGGGATACGACGGAGGTCCGTTCATGTCGCCCAATCAAAAGTGGATCGTCTTTCGCAGCGATCGTGAGAAGGAACACTACCTTCAGATCTATGTAATTGGAGTGGATGGAAAACACGAGACGGCTCTTACGAACAGCAACGGCGTCCATTGGGCTCCATACTGGCATCCGACCCAACCTTACATCATCTGGACTGGCGCTGATCACTCCAATCCGCGAGCCCGCCCGAACTATGATCTTTGGCTAGTTCGTTATGAAGTGAAAGATGGCAAGTTCACAACCACTGAACCTACGCGAATCACCGACTCGATAGCGGCGGACGTGTTGCCTGTATTCACTCCCGATGGCAAGCAATTAATGTGGACCAGCACGCGCACCGAAGACCATAGTAGCCAGTTGTTCATTGCAGATTTTAAACTTCCGTCTGGTTCCTAGTTTTCCAACCGCTCGTTTAACGGCAAGCCGAAGGCGACGGTGTTTTGAGCCGCCAAGTCGCCTCCGGCTTGCCGTTAGACGACTTCTACGGGACAGAAGCACCCCAAATGCCCGAAGTCAGATCTTGCGGTGTCGTTGTTTTCAGACGCGATCCGCTCTCGTTCTTACTGATGCGTCATCCAACTCGTTGGGACTTGCCTAAAGGGCACGTTGATACTGGCGAGACGGATCTGGAATGTGCATTGCGCGAGGTTGAAGAAGAAACTGGAATTGCAGCCGACGATATCGAGTTGGATGAAGGATTCCGCTTCGAGCATCGGTATCAAGTCCAGGATCGCGACTATCCAAATCAAACGAGCAACAAAACGTTATTGATCTACCTCGGTTGGTTGTTGCGCGACGTGGAGATCATCCCGACCGAGCATCCAGGCTATGAATGGTTTCCCTGGAACCCGCCTCATTCAATTCAGCAAGCTACGATCGACCCGTTGTTAGCACACGTCGCCGAACACCTGCGTGGTGCAAGGTAGTCCGCATTACGCAGTCAACCCGCGTATCGGATTGGCTTGATACACGTGATAGGGGCGGTTTGTCATGTCGTACCAGTTGGCATCTTTGGGAATTCCCAAGGCGTCATAGATCGTGGCGGCGAAGTTCTCAGGCGTTTGGGGATCGTTAGTAACGTAGGCACCGTTGCGATCCGTCGCGCCGATCACGTTCCCACCACGGACGCCCGCTCCTGCCAAGAGGATCGACTGACAAGGTGCCCAATGATCGCGCCCGGGCAGTTTGTAGATCTTTGGAGCGACGTTGAAAATTCTCGGCGTTCGCCCAAACTCGCCGGCCATCACGACAAGCGTATCTTCGAGCAAGCCGTTCTCGTCGAGATCGTCGAGCAAGGCCGAGACAGCTCGGTCGGTCGGTGGGAAGAGGAAATTCTTTGCCAGAGGGAAGTTGTTGCCATGCAAGTCCCAACTCCCGAAATTCCCCATGTTGACTTGAACCATGTTCACACCGACTTCGATCAATCGCCGCGCCATCAACAACGACCAGCCGAATGAGTTGTCGCCATAGCGTTCCAAGACTTCGGGATCGGCGTTGCCGACATCGAAGGCTTCCCGGACTTTGGGATCGGCCATTAACGACACGACGCCTTGGCGAATGCGATCATAGCTCGCGACTTCAGCGGCTTGTTCGAGTTGCTGTCGTTGATCGTCAATCGAGTTTAACAGCGAGAGCCTGTTGCGAAATCGCGATTGGAGCATACCCTCTTGAAGCGTTAGATGAGGGACGGAGAATCGCCAATCATCTTTATCCGATGCCACACCATCGTGCAGATTGAACAGGTACTTCGGAAATGCTCCTGAGTAATCGTGATAAGCATGCGGTTTGTCGGTGCATTGGAGCAACCACGGTTCGTGTTGCGGCCCCAACAAGCCGGCGAACTGACCGGGATAGATCCCGGTATTCGAATGGTAGATTCGCTCCGGCAATATAGCGCTCGTCGGCATGTTGCGGCGAGGCTCGCTCGCGTAACCAGCGATCGCGGCGATGCTCGGAAGATCGATCGACTGTGGTTTGCTGGAGCGAAACGTCGGTGGCACGACCGAGTTCCCGGTCAACATTACATACGTACCTTTGTCGTGACCATTCTCCTTGTGAGTCAGCGAACGGACGAGCGCCCACTTGTCACTCCGTTGCGCGAGCAGCGGAAAGTGTTCACAGATTTGAAGGCCGGGCGTCCTGGTCGAGATTGGGTTGAACTCGCCCTTGTATTCAGTCGGTCCGTCCGGCTTCATGTCAAACGTGTCATGCTGGGACGGACCACCAGTTAGAAAAAGGTAGATCACCGATTTCGGCTTCGTTGGCGTTGCTCCCGCCTCCGAGGCGCGGCATTGCCATCGCGCCACATCGGCCATCGAGAGTCCCATCAGACCGAGCGTTCCTGCTTGGAGCATGTTCCGGCGTGAGATCTGGTGCATGACTAAATGCCTAGCGAACAACAGAGGAAAGGTGTTCTTCGTGCGCAGACGCGGGTCGGGCTATTCGAGGCCCAGCACGTCGTACATCGAGTATAGCCCGGCGGCTTTGTTGGCGATGAACTTTGCGGCTTGCAATGCGCCGAGGGCGTAACAATCTCGATTCGACGCTCGCACTGTAAGCTCGATCGTTTCTCCTAAGAGACCGAAGATTATCGTGTGCTCGCCTGGGTTGTCACCGACTCGCATCGCGTGGTAGCCAATTTCGTCACGTGGCCGCCGACCGGTTTGTCCCTCACGGCCATGTTGGTGCTTGGTTTGTCCCATCGCTTCGGCGATCAACTCGCCGAACTTGATTGCAGTGCCGCTTGGCGCGTCTTCCTTGAAGCGATGGTGACGCTCGACAATCTCGACGTCGGTACCTCCAGGAGCATCTTTGAGCGTTCGACCGGCGAGCGTCGCCAACTTCATCGTCAAGTTGACTGCCATGCTCATGCTGGGAGCCCAAACGATTGGTATTTCTTGCCCGGCTGCCCGTACTTCGGCCTTCTGCTGTTCAGTCATCCCGGTTGTTGCGAGGACTAATGGTCTCTTGTGCGTCACACAGGATCGGCAGAGGGCGATTGCCGAATCGGGAAGCGAGAAATCGATCACGGCATCGGAGACGAAGTCGAGTGAGGAACTCAGTGGCACGGCCGCTTCGGCTACGCCCGCTAGTACGCCTGCATCTCGACCGAGGTCCGGGTGCTCCGAATACTCGATAGCAGCGACGAGTTCCAGTTCGGTGTCGCTGGTGCTTAACGCGACGAGACGCTTTCCCATGCGACCGGCTGCACCGTGGATTGCGAGTCTAACAACATCCATTTGTCTGATCCTACAAAGTGCCAATTCGTTGTGGTGGGTGTCCGATGCCCTTAACCATCCGAAGCCAAGTCGTGCCAGTTGCCGGCGCGGTGCCATTTGTCGAAAAACTCTTTGTCTTGCTCGTCCGCGATTTTGTTTCCCAATTCGCGAGCTCGCATACGGACGATGCTCGCCTGTTTGGTTTCACCGGCTGCTGCATGTGCGCGGGCGAGAGCGTCATAGGCGAAAGCCCAATCCCAATCGGCCAGCTCGTCGGGGTTGGCCTTCGTCAGTTCGACACAGCGAAACGCGTGACGAAGAGCACCGGAGAAGTCTCGAATCGCCGCGTGGACGTTCGCGACGAGGCACTCGGCACGAGCGTTATTCGCCGCACCACCGGCTTCGAGCCAGTGGTAACAAGATGCGTGCGCCGCATGCACCACTCGCTCTGCCGACGGATCATCGTAGTCCTCAGCTTCGAGCCAATCCCAGGTTTTGTTATTCAACTCAACGGCGAACCATCGGTGAGCCAGCGATTCCTCGAAAGGAGCTTCGGGCATGTGGAGTCCTCCAGTTGTTTAACCGAGTCGCATCGCGACCTTGCAGTTGAGTTAGCCGTCGCCATGCGATTGGGTTAAACGAACCAAGGGACCGCGAATTAGCTATACAACTGTATCGCCTTGATAATTTCGCCGAGATCATTCGGAACTGCAACCGCCCGATTGGCGAAGCTCGCTCTTTTGACGTCGCGGCTACCGAGGACTTCGTTGAATTTATCCTGGTCGGTGGTGTGATAGGCGACGGTTGCTGTCGGATCTTTTAGTAGATGGCCCGTCAGAATACACACGACTCGCTCGTCAGGCCCGATCACCCCCTGACTGCGAAGCAGCTTCGCGCCAGCGACACTGGCGGCGCTCGCCGGCTCGCATCCGATGCCGCCGGTGCCGACTTGGGCCTTGGCGTCCATGATGTCTTGGTCCGTCACTTCTCGAACGACTCCGTCACAGGTTTTCAATGCCCGAAGGCACTTGTTCAAATTGACGGGGCGATTGATTTCGATTGCACTCGCAATCGTCGACGCCTTCTTGTTCTCGCTATCCAGTTCTTTGTAATAATCACACGCTACACAAGAACCGCCATTCCCGTTGTTCCAACGCAACCCGCGATTCTCGTACAACTCGTGCAGCGTATTCGCTCCAGCGGCATTGATCACTGCGAGTCGAGGAATGCGGTCGATCAGACCCAGTTCGTGCAACTCGGCAAACGCTTTGCCGAAGGCACTCGAGTTGCCAAGATTCCCGCCGGGAACGACGATCCAATCCGGAGTCTCCCACCGAAGGGCCTCCAGTACGCGATACATAATCGTCTTTTGACCTTCGAGTCGGAACGGATTGACGCTATTAACTAAATAGATCCCCAGGTCTCGGGATACCTCCTTCACGCGGGCCATCGCGTCGTCAAAATCGCCGGCGATCTGAACGGTCAGGGCCCCATAGTCCAAAGCTTGCGAGAGCTTGCCGAAAGCGATCTTGCCTGATCCGACAAAGATCACGGCTTTCATCATCCGAGTTACCGAGCAGTACATCGCCAAAGATGCGCTCGTATTGCCAGTTGAAGCACAAGCGGCCCGCTTGGCGCCAGTCATTCGGGCGTGGGTGAACGCGGCGGTCATGCCATTGTCTTTGAAGCTGCCGGACGGGTTCATGCCCTCATATTGCAAGTACAGGCCGCCCGTGTTGAGGCCAATGTACTTCGCAACAGAATCAGCCTGTTGGAGGAGGGTTTGCCCTTCACCGACGGTTACGACGTCCTTCGTGTCGGCGAATGGAAGCAACTCGTGGAATCGCCAGACGCCGCTAAATCGCAGTGGTTCGTGGCGTCGCGTCCACATCTGCTCAAAGTCGGCCAGCTGCGTTGGTGGCTTGGCTCGGTTCCAATCGTAGACAACGTCGAGCAAATCACCACACTTGCCGCAGGCAACGCGCGCTTCATCGGTACTGTAAGTCTCCCCGCACTGAGGGGAGATGCAGCGTTGATAGGCGAGGTCAGTTAACGCCACGGTGTTTTCTCGATGCGGCTGAATATGTCCGGTTGGAAGGCGTCGTTCTTTTCGCCGTCGGTCGATTTGCGGATCGGACGATAATCAACCGCTTGGCATTTAACCAATTGGTACGACGAGAGTTCCTACTACGAAATCGGCCACGGGATAAGTCTACGTTAGCCCTTTTGCCTCAGCAAGGCGAACGACTTTGCAGATCAGTTCGATTGTTAGTTGTCATCGTAAGTCTTTTGATAGAAAATCTTTACGGTGAATTAAATGTCGTCGTTACTGCGACTTGCCCCTTTGACATCAGGTTTGCCTCCATTTAAATTAGATGGGCTGTAGAGGCGAAGTCGGTCCTTCACCGTGCGATCGGGAGTTACAACGATGAAGAAAACAGAGATGCGAGTTTACAAGGAACGCTTGCTGATGATTCGCGCGCGACTTCGCGGTGACGTCCATGCGATGACGGAAGCAGCCTTGAGCAAGACTCGAAGTGAAGCCAGTGGCGACCTCTCAAGCATGCCCATCCACATGGCAGACGTTGGAACGGACAACTATGAGCAAGAATTCACGTTGAGCATGCTGCAGAACGAGGAAGAGACGCTCGACCAGATCGAAGCTGCTCTTGAACGCGTCGAAGACGGGATCTATGGTTCGTGTGTCGAATGCGACGGTCGAATCACGAAAACCCGCCTCAATGCAATCCCCTACACGCCATTCTGCATCAAGTGCGCCAGCAAGCTCCAAGGCGGGTAAGCCCTCCCTGGGCTGCGCTGCAGTTCCTCGCAGTCGTTACGTGGTTTTCGGCACGGTTTCGACGTTGGGATGCGCTGCAGATCTCCTGACCAAACAACTGGTGTTCCAGTGGCGTGGCTTGCCGCGCGCGGGGAACGAATGGTGGTTGTGCGAGCCATACATTGGAATCGAGACGGCGGTTAACGAAGGAGCACTCTTTGGCATGGGCGGGGGGCATGGCCGCATCTTCGCCGGCCTTTCGATTGTCGCCGCCGTTGGGATCGTGGTGTGGCTATTTCGTTTCGGTGCCGCCCGAGACCGGTGGCTGACCTGGGCCTTGTCCCTCGTGATGGGTGGTGTTTTCGGTAACCTCTATGATCGCCTCGGGTTATGGGTTCAGCCTGGGTATCCAGTGCAATGGAGCAGTGGCGTCCGCGACTGGATTCTCTTTCGCTATGGTGAATATACCTGGCCGAATTTTAATATCGCCGACGCGCTCTTAGTCTGCGGCGCGATCATGCTGATGCTGCATGCATTTTGGGAAAGTCCAACCGCCGAATCTGCGGAACAATCGAAGTCGGAAGCATCCTCGTAGTGCTCTATCACAGCTAAAAGTGAGGGCTGTCCATCGTAGCGGATGTCGTGAGACTTCGGTCTTCCTTGCACTCTCCGAAGTCTCACGACGTCAGCTACCCTAAAACTAGGATGCGACAAAGCACTAGCCAGCGTTTGCAGCCTTAGTCCGCGCCGGTTTTGCCATTTCATTGACAAATGGTCCGACTTTGTTAGATTGGTCGCACTTTGCATCCCCTATGGCCATCCCCCTACGGCCGACGTTGGACAAAAGCAATGAAGCTATCCAGAACAGTCGCGTATGCAGTGCGTGCGACCATTCAACTGGCGCAGGACCCTTCGGACAGGCCAGTCCCGTGCAGCAAGCTTGCATCCGAGGGTAAGATGCCCGAGCGGTTCTTGCTCCAAATTTTGCGCAACTTGGTCACACACGGAATCTTACGTTCGACTCGTGGTGTTGACGGCGGGTATGCCTTGACGCGTCCGCCGGAGAACATCTCGCTTCTGGACGTTATCGAGGCGATCGAAGGACCGATGGACGCTGGTGAACCGACCGGCGATGGGTTGACCGAGGAATCGCAATTGAAGTTGCGAGGTGCATTGATCGAGATCACTCAGACCGCTCGGCAACAGTTGGAAGCAATCAAATTCTCTTCTCTGCTCGAGCCACCACAAGCTTAGCTCGCCGGTTCTTCAACTTATGTCAGAAGAAGTCTCCGCACGGCTGAAGTTTGCTCTCGAAATCGCCCGTGCCGCGGGTGCCCTGACTTTGGAGTACTTTCAAAAGGACTCCGTCCAGGTTGAACGAAAGGGCGACGACTCACCGGTCACTCAAGCCGACCGTCAAGCCGAGTCGTTGATGCGTGAACGGATCGCCGCAGCCTTCCCCAATGATGCCATTATCGGGGAAGAGCACGGCGAGGTGGCGGGAACGTCGGGCTACAAATGGATTCTCGACCCGATTGACGGCACGAAGTCGTTTATTGCCGGAGTTCCTATGTACAGTGTGCTTGTTGGTGTCGTACATGATGGCGAAAGCGTCGTCGGCGTGATTCTTGTTCCTGGACTCGACGAGTGTGTCTACGCCGCGAAAGGGGAAGGTGCTTGGTGGACGCAAGGCGAGCTTGAGCCACGCCGCGCGAAGGTCTCGGCTCGCGCGAGCCTTGCGGATGGTGTATTCGTTAATTCACAGGTGGATGGCTTTGCGAAACGAGGCGCGGCGAATGCCTACGAACGCCTGGTTCGCGCCGCCTACATAACGCGGACGTGGGGTGACGGATATGGCTACTTGTTGGTTGCGACCGGCCGCGTGGAGGTAATGGTCGATCCGATCATGAACATTTGGGATGCGGCCGCGATCCAGCCCGTCATGGAGGAAGCGGGCGGCACGTTCACCGACTGGCAAGGAAACGCCTGCATCGACGGAGGCGAAGGCATCGGGACAAACGGGCTCGTGCTGGAAGAAGTTCTCGCGATTACTCGGGATTTCCCACCGCTTTCTTGACGATGGCGTCAAGTTCTTCCAAACCACGATCCCGATTCACCTCGTAGGTACCGACGTGGTAGTGCGCGACTTTGCCATCTTTCCCAATGACCACGAACAGCGGCAACTTGGCTCCGGTGACGCGCGGATCGCCAAACTGGCGAATGCCGCCAGAATGGTCCACCACAATCGGATAGCTGAGGTTCATAAACGATACGAGTTTCTTCGCACTCAGCACGCCCCGCAATCGCGTTTCCGGATCAAGCACACGTTGATGTGAACAAACGCCGAGCACAAGTACATCCTCGGAAGGCCGATTACGAAAGAGAAAATCCAGGTACGCGATTTGGCCGTAGGGTTCCTCAAGCGGCGTGTCGCGGTACTCCCAAAAGTGCAGCACTGTCACTTTTCCCTCGGTTTGCGACCAATCGAACGCCTTGCCATTCAGCTGGTATAGCTTGGGCTGAGGCGCAGCATTTCCGACGAGTTTCCCGCGCATCAACTGCACCGCACCGGCTCGATTCTTCTGGTCCTTTGCGTCTCGCGCCGCATCTCGAGCGATACTCGTCAACGGCCCGTCCTTGATGCGTGCGACGACGCTTGGTAGTTGTTCTCGTAACATGACTAGCCGATCGTCGGTCCACTTGACGTCACGCGCTCCGCGCACAATCCCAAGTCGGTTGCGCAGCCCAATCATGCCATCGAACGCCGATACACTCGCCGGTGCCTCAATTGCATTCAACTGGGTCGCCGACACCAGTTGGTAACGCAACTCGTGTTTCTCGCCTTGCCCGATGAATACGTTCTCCTTGAGCGACAGGATAAGAGGATTGTTTTGGTCGACGAGCATACTTCGTTTCAGGCCATAAGCATTGCTAACTTCCACTTTCCACGCATCCGCGTCGGCAACCTTTCCTGCACCGGTAACTTCATGATCGAAGCGTGCCTCTTTCCATTTCGTGCCGTTCGCAAGTGGGGCATCGCGAAAGAAGAGCGGGCTCATCAACTGAATCTCGCTGGTCCCAGCAGGGCGCTCGTAGAGCAGCGTCGGTTGTCCTTCATTCGCGGCTTGCCCTGTTTGATAGTGGCCGAATCGATGAATCCAAGACCAACCTCCTCGCCCTTGCTCTTCGAGTGCCCAATAAACGGTTGCTCCCGTCGGTCGCACTTCAGTAACGAGCAGCGAGAGCGTGAACTTCTTCTCGGTCTCCGCGGCAGATCCCTTCTCTGCCACAAAGTTGCCTTGGAAAACTAACTGTGTTCCGGGCTCGATGGTCGCGATGGGCGAACTGGAAGCCAACACGAGTGCGAGTAACGCAGCATGCATAATCGTGGTCCCATGATAGGATGTGGTTCGGGTTGCGGCACGCAGCAACGTGGCGGACCGAGCGTCAGCGGGGTGGGTACTAAGGCAGGGGCAGGTCGGCTTTTAGATCGTCTAGTACTGCGCCAACCGAGCGGCCTCATTCTAGTCATCGGAGGCACGGTTGGCGAGAGTCAAATTGTAGCGTCCCCGGCCGATTATTTCACTCCCAAATGCTGCTTTAAAAACATCACCTGGACAGCACGCACGTAGTCCGCGTTGTCTTTCTTGCCGAATCCGTGGCCTTCGTTGTCGGCGTAGACGGTCCACACGGATCGGTCCCGCGCGCGGACTTTGTCGGCGATTTGTTGGGCCTCACTGAATGGAACGCGAGGGTCGTTGACACCGTGTGCCACCATCAGTGCGGAACGGATCTTGTCGGCGTTGGAAGTCGGGTTGATTCTGTCGAACACGGCTCGCATCGTGGGATCTCGCTCGTCGCCATATTCGGCTCGGCGGAGGTCTTGGCGGTACGGAGCGGTATTCTCGAGGAACGTCGTAAAGCTGGCGATGCCGACGATGTCGATGCCAGCTTTCAAGCGGTCGCCAAAGTGAACCAGCGAAGCGAGAACCATATAACCACCATACGAACCGCCAACGACGGCGACGCGAGACTCGTCGAGTTCTGGTTGTTCCGCGATCCAATCGAGAAGCGCGCCAATGTCCTTCACGCTGTCCTCACGGCGCTCGGCATTATCGAGCTTCAGATAAGTCTTGCCGTAACCGGCCGAGCCGCGAACGTTTGGGGCGATCACTGCCAAACCGAGATCATTAACGTAGTACTGAGACGAACTCGAAAAGTACGGGCGGTACTGACTCTCGGGTCCGCCGTGAATGCTGATGACAACGGGGACTTTGTTTGTGGGAGATGCACCGTTGGGCTTGTAGTAGTAAGCCGGGATGGTTCGTTCGTCGAACGACTTGAATTGAATTCTCTGTGGTGCAGCAAACGTCTCCGGATTCAATCCGCCCACTTCGCTGAACGTCCAACGCGTGAGCTTGTCGTCGGCCAGCGATAGAGAATAACTGTCTGAGGGAGCGTCCGGCCGCGAGAGCGTAAAGCCGAGATGTTCGCCGTCGAGCGAGAATTCGATGCTGGAGATGATCCCAAGCGGCAGTGGAAGCGGGCGAGGTGTATCGCCGTCGAGCAAATAAAGTCGGCTTGCACCATCTTCGTTGACGGCGAACGCAACACGACCACTCTCCGAGTGTATCTCTAGGTCGCTGACGTTCCAGTCAATTCCTTCGGTTAGCCACTGATACTCTTTCGTGGCGATGTCATAGCGGGCCAAACGATTAAACTCGTCACGGGCGTCGGTCGTGATGTAAATCGACTTGCTGTTCGGTGAAAAACTCAGATCGCCGATCGACGCCGTTTTGCCACCGGGTAACGCGAGGTTTGTCCGCTGTTGAGTCGTAACGTCGAGCAACGCAAAATACGATTCGTTGATCGAAACGTAACGACCCAATAGCAGTGTCTTCGCATCGCGTGACCAATCCGCGGCATACCAATACTCACCCTTCGTCGCGAAGATCATTTTCATCGAGTCGGGCTTTCGAGGGTCCGCGATATAGAGATCGGTGTCCCGTCCGTTTCGCTTGTTGCTAGATATGATCATCTGTTTGCCATCGGCGCGGATCGCACCCATCGAATTCCGCGACTCGCCATCGGTCAGCAACTGAGTCGTGAACGCACTTCGATCGAACAGATAGACCTGATAGTTCTCGTTGCCTCCCGCACTCATCGAAAGCAACATCGAGCCATCTTCTGCCTTGGGAATGAAGCCGCCACGAACAGGTTCCTCGAAGAAAGTCACCTGCTCGCGCCGCCCACCTGGCGTATAAACGCGATGCAGTTGCGCCGAGTTGGAAAATCGTGTCGAGACGAGAATGCCGTTGCCATCCGGTGCCCAACCTTGAAAACGGGCACTGCGTATGTTGCTGTACTGGTTCAATCGCTCAAAGATCTCTTCAGGGACGACAGGCACTTCTTGCGCCGCGATCGCCGCGGGGCGTCGTGAATCGACTTCTTCTTCGGCCAGAACTCGTGTTGGCAACAACAAGCTAACGGCAACGGCACAGAGGATAATCGGGCGATACATTGCGACTCCTACTTACTCATCTAAGAGTGACGGGTGATTTTGAAATCCAATTCGTTCTTCGCACCAAGCGGCAGCCTGCAGCAGCCTGGCCTCGCTGTTTCGCGGCCCGACCAACTGTAAACCGCACGGCATCCCGTCGCTGGCGAGTCCGCAAGGGATCGTGACAGACGGGACACCTGCGTAGCTCCAGGGTGAGTTGAACCGCGGGTCTCCGGTCGTATCGAGACTCGCCGGAGCGGTTGTATTGGTTGATGGCATGACGGCGATGGCACCGGTCGAAAGCATTTGTTCTGCGTCGGCTTGAAACCGCCGTTGGTGCTCGAGTGCCGCTTCGTAGTCCTTCGGTGAAGTATCGTGACCTGCATCAAGCAGACTCGATATATTTGGCCCGTACGCTTCTGGACTTGCGGCATATTCGCGGCGATGATTCTCAGCTGCATCATGCGACATTATCCGGTAGTGATTCGCATGTACCTCATCAAATGACGGCGGGAGCGTAACGGTTTGCTCTTCGCTCCAAGCGTCTTGCAATATTTTCAGTGCCTTCCGCGTACTCGCAGCAACACCAGGTTCTGCATGTTCCATGAAATAGGATTCAATCAGATGAAAACGCCGCGGTTGTGGCTCCGAGCCGAGATTTTTGAAGCCAAACCGTTGAATCCCTTCAGTTCTAAGCGAGCCATCGCTTGCTCCAGAATTCAACCGCGCAATACGATCCTCAATTGCGGCGTAGACTGCCAGCAGATCGTTTACGCGGCGAGCGATTGGCCCGGCATGATCGAGCTGCTTGCTGACGGGAACAACTCCATCGAGTGAGACGTGGCCAAACGTTGGCTTCAGCCCTGCAACGCCACAGTAGCTTGCCGGACGAATGATCGAGCCGCCGGTTTGTGTGCCGATTGCCGCCATGCACATTTCGAGTGCCACGGCAGCAGCACTTCCGCTGCTCGAACCGCCAGGTGTGTGTTTCAGATTCCAAGGATTGCGAGTTGGCGATGGATCGAAGCAGGCGAATTGAGTCGTGACGGTCTTCCCCAAGATGATTGCACCGGCCGCCCGAAGGTCACGGACAATTGGCGCATCAGCCTCTGCGACGTGCCCCTCACGAAGTGGTGAACCTGCCTTTGTTGGCCACCCAATAACGTCGATGATGTCTTTGATTCCGATTGGAATTCCCGCTAACGGGCCTGGATCGATACCCTCGCTGAGCGTTTCCGCTTGTCGCTTGGCCTCCTCGCGAGCACCCTCGGCATCGACCATCACCCACGCGTGGATACGATCTTCGTACCGCTCGATCCGCGATAGACAGAACTCGACAAGATCCAGCGGACTGATTTCACCAGCGCGAATCTGCTCTGCGGCTTTCGCAATCGTAGGGAGTGACGATATCATGGAAGTAGCCAACTGATGGAGGAGGTATTGCGATATTCACTCTTTACCGCAACGCGGTTAAATTCCGAAGCCCAGGGTCGCGGCGCTTCGTCGCGCACCCCTGGGATCATTGAACGACAAATCTACATACGCTGAAGGCGTTACACAAATCGTAGGGCTGTGATATTTGTCCAACGCCTTCAGCGTAAGCCATTTGTTGTGTTGCCAACCCAGGGTGCGCGGGAGATCGCGACCCTGGGCTTTGGGATGCAACCGCTTTGCGGTAGAGATCTGCGAATTCCCACAGTCATTTAACCGTCAACTCGCGCATGTAGCCCTAGATGTTAAACCGTTCGGAATTTCAACCTGATCTCGTCGATCCAACCGCGTACATCGCTCGCGGAGCAATTGTCCTTGGTGATGTTGTCATCGGCGCTGAATCAAGTATCTGGTTCAACGCGGTCGTTCGCGGCGATACGGAGGCAATTCGGATCGGCAACCAAACCAATGTGCAGGATTTGTGCGTGCTGCACTCAGATCGAGGCTTTCCATGTGTTCTTGGAGACCGCGTCACCGTCGGACACGCAGCGATCGTTCACGGTGCGACCGTTGACGATGACTGTATGATTGGGATGCGAGCTGTTGTGATGAACGGAGCAAAAATTGGCAAAGGAAGTCTGGTCGCGGTCGGAGCCGTTGTGACGGAAGGAACTATTGTGCCTCCCGGTTCGGTGGTGATGGGCGTGCCAGGAAAGATCCAACGCGAAGTTACCGAAACGGATCTCGCACGGATTACTCACGCTGCATTGCACTATGTTGAACAGGCGAAGAAGTTTCACGAGTAGGAAGAGGATTTATGTCAGATACAGCCACCCTGACGGACGGAGCCGCGGCACCCGCTGCTGCACGTCGCGCGACAGACCAATCGCTGATCAAATCGCTTTCGCCTCGCGTCGGGCAAGCGGTCGAGGTCGGTGCGATCACGGCCTTTGTCGGACCGAACAATTCAGGCAAGACCGAGACACTGCGAGATATCTTGCGATTGGCGGCGAACTTCGATCCGCTTGCAGTCGATCGTTCAAGCGAAGAAGGGCCGCAGCCAATTGTCTTGAGCGACTTGAATTTTGTGCCAAAGCTCTCCATGGAGCGCATGACGCATGGACTGACCGTTATCGATTCGGACTCTTCGGAAGGGATGATCGTCCAAGGCATTGGGCCTGACTTGAAGTCGCCTCGGCAGCGTGCAATAGGCCGCGAGCTGCAGAATATTTTGTACCGCCCGATCATGAATGCGAAATCTGTCTGGATGAGTTCGCTTGGTGATCTGATGCCGCTGCGTGTTTCTTATGTGGGGCCTGATGATCGAAAGCGGCTGGTCGCGACGACCCTTGCCGCAAGTCCGCTTCAGGGTCCCGAAAACTTGCTCCAGATGCTCCACTATGCCGATGCAAACCTTCATCAAGCACTTGCCGACGCGTTTGCGGCGGCGTTCGACGGAATTCGAGTCAAGCTGGATACGAGCGAGCAAATCAACTTGACCTTGCGAGTCGCGAACGACTTTCCCGCCGACTTGCCGGATCCATTGGAGAACGTTCGCCAGTACCAGAAGCTGCGCAGTATCGACGAAGAAGGCGATGCCTACCAGAGCTTCGCGGCGATTCTCCTAACGATGCTCCTAGGGCAGGGGCGCGTAATCCTAATCGACCAGCCAGAGGCGTTCTTGCAGCCGACGCAGGCGAGGTTCCTGGGCCGATGGATCGCCGCGAATGCTTCGCGTCTTGCCTGCCAAGTGTTCGTAGCAACTCGCGATGTGGCGTTCTTAGAGGGACTTTCTGAAGGCCCCTCCGAGCTGACCGTTCTTCGGACGGAACGCCAGGAAGACATGACGTCGTTCCGTTCGATTCCGCACGACGCGACACGCGCTCTCGCTCGCTTTCCCCTCTTCGCGACGCAAGACGCGTTCCGTTTGCTCTTTTGCGAAGGCGTCGTCATCGCCGCGGAGGCAGATGACAAGATCGTCTTCGAAACGGTAGCGAACCGCCTGCCGTCGTCGAGGAGCATTGGATTCGTGCATGCCGTTGGCGCAAGGAATGTAGCTCTCGTGACTAAAACACTACGGCAATGCGGATTGCAGGTTTGCTCCGTCGTCGATCTTGACGTGTTTCAGACCGAGAAGGATCTGGGGGACTTGGTCGAGGCCGCAAGCGGCTCGCCACTCCCGCAACCTTGGCTCGCGACTAGAGAGCGACTTGCGAAGCACGTTGAAGGTTGGTTCGATGAGGCGTCGATCGCTGCCAGCGCAAATGAAGTGGAGAACTTTCTTGACCAGATCAAGAACGAAGACGCTCCGAACTCTTCGTCTGCGGCAACTGAAAGCCAAACTGCGACTGTCGCCGATAGTTCAAAGAATTGGGCCAAGTTGCGGGACGAACGACTTGAATGGTTGCCGCGCGAGCTACGCGTATGGGTCGAAGAATTGGTCGAAGACCTGAAGCGGCAGGGGATCTTTGTGTCGCCTAAGGGCCGACTTGAACGGTGGATCGAGACCGGAAGTGACGACCGAAGTATCTGGATGAACCAAACAATGCAGCTACTGCATCAAGGGCAATGTCCACCCGAGTTGCAGGCGTTCGTAGCTGATTTGCTCGCGTACTTGACTTCAGCCCGGAGTCCCACGCGTTCCGCACGCACTGGACACCGCACATGAGGCACAACTGCCTGTCGAACAACCTTGGCCCATCGCCTCTTCTGTCCCACATCCGGGACCGCAGCCTTCAGTGAGTGTTTCAGCGAATTTGTGAAACTGGACGGTCGTTTCATACGCCGCGGTAAGCTCGCTCGTCAGCGCTTCGACTTCTGGGCCAACGTCACCTAGAAAGTAAAAGTACAGTGACTGCCCATCGAATAAGTGCTCGACATCCATAAGAACAGCCGGCAAATCGCGTTCTGCCAGCAACTCATTGCATGCCCGGAAAGCCTCATCGCGATTCCGCTCGATCCGCGTGAGCAGCAAGTCGTCTTCGACCGTCAGTCGCCGGACAAGCGTTCCGGCCGCGTCAGGATTGCCTAACTCGCTCGACGACAAGACTTCGCCAACTTCTAGCCCACGAGTTGTCCGGCAAATGACTCTCGCGTGCCGCGGGTAGAGGACCCCATCGACGGAATCGAAGCGACCGACATGTCCAATGACACCGATTCGCACGAGATGACGAGCTGCAACCAACGAAAACCTCGATTCAGCGGGCTCGATTAAAGAGCCTCTAGCGGGCATCGACGAATATATCAAACGAATGTTATCATTCTGGGCTAAGTTCTTCGCCTCGCCAACCCGTCTGACGGCAGATCAGCCAGGGGAGGGCAGGGCGGTTCCCATAATCCCATCGATCACCGAGTTTCACCATGAGTCAAGCATCTACCGCCGTCCCCAGCACAATTGGCTCTGACTGGAGTGAGCTTGCGCAGCGTGTTCTCGATCGCCACGATCTCACCGAGGCGGAAGCCCTGAGCATCGTTCGCGCCCCCGACGAGCAGCTTCTCGACGTGTTATCAGCGGCGTACAAAATCCGCCACAAACATTTTGGCAATTCGGTCCAGCTCTATTACTTGATGAACGCCAAGAGCGGATTGTGCCCTGAGGATTGCAGTTACTGTTCGCAATCCAAGGTCTCTGACGCGGAGATTCCGAAATACAATTTTTTGAGCCGCGATAAGATTATGGAAGGCGCTCGGCTTGCTCACGAGCGAAACTCCAAGACCTATTGTATGGTCATTTCCGCGCGTGGCCCCAGCGATCGCGAGATCGCGGCTGTTGAGGAGTTAGTTCCGGAAATCAAGGAAAAGTACGACTTGAAGATCTGTGCGTGCCTCGGGTTGTTAGACCAGGATCAGGCCGATCGCCTGAAGGCGTGTGGCGTTGATCGAGTCAACCATAACGTCAACACCAGTCCGGAACACTACGCAGAGATATGCTCGACCCACACCTATCAAGATCGCATCGACACCTTGAACGCCGCGCGAAACGCTGGTATCGAACTCTGTTCCGGTGGCATCATCGGTATGGGCGAGCAGGACATCGACGTTGTACGGATGGCTTTACAGCTGCGAGACGTCGGCGTCGAATCGATCCCCCTCAACTTCCTCATCCCGATCGAAGGCACTCCACTTGAGGCCAATCAAGATTTGAATCCTCGATATTGCTTAAAGACGTTAGCGATGTTCCGGTTTGTAAATCCAAGTCGCGAGTTGCGTATTGCTGGAGGACGTGAGATCCACTTGGGTAGCATGCAATGTCTTGGCCTGTATGCCGCGAACTCAGTTTTCGTTGGCGACTATCTTACGACCGAAGGCCAAGCTGCGGAAGCGGACTACAAGATGATCGAAGAGATGGGCTTTGTCGTGACAAAGAATGAGGAGTGTGTTATTAGCTAGGCGGTCGTGATGCGAGCGAAAGGCTTGGAAGTTGATTGGAGTTTTTGGGATACTCGCAATCGTGTTTATGGTGACAGTCTGGGTGGGTGTCTTGATCGACCGCGAGCAACGACGCGATCAAGCCAGACGAATGGAGCGTTGGAAACGACGTCGCGGGAACGCCAGAGAATTTGACGAGCATCCGGACTAGGCCACGCGTCTCGTGACACGTGGAACAGGACATCCGAGTCTTATCGCCTTAATATCACAAAACGTGACATCAAAAGCTTGCGCAAGTATCCAGGAGCAGATCGATTTCGGCGGGGTGCGTACCGGAAGGTGCGACTCAATAGGAAAAGCCCTCGCGACCATTGTCGCGAGGGCCTCATTTGTTACGCCGTATTGCAATACAAGGGATTACAGCCCTGGTGCAACCTTCAACAGCTTTCCGCCTTTCGCATCACCTTCACCCGTTCCGATGACAGTGATATATAGCGAGCCATCATCGCCGAAGGCCAACGCGGTTGGCTTGTCGAGCGTTTCGACTTTCTTCGCTTCGATGCTTTGCTTTCCGTCGGCTTCTTTCGAGATCAACTGATACAAGCCGCCTTCTTTTGTGTTGGTCCACATGAAGTCGGTCGCATAGAGCTGGCCTTTGGGGCTGTAAGCCAAAGCCGTAATGTCACTCAATCCAGTTTCGAGATTCAACAGCATCTTGCTGTTCTTGGCGTTGTAGAACGTTAGCAGGCCATCACCAGGAACGGTGATCTCGCCCATCTGCCCGATTACCAACTCGCCACGCGGGCTGATCGCGACGGCGACAGGCGCGTCGACTTCTGTGGCTTCTTTGGTTGCGACTGCACGTTTGATTTTGCTGAGCTTTCCATCGTTGATCCGGGCGCGTGATACCCAACCTTTGGTATCGTCACCGTTACAGGTGACAAAGACGAACTTGCCGTTTGTCGCTACGCCGTAGAAGTTTCCCTCGCCTTTAATCTCGTCAGTGGCAACGAGCTTCGAGCTTCCTTCCATCTGGTCGGCTTTAATCGCGGGTTGGCCTGCTTCCGGAATCTTGTACACGCGAAGCAACTCTTCCCCGTCCTTGTAACCACCGCCGCCGACGACGAGCGTGTTCTTATCCAAAAAGACAAGACCTAATGGGCCGATGTTGTACATCGGGCCTTTGCCGTATACGTCGACGGGGAAATCAGTGATGACGTCTTGGGCTTTACCATCGACAACGCGGATCACTCGCGAGGCACCGCTGTCCGACACGAAGACATGCCCTGTGTCTGGTTGAATCGCAACGCCCGCTGGGTTGTCGAGGCCATCAACGACGGTCGATACGTGATGATCGGCCCAAGCCGGAGCGAGGGCGAACGTGAGCAAAGCGATGATGCTCAAGATGCTAGTTCTCATGAATCGTGTCTCCTTCGGAGTGAAGTGGGGTTCGGTGTTCTAAATCGAATGCTATTTGGGTAAAGCCGGTGGCTTGAAATCTGGGTAGTCTTCGCTACTTAGTCCCTCTTTTAGGAAGGTGATTAAGTCGGCCTTTTGTGCAACTGTTAGCTTTAAGGGAAACAACTCTTCGTCGAGTTGTGGATTAGCGATGCCGCCCTTGTTGTAGAAGTCAACGACATCTTCTAATGTCCCCAAACTGCCGTCGTGCATATAGGGAGCCGTACGGTCGATCTCACGAAGGGTCGCCGTCTTGAATGATCCGCGATCTCCGAGCATGTCCGTTTCATTGAATCGTCCCACATCTGGAGGATCGTTATCCATGCCGACTCCAATGTTGTGAAACGCGAAGTCACTAAAATTGGGGCCCGCGTGACACGCAGAACAATTTGCTTTACCGAAAAACAGTTTGCGACCGCGCTCCGCTGCGTCGGATAACGCCGACTTGTCGCCGGCTTTGAATTTGTCATAGGGTGCGTTGCCGGAGAGAATCGTGCGTTCAAAAGATGCGATCGCTCGGGCAATGCCAGGGGAGGTGACATCGGTCCCGAAGACATCTTGAAACTGCTTGCGATAACCTTCGATCTTATTCAGTTTCGCAACACACTCCTCAAGCGTAAGATCCATCTCAACTGAACTTTGGATTGGCCCGAGAGCTTGCCCCTCCAGCATGAGAGCACGACCGTCCCAGAATTGAAAGTAAGAGTACCCAGCGTTAATGATGGTTGGCGCACTCCGGCCCGTGCGCTGTCCGCGAACACCCGTCGCGAAATCGTCGCCGTTCGACCAACCCTTTGAGGGCTCGTGACAACTCGAGCAACTCACGGTATCGTCGCGCGAGAGGCGAGGATCGAAAAACAACTGTTTGCCAAGCTTGATCTTCGCTTCGGTCAATTCGTTGCCTTTGGGAATTCGCATCGGCTTTAAGCCAAGCGGGTATTGCAACTCATAATCGTCCGCAGTCACAGTAGCAACACAGCTTATCGCGAACAGCAACAAGGTTAAAAAACGCATGGGAGTGGCTCCGTCGTCGAGTCAGGAGGGCTATCGGGCAGCAGCGGCGTTGCCGCAAATCGGGCTCGTCATTGTCGCGTACCCAATTCGCGCTGGCAAGATGGGGAAACACGCAATCGCCAGCCAGCTGATGTAACGCGAATGTGTTACATCACTCGAATGATTCATTCCGATGAAGGCGTATTGCCGCTATTCGTGGAGAATCCACTGAACCGCATCGAGGATCACGTAGCCGTCCGTGTCATGATTGGAAACGACAACAGCTGCGAGTTCGTTGGCCCGGAATTCATACTTGCCTAGCGAGACAAACGAGTCGTCGATCGGTGGTAGGAGTTTCTGGTTGATACGGACCTTCGTCACGCGGCCCTCATGATGGATCTCGACGGGTACGTTCGACGCCCGATTCTTGTTGTGTGTATAACCGAGCCTCACCTCGTAGGTTCCGCTTGTTGCTAACTTCGCTTCGTATTTTGCCCTGGAGTTACCATCACGTTGGTCGCCGTCATGGCGATAGCTGTTTCCGATCCACGTTTTCGAGGCGGTACTCGATGTCCAGAGACCGATTGTCACGGCCTTCGAGTCGTCGATCACAATCCCTTCCAACTTGGATGGATCTTTGCCATACGGTCCGCCGAGATCGAGTCCAGTCGCTTCGAGGACTTGGCCGTCTTTCAGTAGACGTTCACGGAGCGCGGTATAGTCAACTTCCTGCACACTGGTTCCGTTATCGATCGCGAGTACCGCTGCCGCCGCCGCGGAATGGCCGAGGATCATAAACACTGGCTCCATGCGGATCGAGCCGAAAGCGATGTGTGAACTCGATAGGCAAACGGGGACGAGTAGGTTATCGCATTGCCCCTTCTTCGGGACGATCGATCCGTAAGCAATCTGGTAAGGGCCTCGCGTCGAAACGCCAATGTCGCCTTCGTTTTGCACGTAGCCATCGGGCGTGATGTAACGTTGCACATTGTGTGAGTCCATCGTGTACGATCCCATGCCAATCGAGTTAGGCGTAGGGCGTTTCTTGAGTAACTCATTTTCGGTCAGAACATACTCGCCGATCATTCGCCGCGCTTCGCGTATGTACAGTTGATGCGGCCAGTTTCCGTTGTCCTTAAACTCGTCTTTCGCGAGGCCCCAGCGACGCATGTTGTCTTGCACGTTATTGGGAACGCGTGGATCGTTCGCGATGAAATACAACCAACCCTTCTGGTACGCTTCATGCTCTTTGATAATCTCGCGACGCCGCTCGTACGAAGCTTCCGGGTAATCGTAATTGAAGCCGATGTTGTCCGTACTCATCGGGCCGTGGTTGTTTGTGTCGGTTTTGCGATTTGGGATCGGGTCAAACTTGCGAAAAGTCTCCCGCCAACCAGCATCGAAGATCCGCACGAGCAACTCGTATTGCGACGGATCGTAGCTATCGGGTTTCGGGAAAGGCACGCGGTTCTTTTCGTGATCAGTCAAGCACATGCGGAAACAATAGGCCTGGATCTTGTTGTCTTGCTCGCCATACTTTCCAGGTGCGTCGGCGCTGATTCGAGGCAACACACCGCTCGAAGGATCGCCAGGGACGACATACGGGCTGATCTTCTTCTTCACGGCACCGAAGTGGTGTCCGTGATGCAACACGCCTGTTTGCACACCGTTCCACTGTTCGTCGTACTTGCTCGTCGCCTCGCGACCGACGTGATAGTCAACGCCCGCGACGGCCAGAAGATCTCCTTCATAAGTGGCGTCGACAAACATGCGGCCCGTGTACGTCTTCCCGCTGAGCATCGTGATCGAAGTGATTCGCGCACCGACTTTCGTGACCCCACTCTCACGATCGAGCCATTCATTTCGATGGACAGGGATGTTGTCTTCCCGAACCATGTCTTCAAAGACGGCCTCGGCCACATGTGGCTCAAAGATCCACATCGTTCGCTGGTCACCATCAATGGCACGCGTCCCTTGGCCTTTGGCACCGTAGCTTTCACGCGCCTGCCACTTCCACGCTTCGGGTTTGTCATAGTGCTGCCAAACGCGATGATAGAACTCGCGAGCCAAGCCGCCGATGACAGCCTTACTGCCCGTGTCCGTCCATCCGAGACCGCCGCTTGATAAACCGCCAAGATGTTTGTCGGGACAGACAATGATTGCGGACTTGCCCATACGCTTCGCTTGGACAGCTGCGGTAACTGCTGCTGACGATCCACCGTAGACTACGACATCGTACTGCACTGCAAACGATCGACTGGTGAAGGTAAAGCTTAGTAGCAATGTACCAAGTAAGAATCTGGCGGCAGTCATCGTCGATGCTCCATTAGTTCGATTCCGGGCAACGTCAGCAGACGCTTATCATTTGGGCGATTCATTCTATTCACCGTACGTGACGAGTGCGATCGATTGGGATCCCATCTCCCACCGATGGTAGCATCCCTCGTACGCCACGCGCATAATGAGCGGTCGCAAATATCTCGCGTTACTTGACCGAACGGAAACCAACATGCTGCGCTCCTTGCCCTTCTTCGTATTACTTCTCACATCCGCGATTTCGCTCGCTGCCGATCGCCCGAATATCGTCTTCATCTTCACAGACGATCATGCTCCGCATGCGATTGGTGCCTATGACGGTTGGCTGAAGAATGTGAATCCGACTCCCAATATCGACTCGCTGGCGCGACAAGGAATGCTGTTCCAAAACAGCTTCTGTACGAACTCGATCTGCGGGCCGAGCCGTGCGGTGATTCAGACTGGGAAGCATAGCCACATCAACGGCTTTATGACCAACGGAAATCGTTTCGATGGCGACCAGCAAACATTTCCCAAGCTGCTACGGAAGGTCGGCTATCGCACCGCGATGATCGGCAAGTGGCATTTAGGGACCGATCCGCAGGGCTTTGATTACTGGCGAGTGCTGCCGGGGCAGGGGGATTACTACAACCCGTTTTTCAAGACGCCGCAGGGCCGCGTTAAGATGGATGGCTATTGTACGGATCTTGTAACCGACATGGCGATCAATTGGCTGAAAGAAGAAGCCAGTTCAGACCAGCCGTTCATGTTGATGTGTCAACACAAAGCACCACACCGCACTTGGATGCCGGCGCTGCGGCATCTCCATCTGTACGATGATATTGAGATTCCAGAACCTGCGACGTTGTTTGATAAGTGGGAAGATAATGCCAGCCCTGCACGATTCCAAGAGATGGAAATCGACCGGCATTTGCATCTTGTCGGCGATGTCTTTGGCCCGCAACCAAGTGGCTTCGACATCATGAAGGAAAAAACTGATCGTTCGGGGATCAAAAACCTGGCGCGGATGACGGAGGAGCAGTTGAAAGCTTGGAACGCCGCCTATGGTCCTAAGAACGAAGCGATGCTAAAGGCGAAGCTGACGGGCAAGGATCTCATCCGCTGGAAGTACCAACGCTATATCAAGAACTACCTTCGATGCATCAAAGGCGTCGACGAGAGTGTTGGTCGGCTGATGACGTACCTGCACGACGCTGGGTTGGAAGACAACACGATCGTAATCTACTCCTCGGATCAGGGATTCTATTTGGGGGATCATGGCTGGTACGACAAGCGGTGGATGTACGAAGAGTCGTTTAAGATGCCGCTGATCGTAAAATGGCCGGGTGTTACCAAACCAAGAACGGTTAACAAGCAACTGGTTCAAAATCTCGACTACGCTGAGACTTTCCTTGATGTTGCAGGTGCGGAGGTACCCGCGGACATGCAGGGACGCTCGCTCGTTCCATTGTTCAAGGGCGAGACGGCTGACTGGCGCGAGTCGCTGTATTATCACTACCACGAGTACCCCAGCGTCCACATGGTCGCGAAGCACTTTGGAATCCGAACAGGTCGCTACAAATTGATCCGTTTCTATCAGTTCGACGAATGGGAGTTCTACGACCTCAAAAATGATCCGGAAGAACTCACGAACCAGTACTCAAATCCCAAATACGCGGGCGTTGTCGCCAAGCTGCTGGACGACCTTAAAGGGTTGCGAACTCAGTACGCCGACGATACCGACGTGAGCGTCATGCCGGTCGAGTGGCAGAAGCAGTTTCGCCCTTAAGACGTTGACAGCAACCGTTTTTGGATGCTAGCGGCCTCAAGAAATTAAAAACGGCCAATCGCGGAGGGGCAGAATCCGCGAAGGGCCTTACCTGGCAGGTGGGGCAGAAACCTGCTCAGGCTTCCTTCATTCTAATTGCTGTTGCAGTGTCTTCAACGGTAAAGCGACGGAAATATCGATGACTTTTTCGATTTCGCCCTAGATTCCGCAAACCTCCGTCACAAGTTACTCAAACCTGGTAACTCAATTAACCGATAGAGTTCATTGGGAGTGTGCCGGCTACTAAACACATTCGCTGGCGAAATCCACAGAAACCGCTTGGCGCCGAAGGCCGAATGCAGCGACTTCGCTCTATTCGCCAAAAGAGTTCGGAGTTATGTTATGCCTCCGATTCTGGTGTCGCATTTCGTGGGCGTCGCCACCCTTTCATGGATGAAAGACGTCGATGCGAGAACCTAAAGAACTCATCTTGGCTAGCAAGCCCTTTGCGTCAGAAAATCGGTTGCTTAGTTGGTGGCACCTTCTGTCGACGCTAACGATCTTCAGTGGGCTTGTGGTTCTATCGTGTAGCCCACTGCCTTTGGCGCTGCGAATTCTTATCAGCATCCTCGCGGGGCTTGTGCTGGTCCGACTGTTTATCGTGTATCACGACTTTCAGCATGGCACGATACTTCGCGGCTCGAAGATCGCTCGAGCGATTATGTTCGTCTACGGTATGATCGCGCTGAATCCGCCGAGCATTTGGAATCGCTCACACAACCATCATCACAAAAATAACGCGAAGATCTTTGGAGCGGATATCGGCTCCTATCCCATGATGACAACCGAGGCGTACGCCACCGCTTCTGCGAAGGAACGTTTTCTGTATTCGTTGGCACGCCACCCGCTGACGATCGCTTGTGGATACGTGACGATCTTTTTGTACGGCATGTGTCTGCGATCGCTGTTTATCAACCCGCGTAAACATTACGATTCGGCAATTGCCCTCGTGTCGCATTTGACGCTCGCGGTCTGGCTCGGCTTGGTGTCCGTCGAGTGGCTAGTTCTTGGTCTTGTTGTGCCGTCGGTGATTGCCGCAGCGCTCGGGGCATACTTGTTTTACTGCCAACACAATTACCCAGATGTTAAGCTTCGCGACAGTTCCGAATGGAGTTATGTGTTTGCCGCGTTGCATTCATCCAGCTACATCAAGATGAGTCGCCTGATGCATTGGTTCTCAGGCAATATCGGCTACCATCATGTCCACCATCTGAACGCGCACATTCCGTTTTATCGCTTGCCCGAGGCGATGGCTGCGATTGAGGAGCTTCACTCACCGGGGACAACTTCGCTGCGTCCGCGTGACGTCCTCGCCTGCCTGAGCCTCAAACTCTGGGACGTCGAGCAAGATCGCCTCGTGCCGTTTCCAACGGCGAACGGACTACCGCAATGGGCGGATGCGCCTGACGTAATCGAAGACGATCTACCTGCGAAACGTCGGCCTCTGACTTCGCCATCCCGCCGACGGCAGCCTCAGTCATAGGCGCGAAATTGGCGATCGCCGGCGATTCCACAACGTTCACCTTGCGGATTCGTCTTGATCTTCGCATCATTTAGCGAAACGCTTCTCGACACGCAGGGTTTAACGCAACTGGTTCATGGGATCGCGTCGCTCCGTAGCCGAACACTCAAGCGAACCATCGCCCGATTGTATAAGGAGTTGTCGAAGTGACAGTTGATCGACGGCCATGAGATGAACGAGGCGGATGGCTTGTTCCGCAATGTTCGCGATCCACTGGCGCGAAAATCGATCCTCGTGGACTTCAATCCAGTCAAACATTCGAAGCTCGGCGAACTCGCCGCCAACTTTGACATCGTCCTTGGCCGAACCGTCGAGGAACTCGAGGACGGCACATTGAAGGGTGGCATTGGCAAGCCGGTGTTCAAGTCCAGCGGTCGGCGCCCCGGCTAGTGACTATCGTTCGCCATGAACTTGCTTCGCACTAATAAACCATCATTTGGTCAGGAGATTCCGGAATGTTAATCGTCGATTGTCGGAAAGTCGCTGTTGGGATTGCTATCGTGTTGTTCTGCGTCTCAACGACCGCGACTGCTGCCGACTGGACCCGGTTCCGTGGCCCGAACGGCTCGGGCGTGAGCCAAGATACCGCATCAGTCCCAACCACCTGGAGTGCGACAGAGAACTTGAACTGGAAAGTCGCGTTGCCAGGGCCGGGGTCGTCGAGTCCGATAATTATTGGTGATCGCCTCTTTATCACTTGTTGGTCTGGATATGGTGTTGATCGTGGCAATGCCGGGAACCAGAAGGATCTTCGTCGCCACTTGATTTGCCTCGACCGCAACACCGGCAAGACGATTTGGTCGAAGGCGGTCGAGCCGGTTCTTCCCGAAGATAACTACGGTGGAATGTTTGCCGAGCATGGTTACGCATCACACACGCCGGTATCGGATGGAGAACGCGTCTATGTCTTCTTTGGAAAGAGCGGCGCGTTGGCCTTCGACATGGACGGCAATCAGTTATGGCAAACGAAGATCGGAGCTGAATCCGATCCGCGCGGATGGGGATCGGCATCCAGTCCCGTACTGCATAAAGATAAAGTCATCGTCACGGCTAGCGCTGAGAGCGAGGCCGTTGTCGCGTTGGACAAGAAGACTGGCAAGGAACTCTGGCGACAAGAGGCCGCCGGATTGAGTTCGACTTGGGGCACGCCCGTCATGGTCAAGGTCGACGAGCAAAGGACCGACCTTGTGTTAGGAGTACCTTACGAATTTTGGGCGTTTAATCCAGACGACGGCAAGTTGCGTTGGTATTGCGAAGTGATGGAGACGGATTCTTATTGCTCCAGCGTCGTGACCGATGGCGGCATCGTCTACGGCATCGAAGGGCGTGGAGGCGGTTCGATTGCAGTCCGAGCAGGCGGTAAAGGCGATGTCACCGACTCGCATGTGGTGTGGTCCGGACGCGATTCCAATCGAATTGGCACGCCTGTCATCTATGAAGGTCGGATCTACTTCTTCTCGAACGGTGTCGCTAACTGTATTGAAGCGAAGACCGGCAAAAAGGTCTTTCAGTCACGACTTGACGGTGCAGGCGGTGGCTCGCAAGCGGGCGGCGGAGGCGAACGTCGTGGACCTGGCGGTGGCCGAGGCCGGCGTGGTGGCGGAGGATTCGGTGGAGATTATGCTTCCCCAATCATCGCCGACGGAAAGATCTATTTCACATCACGGGGCGGGAACATCTTCGTCCTGAAAGCAGGCGCAGAGTTCGAGCAGCTCGCAACGAATCGCCTGACTAGCGATTCCGAAGATTTCAGCGCGACGCCGTCGGTAAGTGACGGCCAGCTATTCATTCGCTCCAGCAAGCATCTCTATTGCGTTGCGTCACCCTAGCGTCGATAGTTTATTCGATAGAACCGGTTAAGCCGTAAAAGACCTGCCGTCCACCGCTGAAAGAGCCATGGCACAAGCCAAATAACTTGTCGAATCCCGAATCTCAATTACGCTAGAAGTAGGAACTGGCAAAGAGGAGATTTGGCGATGCGACTTCAAACTGGGGATTGTTACGTACTCTGGTCCGAGCAAATTGTGCAGCTTCGCGATCGACTGGACGAGAATCGGTGGATGGCAGTGATTTGGGATCGCGATGCTTGCGATTGGTCGCTTTCTGTCTATGCCATCGACGAGCAATTGATCGAGCGCATCGTTCGCGATCCACAGTCGCTGCAACAACGAAGTATCGGCTGATGTTCGGTGATTGCTCCCCGGCTTCCCCGCTGGACCCGCGTTCGGTTCTGACGTAAGACTTGATTATGTCAGCGGCAAACTTCATGCGCTACGAGCACTCTCAATCAGCACCCATGTATCTCATTCTTGCGGCAGTCGCGAGTAGCATCTGGGTTGCGGCATGGTTCATTCCACAACCTGTGGTTCAATTGAGTCTAGCGACCAGTGGTGGTTTCGTAGCTATTCTCGCACTTGCATTTCGCCAGTTGACTGTTCGAGACGAAGGAGAAGAATTGCTTGTCAGCTTCGGGCCGCTGCCGTTGTTTCGACGGCGTATTCCGTACTGCGATATCGAACGCGCCGAACAGGCTCGGTCGTCTTGGTTGGATGGTTGGGGAATTCACATGAGTCCGAGCGGCGGTTGGACTTGGAATCTTTGGGGCTTTGATTGCGTGGATGTCTTTCTGACTCGCGGGCGAAAGATGCGACTTGGGACGGACGATCCAGTCGAGCTCGTCGCGTTCTTGCAAACGCAGATTGTACCTCACGACACGGAACGCGAGCAGTAATCACCAAGGAACCCAACTTGGATCAAAATACATCGACGCCTGAACCCGAACCGATTCGCCTGGATCAGTTCTTGAAATTTACGGGCCTCGCCGAAACGGGCGGTCACGCAAAGCGATTGATCCAGAACGGCGAAGTGGAAGTCAACGGCGAGGTGGAAGTACGGCGTCGGCGAAAGTTATCCTCCGAAGATGTTATCGCGTTGTGCGGCAACGAAGTGGCGGTGGCCGACTATCTTGAAGGCTAGGAACTCAGTTTATTCATGCGGGAGGTGAAAACTGACCGCTGACTTCTGATCTCTCATTCCCGCCCTCTCCTAGTTCAACGGTCGGAGTTGAATATTCCGATACCACACTTCGCTGCCGTGGTCGGTCAGCATGATCTTGCCGTATCGGTTTTCTCCAAATTCAATCTCGTTGGAGAACTTGCTCGCCGCGACGCGCTCGTCCCATTCCGGACTGCCGACGATCGCTGTGAGAATTCGTTTGCCATTCAGCCAATGCTCGATCCAGTTTCCACAAACGACGATCCGAGTTGAATTGAATTCGCCCGCTGGATTCAGCTGCTTGCTTTCGTTGGGTTCGTAAAGAGCATAAAGAGAGCCGGTGCTGCCTCTCGGTGGGAGATTGCTTGCCTTTTCGTCGTCGTAGATCTGGTACTCGCAACCAAGCGTTTTGTTGCCATACTTTCGTACTCGATACTTCAAACCGCTGTTGCCCCCTTCGGCGATCTTCCAGTCGAAAGTTAGTTCAAAATCTCCGTATTCGTGCTTCGAGATAATGTGTCCGGCTCGCCCTTGCTCCTTGTTCAAATGAATCACACCGTCGACGACTTCCCATCCCGTCGTTACCGGTTGGCCGGCGATCGTTGTCCAGTTGTCCAGTGTTCTTCCGTCGAACAGGGGAGGAGCAGGTTGGCCCGATCGGCAACAGTTAGTTGCGTTCGAGCGGTTCGTTCGACGCGCGGACCGTCGGCTTCGTGCAGCGTCGGTTGCGTTGGCCACAAGAACGCAAGTTGCCAAGGCGACGATGGCAGTAACTTGCCTGAAGCTTAGTTGGAATGAGCGTGACATGGTGCGCCTACTTGATCGGTTGGATGACAAATCGAATTTCATGTGGTTCGTTCCCTCTTAGGGTGTATTCAGGATGCGTCTTTGCTCCCCAACTATTGTCGCCCCCGACTCCGTGCAACTTGGAATCGATAAAAACGGTATTGAAATCACGTCGCGGAAGTTCGTAGGGATGGGCTGCCGCGTCGAGATCGTCGAGCGTAAACGGCAGTATCGAGAAGCTGAAGGGAGCTGCCGTCGAGCTGATATAGAACCCAGATGATTTGTTGTCCTCCAATGTGAGCCAACGTGAATCAGTTCGATTACCGGTGTCTTGTGACCGGACGTAAGGGTGCCACATCTTGTCGACTGTACTCGCGAAGATGCCGATTTCCCCTCCCGTCTTTCGATCCCAATACGTTTCGTGAGGCCCTCGTCCATACCACCGCACGTTGTTCAGCGAACTAGGCACCGCCAGCGACATGCCAAATCTTGGAAGTAACGGTTTGATCTTCTTCTGTTGTGGCTCGTATCGCATCGCGACCGCGATCACGCCGTCTGAGTTGAAATCATAGTCGAGGGTCAGCCGCTCATTCGAGAGACTTGGAAGCTTGATACCAAAGCTCACCTTGGCGCGGCCATCTTCTCGCGTCACCTTCACATCGGTGACTTTTAGTTTCTCGCTGGCTGTCATCCAGCCACCCCAATCCTTCTTCCATATGTCCCGGGCGCGTTGGTTTGAGTTGGGATTCTTTCTGAAAGTTGGTCGCAACGGAGCAGCGAGCGCCTCTCGGTTGTTCACAATATATGAACGGAGCGATCCAACTGATTTGTCGATGTGAGCGCTAAAGCCATCACCGGAAATCGTTATATGTCGCTCACTCTCGGTCGCCGTCACTGTGGATTCAGGCGATGCGACAACGAAAGCGTCGGGGGCATCAGTCAACTTCATCTGCTCCCAAGCGATGATGTGGTGCTTCGGAGCCCACAATGTTTCACTTCGCAATCGAAAATAGACCGTGAGAAAGCGCTCGGCGACTTCGCCCGTAATACGTACTGGAATCCCGACCTTTCGCGATTGTTGTGGCTCGACGTCAAGTCGTCCGAGGCTTCCTTTCTGTGAGATCTCTCCGTTCACTCGCAGCACCCAATCGCACTCGAATTGATCGAGATTCGTAAAGAAAAACTCGTTGGTGAAATTGAACGTGCTGGATTCGTTGGACTTGTCGATCGAGACGTTCTGGTAGACCTTTTTGACTTCCCAAATGTGTGGATTCAAGCTGCGATCCGGCTGAACCAGTCCATTGCAGCAAAAGTCTCTGTCGTTGGGAGCGTCGCCGAAGTCGCCACCGTAGGCGAAATACTCTTGCACGCCTCGAGGACTCATTAGTCGCGGTGTGTCAGCGACTTTGCGAAGGTCGACGTCGAGTCGCATCTCAGACTCGTCTCGCCCCACAACTTCGGCGACCTCGTCCGCAGACAAAGCACGCCCGTAGATGCGAGCGTGTCGAATGGGCAAGCGCGAGACGCGATCATGATGCTCGCTATTACGACCGATGTTGACGAGGTGACGGCTTCGTGTAATGCGACCGGGTCCCACCCCGCGAGCTTTCTCTTCGCCGTTGACGTAGAGAGCCATTTGCTTGCCATCGTAAATGGCCGTGATTCGATTCCAGTCTTTCTTCAAATCGGCTTTGTCGTAAGCGACTTGCAGCCCGACCCATTTGTCTTGGAAAAGCGTGAAGTTAATCCCACCTTTATCCATCCGAAGAAGATACTGATGATCTCCCTTGGAAATCAGCGGATTAAATCCGTCGACTCGCGTGCCCTTCACTTCGACTTCCAGCGTCATGGGGCCCGCCAAGTCGAGAGAGGAATCGCGGTCGAGCTGGACTGCGCCGACAACACCGGCCATCGGATCGTGGCTGCCCAAGACCAACCCGCTCGGCCCAGTTTGCGGTTCAAACTGTTTCGCGGTTGGAACATTTTTTGTCAGTCCTTGGTCCACCCAATCCCAGATGCAGCCGCCTTGCAACGCTGGATATTTCTCGATCGCATCCCAGTAATCTTGTAAGTTGCCGACGCTATTGCCCATTGCATGGGCGTACTCGCATTGAATCAACGGGCGCGTAATGTCTTCCTTCGTTGCATACTTAATCATGTTCGCGACGTTCATATACATCGGACAGACAATGTCAGTGTTGCGCATCTCGCGAGCTTGTTCGTAATGCACAGGGCGAGTTGGATCCCGCTGCTTGATCCAGTCGTACATCGCTTCCAGACAAACTCCGTTGCCCGATTCGTTGCCGAGCGACCAGACGATGATGCTAGGATGATTCTTATCGCGTTCGACCATCCGGCGAGCACGATCGACATGCGACTCCGTCCAGTTTGCATCCTTGGCAAGCCGGTTGTTGTTGGGCCCCCAGCCGTATCCGTGCGCTTCGACGTTCGCTTCGTCGATGACATACAAGCCGTAATTGTCGCACAAGTCATAGAATTTCGGATGATCGGGGTAGTGGCTGGTGCGTACCGTGTTGATATTGAACTGCTTCATTAACACGATGTCTTGGATCATCGATTCGACGGAAACCGTGTGCCCCGTCTTCGGATCGTGTTCGTGTCTGTTCACGCCTTTGACGAGGATTGGCTGCCCGTTAACTTTGAGTTGTCCGTTATCGATGGCGACTTCTCGAAATCCAACGCTCTGGCTTAGATATTCCAGTGTCTCGCCGTCGCCATCTTTGAGCGTGAGCAACAGCTTATAAAGGTGCGGCGTCTCGGCCGTCCATTTGTCCGGGTTCGTAACCGCGAGATTCGTGATTTCGGAGTCTTGGGAATCGTCCTTCGAGATGCTTCCAGATGTAAGGCCGCTGACGATGACATTGCCTTCGTCGTCAAGTAGCTTTGCTTCCAGTGAAAACGATGTATCAGCGGCGCTTTGATTCGATACATCCGCGTGGATTGCCAATGTTGCGTTTTGATAAGCGTGGTCGAGGTCCGTTGTGATGAAAAAGTCGCGTACGTGAATACTGCTCGGAGACCAGAGATAGACGTCTCGAAAGATGCCGCTCATGCGCCACATGTCTTGGTCTTCCAGGTAGCTACCATCACTGTGCTGATAGACTTCAGCAGCCAATAAGTTCTCGCCGTCTATCATGTACTCAGTGATGTCGAATTCGGCAGGTGTACGACTTCCCTGGCTATACCCGACTTTCTTTCCGTTGATCCATAGATAAAACGCCGAGTCCACACCATCGAAATGAATAATGACCCGGCGTTGCTTCCAATCCTTCGGGACGGTGAAAGTGCGACGATAAGATCCGACCTGATTTCGCCACTTGAAGCTGGTCCAGCTCTTGTCTTCCGGCTCGCCCATGACACGTGGCGCGTCTTTCTTGAACGGATAGGATTGGTTGGTGTATACCGGAATGCCATAACCATGCATCTGCCAACAACTCGGAACGACTAGCTCGTTCCACTTGGTATCGTCAAACGTGACGGAGTGGAAATCGACTGGTCGCTTCGCCGGCTCCGGTGCCCAACTGAACTTCCACGCCCCATTCAACGATCGGTACCAAGGAGACGACTCGCGATCGTCAGCGACAGCCGCTTCTTGTGTTGGGAACGGTAACGTATTGACGCGACCCGGCAGCTTGTTACGGCTGATGACCTGCTCGTTCTCCCAGTCGTTGGGCGCAGCGTTAGCTTGAGAGCATAGCGCTGCAAATAGCAGGGCAGGGAACAACACACGAGGATACTTCATCGGACAGATGCCTTCTTCCGCCGGGGCTTAGCGAGCGATCTATCAAACGCCTCATTGTAAGCCAAACTACATCTCATTGCCTGCGACCGCGTTTGGATTGGCATCTCGGACAGAAGAATGTCGAACGCTGGGTCTGAACAATCCGCTGGACTAGTTCTTTGTTGCAGGTGCCGCACAGTTCACCAGCACGATCGTAGACGCGATGTTGGCTCTGGTAGCCACCTGCGTTGTTCAACGCATTCCGATACGTCCCGTCGGACAGCGTTGAACCTTCGTGTCGGATCGCATCGTCCAATACGTCAAGCGTTGCTTCGTGAACGCGTTTCCACTGGGCGATCGTGAGCTTGTCGCAGCGAGTCGTTGGATGAACGCCTGCGACATTGAGTATCTCTGAAGCATACAGGTTCCCGATGCCCGCGACCGCCTGTTGATCGAGTAGCGCGACCTTGACCGCCCGACGGCTTGAACGAAGACGCTCTCGTAGCAACTCGCTAGTCAGGGCCAAAGCGTCGGGCCCGAACTTCGAGACGACTTCGCGAGCGAATTGCTTCGTCGAGAAAAGTTTTACCGATCCCAAACCACGGCGATCCCAGTACCAGATCGTATCCAGCGGACCGCCTGTCAGATCAACTCGGAACCGCAAGTGATCGACACTCGGTGGATCGGTAACGAGGACCAAGCCCGTCATGCGTGGTTCAAACACCAAGCGATCATCGGTTTCCAGCCGGACGATCACTCGTTTGCCGATCCGCTCGATCGCTATGATTTCTCGGCCTGCGACACGTCGGTTGATGGCCGGAGCCGAGGGAGTGATCAGCAGTGGCTTAACCGCCGTTCTGATTCGTTCGACTCGTTCGATCCGGCAGCCGATGGCCGACAGAATTCCGCGTCGCATTGTTTCCACTTCAGGCAGTTCAGGCATTTCAATCCCTTTTTGGCTTGGGATTGTACGTACCTAAGCGATCGATTCGCAACCGGTCGCATTAAACGAAGACTTTGCAAAACGTGAACTGCCAAATAAATCGGCCCCAGCAACGAACTACTGGTCGCACATCGAAACTACTCAAAAAATCGAATACCGGACCAATCGCCATGAAGCCCTCGCACGACACACACTCGATCGCCGTCGGTTACCTATTGTGGCTGTTCGGATTTACAGGTGCTCACCGCTTCTACTACGGTAAACCAGTCAGTGGGACGATTTGGTTCTTCACGCTCGGGTTGCTTGGTGTCGGTTGGTTAATCGATGTGTTCTTGATCCCTGCTATGGATCGCGACGCCAGCTTGCGATACGAGTCCGGGATAATCGACTATTCGTTGGCCTGGATTCTCTTGACGTTTCTTGGACCGTTTGGACTTCATCGCTTCTACATGGGCAAGATCATCACCGGATTGATCTATCTGTTCACGGGCGGCCTGTTCATGGTCGGAATTCTCTACGACTTCTGGACCTTGAATGGCCAAGTCAGCGAAGTCAACGAAGGGTCGCTCAGTGCTGCTGCGCTGAGTAGCTGAAGTCGCAACGGCAGCTGAATTCGACGCGGCGCTTTCGAGCTAGAATCGATACTCAAGGCCGAATCGAAGTCCTTGCGCCCAGAAGTCGTCGGTTCTTCGCGGAAACGCTGGCCGTGACGTTCCGGTGAGCGTTCCCGGAGGTATCTGTGTCGTGTTGATCGTTGTATCAACCTGCTCGCTGGCCCTAGCGACGTTGCTCCAGTAGAGGAAGTTGTAGCCAAACGTGGCTGCGAGTCCGCAGGCGAGTTCACGTCGCAACGTGAATCCGAACTCGGCCATCGAGGCGAAGTCGTCCCACTCAAAACTGCCGCTGTTCGTTCCCAATGCGAGCAGTCCGCTTTGTGCCGTCGTTGCAACTCCTACCGCGTCGGTCGTGATCGTTTGTCCCGCGACTCCCGCTCGATAAGTCGTCCCGCCGATCGCGAACTTCGCGACCGTCTCGCACGACCAACAATTGTCGATCTGCCAGTCACCGACCAGACCAAATTCAGCCCCGTGAAATGTGTTTCGTGTATCAAACTGGTCAAACAAGTCGAATGTCGTGCCTGCCGTTGGGCCCGTTAGCGATGCTGTCGACTCGCCGATTCGCAAACGATCTTCCAACTCCGCAAAGCGGTAGCCAACGACCCAGTCGATATGGCAGCCCCACGAGTGGCAACCGTCATGCCGGTAGAGAACCTCAAGGGACTGAAACTCGGAGCTTGCGGCGACGTTTAGGTTCCCTTGTACCAGCCCAGGAAACGCGATCAGCCGCGAATCCTCTGCCGCTCCGACTGTGTCGAAAAACGGGCGCGCGAGGATATTGAATTGGTTCAGGTTTGCATTGAACGAATTGGTATCGCTACCAAACGCCAGATAGTTCACTTCGACGCCATTGCAGTGAGTTGGATCGAGCCACCTGCCCAGTGTAAACCTCGCGCCCGATCGCGAGCCGTCGACGAGATCACCGTTTCCGAAGAGAATCGTTGTACCCGGTTGGCCCAGGACGCCGGCTTGGGCCTGCGCCGTCCCCGTCGGGCTGGTTGTTACTAACGGAGGCGAGTTCATTCCCTTCGTCCACCACAGCAAGTACTCAGCGCGGCCCCAGTAACAAGAAGTGTCGTCGACCCAAAGTTTGCTGCCCTTGGAGTCTTCGGTGAATTCGAGCACTTCGCCTTCGAGTCCAGGTGGCAGTGGCGGGTCGCTGAGCAAGTGTTCTGCATAGGCGACGGTTGTGACATCGGGAGGCGAACTCTCGGTTATCTCAGTTTGCAAATTCCGTGCGATCTGTCTCGCCCGCTGCTGGCCCGGTTTACCCTTCAAGTGCGCTGGAACAAAACCACGGTAGCTGCCTCCATGCTGGATACCAGGAGTTCGGCGTATGGTTTCGTTGGATTCCGATTGGGCGAACGAATAGCTCACTGGTGCAAGCAAACATAGTGAGGCAAGCAACGCAACGCGGCATGTCGACATCAGGCATTCCTTCGAGTGGTGTCCACTGGAGCTTCTGCGCAATTCTTCCGAACGCTGGCAGTTCGAAGACTAGATTTCCGAAGACGGGGAATTCAGTCTCTGCGCCCGGGTGTTGCCAATTCATCGGCGATAATCGGAGCAACCGTTAATCTTTCTTCAATCCGAATATCTTTCCACGTTATCCCAGACTGCGAACGGATAGCTCAGACGGGAAAGCAAAGACAGGAGGTTCGCTGACCCGACAGCCATGCTATCACTGGCAGCAGAATACGTTCGGGGGCATCTGAGTCAGATGGCGTCGGCAGACGCGCAGCGACGCTCGGCGCTGGCAAGCTTCGACGCGAGTTTCACCGCTTCAATCATGCTCGTCGCCTCGGCTTTGCCTTGCCAAGCAATGTCGAGAGCAGTTCCGTGATCGACCGAGGTCCGAATGATCGGCAAACCAAGCGTAACATTTACGGCGACATCGAATGCCAGCGCCTTGAGTGGAATATGGCCCTGATCGTGATACATGCAAACGAAGCAATCGGTTTCGCGACGCCGGTCGGGTAAGAAGGCTGTGTCGGGAGGAAGTGGACCTTCCACGCTGATTCCATTGCGCCTCGCAATCTCGATCGCGGGGGAGATGATTCGTTCTTCCTCGCGTTCACCGAATAACCCACCTTCTCCCGCGTGCGGGTTGAGTGCGCAAACGACCAGATCCGGTCTCTTGCCGCGCATCTGGTTCATGGTCGCGTGACTAATTCCAATCACTTCGACGATTCGTTCAATCGTTAACAAAGTGGGCACATCTCGATAGCCGACGTGCGTTGTCACGAAGCTGCAGGTGATCTCGTCGCAGGTGAGCATCATGCATGTGCGTTCTGCTCTTGTTTCCTCTGTGAAGATCTCTGTGTGCCCGGGGTAGTGAATGCCAGCAGCATTCAGCGCCTTCTTATGAATTGGACCCGTTGCGACGGCATCGACCTTGTCGCACATCGCGGCTTCAATAGCTGCCTTGATGTAGCGATACGATGCTCGTCCGGTCAATTCGCTGACCACACCGGCTGTCACTTCACCTAAATGCTCGTCCGTGCAATTCACGATGGTGGGCTCAGTGATTTGGTCCCAGTCTTGCTCCCATTCCGCGAACTTCACAACATGGGGAAGCGGCCCCAGCCGACAGCACTCCGCGACGCGCTCGAGTACGACGGCGTCGCCAAAGAGCAATGGCGTGCATCGTTTGCGCGTTGGTGCGTGCGACATCAGCCGCAAGCACACTTCAGGTCCGACGCCAGCCGGATCGCCCATCGTGACCGCGATTCTTGGTAGATGGATCGTCATTCGACTAGTAGCCTACGGCCGCGCCGTCTTTTCGAGCCTCGGTAGCGCCGTGCAGTACCCCATTCTTGCGGTCGATCATAATGCCTTGATATCCACCGAACGCTCCCTTGGCTCGCACTACTTGATGGCCTTTGGCTCGTAAGGCTTCGACGGTTTCATCGGAGATTCCGGATTCTACTTGCACAGTTCCGGAACCGTTCGCGGCGACGCCAGTTGGTTGTGCGCTGCCGACGTGACGTACTCGAGCTGCGTCGCCGGCGGCTTGGACGTTCATTCCAAAGTCAATTAGATTCATGGCCACTTGAGCATGTCCTTGTGGTTGCATATCTCCCCCCATGACACCGAAACAGAAGTACGGTTCGCCATCTTTGGTGAGCATCGCGGGAATGATCGTGTGGAAGGGCCGTTTGCGAGGTTCGTAGACGTTTAAGTGGCCTTCCTCGAGCGTGAACAGTGCACCACGATTCTGTAGCACAAAGCCAACGTCGCCGGGAACGATCTGCGAACCGAAGCCGTAGTAGTTGCTCTGAATGAACGAACAGCAGTTACGATCTTTGTCCACCACGGTTAAATAGATCGTGTCACCGTTCGCAAGCTTTGGATCGCCAGCAGGCACGTCGGTCGCCGCCTTGTTCATATTAATGCGTTGCACCTGTCGCGCCGCGTATTGCTTGGAGATCAGTTCGGCCGTTGGCAACGCGTTGAATGCAGGATCTGCATAGAACTTCGCACGATCTGCAAAGGCGAGTTTCTTTGCCTCAATAAACAGATGCAGGTAATCGGGGCTACCAAATCCCATGGCCTTAACGTCGAACGGTTCGATCGAGTTGAGAATCTGCAACGCCGCGATTCCTTGGCCGTTGGGTGGCAATTCCCACAGTTCGTAACCACGGTAGCTCGTCGACACGGGGTCAACCCACTCGGCTTCGTGCTTAAGGAAGTCGTCTCTCGAAAAGAATCCGCCGTTGGCTTCGCTGAAAGCGACGATCGTTTTAGCAATGTCGCCTTGGTAGAAGGCCTCGGGGCCGTCCGTCGCGATGCGTCGGTAGGATTGAGCGAGCGAGGGGTTGCGAAACAACTCGCCGAACCTTGGCGCCCGTTCGCGATCGACGAGGTATGTCGCTGCCGAGTCAGGCGACTGTTTCAGCTTGCTGGTCGCGCCTCGCCAAGAGCTCGCGATCACTTCCGATACAGGGAAGCCCTCCTCGGCGGTCTCGATCGATGGCCCCAATAACTCGTCGAAAGGCTTACTGCCAAATCGATCGTGCAATTGCTGCCAGCCGCTTACACAACCTGGCACGGACCAAGCTAGAGGTCCGTACGTTGGGATCTGCTCATGGCCGAGTCGCACGAACTCTTCGCGCGACAGGTTAATCGGGCTGCGGCCGCTCGCGTTCAAACCGTAGAGTTTCTGAGTGTTGTTGTCCCAGTAGATTGCGAACAGATCACCACCGATTCCGCAACTCATCGGTTCGACCAAGCCGATCATCGCACTAGCTGCGATCGCCGCGTCTGCAGCATTCCCTCCCGCCTTAAGGATGTCGAGCCCGGTCTCTGCAGCCAGCGGATGACTGGTTGCGACAATCCCATGCTTCGCAAGGACGACCGAGCGGCTTTGCTTTGGGTCGCCGACTGGACGATCGTATCCCGCCGCACGGACGACATTGGCTTCGTCATCGAAGAACTCAGTCATGATGCAACTCGACGCTACGAACAGTGACAGAGTGAGCAACGCATAACGCGTCATCGCTTCAACCTCCAGGAGAGCGCAAACAACAAATCGGTTGTACGCTTCATGTCGCGTGAAAGCAACAAGCGTCGGAAGGGGGAACAATGTAGGGCCGAAAAATCCGCGCAGTTTTAGAAGCTGTCGCCCACTGCCGGAACGGTGCGGACTTGTTCCACGCTATGAAAGAACTAGCTGCTTTGCTTCGCGCTTTTGATCAGCTTCTGCATACGTGACTTAGTGCGAGCAGCTTTGTTCTTGTGGATAATACTCTTCTGGCCTGCTCGATCGAGACGCTTCGTTGCGAGTTGCATCTCGGATTCAGCCTTGCTGACGTCGCCTGCTTGAACAGCTTCCCGAACCTTGCGAAGCTGTGATCTCATCGCGGACTTTACGGCTTTGTTACGATCCGTTCGAACTTCCGTTTGACGAAGTCGCTTTTTGGAACTTTTGGAATTTGGCATGGCTTCTTTGGGAGAACTCTCGGAACTTGATAGTTAGGTTCGTGCTACGCGACATCCTTGTCACAAAGATGAATCAACCTTTATGGCGAATCTCCCGAATCTTGTCTAGCCGGGGGGCCGCGTCCTTGTAAGCAGGGTCGAGCGCGACCAAGGCTGTGAGGTGCTCTTCGGCGGCGGCATAGTTGTGCAATCCAGCCGCTAATACTCCGCTGCGATATCGCGCAAGCTTTTGCAATTCAACGTCTTCCGTCGCAACAGCAGCTTCGACCGATCGCAAGTAACACTCCAAAGCTTTGTCATATTGCTTGGTCCGTTGCAGGCACTCGCCTAGCTCGACCAGGGCGTTTGATTGCTGGCTCTCGAGTTTTGCGGCCTCGGTCAGCATCGGGATCGCCTCTCGATAATTCCCGGCTTTGCGGAGCCGAACACCAAGCTGGAACTGCGTTTCCAGGTCCTTCGGGTATCGCTCTGCTCGCGAGTTTAACACTTCTAGCTCATACCGGTTGAGGTCTTCCTTCAATTGGACGACTAAATCCTGCGCATCCCCATCAGCATCGGCAGCTACACGCTGCTCAGCAATCGCGATCTGTTCTTGTTTCCGCAAGACTTCGATATCTTCGAGCCGCTCGCGCACCTTGAAGTTGCCTCCGGACGCCGCGCTTGCTTTGTTTAACACGTGAGCCGCATCGCCCAGTCGCTGTGCGGCGATATGTAAATCCGCCAATTCGAAGTAGGTCTCGACATCCGTTGGGTTGTTGGCGACCGCTCGCTCCAGTTCCTGTCGACGGGTGAGAGTGATCTCTCGGCGTTCGGTGGGCGACTCGGCAGCAGAGTCCGCTTCGGCTTGCCGCTGCGCCCGCCGGCGGGCGCTGGGGCGAGTGTCCTCGTCGCGGTCGCGCGAAACTCCGACCGTCTTGGCGATTTGCAGTTCGGAGATCATTCGTTGCGCTTCCTCGTCGCCGCGCTTCGTCTCGTCAACACGCGTCCAGCAGGAAATCGCCTGATCGAATTGACCGATGCGAGCGAGAGACAACGCACAGTGTCGGTTTACGGCCGCGTCTTGCGGATTCGGGACGAGTGCGTTCTTCAAGTAACGAAGTTCCGCCTGGTGATAGCCAAACGCTGCGCAAGCTTCGGCCACCGCTCGCAACGTCGCAACGTCCCACGGGTTCGCCTTCAGAGCGTCCGGCGCGAGCTTCAACACTTGTTCCCAGTTTTCTTTTGCGACCGCCTTCTTAATGGGGCCTTTGCCACCGAAGTTAAGCATCGAGCCACGTTTGTTGTTGTTGTGCTTGCGATGCAGGTTTTCTAGGAAGGCTTCGAGATAGACGGTATTCGCGGAGTCGTGAAGTACGCATTGGACGAGAAATGAATGGACATAGTCGTGGTCGTACTTCCCGGTCGTCATCAACTTCGTACCTTGCTCATAGCATTCTTGAAGTCGACGTCGAAGCTTCGGAGAAATCGCCTCCTCTTGTGGTTGATCGGATGCAGCGGTTGACGAATCCTGCGCCATTCGGTTGCTTTCGGAATTGCGTTGCTAGATTTTCTGAACCTGAGAACGCTTCGTATTCTAACTCCCTGGCGCTCGGTCAGCCAACCGCTCTACGGCTGCATGGGTTGCGGTAATCATGCAGTGACGAACGGCTGCTGCTACAATCGGCAGTCACCCTCGATGAATCCGATGTCATTCCGCTCGTGTGAGTTCTGTATGTGTCGTGTTTGCTGGCTCCTCGCAATTGTTCTGCTCGCATGTGCGGGCGTTTCTCGCCCGCTGTACGCAGCAGACTCGGATCGCCTCAATGTACTATTCATTGCCGTCGACGATATGCGAGTTGAACTCGGATGCTACGGCAACACACCGGCGTTGAGCCCCAATATCGATCGGCTTGCTGGTCGCGGAGTGACGTTCAACCGAGCCTACTGTCAGCAGGCGGTTTGTAATCCGTCGAGGGCTTCGTTGCTGACGGGGCGCCGCCCAGACACGTTGCGCATCTGGGATTTGCCGACTCACTTTCGCGAGTTGTACCCGGATATCGTGACGTTGCCGCAACATTTCAAGAACAACGGTTACTTCACGCAAGGCATCGGAAAAATCTTCCACAATTGGCGGCAGAACATCGAAGGCGACCCTGCATCATGGAGTGTGCCAGCGGAACTGCACTACGCGACGCACGGATCCGACCAACCGATTGTTGATGGTGAGTTGCCCGAGGATACGGCGACGACGATAAAGTGCGAAGCGCGCGACGTGGCTGATAACGCCTACTTCGACGGGCGAATTGCTGAACTTGCTATTGCCGCACTCGACCAGCTGAACGACAAACCATTCTTTCTGGCCGTTGGCTTCTGGAAGCCGCACCTCCCGTTCAATGCGCCGAAGCGCTATTGGGATCTGTACGATCGCACGAAGTTGTCGTTGCCAGCTCACCCCGAGCCGCCTATTGATGTTCCAGAGTTGGCGTTGCACAACGGTCGGGAACTGCTAGGCGCTAAAGGTCGGAACTTAACGGATGCTGAAGTTCTTGAGTTGCGGCACGGCTACTACGCGGGGATCAGCTACCTCGACGCCCAGGTTGGGAAAGTTCTGGCCGAGCTGAAACGACTCCAGCTTGATGACGACACGGTGATCGTGTTTTGGTCAGATCACGGCTTTCATCTTGGCGAGCAAGGACTCTGGTGTAAGACGTCGAATTTTGAGCTGGACGCGCGCGTGCCGCTGATTATCTCGACACCAGAGATGCGGAGTGAACAACGTGGAACACAGTCGGATTCGCTCGTCGAGCTACTTGATCTTTATCCCACGCTCGTGGATCTGTGCGGATTGCCCGAGGTTAGCGGAATGGAAGGCGTTAGCTTGCGCCCCGTGCTTAACGACTCGGCCGATACTGTGAAACCAGCCGCGTACACACAACACCCACGCCCTGCCTACTACAAAGGCAAGCCGGATGTCATGGGGTGCTCGGTTCGCACCGCCCGTTATCGCTTTACCGAGTGGCGCGATTTCATGACGGGCAAGGTTGTCGCGAAGGAGCTATACGATCATGAATCCGACCCAGGCGAATCTCGCAATGTAGCTGCGTCGCCCCCAGACGTCGCCGCCTTGGAAGACGCGGTCAATCTCTTGGAGCGAGGATTTCCGCGGCGCGGCTATGATTGACTAAACCCAATCGAGCCCCGTCTTCACCTTGACGCGATCAACGTAGTCGCCCAGCAATCCGCCAATCACGTCCCATCTTGCTGGACGACGCACTTCGATATCGCCGTGTTCGTTGATGCGTACGATCGTATCGGCTTCGACTCCAGCGGCTTCCAGATTGCTGTGGTTCAGCTCGTCATCTGAGACAATTTGGTCTAGGGTCTTGCCAGTCATTTCCATAAATCGCATAGCTTTGATCGCCTCGTTGCTGTAGCGGAGAATCCGTCAGGCGAGGCAATGACCAGGGAACTGCTCGCCGAATGACAACCTAGAGTTTAATCCAGTGGCGGCTGAAGTTGAAGCGTGCGAGGGCGCTAAGTGGAGTCACTCTCTGGCAACGCCTGCCTTACGGCTTCACTCAGACTTAACATCTGTTCGATCGTCAACTCCTCCGCACGAGCGTTGGGGCCGAGTTCTTGAGATGTAAGCACGATATCGACTTCCGGCTTCGTGAGTTGTCCCTTCATGGCAGCGACTAACACGCTCCGCAGAAATTTTCGGCGATGGAAGAACATTGATCGCACGAACGTGTGAAAGAACTTCAAATCGTGAATTTTTGCCCGCTTCTCGGCGTTGGGTACGATCTGCACAATTACCGAATCGACTTTGGGACGTGGCCAGAAGACTTGTGGCGGCAAAGTTCGCAAGATCTGCGCATCGCACTGAGCTTGAATCCAGATGCTCAACGCGCTGTAATCTTTTGTGCGTGGGCTCGCAACGATGCGGTCACCGAGCTCCTTTTGGATCGTGACAGTCATTGATTGTGGAACGATTGGCGTCAGCAATAAGTTCGAGATAATAGGCGTTGCAATACAGTAAGGCAAATTCGCCGCGAGCTTGAAGTTCCGATCAGGTACTTCCGCTAGTTTTGCTTGAACGGTTTCGAGCACGGCAGGATGAAGGTTGTTCTTGTTCCGTAATGCGTCGTGCCGGAGTAACGTGACATTATCGAAGCCGTCGAGGACTTCTGACGCCAGAAGTTGCAAGTGCTTGTCGATTTCGACCGTAACCACGGCCCCGGCCTTTTCAGCCATCAACGCCGTTAACGACCCAAGGCCAGTTCCGACTTCCAACACAACGTCGTGTTCATTGATGCCGGCCGCCGTCGCCAATATTTCAAGCAGGTTAAGATCGATCAAGAAGTTTTGCCCGCGCCGCTTGTCTGGTTCGAGACCGACTTCGCGGAAGCGTTGCATCAGGAAAGAGGCGGTTTGGCGAGGGGCAACGGACATGCGTGCGTCCAATTGGATTCGAAGCGAGTGAACACTCCAACATACGGGGCGGGGCAGGGCAGCGAAAGGACTGCTGCTATTGTCCCATTACCTTTGTCAGAAAGGCGATCACGTCCGCTGAAGCTTCAATCAACTTCGCTGTCGGCGTACCAGCACCGTGCCCGGCGCGGGTTTCGATGCGAATCAGGACGGGATTGTCGCCGCTGTGAGCGTGCTGTAGCTGTGCCGCGAACTTGAAACTATGCGCCGGAACGACGCGGTCATCGTGATCGGCCGTGGTGACCATCGTGGCGGGATAGTTTGTGCCGGGTTCCAAATTATGAAGTGGGGAGTAGCTCATTAGATTCTTAAAGGAGTCGGCCTCGTCGGACGAACCGTACTCCGATACCCATGCCCAACCAATCGTGAACTTGTGATAACGGAGCATGTCCATAACTCCGACCGCTGGGATTGCTGCGCCGAATAGTTCGGGACGCTGAGTCATCGCAGCTCCTACTAGCAAGCCACCATTACTCCCGCCGCGAATCGCCAGCTTCTCGGTCGAAGTGTATTTGTTATCGATCAACCATTGAGCCGCAGCAATGAAGTCGTCAAACACGTTTTGCTTTTGTTCTTGCATCCCGGCTTCATGCCACTCGCGCCCATACTCACCGCCGCCACGTAGATTTGGAACAGCATAGATTCCACCCTGCTCAAGCCAAACAAGATTGCTGACCGAGAAACCTGGCGTGAGCGAGATATTGAATCCACCGTAGGCATAAAGCAACGTTGGGTTCGAGCTGTCAAGTTTTATGCCGCGTTTGTGCGTGATAAACATTGGGACGCGCGTTCCGTCCTTGCTCTCATAAAAAACCTGACGCGTTTCAAATACGTTGGGATCAAAATCGACTTTTGGTTCGCGAAAGACGATGCTCTTGCCCGACTCGATGTCATACTTATAGATCGTGCCGGGAGTCGTGTAGTTGGAAAAGTAATAGAAGGTCTCACGATCACTTCGCCGCCCGCCGAATCCGCTGGCCGAACCAATTGCCGGCAGGTCGACGTCGCGGACATGATCGCCCTTCAGCGTGAACGCTCGAACCTTCGAAGCGGCATCTTTCAGGTATAAGGCCAGGAAGCGATCACCAACGACGCCGACTCCTCGGAGAACTTCTTTCGCCTCAGGTATCAGTTCTCGCCAGTCGTCGCGCTGCGGATTGTTGACGTCGATCGCGAGAACACGTCGCAACGGTGCGTTGTCGTCAGTGTTGAACCAAAACGTCTGGTCCTCGTTTCCAACGAAGTCGTACTCAAACGCAAACCCAGCGAGCAACTCGACGACTTCTGCATCGGGCTTCGCTAAGTCTTTGTAGAAGACTTGGTTCTTCCTCTCGGTCCCGCGCCAGACGGAGATGATTAAATACCGTCCATCCTCGGTAACATGACCATCGAAGCCCCATTCCTTTTCGTCGGGCCGTTCGTAAATCAAGACATCTCTAGATTGGTCGTCGCCAATCTTATGGAAGTAGAGCTTCTGGTGGTAATTAACTCCAGTAAACTCTTCGCCTTCCTTCGGCTCGTCGTAGCGGCTGTAGAACAAACCGCTGCCGTCCTTCAACCAGGAGACACCAGAGAACTTGACCCACTTTAAATGGTCGGACAGTTCCCGGCCTGTCTCGGTATCCAACACCTTCCACTCACGCCAATCCGATCCAGCCGCCGCAACACCATACGCTAACAGCCGACCATCTTCGCTCGGCGTCCAGCCGGCCAATGCGACGGTCCCATCTTCCGCCCAGTCGTTCGGATCGATCAGGACGCGAGGTTCGCCGTCGATGCCCTTGGAGACATACAAGACGCTTTGATTCTGCAGGCCATCGTTCCGCGAGTAGAAGTAACGCTCGCCACGCTTGCGTGGCAATCCGAATCGCTCGTAATTCCACAGCGTCGTCAATCGCTCTTCGATCGGCTCGCGTTCGGGAATCGATTCAAGGAAGCCGAACGTAATTCTGTTCTCGGCTTCGACCCAGGCTCTTGTTTCGTCGCTATCGGAATCTTCTAACCATCGATAAGGATCAGGAACATCGGTCCCGTGATATTGATCAACATGATCCGAGCGGCGGGTCTTAGGGTATGTCAACGATCCAACCTCCTGTGTGAGTTGATTCGTGGATGATTGGGCGAATGTGTCGTGAGGAATCGTCGAGAGGAAGGAATTGATCACGAAACAGAGGAGGAACGCCTTTAACTCGAACGCGTTTTTGTGTTGTTGCATCTTGTTTTCCTTTGCACATCGTTCATTGAACGCTCGGCAAAAGGACTGTAACGCGTCATGCTCCTGTGTGCTAGTCGGCTGCGATGTCGCGACGAGGCTTGCCGTCCGTGGCATTCACTTGCACAGTGAACGGACGCGTGTAATTTGTGTCTCGTTTCCGAACTGGCTAGAATGACGGCGCTCGTTGGGTGGATTGGGAGGGCGTGATTGTAGATGGGATTGCAGGCTGAACGTGAATTCAATCTTGCGAATGCGCGATACCAGCCTCTCGTCGTCGTCTTCGTGGCGGTCAGTATCGGAATCGTTACGGACTATCTGATCTCCGTTTCGCTGACGTGTTGGCTCTGCATTTCTGTTAGTGGATTGCTCGCGTGGCTAGCACTTCGTCGCCGCCCGTGGCAACTGCCCGTGATGCTCTTGTTGTTGTTCGCCGTCGCGAGCGTTGGGGGAGCGTGGCACCATGTGTATTGGCGTCTGTACGATGACGAAGAGATCGGATTCGCAGCCAGCGCCGGCGTAACGCCCGTTTGTCTGGAAGCGATTGCCCAGAGCGCGCCACGCGTTCGCGCCGCTCCGGCGGACGATCCGATGAGTACGATGCCGGGGAGAGAGCGAACGGTGTTCATCGTGTCCGCAACGCGAGTCCGTGACGGGACCAGCTGGCGAAAGGCATCGGGATTGATGCAACTTACTTCACCCGGGCATGTCAGCGATGTGCGTGCAGGAGATCGCCTGCGGATCTTTGGTTCCTTGAGTCCGGCCTCGCCGCCATTGAATCCGGGCGAGTTTGATTTCGCGCGAAGCCAACGTCAGCGACGAATGCTTTGCCGGATGAGTGTCGATGCACCGGAATGCATCGCGGTCCTCGAGCCTTCATCCTGGTGGAATCCTCGTACCGCGATCCATGCGATACGCGGTCGCAGCAATGAGATTCTCGCCACGCATCTTCAGCCCGAGCAAGCGGAGCTGGCGTCGGCAATTCTGCTGGGCATCCGCGAACAAGTCGATTCGCAGCGGATCGAGATGTTCATGACGACCGGTACCATTCATCTACTGGCGATCTCCGGATTGCACGTCGGAATGCTGGCAGCAGGCTTTTGGGTCGTCGCTCGCCTTGGCTGGTTATCGCGACGGAGGACGTTGTATCTCGCGATCGTGTTGTTCGTGTTCTATGCGTTATTTACCGATGCGAAACCACCGGTCGTACGGGCTGCGGTATTGATCAGTGTGATGTGTACGGCCAGGCTGCTCGGTCGACGAGCGTTCGCGTTTAACACGTTGGCTCTGGCAGGATTAATCTTGCTGATCGTGAACCCGACGAACTTGTTTCAAACGGGAACGCAACTCTCGTTCCTGGCAGTCGCAACGTTATCCTGCTCGCAACGTGTAGCGTTTTGGTTGGCCGCACCGGATGATCCCTTGCAGCGATTGATCTCGCAAAGTCGTCCGTGGCCGATGCGAGCGTTGCGGCGGACCGGTGTCTTTGTCTGGCAGTTGTGCGTCGCTTCAACAGTGATCTGGCTTGTCGCGTTGCCGCTGGTGATGTATCGATTTCATTTAGTCTCGCCGATCGCGGCCTTACTGAATCCAGTTGTTTGGGTTCCGATGGGCGTGGCTCTGTTTTCGGGCTTTGGCGTACTCCTATTTGGTTGGACGGTTCCACCGCTTGCCGATCTGTCAGGTTGGGTCTGTGATCGGAGTTTGTCATTGATCGAAACTTCCGTTCTGTGGGCCGCCGAGATTCCATTCGGCCACGCATGGGTTCCGTCGCCTCCGCTGTGGTGGGTCCTGTTGTTTTATGGCGGACTTGCCATTGGCGTAGCGTTCCCACGATTCGGCCTCACCATTCGCTGGTTGATTGCGACGTTGTCTGTCTGGTTCGCCATCGGGTTTGCGCTGACCGTTGGACCACTGGCTCGATCGGGAAGCTTGGACGGCGAGCAACTGGCTTGCACTTTCATCGCAGTTGGCCACGGAACGAGCGTCTTGATTGAGTTCCCGGATGGAAAGACGATGTTGTACGATGGAGGCAGTCTTGGTTCATCGCGCTTCGCCGCGCGTCCGATCTCGGCGACGTTATGGTCGCGTGGAATAACACACCTCGATGCCATTGTCATCTCCCACGCTGATGCCGACCACTACAACGCAGTGCCAGGAATCCTGAAGCAGTTTTCGGTTGGCGTCGTTTACGTGTCTCCTGTCATGTTTCGCGAGCCCACGCCCGCACTCGAAGCCCTTCGTACTGCGATTCACGCGGCGCACGTCCCACTCCGCGAGTTGGACGCAACCAGTCATCTCGGCGCGAGCGCGGGTGTCGAAATGGAGATCCTGCACCCTCCTCCACAGGGAATCGACGGCAGCGACAATGCCAACAGCATTGTGTTAAGAATTGGCTATCAAGGACACACAATTCTGTTGCCGGGAGATTTGGAATCGCCGGGGCTGGAAGATGTCTTGGCCGAGTCGCCACGAGACTGTGGCGTTGTGATGGCACCACATCATGGATCCCCCCGCAGTGATCCGCTCAGTTTCTCGGCTTGGACCACACCGGAGCATGTCGCGATCAGCGGCGGAGCGGGCCGCGATGTTGGAGCAGTGCGGTGGGCCTACGAGCACGGTGGCGCGGTGGTCACGCACACAGCAATCGACGGGGCGATTCGATTCGAAGTCTCGTCCGCAGGAATTAAGACCGTGACGCACGTGCCTTCAATCACGAAGCACTACGGTAAAGAAGGCAAGCAACCCGACAAGCAGTAGAACGACACCAACGATCACGATCACGACACGATTGTTCAGTTCCTCGCGGACGATTTCAGGTTCTTCGATCCCGTCTCCCCAGTCAAATTCACACTCGCCGCATCGACGATAGAACGTTGGCGTAAACGGTTCGTCGCAAGTCGAACAAAGCAGCAGGACGTCGGTGTCGCGGTCACCCTCCTCCGTGTCCCCTCTCTCCAAATCATCCGGTTCCTCGAAGTCAGCCAGTCGAAAGTCTGTGCCGCGAGCCAAACAGACCGAGCATTGTGCCTCGCGTCTTTCTTGGCATTGCGGACATCCTGGCCATTCGGCCCAATTGCCCACTTTCGTGTTGATCAAGGTCGCATCCCCCAAATTCAATCCCAAAGATGGCATCCCGATTCCGGTTCACATACACTAACGACTCAATCTCCAAAACACATCCCTCCTGACACACACCGAGGACACGCCATGCCCCGCCATCATTCTTTGTCGTTCGGTGCACGATCCGTTCAAACGCTTTCAGTTGCCGTACTCTCACTGCTTGTGGCGGGAACCGTGTTGGCTGACGCGCCCCGTGTTTTGCCCGAAGGCCAGGTGCCCAAGGATCGTCGCTTGGAGCCACTGAAAGACTTGAACGGATACTTCCCGTTTACACCGTCGAAGACAAAGGAGGATTGGGAGAAACGAGCCGAGTACGTGCGCAGGCAGACGCTTGTCGCGAACGGTTTATGGCCGATGCCGACAAAGACACCGCTGAATGCGCAGGTCTACGGCGCGATCGATATGGGCGACTACACCGTCGAGAAAGCATTCTTCGAGAGCATGCCCGGTTTCTACGTAACGGGCAATTTGTATCGGCCGAAAGGAAAGAGAGGCAAGCGGCCAGGAGTTCTTTCACCGCATGGGCACTGGGCCAACGGCCGCTTCTATTCCAACGCAGCTGCCAACGTGCAGAAAGAGATTGAATCGGGTGCGGAGCAGTTCGAATCGAACGGTGCCAGCCCGCTGCAGGCTCGCGCGGCGCATCTCGCGAAGATGGGTTGCGTCGTCTTTCACTACGACATGATCGGCTATGCCGACAACACGCAGATCTCGTTTGAAGTCGCGCATCGCTTTGCCAAGCAACGTCCGGAGATGAATACGGAAAAGGACTGGGGACTATTCAGCCCGCAGGCGGAAGCACACTTTCAAAACGTGATGGGTTTGCAAACGCTCAACTCGATTCGCGCTCTTGATTTTCTCAGCGAGCTGCCCGATGTCGACACGAGTCGACTCGCGGTCACCGGAGCCAGCGGAGGCGGGACGCAGACGTTTATTCTCAGTGCCATCGACCCGCGCGTCGCGGTCAGTTTTCCTGCCGTGATGGTGTCGACCGCGATGCAAGGCGGTTGTACGTGCGAGAATACGTGTAATCTCCGAATTGGAACCGGCAATATCGAGTTCGCCGCTCTCTTCGCTCCGAAGCCGATCGCAATGTCCGCCGCCGATGACTGGACCGTCGAAATGAAGACCAAGGGATTTCCCGAGTTGCATCAGCACTACCGCCTGTTAGACGCCGCTGATAACGCGATGTTGCTCTCAAGAACCGAGTTCAAACACAACTACAATTCGGTCACACGACACGCGATGTACCACTGGTTCAACAAACATCTGAAGCTTGGTGTCAAAGAGCCGATTGAAGAGACTGCGATCGAGCTGCTGACAACGGAACAGATGACCGTTTGGGACGACGAGCATCCGAAGCCGGAAGGTGGCGCCGAGATTGAGCGGAAGCTGCTGCGAAGTTGGCACGCGGACCACCAAAAGCAACTCGTCGCAATAAAGGAAGGTCCATCCGGTCGCCAAGAAGTTGTCTCAGGCGGCATCGATATTGTCATCGGTCGCGGTTTGTCCAAGGCCGGCGAAGTCGAAGACGAAACGATCGAAGAGATCGATCGCGGCAACTACGTTGAGGTTCATTCGTTGGTGCGAAACCTTGCACACAATGAAGAGTTGCCAGCGATCTTCCTGCATCCGCACGAATGGAAAGAACGCGTCGTCATCTGGCTCGACAAGAATGGCAAAGCCGGATTGTTCGAAGACGATGGCTCGCCCAAGGACGAAATTAAGGAGCTGATCGCCTCTGGCATCACCGTCATCGGAGTCGATTTACTTTATCAAGGCGAATTCCTCGCGGATAGCAAACCGTTAGAGAAAACAGGCCGTGTTGCCAATCCACGAGAAGCTGCCGCATACACATTCGGCTACAACCACACTGTCTTTGCCAAGCGAGTTCATGATGTGCTAACCGTAGTGTCGTTCGCAAAACATCATGAACTCAATCCGAAACGGATAGATCTTGTTGGTCTGGCCGGCGCGGGCCACATTGCCGCTGCCGCAGCCGCTCAATCCGACGGACAGCTCCACGCAGCCGCCATCGACACGCAAGGCTTTCGTTTCGGCGATGTACTCGATATTCATTCACCAGACTTTCTACCCGGCGGCGCGAAATACGGTGACTTGCCAGTAATGATCGAACTAGCGGAACTGAAGAATCAATGGTTGGCAGACGAGGCGGGCGCTAACGCAACAGTTCAGTTAAGAGAGAACGGAGCCACAAAGAAATCACTCGTCGATGCGGCTGGGTCGGCCAGTGCGGTTAGTTGGCTGTTGAGTTTGTAAGTCAAAAAAGCAGCCTGGCTTCTGTTCGCGTCTGGTACCAGTACCATGTACACAACCGGCGCGACACCTCCAGGCTTCACGGCGTATAATCGATTGTTGGTGTCCAGGCTTTAGCCTGTTTTTGCAGCTTAAAGGCTGTACGCCAACCGACATCACCAGATTTCACACGAACGCACCTACGGCAACGCACTATCCGGCAGCACTCGAAGGTGCTGGAGATTGGTATTGTGAGCTTGGAAGTACGCGGGCGTTCCGGCGGCGCTTCCTCCCACGATCGTAACCCAGAGCGGTGCGGGTCGGTTAGAGAACAGGATGAACCAACTCACTACTTTCGTGGATGGATCGAGCGAAACGACCGCAAAGCCGACGACCGCTGTCTCCAATGCCTCGACCGATAGCGTTGGATCAGCGGGTTGGCCCATTTGCTTCGTCATGTCGATCGTGTTTTGTACAGCGTTTCGATAACCGGCCTGTATTTCCGGCGATAAGTCAGCGTACTTCCACTTGAGGTAGTTTTTCTGCAGTAGTTCCGCGTGCATCTCGTTGGAAAGTCCGCCGAACTGGTCGAGCAACGGCTTGGTGTTCGGATCAGAGATTTGAAACAACAGCGGATGACGCAGACTCTCTAACTCGCGCCTCGTCCCTTCGTCGAGCTTGTCGCGACCCGCTTGTACGGATAACGCAAATTCTCGTTCGAACGACAACTTCGGCGGTTGTTTACTGGTGGCCAGATAGACACCCACGGCGATCGCAGCGGTTGCGAACAGCACGAAGAAGACAGCGGCAACTGTCAGCAAGATAGTGATGAGAGTATTATTTCCCATTGTCTTATCCTTGTGAGTGGATGTGGGGCGAGACTTGAGCGGAACGAGTGGAGCAGAAGGCAAACGTTGTTTGGCGGCGAGGTAGTGCTCAAGTTCAACTTGTAGTTCCGATGCAGTTTGCGGACGTAAATCGGGATCTTTGTTCAACAATCGTTCGATCAGATCGACCAGTGGTGCGGGGACTTCTGAATTGAAGTCGGTTATCGGGAGCGGAGTCGCTTCGCACACGTTGCGTATCGTCGCAGCGGTCGAATCAGCTTTAAATGGCGAGCAGCTAGAGGCCATCTCGTACAACACGCATCCAAAGCTGAATAAATCACTACGGTGATCGACGTTGGCTCCGTGAGTCTGTTCAGGCGACATGTATTGCGGCGTGCCGGCAGCGACGTTGGCTCGTGTGATCGACGTATCATCGGTTGCTCGTGCTAGCCCGAAGTCGGTGATATGCACACGCTCGACGCTGTTCTCTAACAAAATGTTCGCCGGTTTTATATCGCGATGTACGAGGCCCTGATCGTGAGCGGCCGCGAGCCCGGCTGCGGTCTGTGATCCGATCCGCAAGATCTCTTCGGTGGGCAAAGGAGCTTCGCGAGCGATCTTCTCTTGCAACGATGAGCCTTCGATGTACTCCATGACCAAGTACGGAAGCTCGCCGGTCTCGTCGACCGCATGAATCGCGACGACATGATCGTGACGGACCGCCGCAGCGGCTCGCCCTTCACGCTGGAACCGGAGTCGGGCCAATTCGCTCGATACGAGCTGCGGCGACAAGGCTTTGATCGCAACGAAACGGCTTAATCTCGCATCGAAAGCGCGAAGCACAATTCCCATGCCTCCTCGACCGATCACTTCAACGACCTTGTATTCGTCAAGTGTTCCGAGGCAATCTGGATCGTCACTTGGTTCTAAGAAGTCGAGCGTTACCTCAGCCATCGGTGCAGCTTCGAGTGAATGCGATTCGAGTTGCTCAATAACATGTTGTAGCCTTTCGCTGCTCGCTTCCGAAGAAACTCGTAGCGACACGGTTTTAGGATCGGATAACAGCTCCTCCAGTGTCTTTTGGCAAGCTTCACACTGATCGAGATGACTGGCAAGCGTCTCTTCGGTACTAGCGTCGAGACTGCCGTCGAGTAGCGAACGCAACGAGCTTGAATCGCAACGGGAAATATGCGGGGCATCAGTCACGCGTCATCTCCTTCAACCTGGGCGATCAGCTTCTTCAGGTGAGCCGTGACTCGACTGCGCGCGATGTACACGGCACCCACCGACATGCGAAGCTCTTCGGCGACGGCTTTGACAGCTGTTCCTTGCACGCTCGTACGCCAGAATGCGGACCAAGTCGATGGCTGAAAATCGTTGCGGCTCTGTTCCGCAGCCCATTGAAAGAGCGATTGCCGGTATTCGATCTCCCAGATCTCTTCGTTATCGATGTCGTCCGGCACATGTTCCAACAGAGCCAGCGTTTGCGAGTCGCGACCAACTTCCGCTTGCCGTGCCAAACGTCTTTGATGATCTGCGATTCGCGAGCGAGTCACCGTCTTCAGCCAGCCTCGGAATGAGCCGCGATTGCGATCGTATTCGAACTTCGGCATTGATCGTGCCACCGTTTGCATGACTTCCTGAGTCACGTCGGCCGCATCGGCATCCTGGAAACCAGCACGCCTCGCGATCCGGTAGACCAGCGGTGAATAAATATGAACGAACTGCGACCACGCTTCGCGCTCTTGCGGATCACGCAAGCGAAGCAAGAGGCTGGGCCGCGTCGTGCTGGATTCGCTCATGTTTGTTTCTCTGTTGTTAGTACGGAGAGTCTAAACAAACCTTTCAGGGATTTTGAAGATAAGGGCTCCACTGAACCACGTCCTGATAGCACCGCAAGTTCAGGTACACTCATCGTTTAACGGCAAGCCAAAGGCGACTGTGAATCGCGCGCAGTCGCCTTCGGCTTGCCGTTAAACGAGTAACAAAGAGTTGCGGCTGCGCTATTTACGTTTGCCGCGTTTCTTCGAATTGCCGCCGCGAGGCACTACGGAAGCCTTATACGGCCCTGTGCCACTGATTGACCAAGTAATGTCGGCCTTGATGCGCGGCAGTTCAGCGAAGTTGTCTTTATTCTTTGCCGCGTAATCGCGGAGGTGCTTCGATAGCTCTTGGACGATTTCCCGATAAGCAGCATGCTCGAAGAAGTTCGTAACTTCATCGGGGTCGCGTTCGAGGTCGAAGAGCCAGGGCGGATCGACGGGCGAGTAGACCAGCTTATATCGATCTGAGACGACACTAAGCCAGCCAAGTTGCTGTCCTGTGCCACGAACAAACGCCACGTCCGTCCAATCAGCCGGAGCTCTGCCGGTCGCGAACAACTCGGATGCGTCTCGTCCTTCTTCGCGACCGACGGTCTTCTGTCCCATCATCGACAGGACGGTTGGTAGAAAATCGACACTCGTTAACGCTTCGTTGATGATGGTTCCGGGCTTCACTTTACCAGGGAAGTGAACCAGGAATGGCACGCGTGTCGAAGCCTCGTACGGAACGCCCTTGTTGTGACGATGGTGTTCACCTCGCAAGTCGCCGTGATCGGATGTGAAGACGATGATCGTGTGATCCAGAACTTTGTTCTTGCGTAGCGCTGTGATAACCTTCCCCATATTGTCATCGACGCATTTCACCATGCCGTAATATTTCGCCATGTTGAAGTTGCCTTGCTGTTTCTGGCCCCAAGTCGGCAAGCCTTCGTCCGGCTTGTTTGCGGATGGTGGCTGCGTGTAAGTCTGATCCGCGTACATCGTGTCGTATGGAGCGCGAACGGTATCCGGGCCGTGAGGATCGGGGATGCTCAGCATGTAGCAAAACGGTTTATCTTTGTTCGTTTCGATAAACTCGACGGTCTTGTCGCACAGAAAATCGGTCGTAAAGTTCTTCTCGTTGGCTCCATCGATCGCGTAGGACGGTGCATCTTTTTTGTCGCGTCCGGCAACGCGCGGGCCATCGGCGGTAACCTCCAACTGCTTCCAATGCCCTCGATTGAACATATAGCGGTTGTCTTCGAAGCCGAACTTTCGCTTCGGTGCCCACTGCGGCTTGCCGCCACCATCGAGATGCCATTTGCCGGCATAGCCAGTCGCGTATTCTTGGCGTCGTAGAATCTCGGCGAACGTGACCACATCATCGCTCAGCGGGATATTGTTCGTGACGACCGGTGTGTTTTGCGGGTACTGGCCCGAAATCAGTGCCGCTCGCGAAGAGGAACAGACGGGCGTCGTTGCATAGAAGCTTGTGCAGATCGCGCCGCTCTTGGCAATCCAGTCAATGTTCGGCGTTTCGACAATCGCTTTTCCCCACATCAGCGCCTGCGCTTCAGGAAGCAGCTCGCGGTAGCAGCCGAGAGTTCGGAAGTTATGCTCGTCGGTCATGATGACGAGCAAGTTATAGGGTTTGCCAGTAGCGGAAAGAGATGTGGCGAGAGCAAAGTACGTCAGCACGGCCACCTGTATGGTCAGTAATCGACGCATGTTGTAATCCTCGGAGAGTAAGTCGTTACCAGCTTAAGTAGCCATCACTCTCCGAGTGATGAGCCCCTCTTGCGACCGCTACCGAAGCGGGAATTGTTTACTGATCTAAAGTAGACTGCTTGGGTTCGTTACTCGGAGCGTGACGACTACTTGGGCTCGTCGCTCGGAGATTGATGGCTACGATAATCGCTTCAGCTTCGAAATGCGCCCGGTGGCCACCCACTCGGCGACGAAAATGTTGCCATCATTGTCGAAGCACGCATCGTGCGGATGCACAAACTTGCCGTCGAGCCATTGCTTCGAATCGCCACGAATGTTCTTGCCTGTCGTCACGCGTTTTACGTCTTCACCGAGCCGCGCGACGACCTCGTTCTTTTCGTCTAAGAGCGTAAGCCGGGCATGAAGCTCTGGGACGAGCAGCAAGTTTTCGTACGTGTCGACGTTAGCAGGCAAACCGTAACCGGTAAGCGTCTCGCGGTACTTGCCATCGAGTGTAAAGCACTGCAAGGTGTGATGTGCGCGATCGCAAATCACGATGCTCGGATCGCGGCCCGATCGCCGATCGATCCAAATGCCGTGCGGTGTCTTGAAGGTTCCTTCACCATCGCCGGGACCGCCGAACTTGCTGATCCATCTGGCATCCTTGTCGTAGCGATGGATATAGAACGAACCGTAGCCATCGGCCAGGAAAAAACCACCATCGTCGAGGAATGCGAAGTTCGTCGGCATGAACCGGTCTTGTCCCCATTCCTTTTTCGGATTGGTATCTTCGCCTTCGGCGTATACCCCCGACTCCATAGGCGCGTGTTTGTGCCAGACCGTTTCGCCGGTCAGCGTTAACTTCGAAAACGCCTTGACTTGCTGGTAGGCGCAGACATAAAGAAACTCTTCGCCACCTTCCTGCCGCACTTCGATACCGTGTCCGCCACCTTGATATTGGCTGCCGAAGGAGCGGATGTACTTGCCTTCGGAATCAAAGACGAAGATCGACGGGTGATCCGTCAGATTCGCGCGGCCTTCATGAATGACGTAGACGTTGCCCGCCTTATCGACAGCAACGTTGTGTGTCGTTTGCCAACTGAATTGACTGGGTAGCTCGGGCCAGGCATGAACGATCTCATATTTGTAGTCGCCTTCGCCGACGATGACTTGCGAATCGGACTTCTTTGCGGTTAGAACGGTCGGCGCTCCGAGCGTTGTTACCGTGCCAACGGCGGTTGCGGCGAGGAACTGACGACGGGAGACGCTGACGGTTGGCTTGCTAGGCATTATTCTTTCCTCGCAGGGGAGTTTTAATCGGCATCGCTGAGTTCGCACATTGTATTCGGAGCGACGGCAAAGAGCGAGTCGCTGGCACGGTCGCTTTTCGCTTGGCGAATTGATTGGCGTTCGTCGCGTGAACATCGACGCTCAGTCGTTAACGACCAGTCTCATCCCGAAGCCGTTCGTAATCGTCTGGGGTATCCAAATCTCCGTGAATACTCCGACTGCGGCATTCCAATTCACGAACCGGGCATCGCTCAAGCAGAGCATTCACCCCTTCCGTATCCGAGAGCGTCTCCACGAGCGAAGCGAATGACCAAGGAAACAATACTGGATGGCCTCGCTTACCGCTGGTCGTCGGAACGATGATCGCGGGAGAATCAGGATCATGTGCTGCTAGAACCTGATTGGCGACGGACGGATCGAGCTGTGGCATGTCGGCAGGAGCTAACAACCAAACATCGGTTTCTGCGGGTGAGAACGCTTTGCGTATATGCCTCAACGCCGCAAGAACGGAGTCTTTCATCTCGGGCGGCGCAATCGGCGGTATGACGACCGTCGCGTTACCGCACAGCGTTAATAGCTCCGATTGATCCTGCCGCATCACCACGATGACTTCATCAACATCACTGGTCCTCCAGGCCGCCAGGAGCGATCCGATGACGGTAGTGTTTCGCCAAGGTAATAGCAGCTTGTCCTGCCGCATGCGGCGGCTTCGACCGGCTGCTGGAACGATCGCGAAGCTACGATTCACTAGCGGGTCGTGCTGTTCCACCTTAGCGTCCCTCCATCGTGAATCTCGTCCGACTCGCTTAATACTTCGTCGAGCAAAGACTCGAGTTCAAGTTGGCGTGCAAGGCCGCGAACTAGTTCACGATCGGAATCCAGGCCCGAGCGAAAGATCTGTCGCAAGTCGCGGCGACTCTTGTGGCTGCCTTTGCTAATCCACACCAACTTCGACGCCGCTGCATCGGCTCGCGAAGCCATGGGCAACTCGACTCCCTCGAACACTTCGACCGACTGGGACCGATCCAACTCGCCTGGGATCATCTCTCGTGGATAAATGTCGAGCTTCAGGGCCTCAATCGAGTCAAGCAGCTGAAACATGTCACGTTGCGCGACGGCGCGACGAACTGCGCCAGCGTCGAAGATGAACTCCGATTCGTCAAGCGACGCGATGAATGCTTCAATCCTGGAGACAACGGCCTGGTTGCAAATGACAATGTCGATGTCTTGCGTCAGGCGAGGCTCACCATACGTGACTGACGTGATTCCTCCGGTCAGATGGAACCGAATCGCATGTTGTCGAAGGATTGCAACGAACTTGTCGAGTGTTGCGCGAAAGGAATCAACCGGGAACATTCTTCAACTCGCGTTCAATCATCGCTCGCGTAATCGGATCACTACCGTATTGCCGCAATGCGATCTCCCATTTCAAGCGTTCAGGTGACATCGTGCCCGACTCTCGCAGAATCTGCCTCCCGATCATTTCACGCGTCCACCGAAACATTGCCTGCGATCTTGCAACGCGCTGTTTCGGCAGCAGTGAATCCATTCGAGACTGATACTGCTGTTCGACGATCGACGACATCGAAGATATCCATAAGGCTGGAAGAATAGAGCTTTAGTCCTACTATATCCGAAAGGTTTCACCGTAACATCCTAATCCGCGAGCCGTACGGCTTCCGGTCGTCCTGGCACGACACCACTGCGATTCCGATGTGAGACGAGTTCGGCGCAGATGCTGACGGCAATTTCTGGAACTGTTTGTGAACCAATGTCGATTCCGAGTGGTGCATAGACGCGTTCCAACGCTTCTTCCGAGACGCCTTCGTTAACCAGATCGTCGAAGATCATTTTGATCTTGCGCCGGCTACCGATCATTCCGACGTAGCGAGCGCCACGGTCGGCGAGATGAAATAAGGCCTCTTCGTCGTGGTTGTGTCCTCGGGTGACGATCATACAGTACGTGTCCGGCGTAATCTCGATGTTGGCGAGTACATCTTTGATGGTGCCCGAGATCCGTTGTTGCGCGCGAGGGAAACGCTCTTCCGAAACAATGTCGGCGCGGTCATCTACGACCCAGACGTCGAACTGCAAGTCGACGGCGAGCGCAGCGACGGCCTGTCCCACGTGTCCTCCACCGACGATCAACAAGCGACATCGCTGATCGGTTGGCAAGTAAGCGACTCCATGCGATGCGTAAGGCCGCGGTCGCGAGGCAAGTGGCTTAAGATGTTCGGTGACGAGAGACGGAGCAGCCTCCGAATATAACATCGCGATTAATTGATCGTCCGCATCGAATAAGTAGCTGGCCGGCGAACTTGTACCGCTGGGCTCGCCGTCGAAGACGATCGCCTCGGTGACTCCCCGACCTTGCTCGTTCGCTTTAGCCAACTCCAAGAAGTAGGCTTGTGCTGCCGGGTCTTGTACCGGATCGATCAGGATTTGCATCCGCCCGCCGCAGATCAATCCGTCGTCCCATCCATAGTCGCTGTCGAGCTGAAACTTGGCAACTTCTGCCTGACCACCGTGCAGAACGGCCAGCGCTCGACGCTTCACCTCGGCTTCGACACATCCTCCGCCCAACGTCCCCGCTTGCGAGCCATCAGGATACACAAGCATCATGGCTCCAGCTTTTTGCGGCGTCGAGCCACGTGTTTCGACGAGGCGGCAATAGGCAACCGGCTGGCTGCTGTTCAATGCGTCTGCTAGTTGTTGGACGACTTCTTGCACCAATGGCTCCTGAGTGAGCGGAATTGCACCGACGTTGCTGCGGCAAACGCCGGCACGCTAACTGGTCGACCTTCCAATTACGCGGGTTCGAGGACTTGAATCGAGACGCCTTTCACAAGATGTTTGACGCCCTCGCGATAGCTGAGCATGTGGGGCGCGACGAGGTGAGCATTCAGGGCGTCAAGACTTTCCCATTTCTCGACAACTGTCAAGAAGTTTGGCCGGGCGTCCGCCTGCGCCGAGATGTCGGTCGCCAGGTCTACGGTCGGTTCGTACTCGATGCAACCCACCTCGGCAAGGACGTTGGGAACATTCGCACGGAAGGCTGTCACAAATTCGGCTCGTTTCCCTTCAGCGATTTCGACGGTGGCAATCACGTAGATCATTAGTAGCGGGCTCCGGAATGCTGGAAAGACCTCATTGTGATCGCCCCGAATCGGTCAGACAACGGGGCGAGATCGCAAAGAAGAAAGTAAGATCGCTTACAGTCCCGCTGCACTTACTTTGCTATTCTCGCTAAGATGATGCCTCTTAACTGCGAAAGGAACTTGCATGAGCCTCGCTGAGATCAAAGGAACGGAAGCCAAGGAAACGAAGGATTTGAACGTCGAGCAGGCGGTGAGAGAACGATACTCCGCCGCCTCGAAGGAGCAGGAACTATCCCTGTGCTGCCCCGTTAACTACGAGAAGCAGTATTTAGAGGTACTCCCACAGGAGTTGATTGATCGAGATTACGGTTGCGGCGATCCTTCGAAATATGTTGGCGAAGGCGAGACGGTGTTGGATCTGGGCTCGGGGGGCGGGAAGATTTGTTACATCGCTTCGCAGATTGTGGGCCCTCAAGGCCGTGTTCTGGGCGTTGATATGAATGACGATATGCTGGAATTGGCTCGTCAGTATCAAAGCGAGGTTAGCGAGCGGATCGGTTGGAACAACGTCGAGTTCTTCAAGGGTAAGATCCAGGATTTGGCCTTGGACCACGATCGCTTCGCGTCTTATCTAAACTCCAGTCCGGTTGCCGATACAGAATCGTGGATGCAGGCACAGCAAGTCGCCGACGCGTTGCGAGCCGACGAGCCGATGATCGTCTCCGACTCTGTCGACGTCGTGCTTTCCAATTGTGTGTTGAATCTAGTCGATCCGGTCGCGCGCAAGCAGTTGTTCGCCGAGATTCATCGCGTTTTGCGGCGAGGTGGACGAGCGGTGATCAGTGATATCGTCTGCGACGAAGTCGTCCCGGAGCGTTTGAAGAACAATCCTGGATTGTGGAGCGGATGCATCAGTGGCGCGTTTGTCGAACGTGAGTTCCTCGAGGAGTTCGAACGAGCTGGATTCTACGGTATCGAAATCGTCGTGCGGCAAGAGGAGCCGTGGGCCACGATCGAGGGGATCGAGTTTCGCAGCATCACAGTCCGGGCGTTCAAAGGTAAAGAAGGACCGTGCATGGATCATCACCAAGCTGTGATTTATCGCGGACCCTGGAAGAGTGTGACGGATGACGATGGCCACATACTGCGCCGAGGAGTGCGAACGGCTGTGTGCGAGAAGACGTTCAACATCTATACGTCGCAGCCTTACGCGGACGAAGTGATTCCAGTCGTGCCTCTACACGCGGTCGATGCTGACGAGGCACAACCTTACGATTGCCGACGTAATGCCATTCGGGATCCCCGCGAGACCAAAGGGCTCGGCTTCGACAAAACGCTTCTTCCGGATGCAAACTGTTGCGATCCGGAAGGCGATTGTTGCTGACTATTACTTCTGCACTTCGTAGGGTGTCGGCAGTAGCCGCACCGCTTCAGCCAAGGCGGCAGCGCGGTGTTCGCCGGATGCGGCTGACGCCGTCACCCTACATCTGTGGTTCTCACCTAGGGCGAAAGCCGCTTCAATAAGTCAGCAACCTTCTCTTCGTAGATCTCCTGCCAACCGGGCGCTAACACACAATCGCTATCTTCCTGCGCGCCGCCGACATTTTGCAATTGCGCGGTCGTTGGGGCGTAGTAGATGTAACCGTTGGTGTACCCGGCTACGAAAGTGTGGTCGTGCGGCGATGCCTTCTTGATGTTCAGGCCGATTCGTACTGTCAGCTCACCAGGGAACGTCGTCATTACAAAGTTGCCAATTCGCAATGTCACCAATTCGACATCGATTTCTCGTTTTGGTGCGGCCAAGTTCTCGATTTGATGTTTTCGTAACAAGGCCAAGTTGGTTTGGTTACGCGAGAGCAACTCCATGGTATAGATATTATTGATGTAACTCTGCATATTGCTGCGATTCTCGGCGTCCAATTGATCGTAATCGTCGCGGCCCAACGCCTTGTCATGGAGGTAGCGATGCGAGTAGTAAGACGGGAATTCGGCCGACACTCGATACTTCACCAGCAAAGGAATGAAAGTCTTCAAGTTCAGGCTCGTGCCTCGTAGCGATTGCAGCAATCGTTGTTGCTCGGCTTCCAGGGCGATGATGCGTTGCGCCACGTCGGCTCGTGGTAGCTCAAGCGTTTCGTTCAAAACAGCTAGTCGCGAGTCTTCCTCGCACTTTACCTTACGAGCCGCCTTCAACGTGCTTAGCCCCAGTAAGTTGCCCAATGTCTCGGCATCGCGCGGGTGGTCGACATCCTTGTAAGAGATTGGGTTGATATCACCTCCGCATCCCTGGACGAAGAGGGCGATCGTCCCCTCGCTCATGTTGTCTTCGATCACTTGCGATGCAAAGCCGGTCATGTCGGCAGTGTTCGCTTTGCTGGGCACACCTTGGATCGGATGGCAGGCAAAGTTGTACACGACGGCCAGTGCCTCGCCGCTCATTCGGTCCAATCGCAAGACACCGATTTCTGGATCGATCGGACCGACTTTCGCAACTTCTTCATCCGCAGGTAATGAATACGCGTGGCGAACATCGGCCTCGCGACCGCTCTTAAGTATCAGCCGGCGATTCTCCTGAACACGATCTTCATGCCCGTGGCCAACACCGATGCGAACGGGCACCATGTTCTCCGCCGCCTGTTTGATTACCTGGAACGTCCGCTGGTCGACATCTTTGCAAACGATCCCATGACAATGACTGGCGTTTACGATGACATTGGCAGGAAGAATCTTCAGCTGCTTCTCAACTTGCGAGCGTACTTTCCCGAGGTATTCGTTGTCGATGTGCCCGATCTCACCAATTGCAACGGCATCGACAGTTACGATCGCCGCTGTGGTGGTCGCGTTTCGGATGACAAGCGCCTTGGCGAACAACGGGCTGCTGACGGGGCCTGCCTCAAGGTTTGTGATATCAACCTTTGCGGCTCCCGCCCAAAGTTGTTCCGCATGAGCGTGGCTTGGTGCGCCTGCCGCAATTACAAGCACAGAGATGTATGCGATGAGCGGCAAAGCGCCGCCTCGCGGAAGAGACAAAGAACTGGCTTGACTTAGTCTCCGTTCCATGGCGGCGGAATTAGCTTTCGGCATCGTGTTTGTCTCCCTCGTTTTTCAATAATGTCATCCGTTGTCGCAATCGCTTGTGCGCCAATTGTAGTTCCTCAAGCTCGCCAATCGTAGCGCGTTCTGCAGCCGAACAAGCGCTTAAGAGTAATACCAAGAGCTTGCCTCCGTTCCGTGGTCTTTTCTGAAATCGTACATGTTGCTGGCGTTACGCTTCATCTGGGCCGTGGCAACTGAAAGTTTGGTCTCAGCACGCAAAGGCGAGTTTCCCTTGATGATCTTTCCTATTCGGCCCGTTGAATCGCCTCCAACGGCGCTGTAGACTCGCCAGATTGTTTCCGCGAAACTGGTAACGGCGGCGCGGACTTCGCAATCGAAATCTGAGGACGTGGCAAGATGGGGCAATTTCATTTTATTGCACCAAGCCATGAGCAAGTGCCGGTGGAAACGCTTGCCACCGCCTACCTCGCCGGAATGGAGGGCATTCCTTGGCGAAGCGCGAATCGCTGGAATCATCCTGAAGGTGCGTTGCCTGTCGCCTTCTCGCTCGAGCGGACGATAACGGAATCAGGCAACTTAAACATTCCTTGGCATGTCGAAGGGCTTGGCGAGGTGATGTTATCGACCGCGAGTCTGATGGAGACGTCAGCCCCCTACAACTTGCCCCTCGAATTGGCTCGCGGAGTTGTCAATCGATTGCGCAACCAAGCTGCCGACTGGCGTATGGCGGGTTTGGATATTCCCGACGAGTTGTCGACTCAGATTCACGAGGCTTCCAACGCGTTTGTCGCAGCGATCACCTCGCTGCCCGAACATGACAAAGTCGTCGCTGCATCGAACCAGGCGATTCGACTTGGGTTAGAAGCTGGCGACTCACTGTGCACAGAATACACGCGCCAAGCGTTGGCGGCGAGACACCAAAACGCAGAACACTTGCCAACGCTACTTGGTTGTCGCCTGGGTAGTCGAACGATCGACGAAGGCGAAGCGACGCATTTCGCTCGCGGCTTCAATACGGCGATCGTTCCGTTCGCGTGGCGTGAAATCGAACAGAACGCGGGCAAGCACGAGTGGGGCACTTTCGATCAACAGATCACTTGGTGTCAAGAGCAAGGCTTGCGAGTGATCGGCGGCCCTTTGCTTCAGCTGGACGAACAACATCTGCCCGATTGGCTCTACCTGTGGGAAGACGACTTCGAGCAAATTCAAAGCTACTTGGCTCAGTACATTCAAGCAACGGTTTCCCGATATCGAGGTCGTGTGCAGGTTTGGAATTGTGCGGCGCGGATGAATGTCGGCGGGACAATTTCTCTGTCTGAAGAGCAGCGGCTTCGGTTGATGGTCACCGCCGTCGATGAACTCCGTCGCGCAGATCCGCAAACGCCGATCGTTCTTAGCTTCGATCAGCCATGGGCTGAGTACCTCTCGACGAACGAGCACGATCTGTCGCCGCTTCATCTGGCGGACTCGTTGGTTCGTGCTGATCTCGGTATTGCTGGGATCGGAATCGAATTTAACATCGGCTACCAGCCGAGCGGCACTGCACCTCGCGAGTTGGTGGAATACAGCAACCAACTGGATCGCTGGGCAGTGTTAGGGTTGCCGGTAATTGCGTTCATTTCGTATCCCAGTGATGCTGGCGAGAACCCCAATGCACGTCGCGCGGTTCGCGCGTCTTCATTCGAACGAACGCCTGCAGCGCAGGCAGAATTTGCGAATCAGCTGATGATGTTGATGCTCGCTAAACAGTTTGTGCAAGGGGTCGTTTGGAACGAACTGAGCGATGCTGGTGCCCATGAATTCGCGAACGCTGGCGTCATCGATTCTGGCGGAAATGCAAAACCATTGCTCGACTCACTCATCAACATTCGCAAAGAGCACCTCACCTAGCCGCCTGAAACGGGGTCTTCCTAATTGGGCATCCCAAACTTGGCCACTTCGAACTGGGCCAACTCACACCAGATTTCATTCCATGCTCCGAGACCGATTGGTTCCGCTCCAAGATCGTATCCAGGCCATCATCCGTAAGTTGACGCATCGGGGAATGGTTCCCGCGATGTGGTTAACGATTGCTTTGTCGTGTTTGATCGGCGTCGCCGCGGGCTGCGGTGCCGCCGCCTTCACGCTGTTCATCGAATCCGCGAGCGATCTGACCGTTCGTCCGACGCTCGATCGCATCTCGCAGCATCCTTGGTGGAACGTCGTATTGTTGTTCGTGCCGGCGCTGGGGCTGTTGCTCGTCTCTTGGTTTACGAGACGATTCGCGCCGGAGGCCCAGGGGCACGGCGTGCCCGAAGTCATTGTGGCCGTGGCACGGCATGACGGTGTGATTCGACCTCGTGTTTCAATCGTTAAGATTCTTGCGAGCGCGGTATGTATCGGAACAGGAGGCTCGGTGGGACGAGAAGGTCCGATCGTTCAAATCGGTTCTGCTGTCGGAAGCGTCTTTGGGCAGTGGTTCCGATTGTCAGCGCGGAATATCAAAGTGCTTGTCGCTGCGGGCGCTGCGGCGGGCATCAGTGCGACGTTTAATGCGCCGCTGGCGGGTGTAATCTTTGCGAGTGAGATCATTCTGGGAAGTTTCGTTGCAGAGAGCTTAGTTCCCATCGTAATCGCCAGCGTTGTGGCAGATGTTGTTCAGATCCGAATCGGCGAACATGGTCTCGATCCGGCGTTTCGGAACCTGACGTTTTCGTACGAAGGTGATTGGGGCCAGCTGCCCGGTTACTTTGCGTTAGGGCTCGTGTGCGGTCTGGCGGCGGTCCTATTCACAAAATTGGTTTATGCCACCGAAGATCTCAGCCAGCGTTTGCTACCAAAGTGGTGGGTGCGCGCGCTAGTGTTGGGACTTGTTGTTGGGGCCGCAGGCGTTGCCTATCCACCGCTTCCGCCGACCAATTCGCGTGCCTCACTAGATGGACTCGCCGAAGGCAATGAACCACTCCCTCCATTGTTTGGCGTCGGCTACGGTGTTGTCGATCATGCCGTTCACTTGACGAACGATGACTTTGACGGTGCCACGAGTGAACACGTTCGGTTATCGCGAAGCGATCTGCTCAAGGAGCTGTGGTGGTTGTTGCCGCTGGTTTTCTTGAAGCCTCTGATGACGAGCGTCACGCTTGGAGGTGGCGGATCGGGCGGAATTTTTGCGCCCTCTCTGTTTCTTGGTGCGACTGTCGGAGCAAGTTTTGGACTACTCTGTAATATCTTTATTCCCGGTGTGAGCGCCCATCCCGGCGTTTATGCGATTGTCGGTATGGGCGCGGTGGTGGCAGGGACGACGCATGGCGTGCTGAGCGCGATTTTGATCGTCTACGAGTTGACGAGTCAAGATTCGATCATCCTGCCGATTATGATCGCAGCCGGACTTGCAAGCGTTGTTGCACGACTGATTGATCCCGAAAGCATTTACCACAAAAAGCTCAGCCGTCGTGGCGAGTCGATCGCGCGTGGCCACGAGATGCACTATTTGGAACACATCATGGTCCGCGACGTGATGCTGCGCGAGTTTCCGACGGTGAAGCAAGATGACGATGTGAACGAGATTATACGAGTCGCCCGTTCGAATCCAACGATCGAGAGTCTGCCGGTAATGAACCCCGAAGGACATTTGATCGGCATCATTCGCCCCGAAGATTTACATCGTGTACTCGACAGCGACGTACCACCGAATCTGGTTCAAGCGGAAGATATTGCCCTCAAGTCGCCCGTCTCCGTTTCGCCGGACGAAAACTTGCTCGAAGCGATCCGCGACTTTGGAACTCGCGACATCGACACGCTTCCGGTTGAAGTGGGAAGTGGCAAGTCAAAGCGACTGATCGGGCTGTTGCTCCGCGCAGACGTCATGCGTCGCTATCGCGAAGAGATGCTGTCGGCTCATTGATTAAGTCGGTTCCAATCAGCTGTTTAACGGCAAGCCGCAGGCGACTGCGTGGCTCAAAGCATCGTCGCCTGCGACTTGGCGTTAAACGAGGTATTCACTAGACCTCGATCAGTTTATGCCATGGACTTAGCGGGATAACCCCTTCCTACTTGCGTGGCGCGCCGGCAATCAGCGACACTGTATCTAGCGATTGCTGGCCAGCTGGAGAGTCACATAATGAGCGAATTGTTCGATCCCTACCATAAGTGGCTCGGGATTCCGCCGGCGGAACAGCCTCCGAATCATTACCGGTTGTTGGGGCTGAATCTGTTTGAGTCGGATCCTGATGTGATCGAGAATGGCTCCGATCGACAGATGACTCATTTGCGCTCGTTTCAAACCGGGCCGCGAATGAAGGAATGTCAGCGGCTGCTCAATGAAGTCGCGGCCGCGCGGGTCTTGCTGCTCGAAGCGCAGAAGAAGGCAGCTTACGACCAATTGCTGCGAGCGACTTCAGTACCTGCGGAGTCGCCGCCAAACGCAACCGCCGTTCCGTTAACTCCAGCTAGCACGTTGCCTCCGACCGCCTCGCAACCAGCAGCGATCCAAGCGTCATCGCCAGTTGTCGTTGCCAAGGGGGCTCGTCGTAAGCGGAAGCAAGCGATTGGGCTCGGCCCGAAGATTGCTGGTGGTATTGTCGGCTTGGTGATGTTGCTGACACTTGGATACGGGATTCGCAAGGCGTTCCAGTCGTCTCCTCCGTCCGTCGCGCCGCCGCGTCAAGTGACTGAAATGGCGCCGGGCGGACCCACTGAGCCAACTGACGCTCCTGTTGTTACGCCACGAGTCATTGCGCCGCCGGCTGTTCCTCCGCCTTCCGCGCCCGCTCCCCCAACGGCGACCGCAGCCGATCCAGCACTGCCCACGAACGTTCTTGTCGACGTTCGCGACGAGTACGAATGTACGCTGAACTCACAACCTCAGATCGCACTCGACAGCTCGTTCGACGCGGCTCAATCGTGGCGTCTTTCTCTGCGCATCGATGCATCGTCTCGTCCACTAGGCACGCTCTTGTGTTGGGGGGATGGCCGCGCGGGGAAAGACCCGATATGCATCCAGGCCGGACCGGACTTCATTGCTGGCTGGGTGATGGACAACTTCCGATCAGACGGAGCGACTGCACTGCCGAGAATGCCGATCGATTGGTCTGGCGTCTGTGAAATCGAGATCGTTCACGATGCTGCCTCGCAAGTCTTGCAAATGCGAGTTGGAAAGGAACGTCGAAACGTTGATGTGCTTCATCCGCCTCGCGCCGATCGCCCGATGCCCATTCATCTTGGTGGTATCGGTATGGGAGCATTACACGCTTATCCATGTAACATTCATGACCTGCGATTGGAACCATTGATCGACCCCGTTAACCTGCCTCCACCTTCCAAACTAGCCGTTGCACCATCCGACCTAGCTGGAAGCGACGAGCCGACGACGATGCCGGAGTCGGGCGGTTCACTCGGCGATTTGGTAAACCCGCCCAAAGTCAGCAAGTTGCCAATACCTGATGATTCTGAGCTTCGGGATGCACGAGAACAGATACAAAGTCTGTTCGCAAATGAGCTAAGCCAACAGCGCACTGCGCAGGAATCCGCAACGCTTGCCGAGAAGCTGCTTGCTCAAGCGAGCCAGCCGGAAACGGAGCCGGCATTGCGTTATGTCTTGCTAGAGAACGCAATCGATGTTGCGAGCCGAGGAGGAGCTGTCGATGCTGCGTCGCGATCGCTCCGGGCTCTGGACGTCGCATTCGAGATCGATCTTGTTCAGCTGAAGACTGGTGCCGCTCAGCAACTTGCTCGAGTTGCGAGGGAAGCTTGGGAACATAAAGCGGTTGTTGAGTTGCTGGAAGTGGTGATTGCAGAGTGTCTTGCCGATGACCGATTCGAGTTGGCGACGTCGGTGGCCGAGGCGGCGGTTAGCGCGGCTCGTAAATCGAAGGATTCGTCGGCGATCAGCCGCAGCGTCGCCCAGTCACGAGAGATCAAATCGCTGAACGCCAAGTATGAGCCGGTCCGAGAAGCTTTGGAGCTCTTGGCAGATGGTTCCGATGACCCGGCAGCGAGCGAGACGGTTGGGCGGCATCTCTGTCTTGTGAAAGGAAAGTGGGACAAAGGGCTGCCGTATCTAGTAAAGAGCGACGCGTCCGAATTGCGCGAGATTGCCGCGCGAGACATGCGGAATCCGACCAGTGCTGATTCTCAAGCCGAAATCGGCAACGGGTGGATGAACGCCGCGAAGCAGCTCGATCGAAACATCCGCTTGCACGCGTTATTACGCGCCGAGTACTGGTATCGCCTAGCGGTCGTCCAGCAGGCCGGACTCAAGAAGCTGCCACTTGAAACGCATATAAAAGCGGTGGGTAAGGAAGTCGGTGAACTTGCCGAGTTGCCGACGGGAGCGGTTTTGGTCATGACGTTCGAGCCGAACACGTTGAAGCGACAAGGATTTGTGTTAGATGCCAGCCAGCACGGATACGTTGGAATCGTGAAAGGCGCTGTCTTTACCGAAGGCATTGCCGGCAATGCCCTCGGGTTTGATGGAAAAGACGATTACGTCGAAGTTGCCTCGACGCGTTGGCTATCATCTCCTCCCGCATTTACGCTGTCCGCATGGGTGAACGTTGTGGCCTGGAAAGATACGACCAAGGACATGGACTATGTGATTAGCAAAGACGATGGGAAATCGAGGCGCGCTCACGGATATGTTTTGCGGTATCGCAAAGGTGGGACTTTGAACTTCACTTTGGCCTCGTCAGGATGGCGCTACGTGACATCAGCGACGAAAGCCGCGCTCGGGGAGTGGCACCATACGGTGGCGACCTATGACGGACAAACTTACAAGCTGTTCATCGATGGAGAACGGGACGGCGACGAAGTTGTCATGGGAGCGATCGATCCGTCCAACATGCCGCTGCGAATCGGCCAAGGTGCCTATAGCAAGGATCGCGGTACGCGAGGTCGCATCGACGAAGTTGCCATTTTCAACCGAGCCCTCTCGTCGGACGAAGTGCGAACGGTGTTTCGAATCGGTCAGGCAGGCCGCCCGCTGATTGAGTAGTGTTTCAGTCGGTCCCCACGTTCGTTACGTTCTGCGTCAAGCAATGTCTATGCAAACTCGCGTACTCGTCCCCGAACAAATGGATGATCCCGAGTTGGATCGTGACGAACATCTAAAGGCGCTGAGCGGGCTGCAACGTATTAATGCTTGGACGGGGAATGCGTCTTTAGTCTGGAAGCATATTCTCCCGGTGGCTCGCGAACTCAGCCCTCGTCCCCTGCGAGTCCTGGATATTGCTACAGGAGCGGCCGACATCCCGATCGCTGTGCTGAAGGCAAGTGCGTCGCAGGGCGTGAAGCTGGAGATCGATGCGTGCGATGTCAGCGAACAGGCGATTGCCTTTGCAACGGAGAAGTGTTCCACAGCAAACGTTGCCGTGCGGCTCTTTCCTCACGACATTCTGCGAGATGAAATTCCTGACCAATACGACGTCGTGATGTGTTCACAGTTTCTCCATCATCTGACAGATGAAGACGTCTCTGTTGCCTTGAAGAAGATGAAATCGGCGGCGACCAAAAGAGTCGTTGTTGTGGATCTCGAACGCGGGTATGCGAATTGGCTTCAGGTGTGGTTCGCCACGAGAGTCCTCAGCCGATCGAAGGTCGTTCACTTTGACGGCCCGCAATCGGTTCGCGCGGCATTATCTGTCGAGGAGTTCGCGAGTCTAGTGCGACATGTCGGTTTTACGAGTTTCGAGATTCGCAGAAAATGGCCTTGCCGCTTTGTCCTCGTCGGAGAGACGGATGGCAATCCCTGAGCCGCAGGTCGCTGCAACGATTCGGAGCGATGAAGCCGGTGACAAACGCTGGGACGTCGTCGTGATTGGAGCGGGGCCCGCCGGCGCGATGGCGGCGCGCCAATTGGCTTTGGAAGACGCGAGGGTGCTGCTCGTCGATCGTGCTTCTTTTCCAAGATCAAAGGTCTGTGGGTGTTGTGTCAACGGTGCGGCGATTGGCGTCTTGGCGCAGGTTGGGCTCGGGGATCTTTTGCAACGGTGCCATGCCAGAAAGGTCGAAGCGTTTCAGTTGGCCAGCAGCGGGCGCTTTGCTACAGTTCCGCTCAGCGAAGGCGTATCGCTGTCACGCGAGCGATTGGATACTGCATTGATCCAAGCGGCGATCGAAGCGGGAGCCGAGTTCCTTGATCGGGCTCTGGCATTGATCGGCGAACGGACTTCGGACGCCTGCGAAATCCTCCTGAAGACGGAGTCAGGCGAACGATCTGCTTCGGCCATGGCAGTCGTCGTGGCGGGAGGGCTCGGTTGCCGTGTCTTCGCCGAATCGGAATCCGACGACCGTAAAGCGTCTCCATCGTCGCGAGTCGGAGCAGGCACCATCCTTGACTCGGCACCGGCCGAATACACCGCCGGAACGATCTATATGGCGTGTCATCCGCAGGGCTACGTGGGGCTCGTTCGGCTTGAGGACAATCGGCTCGATGTTGCGGCAGCCCTCAACGCGAACGCCATCAAAGAATCCGGCGGAGTAGCGGAACTCGTTGGACGAATTCTTACCGACTCGAAGCTGCCGATCCCCGAATTGCTAGACGGCGCCGAGTGGCATGGAACAGGACGTCTGACACAACGCCGCGAACACGTGGTTTCGGAGCGGTGCTTTTTTATCGGCGATGCTGCAGGATACGTCGAACCGTTCACCGGAGAAGGGATCGCATGGGCATTGGCTTCTGGTCGAGTCGTGGCCCCGATTGTTTTGGATTTCGTGCGGAACGATCCCAACTCGAACGCCATGCATGCCTGGACAAGCACTCACCAAAAACTGATAGCCAACAGGGCTCGTCTCTGTCGATGCGTCAGTCGCTTGCTACGATACCCGACGCTCGTTAATATCGCCGTGCGACTACTAGCGCTCGCGCCTTTACTTGCACGCCCCGTCGTGAGATCACTAAACGCATCGTTCGAGGCGAAAATGCCCAACAAAGAAACGGCCACGAAACATCGATGATTAGCTACGACGGAATCAGTAAGTCGCGGATTCGCACTCATTACGACATCGCGACCTTGTTCTATCGGCTCTTGTGGGGCGTTCACATTCACCACGGGTTGTGGAACGAGAATGAATCGTCACAGCAGGCGCAACGCCAACTGATCGAGCACCTACTTCAAGAATCTGGAATTCCGCGCGGAGCGTCCGTTATCGATGTGGGATGCGGCATGGGAGGCAGCTCGATTCACTTAGCTCGCCAACACGATTGCCACGTCACGGGGATCACATTGAGCGGTATGCAGCGTCGTTGGGCGGGTGCGACGGCGAGACTAAGAGGCGTTGGGGCGCAGACCCGATTTTTTCGTCAAGACGCCGAGACGGCTGATTTTGCCGGCGAATCGTTTGACTATCTTTGGAGCATTGAATGCACAGAGCACTTCTTTGACAAGAAGGCCTTTCTGCAACGTGCTGCGAATTGGTTACGACCGGGTGGCGGTGTCGCCTTGTGTATTTGGCTGGCCGGCGACGAGCCACATTCGGACGAGGATATCCTACAAGTGAAGGCCGTTTGCGACGCCTTCCTTTGCCCGTCGCTAGGCACGACCGAAGACTATGCGACTTGGCTGCGAGATGCCGGACTCGAGGTTGGAAACATCTGTGACCTGACACCGCGAATCACGCGAACTTGGGAAATCTGTCGCCAACGCGTCGAACGAACCGGCGCCACAAAGTTGGCTCGCCTCTTTGGGCGCGACGCCGTGAAGTTCATTGACAACTTCGACCTGATCTTGAATGCCTACCAAAGCGGCGCAATGAAATATGCGAGCATTGTCGCGACGAAACCAACATTGTAGCCATCACTCTCCGAGTGATGAGCCCCTCCGTAAAAGCTGTTGTCACGTAAACACTGTTGGGCGCTTCGACTCTAACTTATTGGGCTCATCACGACGGCGCGTGATGGCTACTTGTCTTTGCCACAAACACCCGCCCCAGCGGCCCTGCCAACAACGCGGGTAGAATCACCAAGTCAGCAAACAACGCGGTCATTAGCAGTACGAACACCATCCAAGCAAAGCGACTGGCGGGCACGAAGTCGCTGAAAACGAAAGCCAGCATCCCGATACCGCAAATGACGCTCGTCTGGAGCATCGCGGTTGCACAATGCCGATAGGATCGACGAATGGCTTCGGCGGGTTCGCAACCAGCTGCGATTTCGCGCCGAAACCAAGTCAAGAAATGAAGCGTATCTACGACCGCGATCCCTAACGCAATGCTCGCCGTCATGACCGAGCCAAGGTCGATGGGGATCGATAGCCAACCCATCAATCCGAAGATCGCAGCCGTTGGAAATACGTTCGGGATCATCGCGACGAGACCAGCTCGGACGCTTCGCAACACAATCATGAGAACGATCCCCACGATTCCGAATGCAGCGACAAAGCTACGTAACATATCGGCAAGCAATAGCCGCTGCGTCTGATAGATCAATGGAATCGCACCGGTGACTGTAATATCGATCGGTTCGTCGATCGACGCTGAAGCCGAAGCCACCGCGGGAGTCACGTGTTCTTTGAGTTCGTCAAGGAATTGCTCGTAGTCCAGATCGCTGAGCGCCGGTACACGGGCAGCGATTCGCCAAGACTGTCGGTTGCTATCCTCGAATACGTAACGTGCATCGACAAATCGAGACTGTTCTCTTTTTAAGTTCTTCGACAGCACGGTACGTCTTGCGAGTTGCCTCATTCCTCCCCCGCGCGGAATAGTCGGCGTGAGTGTCGCAGCGGACATCACACCTTCGACTTGGTCGACTCGGCGAACCGACTGGGCGAGGTACTCCACGATTTCCACCCGACGAAGGAAATCGACTTGCGAATCGGCTCGAAAATGAACAACCACTTCGACAGGGACCATCGGGCCAAGTCGCTCTTCCATCCACGCATAGTCGGCGAGGACTCGGGCTCGTGGCGGGAATAGTTCTCTCAGCTTGATCGATGTCTCGATCGAGAAGAGACCCCAACCGAAGGCGATGATCGACGCGATGCTGAGCAGCGAGATGGGACTCGCCCAACGAATCATGGCGTTCGCGAGTTTGCCCCACACGCGTTGACTCGTACGCTCATCAGTGCGATGCAATTGACTCGCAGGCCATAGCTCCATCAAGCCAGGCAACAACGAGAAGAGCAGCAGTAATGTTGTCACGACGCCGATCGTTGCGAATGCTCCGAACCGTCGAATCGGTTCGACATCACTTCCCAACAACGAGCCGAGCCCGATACCAGTTGTCGCTGTCGCGAGCGCGCATGGCAGCCAACCGACTTGCATGGCTCGTTGAGGTGCTCCGCTGACACCACGCACTCGAACTTCATCGAAGTAGTAGTTGACGAGATGAATTCCCGCCGCGATGGTCAAGACAAAAACGAAAGGCGGCATCAAAATTAGGACCGCATTCATCGGTTGCCCACTCCAGAACACCAACGACAAGCAAAGCCCTTCGCCCAACGCTGCCGCGGTAAATACGGCCAATGCATAACGCCACTCGCGCAGGCAACACCAACAGAGTATCAAGGACAGCAGAGCCGAGGGAATGGCATAGCGTTGCATCGTGTCGACGCCTGCTCGATCGATCGCGACTCCATCGACAGGCGGACCCGCCAAACGGAATGCATCTCGCTGGAGTCCGCAAACCTCTTGAGCCGTGTCGAGAATAGTCTCGATCGCTTCGTGTCGTTCGTAGCCCCCGTGATCCGTGAACATGATAACGGCGCAACTTGAACTCCCGTCCGGTCCGACCAACACGCCGCGTAATCGGGCTGTCGCCGCTTTTCGCGACAGATCAATCGGGGAAGACATGAGCTGTCGCAACGTCGAGTATCCCGAGACGACTCGATCGAACAGCTTTGAGTTGCGGGCCGATTCAGCCCGTGTAGGGTCGAGTAACGCGACCTCAAATTCCTTCAAACGCAAGTCATCCACGGTGCATCCGGGCCAGCTGATCACCACCAACGCTTGGCTTTCGAAATGCTCGACGAACCATTCGAACTCTAGCCTCTGCTCGTTCGTCTTGGGAATCCAGTGATGCGGCGTATTGAACATCGTGCCTACAGCAAGCAGCGACCACGATGCCAAGAACGGCCCCAGAGTGATCGTAACGATTGCCGTAACGAAACAGCGGCGGATCAAAGTGGTACGAGAGATAGAAAACACGTGAGCACACTTAGTCCGTTATTCGAGCAAGGCTACTTCTGCAACCAAACCCGGCCCGAAACCGAGCATCACGCAAGGACGTGGGGCGTCTTGCCTCAGGAATCGTTCCAGAATGAATAACACGGTCGGCGATGACATGTTGCCAAGTTCGTTGAGTACGGCTCGCGACGTCGCCAGTGTCGTGGAGTCGAAGCCGAGTGCTTCTTCAACCGCATCCAAGATTCTCGGGCCACCCGGATGAACGGCCCACGACTTGATCGTCTCGATTGACTGCCCTTGTGAACCGAGCCAAGTGGCGAGCCAAGGCTTCAGCTGTTCCGCGATCAGGCCGGGAACTCGATTTGAGAGCGACATATCAAACCCGAAGTTACCGACGTGCCACGTTATCGTTTCTCGCGAATCATCCAATAAGCAAGAGCCGGTGTCGCGCAGCTGGCAAATCGCTCCGTCATCGGGGTGACTCTGCGCCACGACGAGCGCTGCAGCTCCATCGGCAAAAAGCGCGTTGCCAAGCATCCGTTCTGGATCCCATTGGAACTTGAAATGTAGGCTGCACAGTTCTACGGCACAAAGGAGGATGCGAGCCGTCGGTTCGGCGGCCGACAGCCCACGAGCGGCTCGCAAACCATTGATCGCCCCGTGGCATCCCATGAATCCGATGTGCAACCGCTGAGTGGTGGGGCGGAGGCCAAGTTCGTCGAACAAGTGAATATCGACGCCCGGAGCGTCAAACCCGGTGCAAGAAACGGTAACCAAGTGGGTGATCTCGTGCAATTTATAATTGCACGGATCTCGTGCAATTATCCCTTGACCACTTGACCACTATAATAGTGGTCAAGGTCCAAGCTCGGCCATTAATGCAGCGGTCCGTCCGAACAACTTATTATTATCGAGGCCCGTCCGAGCAATTTTTTATTACCGAA
>JACKQG010000181.1_pt1 | contig 91766 bp, 71 predicted proteins | sample 8237621 | NCBI WGS metagenome assembly JACKQG01 (sample SAMN15677084, study PRJNA649215) | marine metagenome | biome: marine; feature: Black Sea; material: saline water; isolation source: suspended particulate matter (SPM) from the Black Sea western gyre | collected 2013-06-09/2013-06-10 | depth...
TGCTTGTGGTTGTTCAGGCAGGCGGTGGAACGCCCCTTCTCCTTAGCCCGGGCCAAAGCCGGCAGGAGCAGCCCCGCCAATATCGCGATGATGGCAATCACCACCAGCAATTCGATCAATGTGAAACCAAGCGCTTGGCCAAGCGCGCGATTGAGTCGAACAGGCTTCATGGGCAGCAGCATAGAAATCGTAAACCCGGATTGCAAACGACAAAAAAACAGCCCCACTAGGCCAAGCGTTAGTTGTAGTTGGAGTGCTTCGGCTTGGGGCCGGTGGGGGGCTTGATGCCGTGGGAAAGCATGACCTTGGTGATCGCCTCCACGGTCCGGAAGCACGGCTTGAAGTTTCCCGGCCGGTATCCCTCGGCGATCAACAGCGGCGTGCGCTTGTTGCGGTTGAGTGTGTTCCAAACCCCGATGTCGTGACCGACGCTGTCGAGATATTGCACGACTGCCGGGATGTTTTTGTAGGCGGCGCCGTGCATGGCGGTTTCACCGTTTTTGTCGACGGTATTGACCTTGGCCCCGAGTGAGACGAGGTACCGGACTGAGACAAGGCATTCGGCTTCGTTGCCGGCCTCCTCTTCGGGCGCTTGGCTTCCGATCCCCGCAGCCACCATGAGCGGTGTGGTCCCGTCCTGATTTGGCAGGAGGGGATCGGCCCCAAACTCGACGAGCAGTTTCATGTAGGCAAGGTCCGCGCGATCGGCTGCCATGAACAACGGCGTGGCTCCGATCTCGGATACCCGCGCTCCCCCGGCTTTGCGCCCGCGCTCCAGTTGAAAATTCACGTTGGCCCCGCGCTTTACCAGCTCGCGGGCGAACTGAAGGCTGTTGCGACGGCCGGATCCCTGTGGGGCGGGATCGCCCGCCGCACCCTCGCCGATGTCCGGCCGGCGAATCCATGTGAGCGCATGCAAAATGGAAAACCCGGTACGGACGTCGTTGGGCTTGGCCCCGGCGTCGAGCAATGCCACCGCCAAATCGAAGTGCCCGTTTTCCACCGCCAAAAGTAGCGGGCCGGTGCCGCGCTTGGGGAAATCCTGACTGTTGCTGCTCGGCCGCATGGCGTCGTTCACATTGGCTCCGTTGGCGAGCAGATAGTCGACAACCTCCGCTTGGCCTTCGCGGATGGCAAAATAAAACGCAGTGTATCCGGAACGCTCGAGCGGCAGATTGAAATCCGCACCAGCCTCGACCAGCCTGCGCATGACCCCGGTGTGGCCCTCGGCCGCAGCCCACATCAGTGCGGTTTGGCCATTGCGCTCCTTCGCATCGACTTTTGCTCCGGCGCGCAACAGGGCCTCGACGGCTTTAGGCCGGCCGGTTCGGGCCGCCGTCATAAGCGAAGTTTCTCCACCGTTGATGGATGAGTTGGGATCGGCCCCGTGATGGATCAACGCCTCGACGAGTGTTGCGTTTCCGTTAAGACAGGCCAAGTGCATCGGCGTGATGCCGTACCGATTTTCTGCAACGGCATCAGCCTTCTTTTTCAAAAGTAACGCACCCAGCTTGGCGTCATCGTGATAAGCCGCCCAATGCAACGCAGTCATGCCATCGACCTGACTGGCGTTGACGTCCGCTTGGCTTTTGAGGAGTTGCCGAATCCGCTTGGCGTCCTGTGCCTCGGCCGCGTCGGGAAGTGGCACCCCAGCGGCATGCCCCCACATCGGGAGGGCTAGGCTGAAAAACAGGATTCCCAGTGCGCGGATCATGGCACGACTATATGGCCAGCGTGTCGAACAGGCCGTCAATCTTGCCTGTGCTGTCGCCAAACTTGTCGAGTTTCACGCCCACCTTGTCGAGCAGCGTGAGGTGCAGGTTGGCCAACGGCGTCGGGTTGTCGTAGCGAATGTGGCGGTTGCCCCGGAGCCCGCCCGCCGCGCCCCCGGCCAATATGATCGGCAGGTTGGTGTGATCGTGAACGTTCGGGTTTCCGATGCCGCTTCCGTACAGGATCAACATATTGTCCAGCAGCGAGCCGTTGCCTTCCGGTGTGTTTTTAAGTTTCTCAAGATACTCGGCAAACAACGAAACGTGGAAAGCATTAATCTTGGCCATCAGCGCGACCTTCTCCGGGTTGTCGCCGTGATGGGAAAGCGGATGATGCGGATTCGGCACACCGATCTCCGGGTAAGAACGGTTGCTCGTTTCGCGCGCAATCTGGAACGTGACGATACGCGTGATGTCGGCCTGATAGGCGAGCAGTTGCAAATCGAACATCAAGCGGGCGTGGTCTGCGTAAGCCGCCGGCACACCCAGTGGCCGATCAAGATCCGGAAGTTTGTTGTCCTTGGCCTCGACCTCGGCCTGATCAATGCGCCGTTCGACTTCGCGGATCGAATCGAGATACTCCGACACCCGCGCGCGATCCGCAGCACCGAGACCGGCCTGCAGGCGTTTCATCTCCGCCGTGATTGAGTCCAAAAGACTGGCGCGTTTTTGCAGCGCCGCCCGGCGTTCAGCAGGCGTGCCGCCGTCTCCGAAAAGCATTTCAAAAACCAGCCGGGGATGCGCCTCCGCAGGCAGCGGCGTCGTGGGCGATGACCACGACAAATTATTGTGATACACACAGGCGTAACCGTTATCGCACTGACCAACCGTTTGCAGTAAATCCATCGCCAACTCCAATGACGGCAGGCGCGTCCACTGGCCGATCTGCTTGGCCGCCACCTGATCCGCCGTGGTGCCGAGATAATAGTCGGTGCTCTCGGTCACCTTGGCCTTGGCCGCGCTGAGAAAAGAGGAGTTCGACGTTGCATGCGACCCGGGATAAGCCGGTCGCAATTCCATGTTGGTGAACACCGACAGCTTGTCCTTCACCGGCGCGAGCGAATCGAGAATCGGCGACAGTGATTCGAGCGTGTGCTCACTGCGCGGCGTCCAGCGCGACTGGTCGCAACCCATTGGCATGAACACATAACCCAGCCGCTTCAACCCCTGCGCCGGCGTCTTGGCTGCTGCGGTCGCCGCGGGGATCATTGCATCGAGCAACGGCAACGCAAACGAAGCACCCATACCCTTGAGCAGGGTACGGCGAGAAATCGATTTTTTGGTGATGAAATTCATGGCTGTTCAGCGTGCGTTTTCATCCGAAACGGAATGCTCTTTGTAATGCCGAGAACGATGGAGGACAATCTAAAATCATCCGCCCGCGCCTCGGCCACGATCTGCCGCACCGCCGGTGCATCAACCGATTCCACGCCCCGGCCAAGCGCAAAGGTCATCAACTTTTCCGTGAGCGTGCCGACGAACAATTCCGGCCGGTTCAGCAAGCCTTGCTCCAGCTCCGCCACACCATCGAACGCCGCACCGTCCGGCAACCCACCCGAGGCATCAATGCGCGCGCCCAACTCAAATTCGCGCCAGCGCCCGATCGCATCAAAGTTCTCGAGCGCGAACCCGACCGGATCCATCCGGTCATGGCAACTGGCACAAGCGGCATTCTCCCGGTGCTTGGCCAAGCGCTCGCGCATCGGGAGGTCGGCTTCGACCTTGTTATCCTCCAGCGTCGGCACATCGGGCGGAGGCGGTGCGGGCGGAGTACCCAAGAAATTCTCCAACACCCAGTGGCCACGAATAACCGGTGAAGTGCGCGTCGCATATGACGTAACGGAAAGAATGCTGCCGTGCCGAAGCAACCCGCCGCGCAGATTCTCCGGCTTCAACGCCACGCGCCGGAAACGCGAACCGAACACATGCGGAATGTCGTAGTGCTTGGCCAAGCGCTCGTTCAAAAACGTGTAATCCGCCTTCAAAAACTCCACCACGCTGCGATCCTCGCGCAGGACGCTCTCAAAAAACAACTCGGTCTCACGACGAAACGCCCGGCGCAGGTTGTCATCAAAATCCGGGAACAAACGGAGGTCCGGCGTGATCGAATCGAGGTTGCGCAGATGCAGCCACTGGCTCGCGAAGTTGGTGACCAAGCTCGACGACCTCGGGTCAGCCAGCATCCGCCTCACCTGCTGCTCCAACACGGCGGGTTGATGCAACCGCTTGGCAATCGCCAAGTCGATCAACTCCTCGTCCGGTAAACTGCTCCAGAGAAAAAACGAAAGTCGGCTGGCCAAATCAACATCCCGAATTCGATACGCCTCATCCCCATCCGCAACCGGCGGTTTTTCAACCCGAAACAAAAACGAAGGATTCACGAGAATCGCCTCCAGCGCGGCGGCGATCCCGGCCTCGAACCCGGACGACTCGGCTGCGCCGTGATAAAACTGCATCGCCGAGGCCAAGTCGGCATCCGTCACCGCCCGGCGATAGGCCCGCTTCATCAGCCTCCCCAAAATATCCCGCGCTATGGCGTCCACTTTTTTCGAATCACTCGGCTGTACGAAAAAGATTTTTTTACGGCTCGGCGTTTGTCCGACTGCCCCTTCACCAAAAGGGCCGGTGATCGAGACCTGATAAACCGCCGGCGACTGGCGCGGATGCCGAAACACATTGAAGCGGGCCTCGGTCGGTTGCCGTTTGTTTTCCAGCAGCGAAACGGATCGCGCCGGAAAGGTCACCCCAACCTTGCGCGGGCCGGCCTTGATAAACGTGCGCGCGCTGAGATGCCTGTCGACATCGTCGTGGCTGCCGCTCATTGGCCGCTTGATGGTGAACTGTTTGACCCGTGCCCGGTCCAGCAGCAGATCCATCCGGTGAACCCCATTCACTCCCTCGACGTGTTCGTTGCGGTCGCGAGCCAAGCGCACCCGAACCTCGTACTCTCCATCACGCGGGAAGGTGTACGGCAAAAGCACGCCACCGCGTGTACCGACCGGCAGCCCTTCAATGTGTTTTTCCTGAGTAAAATCCGCCGGCAGCCGAAACGTAAACCCATCCGGCCGGCCAAGCGGCGTGCCCACAGCCAAGCGGCTGATTTTTTGGGCCGCAGTGATGTAGCGGTCAAGCAGACTCGGCGAAAGCGAGCCGACGGTGATGTTGTCGAAACCATGGCTCTCCTCGTCCTTGGGCAACAGCCGTTTGGCATCGATCTGCACGCCCAACAAATCGCGAATGGCGTTCTGATATTCCGTACGGGTCAACCGACGAAACGTCGCCACGTGCCCCGGATTCGGCGATCGCTTGGCCAAGCGATCGAGCGGCTTGGCCAAGGCCGAAACCGCCTGTGCGTACTCGGCCTCGCTTGGCCGGTTTTTGCGCTTGGCCGGCGGCATTTGCCGGGCCGCCAAACGCCGGATGACCTTCTCCCAAACCGCCGCGTTTTGGGTGACGTTCTCAGCCAACAGGTGCTCCAAGTTCAACTCGCCCTTGGCCGTGTCCCCATCGTGGCAATCAAGACAGTGCTGCTCCAAAAACGCCACCGGCGGCGGCTCCGATGAAGAAACGGAAACCACCAAACTGACCCACAAGATTGCGGATAAAACTTTCAAATAATTAGGCTACTGCCGGACGACAGACCAACTGCCGTCCGGTTGGATGTTCACCGTCACGCCGCCGATACTGGCCTGCGCGCGACCGTTTTTGTTTAGCTTGGTTTGGATCAACGCCGCAACCGTCCGGGGATGCACCCCCTCGTCGTACGGTCGTAGGACGGCCAGCCAAACCTGTTTTTTGCCCTCGCGAAGAATCGCCTTTCCGAACGTGCTGCGCAACTGTTGATAACCAAGATCCTGCGACGCCTTGTGGGCCACTTGGCCGAACTCCAGTTTTCGGTCGGGGTGCATGAACAGGAGCACCCGCTTGCGCTCAGTCTGCCACCATGCGTGGCTCATCGCAGGTGCATCGTACCAGTGCCGCTCGGCGTCCTCGCTGTCACCCAGATCGTTGAGCATCCAGTTTGGGGCGGCCTGGAAACCGTCGACGTCTGGCCCCGGCAGATACTCGTCGCGCACGACGAGATACCCTTCCCCGGTCAACACGGTTTGCCGCGTCCAGACGCTGTGCGCCCCGAAATAATTTCGATACGTAAACTGGCCAAACGAGTCGTCACCGTGGTTTTCCGCGCGCAACGATTCCCGAACGAGGATGCCGCCGCGATTGTAGTGCGGTCGATGGTAACGCGGTCGGGTGTACTCGTTCAAAAACATGCCCGCCCCGCTGCCGCGAAAATCGTACGACACGCGGGTGTACTCGTCGTTGGCGTCGAACTTCAAATCGAGCCCATCCAACACAACTGAGAGACTCGTCCCGGGCTGCACGTTCAACTGCAGGCTGCGACCGCCATTGCGACCGTCCTTCACAATACTCATCGCAACGGCCCGCTCCGCGCCACGAAGCTCGATTTGCTCCTCACCACGGTGTTCAGTCAATCTGAGCTGCTTCGGGATCTGATCCAACTTCGCGAGTGTGATGCTGCCCTTCGGGCCGGCTAAGCGCAGGTTTTGCAGACGGGTCGGCTTGTCGAATTTACCAAGATAAACCGAGCGCAGATGGTAGTCGTTGTTCAGATACCAATACCCGTCGACGTTGCCGTGGGCGTAGCCGTACTCCGGATCGTCCGCCCGGCGGAACAGTTTGATCGATTTGTCGTAGAACCAGTTTTTCGAGTCGGGTGCCTCGCGGCAGTTCAGACAAAATGGCAACGACAACGATGCGAGTTTCCAGACATCCTCCCGCTCACCACCCATCTTGCCGTCCTCCTCCTTGAACGGAAAAGCCATGTCCGGCGGCAGCACATTCAACAGGTCGTACGCCGCCTGCCCCCAGAACCGGTTGTTGTATTTGCCGGACGAGTGCAAAAACTTGGCACCGTCCACGCAGTACTCGTACAGCCGACCGGCCGCGTCGTCGCAGCAGTGCATGTAATTGTTGTTCCTGTCGTAAATGTAAAACGAGACGAACGGCTTGCCGCTCTCCCGCCCCGGCCCAAGATACAGCCGCTCCGGCGCGCGGTGTTTGAGCGGACTATAGTAGCCGATCTTCGCTTGGCCACGCGGCACCTTGGGCTCAATGCCGCGCTCGATGAACCACTGGTACCGCTCACGATACGCGGCCTCGTACTCCGGCGGCAGCGCTTGGCCAAGCGGAGGGCGCCCGCCGAACACCGCCTGCTCGGAGGCCCAAAGAAACTCCGGATCTTTGAACTCCTTGGCCAAGCGATACCACACATCGCCGTCGTTCACCCCCTCGGCCCCGCCGTAGTATTCACCGTTCCATGGGTCGAGATAAAGCTGCTCGCGCCCGGGCTTGATCCTGCCGCCCGAGTTCGGGTTCCCTCGGACTCCGCCACCGTGGATGTAATCGAGGTAACGCTTGGCCAAGGCGTGCAGCAGTTCGCGATCCTCTTCGAATTTGCCCATCCCCTTGGCCATGTCGATCCAGCCTTGGAGGAGCAACGGGCCGTAGGGATAATAGTTCGTCTCGGTTGTGTCGCCGTACTCGGTCAACTCGCGCCACAACGCATCCAGCCAACGCCGATGTTTTTTTAGCTCCGGCATGCCGGGAAAAACATTGAGCGCCACCGCCGGGCCGGCGTTCATCCCATAAGGGCGATTGTTCACGCTGCGCTCCAGCATGTTGTAGTCGTAACTCAGCGCCATGCTTTGCCTGAAAATTCGGTAAAACTTGGCCTTCTCAATTTCGCTGAGCCTCCCCTGCCGGACGAGTTCTTCGTAGATCCTCACGCGACCCGCCGCGCCCCAAGCCCGATGCCCGGGCAGCAGATTAAACTCGTCTCCCTCGCCTTTGCGGACCGCTTCGTCGTAGCGGTCGAGGATGCTCATGAAGTAACCGTGCAACACCTCGAGCGCGCCGCTCTCCTTGCGGCCTTCGTCGATGTAGCGCCGGAGCAACCGATCCCACTCCCAGCCACCGCGAAGAATCTGCGGGCGGCTCGCGCGGACCTGTTCGGCCATCGCCATGATTTCGAATTCAGAAAACCCGGAGTAGTCCGGATACGGATGCTTCGGCGTGAACGCCTTCTGAGCCGACACGGGTGTCCCCAGCAAAACCAGCCCCAGTAAAAGTAGAACGCGGTTCATTGCTTAACGGGTCACCGACCAGTTTCCTTTTTGGTTCACCACAACTCTCACATCGCCCACCGTCGCGATGTACTTCCCTTTTTTGCTGACTGACGTTGTGACCCCACGCACCACCGCCCCGGCTGGGGTGTCGAGCTTGTGCGGCACGAGTACGCTGAGAAATCGTTCAGTTCGCCCGGCCTTGATTGGGCGATAGGCGTAGGCGGTCGTGTTCAGGTCGAGATCCTGCGAGCAACGTTGGTTTATCGTGCCGAACACCATGTCCCGGTGGTCATGAATGTGGACAGCAACCCCCATCTTTTCCTTCTGCCACCAAGCCTGTGCAAAGGCCGGTGCGCCGAACCAGTTTTCATCCTGCCGGCCCAGCTTGCGATCCTCCTCCCGGGCCAAGTGCCAGACCGGCCCGGCGTGATACGCTTGGCCAAGCGCTTGGCCAACCTGATATTCGTCCGCCACGATCAGATACCCTTCCGTGGTTAAAACCGCCTTGCGAATCCACCGGCTTTTCGGCCCAAAATATTCAGCGAAACCAAACTGCCCGTAGGCGTCTCCGGTGTCATTGTTTTCCGCGCGGGCCAAGTCCGACAGATGCTTGGCCATGTACATGCGCCGGTAGTCGCGCTCGTCGCCTTTGCGATCAGGGTGCACCGGAAACTGGTGCCGTTTGTGAACCACTAGCAGTGCGTCCAGACTCTCGTTACCGCTGCCACCGCCGCGCAGGTCCGTCCCGGAATAGACGTTGTTGTACTTGCCCGATGAGTGGAGGAATTTGGCTCCGTTGAACGAGTACTCGTAAAGAAAACCGGAGACGTTGTCCAAGTGACTGTCTTTTTTGTCGTAAAGGAAAAACGCGGCGTACGGTTTGCCCGGCTCGACACCGTTATTCAGATAAATGCGCTCCTTGATTTTGTTTTTCAACTCACTGAGCAAGCCAACCTTCGCGTGCATTTTTGGAACCCGTGGCTCGATGCCGCGCTCAACAAACCAGGAGAACCGTTTGTTGTAGGCGTCGTGGTATTGCCTCGGCACTTGACCACTCGGCGGACGACCACCCAACGCGACCTGCTCGGCCGCCCAAAGGTACTCTGGGTTTTTGTAGTGCTGCGCCATGCGATACCAAAAGTGGGCATCACGACTGGAGGTCTCGACGTTGTAGTATCCGACGTCCCACGGATCGGCATAAACTTCGGACAGCTCCGTCCGTTGACGGATCCCGCAGTTAGGGCCGCCTCGCACGCCACTACCATGGACAAACTGCAGGCAGCGCCGGCCAATCGCATCGATCAGTTCTTTCTCCGACTCGAGCCGCCCGGTCGCCTCGGCGATATCGACCAGCCCGTGAAGGAAAATCGGGCCGTAGGGATAGTAGTTCCACTCCGTCCAGTCACCGAAGTCGGCCATATGATTCCATATTCGATCCAACCAAGCGCGGGCTTCCTTCGCCTGTGGTGCGTCGGGGAATAGCTTGATCCCCAACGCCACACCGCCGCCGTTACCGAACGAGTGATTGTCCGCATGCTGCGATCCGCTTTTGAAATTGAGAAACGTTGGACTGAGACTTTGGTGGACGATTACTTTCATCCTCGCTTGTTCCGCTACGGTCAGCATCTTTTGCCGAACAAGCTCCTCATAGATTCGCATTCGACTCGCCCCGCCCCAGCCGCCGTGGTAGCCGCCGCCATGATGATCCCGCTTGAGCGTGCGGCCGTCGGTGGCCTTTCGCTGCACTTTGTTGCCGCTATTGGTGGTGAAGAAAATGTAAAACAAGTCCCCCTCACCGCGCTGCTCACATCGCGCGTGCCAATCGAGAATCAACGCACGAAACACCGCCCGCAGGATTCGGATGGCGTTCTCGTCCTTTCGCCCCCCATCCACGTAACGCTGGCGCAACCGATCCCACTTCCACCATCCCCGGGAAAATGAATACCCCTCCAAACCGCCGAGCGCCCGCCGAAGGTCTTTCTCCAATTCACCCACGTTGGTGACGCCGAAGTAATCATGCCGCGGGTGTTCCGAAACAATCGACTCGTTTGTGGCCGGGATGGCCAGGGGCATCCCCATGCCCAGACAAATCATCAGCACCCAGTTGGTAAGTCTATTCATGGCTGGCTTGGGCGGCAAAGCCTACTCGAATGGCAGGCCAATCGCCAACCAATCCTGCTTGGCCAAGCGGTGGTTGGGGCGTACGGTCTGCGCCGACGAAATGGCACCCTTGACCAACGGGTGCGTTTGGTTTTCGCCATGGAAACGATTCAGGCCAATCTCGTGAAGGACGTCCGCCAGCGCGTGGCGGAGGTGGTGGTGGGGCAGGACACGGTCGTCGAGCGGCTGCTGATCGCGCTGTTCACCGGCGGGCACCTGCTGCTGCAGGGCGTGCCCGGCCTGGCCAAGACGCTTCTGGTGCAGACGATCTCCAACGCGATCGACCTGCGCTTCAGCCGGGTGCAGTTCACGATTGATTTACTGCCGTCGGACATCCTCGGCTCGGAGGTGCTCGACCAACGCAACAACGAGTTTACCACGCATCTTGGGCCGATCTTCACCAACCTGCTGCTCGCCGACGAGATCAACCGCGCCGCGCCCAAGGTGCAGAGCGCGCTTCTCGAGGCGATGCAGGAGCGCAAGGTCACCATCGGCAATAAGACGCACACCTTGCCCGCGCCGTTCCTCGTGATCGCCACGCAAAACCCGATCGAGCAGAGCGGCACGTTCGAGCTGCCGGAGGCGCAGCTTGACCGCTTCATGCTTAGCCACCGACTCGACTACCCGAGCTCCGACGAGGAGGAGGACGTGCTGCAGCGCAGCCTCTCGCTTGGCCTGCAGCGGACGGACGGCGGCGCAGTGCCGCGCACGGCGTTTGATTTGCTCGATAAACAACCGGTGGCCACCGTCGCCGATCTTGTCGGGATGATGGCCGCCGTGCAGGAGGTGCATGTGAGTGACGTGTTCCAAAAACACACCGTCGAGGTGGTGCGCCGCACGCGACGCCACCCGAGCATCGAGATCGGCGGCAGCCCGCGCGCCGGGCTGGCGATGATCCAGGCCGCCCGTGCCCGGGCGTTCATCCACGGCCGCGACTACGTCGTGCCGGAGGATCTGTACGCGCTGGCAGAGGACGTGTTGCTGCACCGCATCCGGCTCAAGTACGAGGCGCTGGCCGAGGGCGTCTCCGGGGTGAGCGTGCTGAAGGAAATTCTCTCCGAAGCCGGCTGACCGGTCCGCCGCTTGGCCAAGAGCATATGAAACCGCTCACCGGCAGCCTCGAATCGTGCGACGGACTGGACGGACGCCAGTTCGCCATCGCCGTCCGCCGTCTCGCCGACAGTCTGCAATACGGCACCGACGCATCGCCGTTCGTCGGCTCCGGCATCGAGTACGCGCAGAGCCGCCCGTACGAGGCCGGCGACCCGGTGAAACAGATCGACTGGCGCGTCACCGCCCGCATGGGCCGGCCGTTTATCAAGGAATACGAGGCGCCCAAGCAAATGCCGGTTTACCTGCTCATCGACACGTCCGGCTCGATGTGCGTCGCCTCGACCGACATGAGCAAATACGCTTGGGCAGTGCAGATCGCCGGTGGGCTGGCGTTTGCCGCGCTGGATCGCATGAGTCCGGTCGGCGTCGTCGGCTGCGGCGAACGCCCCCTCGACGCCCAGCCGAGCCTGTCGCGCCACCGCGTGTTTCTCTGGCTGCACCAGTTGCGGCATTATCGGTTCGACGAACAAACCACCTTCGCCGAAAAACTGGATCAACTCTCCGCCGTGCTCACCCACCGCGCAATGTTGATCGTGCTGAGCGACCTCCGCCAGCCAGGCGTCACCGGCCGACTCAAGCGACTCGCGCAAGAGCACGACTGCGTGGCGCTGCAACTCACCGACCCGGCCGAGCGCGGCCGGTTGCGCGCCGGGATTTTTCGCGGCGAGGAAGCCGAGACCGGCCAGACGTTTGTCGGCCACGGCTGGAGCCGTTGGTACCGCGACGACGACACCGCCGCCGAGCTGCGCCGGGGCGGCATCGACCATCTCGAGCTGCCAGTGAACGAGCCATTCCTGCACAAGCTTCGCGGCTTCCTCCGCAAACGCGACAACCTCGGGAGGGGCACCCGATGACCGACCGTCTGGCCAGAATCTTGTTTTTTAAGCGCGAATGGACGCGAAGAAACGCGAATGAAATAAAGTGTAGGGTGAGCGGGGAGGGGCGAGTTCCACCTCGCCCCAAAAATCATCGAACGCTCTCTCCCTCTCCCCAGCCCTCTCCCGCTGGGAGAGGGAGTCGAAGCATTCGCGCGAGCGTTGCGGAGTTCGGTTCTCCGCACCGCTTTGGAACACTCCCAAAAGCGGCAGGGACGGCCGCACTCCAAGACGCTCCCGCACCGCTCCGACGGCGCTTGGCCAGACTCGGACTCGTTGCCGCCGTCGCTCTCGCCGGCTTGGCCAAGCCGGCCGCCGCGCCGCCGGAGCCGGTGCAGACCGCCACGGAGGCCCGCCCCACCGCCGTCCTGCCCGGCGCGCAGCCCCCCGCCGCACCCGTCGGCGACAAATCCAAAATCATCGTCCGCATCCACGACACCTTCCCGCACGGCAGCGACCACCGGTACGACCTGCGCTACTTCGGCTTCGTGCCGGGCGAGTACGACTTGGCCAATTTCCTCCGCCACGCCAATGGAACGACGCCGACAAACCTGCAGCCGATCCCGGTGCGCATCCGGGGCATCCTGAAGGAGGATCACGACGGCAGGCTGATCGAGGAGGAGGCCGGCGACTTCACGCTGCCGGGCGGCTACACCGCCTGGCTGATCGGCATTGGCATCGTGTGGCTGCTCGCCGCTTGGCCGCTGTTCCTGCTGGGCCGCAAAAAGAAAACGCCGCTTGGCCAAGCGGAAGCCAACTCCGGCCCGGACTTGGCGGAACGACTGCGCCCCCTCGTCGAGCAAGCCGCCAACGGCACCCTCGACACCGACGGCCGGGCACGGCTCGAGCGCATGATTTTCTCCCACTGGCGCGAGCGGCTTGGACTGCCGGAGGATGGCGACGTGGCCGAACTGCACCACCAGCTCAAGGCGCACGCCGAGGCCGGCCCGCTGCTGCGCGGCCTTGAGGATTGGCTGCACCGCCCGCCCGGCACCGCCACCGTGGACATCCCCGCCCTGCTCGCGCCATACCGCCAGCCCACCGAATGACGTTCGCCCATCCAGTTGTGTTGCTTTTGCTGACCCTGCCGGTGCTGCTGTTGGTCTGGGAATGGCGGCGGCGCGGTACGGTGCTGGCCATGCCGTTCGATCACGCCGGGGCCAAGCGCGGCCGCTGGCTCGAGGGCATCGCCAAGCTGATGAATCTCGCCGCGCCGCTGCTGCTCGCCGTGGCTATCGTGCTGCTCGCCGGCCCGCAACGCCCGCTCAGCCAAGGCAACCAGCGCGTGCTCTCGAACATCGAGTTCGTGCTCGATGTCTCCGGCAGCATGACGGCGACGTTTGGCGACGGGCGGCGCAGCGACAAGGCGGTCGAGGCGCTGCAGGAATTTGTCGGCCACCGCGAGGGCGACGCCTTCGGCGTGACACTTTTCGGCACCGAGGTGCTGCACTGGGTGCCGCTCACGCAGGACCTCTCCGCGCTCAAGCATTCAGCGCCGTTCATGAAGCCGGAAGCCATGCCACCGTACATGGGCGGAACGCGCATCGGCCTCGCCTTGCGCTCGGTGTACCGCATCCTCGCTGGCCGGCCGGAGGGCGACCGGATGATCATCCTCATTTCCGACGGCATGAGCGCCGACCTGCGCGGACAGGGCGACAAGATCGCCGCCGACCTGCGCGGGGCCGACATCGTTCTGTACTACATTCACGTGGCCAGCGGCCAGCCGCAGCAGGAGGTGTACGACATCGCGGCGCGAACCGGCGGCGAGGCGTTCATCGCGGGTGATCCCGGGGCGCTGCAGTCGGTGTTCGAGCGGATCGACTCGATGCGCCCGGCCAAGTTCGAGCCGGAAGCGCCGATCCCGGCCGACAACTTCCGCCCGTTCGCCCTCGCCGGCCTGTCGCTGCTCGGCCTGCAGCTGCTCTCGCTCTTCGGCATCAGATTCACGCCATGGTGACCCCTATTAAAACGGGAGCGTACGCGGCCCGCGTGCGGTTTTTGGCGGCTCGCCAAAACAACCCGCGCCCGGCGAGCCGCCGGACGCCACACGCGAGCCGCGTGTGCTCCCCAAGCGGCTGGCATTTTTGGAGGGCGCCGCCAAAGCGGAGCGGCGACATTGTGAAACCGTAAACTGAAATTTGAAACTCTCATGAACCTTCCTGACATCACGACCGATGCGGCGGCGCTGGCCGTTTGGGTGGCGCTGGGCACCGGGGTGTTCGCTGTGCTGGCGGAAGCGTGGCACGCGCGCCGCACGCGACGGGTGTCCCGGCTGGCGTTCGGGCCGCTTGGCCAAGCGCGGCTGTGGACGCGTCTCGCGCCGCCGATGCGCGTGATCGCGCTGACCGCTTTGGCGTGGGGCCTGGTGACGCTGTTTTTCATCCGGCCGCGCGTGGCGAGCTTCGACAAAATCCCCGACGGCGGCTACCGGCATTTGGTCATCGCTTGGGATGTGTCGCCCAGCATGCAACTCGACGACGGCGGGTTCGATTCCGCCAAGCAAAAAAAACGGACGCGCGCCCAGCGCGGAGCCAAGGTGTTGCTGTCGCTCTTCGAGCGGATCGCGCTCGACCAGGTGCGGATCAGCATCGTCGCGTTTTTCACCGGGGCCAAGCCGGTTGTGGTGGACACGCACGACCTGAACGTCGTCAAGAACATCCTCAACGACCTGCCGCTCGACATGGCGTTCGATCCCGGTAAGACGAGTCTCATCGACGGCATCGAGGAATCGGTGCGCCTGGCCAAGGGCTGGGAACCGGGCAGCACCACGCTGCTGATCGTCAGCGACGGCGACACCGTGCCGGACACCGGCCTGCCGAAACTGCCGCCCTCGATCAACCGCGTGCTCATTGCCGGCGTGGGCGACCCGCGGCGCGGCGTGTTCATCGACGGCCACATGTCGCGGCAGAACGCCCGCGTACTGCGGCAGTTGGCCAAGCGCCTGGGCGGCGAGTACGTAGACGTTAACGACGTGCAAATCCCCACCGCGCAACTGGCCGAACTGGCCGGTGTGCGCAACCTCGTCGACCCCGGAGAACAGGGCCGGCGCGAGCTGGCTCTGGGCTGCGTGGCCACCGGCGCCGGGCTGCTGGCATTGCTGCCTGTCGGCCTTGCGTTCTTCGGTAGCCCGTGGCAGAGTGGACGAGTTCGTCGGTCAAAAAAGGCTTAATTACTGAGTAAAAGCATGAAAAAAAACCTTCTCATCTTCCTTTGGGCACTCACGCCCGTGGCGTTACTGGCCTACCACTTCGGCCCCGGCCAAGCGGGGATTGCGCGGGAGGAAGCCAGGAGCAGCATCCGGGCCGCGCTGGACTTCGAGGCCGGCGATCAGTGGCAACAGGCCATCGACGCCTACAATGACGCCCTTGCCTCCCTGCCGGATACCGAGTCGGCCAAGCGGCGGCAGTTGCAGCTCGCCCGCGCCAACGCCCGCATCCACGTCGGCGAACTGCCGGAAGCCATGCTTTCGATGCAGCATCTCCTCGATGAAACGGCCAAGGGCGACGACCGGGATTTGGAAAGCAAGGTTCGCTCCTCACTCGCCAGCGCGCAGTATTACACCGGCTGGCTGATGCGCCTCGAGCTGGCCGAGAAGAAGGAATGGACGGAGCCGCTCGAGAAGGCGCGGCAGAACTTCCGGCTGCTCGCCGAGCAAACCGCCAAGACCGATGCCAAGGCGTCGGAGGATCACCAGAAAAACCTCGAGGCCGTCGTGCGGCTCGCCCGCATGGACTTGTCCGAGGTGCAGGCACTCCCCCTGCCAAAGAAATGTCAGGGCAACAAAAACGTCTGCTCCAAATGCCGCGGCCAAAAGAAGAGCAACAAGCCGAAGGACATGAAAAAGAAGGAGGATGCCCGCGGCGCCAGCGTCGGCAAACGCCCCGACGGCAAAGGCTCCTGATCGCTGGGACGCACAATCGAATTTCGCACCCAAGCAGCCGGCGTGAGTCGGCTCTTTTTTACTCCAAAGGAACTCACGAGATGATTCGCCGCTTCACCCTTCTTGCGCTTGGCCTCGGCCTGCTGCCGTTCGCCGCGCTTGGCCAAGCGCCCGCCAAGCCAACCCGGGCAACCGTCGTCACGCCCGCTGTCAGGGTGAAGCCGGGCGTGCCCGCGAAACCGATACGCGCCCTCCCGGCGAAGGCACCCCAGCCAACGGCCACTCCCGACCGTGGTGACCCACCGCCGCCACTCAAGGCGGCCAAGCCGGAGACGCCGCAGGAAAAACTGCACGCCGCGTTGACGGCGGTGAAGTTTGACCGCACGCCGGACGGCATCCTCGACGCGCTCGACGCGTTGACAAAAAAAACCGAACCACAAAAGGAAAAGGCCGAGGCGGCGGCGGAGCGGTTCCGGCTGCTCGCCAATGCCGGAATTTGGGGGGAATTGGGCGAACTCATCCGGTCGCTGCCGTTCGACGGCTCCGCCGAGAAGGCGTACCGCCACCTCATCACCGCCCTGCTCCGACCGCCCTCAACCCGTCCCGCGCCCACGATGCCGAGCGGCATGCCGGCCATGCCGGTCGGTGCCCCGGTGCCACCGAAACCCACCAACAAGCCGCGCCCGATGCTCACGCAGGAGGATTTTGTCGAGATTTTGAAACTGGCCCCGGCCGAGCCCAACGAGACCGATGTCGCCGCGCTGGGCAATCTGCTGCGTGGCGTGGGCCAGCCGAATTTGTCGCGCCTGGCCGAACGGCTCGAGGCCGGCGTCGGCCAGTTCGGCGGCGACACGCCGGACGGCCGCAAGCGCGCCGCGCAACTGCTGCAGCCGTTGGCGAACAAATCCCAAGCCCGGATCGCGCTGAAGTTTGTGCCGGAGAGCGATGACGATTGGGCGCTCGAGATGCGGGCCAAGCTGCTCACCGAGGTTTGGCTCAGCAAACCCAGCCCCGCCAACTTGTCCGCCGCGTGGCAGGCCAACGAAAAACTGATCGCCACCATCGACGACGACGCCAAGCGGCTCGACGGCATCAAGCGCGGCTTCACGCTCGTCGCGAAACTGCCCAAGACGACAGCCGACGACTGGATGAGCCGGCAATTCCGCGAGGGCGGCTCCGGGCTGAAACTGATCCAGCTCGTGCAGTCCGACGTGCAGCGCAATATTCGCAGCACCAACTTCACCGCGCGTGGCGAAAACCTGCGCAGCCTCAAGCAGATCGTCGGCGCGCTGCTTGCCGAAGCCGGCAGCGACTTGGCCAAGTGGCAACTCCCGCTGACCATCGCCGCCGAGGCGTGGCTCATCGAGGCCGAAAACACGGTGAACAATTTCCGCCCCACCCTCAACCGCAGCAACCCGATGGTCTACAATCCAGTTTACGAGCAGCAACGGATGTTGGCCCAGCAGAATTCCAGCCGCTACAAGCCACTTCAACCGGCCATCCTTCTTGAGCACGCCCCCGGCGACGCGTGGCTCGCCGCCCTGCCGGGAAGCCGCCGCGCCCGTGCCATGGCGGCGCTTGCCGAGACGCTGCTCAAGGCCCGGAAAATCGTCGAGGCCCTCGCCGCGATCGAGCGCTTGGCCAAGCACGACCCGAGAATAGCCAACTTGATTGCCAACACACTTTTGTCCTCCTGGGCGCAGGCCCGTAACCCCAACCGCGGCGCGCCGCCGCGCATGTCCAATATCGGCATGCCGATGTACATCCCGTCACGGCCAAGCGGCACGCCCCTCACCCGCGCCAAGCAGAAACGCAACCTTCGCGAGCTGGGCGAAATCCTCGTGCGCCTGGCCAAGCTGCCAATCGATCCGCCCAAGCCGCAGGCTGTCGTCGCCGCGTTCGAGGGCGCGCACAGTTTCGCCGAGGTGTACAAGCTCGACGACATTCGCGCGGTGTTCGGCGAGCCGGAAAAAATGCCGGTTGAGTCGCTGGCCACGCTGGTGAACTCGATGCGCCAGCGCCTGGCCACCTCATGGCGCGCGCCGCAGGTTCAGCAACAGGCCGGCACCAAGCGCGGTGATTCGCAGATCAACGCCGAGGTGCTTGCCGGTTACGACACGCTGCTGGCGCTGCTCGACGCCGGGCTTGCAGCCAAGCCGGATGTTTGGCAACTCCGGCTGCAGCAGGCCGCCGCGAACTTCGACCTCGCCGAGTACCAGTACGGCAACAAGGCCGATCTCGACGTGTACGTGAAGCACCGCGAGGCGGCGTTCGACGGCTTCAGCGAGGCCGCCGCGCTGTACACGCTGCAAACCGCCGCCGCCGCCGACAAGCCCAGCGCGCTCGTCTTTCAGCTTTGGTTCAACGCCAACCTCGGCGCGAGCGACCTGTCGTACGTCACCCGGCAGCAGATCCCGGAGATCGGCAACCTGCAGAAAATCCGTGACGCCATCCTCGTGCTGCCGGACTCGGAGGGTCACCTGAAGGCGTTCGGCGAGTCGGTGACCAACACGTCGCGCCAGCTCACGCCGGAGTTGAAGCCGCGCTACCTCCGCGCCTCGCTCGCCGTGCTCGAGGGTCATCCCGCCGGCGAGCCGGCCCGCGAACTGGTGCAGCATTACGACGATTTGCTCGACGAGGTGGAACTGGTCGCGCGCATTGACGGCAGCGACGCGATCGGCCACACGGTGCCGTTCGGGCTGTTCATCGGCCTGCGGCACACGAGCGACATCGAGCGCGAGGCCGGCGGCTTTTCGCGCTACCTCGTCGGCGGCAGCAGCACCGGCACGCCGTATTTTTACCCGCGCTACCCCGGCCAGCGGCAGGCGCCGCGAGACGATCTCGAGGAGCATCTCGGCGAAAAACTCGGTGAGAATTTCGAGGTGCAGTCGATCACGTTTCACGACAACAAAATCCAGTCGCGCACCGTCGGCCAGCCGGGCTGGCGCGAGACGCCGCTGGCCTACGTGCTGCTCAAGGCAATGGACGCCTCGGTCGACCGCATCCCGGAACTGCAGATGGATCTCGATTTTTACGACTCGCTTGGCCCAGTGCTGTTGCCGGTGACCACCGCGACGCAGATTGTCGATGCCCGCCCTGTGGCCGCCCCCGCCCGGCCGGTGGACAAGCTGGAACTGACGCAGACGCTCGACGCCCGCCTCGCCGGTGAAAACGCGGAACTGACGCTCGAGCTGCACGCCACCGGCAAGGGGTTGACGCCGTCGCTCGACAAGCTCGTCGCGCTCGACATTCCCGGATTCGACATCGCCAAGACCGACGATCAAGGATTGTCGGTCGCGCGGGTCGAGTCGGGCGCGTCGGGCGTCAACGCCGTGAGCGAACGCACTTGGCTGCTCACGCTCAAGCCAAGCGGCGACGCCGGCGACTCGCTCGCGTTCAAGTTTCCGCAACCGACCGGCTTGGTGGCCAAGACCGTTTTCAAGCAATTCAGCGACGCCGACCTCGTGGAGGTGGAGAGCGAACTGGCGCTGGCCGGGCTGGTGCTGAATCCGCCGCCGGTTTGGCCGTGGATCGCTGGTGGCGCGGTGACACTGCTGCTTGGCCTTGGCGCGTGGCGCGTGGCCAAGCGCGACGATGGCCAGATTGCAACACCGGTTTACCGGGTGCCGGAGGAGTGCACGCCGTTCGCCGTCATCGATCTGCTGCAACGCATCGATGCCGCCCCGCCGAAGTCGCTGGCGGCCTCCCATCGCGACCAGCTGCAGGGCACCATTCGTGAACTCGAGCAAATCCACTTTGCGCCCGGCGCCACGCAGGCCAACGGCCACGGTGACTTGCAGGCCATCGCCCACGACTGGGTCGGCAAGGTGAGCTGACCGCCGCCGATGCCTCCAACGCGCATCCTGCTCATCGCCAACCCAGAGGCCGGGCGGCACCGGGGGGAGCGCCGGTTGGCCGAGGCGCAGGCCCAACTCGGGGCGCTTGGCCAAGTGGTGACCCCCGCGCTGACTGAATCCCCCGGGCACGGCTCCCGCTTGGCCAAGGCAAACGCCCCCGACTTCGAGATCGTCGCCGCGCTGGGCGGCGACGGCACGGTCAACGAGGTGGCCAACGGACTGATGGCCGTCGAGCCGGGCGAGCGCCCCGCCCTCGCCGTGCTGCCGGTCGGCACTGGCAACGACGTTGCCCTGACCTTCGGCTTGGCCAAGTTCGGGACGGCCCTCGCCGCCTTGGCCAACGGCAACACCCGGACGCTCGACATCGTCCGCGTGCAATTGGTGCGGGACGGGGAACCGATCACGCGGCACGCGCTGCTTTTTGCCGCCGCCGGGTTCGCCGCCGAGGTAATCCGCAAAACCGGGCCGTGCGTGAAGCGATTTTTTGGGCGGCGATTCAGTTATTCAGTCGGGCTGTTCCGCGCGCTGGCCGGCTATCGCGCGCCGGAGTTTTCGGTGCAGTGGGACGGCGGCAAACGGTCGGGCCGGATGTTTCAGGTCTGCGCCGGCAACACCGAGTTTGCTGCGGGCGGCGTGATGCGCGTCTCCCCCGGCGCGCGGCCGGACGACGGCCTGCTCAACATCAGCCTGGTGGACGCGCTGGGCCGGCTGCAGATCGTGCGGCGGTTCCCCAGCATCCTCAGCGGAAGTTACGTCGAGGACGAACGCGTCGACTACTTCACCGGAAAACGCCTCGAGATCGATGCCAAGCCAACGGCCGAACTTCAGGCCGACGGCGACATCATCGGCACCACCCCCGCCACGATCGAGCTGCTGCCGGGCGCGCTGCGCCTGGTCGTGCCACCGCAAAACTCATAATTGCCTTTGCCGTCCCGTTTGATAGCCTGACGCCATGCGAGCGTTCACGGCTGTGGTTGAAAAATGTCAGGAAACCGGTTTTTTCGTGGGATACGTGCCCGGATTTCCCGGTGCACACACCCAAGGCGAAACCTTGGATGAACTGCAAAGTAACCTTCAGGAAGTCATCGCCATGCTTTTGGAGGATGGAGAACCTCGGCTGAACACGGAATTTGTGGGTACGCAAACCGTAAGCGTATAACCCAAATGTCCCGCATCCCCATCCTGAAACCACGAGAGGTGATGCGGATGTTGAACAACCTCGGATTTTCACAAGTTCGCCAACGGGGTTCCCACTGTCAGTTTCGACACGCTGACGGCAGACAAACGACTGTGCCAAATCACAAGGGCCGGGATATTTTCCCCGTTTTTGCTTCGTCAGGTTTCAAAAGATATTAACCTGACAATCGAGAAGTTTATCGAAAGCCGTTGACCGCATTTGGCGGTCTCACGGGCCGCCGCCGCCGCTGGTGATGACCTGGAAGGTCGGCTTGACGATGGGAAGCGGGTTGACGCGGCCGAGGTTGTTGAGCCAGTTCCGCCCGCCGGCCTGGCCCTGCAACGCCGCCGCCCCCGGGCCGCCGAGCATCGACTCAATGCTGAGCGAAGTCGCGTTGTGAATCTGGCCCAGCTGCATCTGCCGCTCCTCGACGGACAGGCCGGTGTTCATGCGGATCTCCCTCGCAAGCTCCTCGGCGCTGCCCTTCATCTCGTACACCTGCGCGGAGATGTTTTCCCCCAGCCCCTGCCGCTCGGCGATCTTGTGGATCGACTTGTAGTCGTAGTCGACATGGCGCATGTAATCCTGATAACGGTCGTCGCCCAGCGAGGTGCGAATCTGCTCGTTCATCTCCCACTCGGCGAGTTGGCGTACCTCGGCGTCGGCAGGTGAGATGCTCGAGCCGGGCACCGTGCCATACTCTTCGTCGAACCCCTTGCGCGCCGTGAAGATGTCGCGGAACTCCTCCTCACTCGGATCGAACCCATCCATCTGCAGTCTCATGTTTGCCGCCGTGGGCGACTTGCGCAGATCGTACTCCGTTTTCTGCTCGGGGGTCAGCATCGTGGCGATACGGGTGTCGCGCTCCTGCCGCAACTGGCGGATTTCGGCCATGTCCTGCGCGTCGCTCGCGCCTTGGGCCATTTTCCGGAGCAGCTCGCTGCCGAACTCCTGCTCGAGGCTGTTCAACTCAGCCTTGGTCTCCTCCGGGATGAAATCCATCGCGTAGCCGCTCTTGGCCTTCGATCGGGCGCGAGCCAACGGGCCGGGCCGGTTGATGGCCGTCACGCCCTCCGCTCCGAACAACTCGCCGAGCAGTTGGTTTTTCTCATGGTCGAGCTTCGCCATCTGCGAGCGCGTGGCGCCGGACGGCTGGGAGAGGGTGCTGGGATGGCCGGTTTTCCAAAAATCCTTCCGAGCGGGGGCCTTGGTCAAGATTTCGGCCTTGCGCTGGTCGTACGCTTTGTCGAGATCCTGCTTCACGAGGTCGCGGATGGTTTCCTCCGGGCAGCCGATCCGGCGCAGGTTCTCGACATAGGTCTGGTAGTCGTCGGCCTCGACCTGGCTCCAGTGAAACGGCTCGACCTCGCGCACGACCCGCTCGACCGGCGCCGCTTGGCCAAGCGCTTGGCTTGGTGCGGCAGCAACCGGAAACTGCTGGCTTGATCCCGTTGACGGCTGCCGGTCGGTGGACAGCCAAAACAGGCCAACGAGGCAAACCAGATTTGCCACGACCGAAATCAACAATAGCCGCTGGAGTTTCATCAAACAGGAACGAAAATAACCATCACCGACGGGTGATGCAACTCATTGAAACAACGCCGCTTGGCCAAAGTTGCGCTTGGCTTGAGGGAGGCGCGATCGCCCGCTTGGCCACGCGCTTGGGTTATTCTTTCGTTGGGGCGGATCGCTTGAGGTAGCGGAAAAAGTCCGAGTCGGTGGAGAAAATTAGAGTGTCATCCTTGGACAGCGTGGATTCCAGAGTTTCCATAGTCTTGAGGAACTCGTAAAACTCACGGGCCTCGGCATTTTGGTCGAATGCCTCGGCATAGATGGCCACCGCCTTGGCATCGGCCTCACCCATAATCTGTTGCTTCCCAAGATAGGCCTTTGACGTGATTTCTTTTAACTCCTTCTGCTGCAATCCCTTGATATTTTCGGCCTCGGCGGCGCCCTCGGCACGAAATGTGGCGGAAATCCGGGAACGCTCTGAAATCATGCGATCAAAAATTGTCTTCTGAACATCCGGATTGTAGTTAATCCGCTTGAAGCGGAAATCCAGCAACTTGATGCCTAACTGCAACAGGTTTTTGTTAGCGTCTTCTATCACCAACTGTGCCAGCTTCGAGCGGCCATGCGTGAACATCACTAACTGGGAACCGTCGTCCAGCACCTGATCATCAGCGACAACGCTCTCCCGTTGATGGGAACGGACGACCTCCACGAGATCGTTCGCCGCGATGACATTACGCACGGCACCGTCGAGTATGCCATTGAGTCTCAACTTGGCAAAATCCACGTCTCCTAAATTTTTGTAGAAGATCTTGGCGTCCACGATACGCCATCGTGCGTAAGTGTCGATGTAGATGAACTTCTTTTCCTTGGTACTCACCTCGTTGGGCTTGCCGTCCCACTCGAGGTAGCGTTTATCAAACGAACGAACCTTATCTACAAACGGCACACGAAAATAATAACCAGCTTGGCTTGGTTTTTCCTCTCCATCTTTGGTCTCAGGGGCATTGATTGGTTCGCGTACCGTTTTGCCAAACCTCGTCACAAAAACTTGTTCTGTTTCATCGACGATATAAATCGACGAGAAAAATGTGATAACCGCGATGAATATCCCGATTCCGAAAAAAGTTGGAATAAGTTGCTTAAACATCATTTGGCCTCCTGATTCAAGTTTAACAGCGGAAGCAGCCCCTTGGCATCTTCATCCATGATGATCTTGCGGGGCCCCTGATCCACGACAAACCCTCCCTCGCCGTCATCTCTCTGTTGCGTGGCAAGAACCTTGCCGATGGTCTCAAGGTAGATTCGTTTTCGGGTGATCTCGGGCGCCTTTTGGTAGGCGCTGAAAACCTGCTTGAACAGGTCCGCGTCACCTTGGGCGTTATTTTCGCGCTCAATGGCATACCCCTCGGCATCTAAAATTGTTCTCTTGGCTTCGCCTATAGCTTTGTAAATGACCGTGTTTTTCTCTGCCTCGGCCTTGTTGATCATCGAGGATTTTTCCTGCTGGGCCTTGTTGACATCGTTCCATGATTCCTTGACAGACTCAGGCGGATAGACGTCCTGCAGGATTACCTGGGTAATCATGATCCCCAGTTCGTACTTGTTGACCATTTCCTGTAACGTCTTCTTCACCTCATCCTGAATTTCGGTGCGCCCCACGGTGAGCACCTCGTTGATCGTACGATCCCCCACCACTTCACGCATCACCGCCTCGTTCATGTCTTGAAATGTGTCTTCCGCATTAAGCACTTTGAAAAGATAATTGTATGCCTTTTCAACCCTGTACTGCGTGAACCACTGGACATCGGCGATGTTGAGGTCGCCAGTGACGATCTGGGCTGCCGCCCTCTGGGCAGGGGTGCGTGACCTCGCGGACGTTTCGTCGAACCCGAACATTGCCTTGCGCAACTCAGTAACCTTGACCTTTGTCACCCGGTCGATGCCAAACGGCCAGTTGAATTTCAAGCCCTCCTCCACGACCGGGTTGCCGATGTACCTGCCCAGTCTCAGCACGATAGCATGCTCGCCGGGGTTGATCTTGTAAAAACTGCTCATTACCCCGAAGCCGACCAGCAGCACCACCACCCCACCAACGATTAATTTGTTAACGGCAGCCGGGTTGATTCGTATCTCGTTTGGAAAATCAGCCATGACTCAAAGAGGCCGAGTCTGCTGGGAGCCATTGCTGGTGGCGAGTTTATTCGCTCTTGCGACCAAAAACCTGCGAAGCCCCCAAGCCGATGAGGAAAATCGACAGCGTGCCGATGATCGAGGTCATGTGCGCGTGGAACGGGCTGCGCAGCCACTCGAGGTCGCCGGTGAACTCCGGCGAAAACGTCAGCCACAGGATCACCAGCAGGCCCACGACCGCGCCGAGGACGGCCCCGGCGTTGTTGGCACGACGGCTGATAAAGCCCAGCAGGAACAGCCCCAGCATGCCGCCGGCGAACACGCCGCTGAGCTTCCACCATACGTCGAGGATGCCCTGCACGTCGATCAGCGCCAGCGCCACGCCGGTGCCGATGACCCCCCAGACAACGGTCATCACCCGGAGAAACAGCAGGCTTTGCGCCTCGTCGGCACCCGGCTTGGCCCAGCGCCGGTAAAAATCCTGCAGCGCGATGGTCGAGGAACTGTTCAGGCTCGTGTCGATGCTGCTCATCGCGGCGGCGAACAGCGCAGCAATCAGCAACCCGGCCAAGCCGGCGGGGATTTTGTTCGCGATGAAATGCGGCAGCACCTTGTCGCCGTACTGGTTTGGCGCCAACTCCTCGGCCAAGCGCTTGGCCTCGGCGAGCGCCTCCGGCGACCCCTTGGCCAAGCCTAAGTCCTCCACCACCATCTCATTTGCCTTGGCCAATTTCACTTCCTGTAACAGGTCGGGTTTGGCCTCGTAGTAGGAAAAGAGGATGGCCCCGATGAAAAAGAACATCAGCGCCACCGGCATGTACATCAGCGCCCCCATCCAGACGGAACGACCGGCCGCCTTCTCTGAATCGGCGGCGTGGTAGCGTTGCACGAAATTCTGGTCGATGCCGAAGTTGGTGAGGTTCATCACGATGCCGTACGCGAGCATGACCCAGAAGGTGGATTGTGCAAACGGCTTCACCGGCGCGAGACTGGCACCGAAATCCCCGAAGCTGAACTTGCCGGCCTCGCCGGCCAGTCGAAGCGCCTCCCCCGGCCCCTCCGGCATGCCGGTGAGGATCAGCACGACCACCACGATAGCCCCCAGCGTGAGGATCACGCTCTGGATGGCGTCGGTCCAGATCACCGCCTCGATGCCGCCGAGCAGCGTGTACAGTGTCACGGCGAAGCCGGAGACGAGAATGATCGCCGCGATGTCCCAGCCGGTCAGCGCGTGCAGCCCCATCGCCACGCCAAACATGATCGTCCCCACCCGTGACACCTGCGTCAGCAGATAGCAGACCACCGCATACACCCGCGCCCAGGCACCGAAGCGGGTCTCCAAATGCTCGTAGGCCGACAGCCCGGCGTGCCGGCGGTAAAATGGCACGAACCACTTCACCGCGATGAACGCCGCGATCGGCAGTGACAAACTGAAAACGAACCCGTTCCAGTTGGTGCCATAAGCCTGTCCAGGCACGCCGATAAACGTGTTGCTGCTCAGGTAGGTGCCAAAGACCGACAGGCCGACCACCCAGCCCGGCAACGAACGGTTGGCCACGGTGAACCCATCCACCGTGCCGCTGCGCTTGCGAAAGTAGAATCCTGCCCCGATTAAAACCGCGAAGTAGACAAACAGGACAACGACATCCGCTGTTCGCAACGCAGCCAGCATCATCGGTTGCGGCTGGCAGCGGCGTGGTCCGGCTGCGGCGTGGCGCCGGTGGCGACGTCCCGTTTCCACGCCTCCAGCGCAGCCGCCATGCGCTTGGCCCGGGCGGGATGCCGCTTGGCCAAGTCGATCGACTCGCCGGGGTCGTCATCGAGGTTGAACAGCCCGCCCTTGTTGCCGACCACGAATTTCCATGGACCGTCGCGGTGCGCCTGGCCTTTCCAGAAAAACCGCCGTTGGCCAAGCGATCCGCCATCGAGCAGCACCGGCCGCAAGCTCACACCATCCAGCGCGTGCCCCTTGGGTGCCTCGACCCCGGCCAAGTCGAGCATCGTCGGCATGAGGTCGAGCGAGATGACCATCTCGTCGCTCACCTGCCCCGGCGCAATCCGGCCCGGCCACCAGGCGATGCCCGGCACACGGTGGCCGCCCTCCCACACCGAGCCTTTTCGGCCGCGCAACGGGAAGCGGTATCCCTCCGGGCCGCCCATGTAAGCATGGCCGTTGTCGGAGCAGAAAATCACAAGCGTGTTTTTCTCCAGCTTCAGCTCGACCAACTTGTCGAGCACCTGCCCGACGCATTCGTCCATCGCGCTCATCATCTGCACGAAGGCTTCCTCGACCGGGGTTTTCTTTTTGCTGCGATCCTTTTTCGGGCCGCGTTCGATCGGGCTGTCCGGCCCCTGGAACGGCGAGTGCACCGCCTCATGCGCGACGTACAGGCAGAACGGCCGCGCCTTGTTTTCGTCGATGAATCGCAGTGCGTGCTTTGTGATGAGGTGCGTCGAGTAGCCCTCCTCCTCGGCCGTTTCCAGGCCGTCCCACCAGTCGTACACCTCCATCCGGTCGTAGTGCGACCGGTAGTCGATGTTGCCGCTGATGAATCCGCGAAACTCCGCGAAGCCGTGGTGCATCGGGTTGAACTTCTTTTTGTAGCCGAGATGCCACTTGCCAAAAATGGCCGACGAGTAGCCGGCCTTGGCCAGCAGCTTCGGGAACGTCCGCTCGCCGGGCCACAGGCCGCGGTGATGATCCGGCACCTTCGGGTCGGCGTTGATGACCGACGGCACGCCGGCGCGCTCCTGATAACGGCCGGTGAGCAACCCGGCGCGCGTCGGGCTGCACACGACGCCGCTCGAATGGTAGTCGGTGAAGCGCATCCCCTCGCGCGCCATGCGGTCGAGGTGCGGCGTTCGGAGCCAGCCGCCGTAGGCACTCGTCGCGTTGTAACCCATGTCGTCCGCCATGATGATGACGAAGTTCGGCTTGGCGGCACCGGCGCACCACGCCGCGGCCAAGGCAGTGATGAGACAAAGAGAGGTTTTCATTTCAAATCAATTTCGACCCTGCCCGGCAAGGAAGCGAATCAAATCGCGCAACTGCCCGCGCTTCAAGCCCGCGGTGAGCCCGGCCGTCATGGCGCTGCCCAGCTGCTCCTGCGAGCGGATGGTGTCGCGCGGGATCCGGATCGTTCCCGGCTGGCTGAGCGGCCGCAGGAACACGTCGTCCGAGCGCGACCGCTGCTCGTAGCCCGCGTGCACATCGCCGGCTTTCGTGGTCACCCGCGTCAGGCTGTATCCCTCCTTCACGTGGCGGCCCGGCCAAAGCACCTCCTCAATGATCCGCTGCGTGCTGAGCGTGTTGCCGATCGTGTCAAGAGCCGGCCCGATGAACGGGACGCCGCCATTCGTCGCCGGGCCGATCCGATGGCACACCGCGCAGCCGACGGCCTGAAACAGCCGGTGACCGTTCGCGGCGTCGCCCATTGCCGACTCGCGGGCCAACACCGCGACAAACTCCGCGCTGTACGGCGGCACACTGTTTTTGATGCCGGCCACCTGGCTCAGGTAATCGATCAACGCCGCCTCACCGCTGCCCAACGACTGCAGCTTGGCCAAGGCCGCCGCCGCCGCTGCCGGGCCAACGTTGCGCTTGGCCAAGGCGGCCCTCAGCGCTGCGCCGCCACCCTCACGGTTCAAAAACGGGGAAAGCACCCCGGTCGTCGCCTGGCCAAGTGCCAGCCATTCCGCGCCCCGGGCCGCCGCCGCGCTCATGTCCAGACGGCACAGGCTGTCTAGCGCGGCGAGTTTCAGTTTCTCCGACGCGTCGGCGGAGTCGATCAGCTTGGCCAGGCGCCGGGCGTCATCGCCGCCCAGTTGGCCAAGCGTGCGAACCGCCGCCAAACGGATCGCCGCCGGTGTTTGTTTTTGATCCACCAATGCCGCCACTGCGGCGTGCAACTCGACCACCCGCCAGCGGCCGGCCAGGCCAAGCGCCTCCACCGTCAATGGCGCTTGGCCACCCGCTAGGGCTGGGCGAAGGCTCGCCGCCAGGTCGCCCTCCGGCCTCACACCGCGCGGGGAGGCGTTCAGCACCGCCCACGCTGCGGCCTGACTTTCGGGTGTCTTGTGGAAGCTCGGCTCGAAAAGCAGGCGCAATTCTCCCGGCCCGCCGAGGCTGGTGATGCCCTGAAAAATCCCCTTCAGCCCGTCGGCCCGGATCCCGTCGGCCTGGGCCAAGCTGATCAACTTGGAAAGCATTTGTTTCGAGCCGCCCTTCTCCAGCACGGCCGACAGCGCGCGGAGATTGTCCCCGAAATCCAGTTCGCCACTCGTCAACGCCGCCATCCAAACCGGCTCCTGATGCCGCACCGCCTGCGTGAAGGCGTAGTCGATCCACTTGTCGCGCGGATGATTCGTCACGGCAAGGGCGGCCAACTTGATGCACGCAGCCTGCGGCACCTGCCCGCAGGCCAACACCGCCTCGAGCCGCACAAGCGGATGGGCGTCGCCCGCCGCGATGTTCAGCAGGCCGGGCGCGTCGGCGAGGCGATCGTGCCAGCGCCCCGCGATGCGGGCGGCAAACGCGCGCGCCCGGGGGTCTTCCGCGCGCAGCACGCGCTCGAGCAGGCGCGGCTCCACGGCCTCGGCCATCGCACAAAGCGCCAGGGCCTCGAGCAGGTGACGGTCGTGCCGCGGATCGTCCTTCTCCAGTTCGGCCACAAAATGACCGGCCAAGTTGCCCACTTGAGATGGTTTGTAGTGTCGCACAAGCTGGAACTTGGCCTGTTGCCGCGTCCACCGCTCAGGGGACTTGAGCAGACCCACCAACTCTGTCGAGTCGGCCCCTTCAAACTTTGGCCTGGGGGCAAGCGGGCGGTTGTTCACCGTCAACCGCCAGATGCGGCCGTGGTGCAGGTCGCGTGCCGGGTCGCGGAAGTAGTCGTCCTGATGGCAGATGATCGTGTTGTAAAAGTCGGCGATGTAAATCGCGCCGTCCGGGCCAATGCGAATGTCCACCGGCCGAAATTTCCTGTGGCTCGATTTGAGCACCGGTTCCTTCCAGTCGAGCCGGTAGCCGGAGCCGTCCGGCGTCAGCGCGAAACGGCGCACAGAGTTCGACTTGTAATCGTTAAGCACAAACTGGCCGCGCATCGGCTCCGGCCAATGCCGGCCGTTGATCATCTCCACACCGCAGTAACCGCCCGGCTTGCCGATGCGGTCGAGCCGCAGCCGGTGCTTTGCGGGAATTGATGCCGGCGTGAGATAAGAGATGCCTCCCGCGCCATCGACGACCAGAGACTGGCCCCAGTCGTCAAACACCACGCCCCACGGATTCCCCGGCCCCATGAAATCGTCAAGCAACCCGTGGAGTTGCAGGCGGGACGGCCGCAGCCGATACACCCCCGCTTGGTATAGCGACGAAACGCCCCACGGCGTCTCCACCCGTGACTCGATGCCGTCGCCCTGGCAGAAGAACAACTCGCCGTCCGGGCTCCACGTGAACGAGTTGATCGCCTGATGCGTGTCGCCCGTGCCGAAGCCGCTCAGCAGGACTTGCCGCTCGTCTGCATGGCCGTCGTCATCAAGATCCCTCAGAAAAAGCAAATCGGTCGCCTGTCCCACATACACGCCACCATCGGCGGTCTCCAGCCCTGTTGGGATGTTGAGGCCGTCAGCAAACACTGTTGAGCGATCCGCCTGGCCGTCCCCGTCGGTGTCGGTGAGCTGGATGATTTTGTCGTTAGGAATCTCGCCCGGCTTCAGATGCGGATACGACCAGGTGCAGGCGACGTACATCCGCCCCTGCGCATCCCAGCGCATCGCGAGCGGATTGGCCAAGCCGAGCGCCTCCGACGCGAACAGGTTCACGGCCAGCCCGTCCGCCGGCTGGAACGCCTTCAATTCCTCCTCCGGGGAACTCGCCGGAGTCGGCGGGGGCAACTCCGGCTGCGCCGCAACCTTCGGCTTGGCCAAGCCGTTGGCCACCGCGGCCACGTTTGCCTCTGCGGCGGCGATCAGTGCCGGGAGCTTGTCCCGCTCGTCGCGGATGCTCGGGACGTTTTTCCGGTTGCCGATACTGAACACGCGCCGGTTGTCGTCGCCGAACAGGCATTTCCAGTTGGCCGGACGCCAATAGTCGTACCACAGCCGGTGCTTCTCCCGTACCGCCGCCCGCAATGCCTCGAGGCCGGCGAACCGGCCCGGCCGCTCCACGCCCAGCGCCGCCGCCAGGTGCAGGGCAAACGCCGCCTGTTGGTCCGGCGCAATATGCTGGCCATTGCGCGTGAACGCCGCCTCGGCCCCGGTGAACAGGTCGACAAACATCGCCCCGTGTTTTTCCGCCCGTGACCGGAGCGCGTCGACGTAGCGGCCAAGGTCGGCGTTGCGCTCGCGCAAATTAGGCAAAAGTTGTCCATTGTTTTCGTTAACCGTCTCCCCGAACGGGGTTGGTGATACCACCACCAGTCTGCAACCGTCGCCACGGAGACGGCCGAACAACCGGTCGGTCGCCTGGCCAAATGCATCGACCCCGGCGGCCCCGGCAAACGCCTCGTTTTTGCCCAGCTGCACGATCACGACCGTCGCCTTGAGCTTGGCCAGTTGCGCCTCCAGGTTGCCCAGTCCCTTGACGCCGCGATAGCCGCCACTGCGCCAGCGGTCCGTCTCCGTGCCCAGCGCAAACACCGTGTCGGCCTCCCACGACAGGTCGCGGAACCGGGGTGGATCATCCTTGAAACGCCACGCCAGCAGCGTCTCCAGGTGGCCGCTGCGCTGGGCGCGCACCATGTCTGTGCCGCCGAGGAACACGACGACATCCTCCCCATCCAGATTCAGTTTCGGGCCGGCGGCGGCCAAACAGAGGCCGCCGACCAGCAGACAAAGGCATAAAACCATTTTCATGTTGCGGAAAAAATGTTGCGGCACGCAATTGAGCCACAGTTGCCGCGCCGAAACGAGTCCCGTTTTGCGCTTGGCCAAGCGCGTTCAGCGGCGGGGACGCTTCGGCGGAGCGGAACGTTCCTGTAGCCAGAGGATGTCGTCGTTCCTTGGCGAAGGAACGAAGATCGGGATATTGACCCCTTTGCGGATCGGCACCGAGGTGCGCGGGTCGAGCCACTTTTTGATGACCGCGTGTCCGTCGGCCAGCGTCACGCCGGCGGCGTTGTTGTGGTAGCTGGCCGGGTAATCGACCCATCGCGTCGAGCTGGGAATGCGGGGATTGTAGCCGGTCATGTCCACGGCGAAATAGCCGTTGTTGATGCGATCCTCCCGCTGGTCGAGCACGACGTACAGCTTGCTCAACGACTTGCCGGTGGCATCGGAGAGCTTGCGGATCGGCCGGAAGCCGGCCTGCCATCCCTGCAACGCCGGCGGATTGAGGAAGCCGTTCATCGCGATGCTCCGCACGCGCGGCAATTGCTTGCCCCCGTGCCGCGACGTGCTCATGTCAGCGGGGCATTTCCACACACCGAGACTCCGGTGGTACGGCCAGAGATGGCTTTGCATGAGGTACACGGTGTTGGTGTTGTCCGGCACCGGTTGCGCGTAATTGAGCCACCCCCTCACCCACGACCGGTTGCGCGTCGGGAACACCGCGTTCGGCACAAGCCGGCCGTCGTGGTCATCCGCGTACATCGTCCACGAGAAACTCATCTGCCGCAGGTTGTTCATGCAGCTGATGCCGGTTGCCTTGGCCTTCGCCTTGGCCAGGGCAGGCAGCAGCATCCCGGCGAGGATTGCGATGATGGCGATCACCACCAGCAACTCGATCAGCGTGAAGCCGCGAAGTTGGCGCTTGGCCAGGCGCATGGGTCAGTCGTCCGACGGGGCACTGCCGCCCATGACCTTGGCCAAGACCAGCCCGACCAGCGCCCAGCCGACGATCTGCTCGCCAACTTGGCGGCCAACGTAATCCAGGCTGTTCCCCCACCAGTTCCAGCTCGGGATCAACTCGGTCAGCACCGCGAACACCGCGAAACAAAGCACCAAGGCGATGCGACTGCCCAGCGTGCGCGGATTGGCCGCCAGCAACACAAACATCAGCACCGCCGAGGCGAGCACATTGACGGCGAACTGAACGCCGAGCATGGCACCGAAGCCGTGTCTCCCGTCACGGTTCACCGTGCCAAACAGGCTGAAGCCGGTGGTTAGTTTTTCCATCGCCTCGGCTTCGGCTTCCGAGTCGCCCGGTTCGGGCAGCGGAATCAGAATCATCCCGCTGCCTTCGAGATTCTCCTTCAACACCGCCTCCACGGCTGCGGGATCCTTCAGTTTCACAAAGGCATCGTCATACACCCCGAGCGCCATGTGTACAGCTGACTGCCACACGAACAAAACCACGCCGCCGAGCAGCGCGCCGGTGATCACTTTTTTGCACATAAGATTTCGTTTCGGTTGTCGGTCGGGCAAACCCTCCCCCCATCCGCACCCGAACGCAACGCCAAATACCACTCCCGTTGCCGTTCCCTGATGGCTTGACCCGGCCCGGGCGTTCCGACACGCTTTGCGGACTCAAATCCTGCTGTCATGAGTACACGAACCATTGCCGGCCAAGCCCTGCTGCCCGAGGTGGAGGCGTTTCTTTCGAAAGATATCCACGGTGCCGCGATCGGCGGCCGGGAGGTGTTCGCCTCAAACGGGGACACGTTCGACACCCACGACCCCGGCACCGGTGAAACGCTGGCCACCGTGGCCAATATGCAGCCGGACGACGTCGAGCAGGCTGTCGCGGCAGCGCAGGAAGCGTTCGACAAAGCCGACTGGGCGCGACTGCCCGCGAACGAACGCGGCGTGCACCTCATGCGACTCGCCGATGCCGTCGAGCAGCACAGACTCGTCATCACCCAAATCGAGTCGCTGGACTGCGGCAAGATCGCGGCACAGGCGGAGGAGGATGTTCAAAACTTCATCGATACCATCCGGTATTTTTGCAACCTCGCTCAAGGGCTGTCTCTCGACACCGCAATCCCGGTGGCTGGTCATGAGGCGTCGGTGGTGCGGCACGCCTGGGGGCCGTGCGGGTTCATCGTCCCGTGGAACTTTCCCTTCCTGCTCTGTGGCTGGGGCATAGGCCCGGCAATGGCCGCCGGCAACACCTGCGTGGTGAAGCCGGCCGAGGACACGCCACTCTCCACCCTGTACGTCGCGCACTTGGCCAAGGAGATCGGCATCCCGGACGGCGTGATCAACGTCATTCCCGGCGTCGGCGAAGTAACCGGCGCCGCCCTGTCCAAAAACCGGAATCTCCGCCGGATGTCCTTCACCGGCTCACCGGAGGTCGGACGGATGGTGGCGCGGGAATGCGGTCAAAACCTGATCCCGGTAAAGCTTGAGCTTGGCGGCAAAGGCGCGGCGGTCGTGTTCGACGACGTCGACATCCCCGATGCCGCCGACAAACTTGCCCAAGCCATCACCTTCCACACCGGTCAGGTCTGTTGCGACGCCACACGCTGGCTGGTGCAGAAATCGATCTACGACGATTTTGTGAACACCGCCGTCGAGCGGCTCAAGGCGGTGCAGATCGGGCATCCGCTTGGCCAAGCGACCCAAATGGGGCCGGTCGTCAGCGACACCCAGCACAAGCGGGTGCTCGGCTATCTTGAGAAAGGCACCGCAGCCGGCGCGGAAACCGTGCTCGCAGGCGGTGCTGCCAAGGTCGAGGGATGCGACGGTGGCCACTACGTCAAACCCGCGCTGCTGGCCGGTACATTGGACAACCTCGCCGCAAGGGAGGAGATCTTCGGCCCGGTGGCCTATCTCGCCCCGTTCAGCGACGAGAGCGAAGGCATCCGCTTGGCCAACGACACCGACTACGGCCTGGCCAACAGCGTCTGGTCCAGCGACCTCGCGCGGTGCAAGCGGGTGGCCTCCCTATTCGAGGCGGGCAACGGCTGGATCAACTCGCACAACGTGGTCGTCCACGGCGTCCCCTATGCCGGCGTCAAAAAAAGCGGCATGGGCGGAGGCGTCGTCAGCCTGGAAACCTTGCTCGACTACTACCGCAGCATCTCCGTCATCCGCCCACTCTAACGCTTGGCCAGGCGTGGTTGCGTGTTTGACAACTGCCGATGGGATGCAATCCTTGGGTTGGAATGATCATGCAAAAAGTTCTCGCAGCTATTTTGGGTGCAATTGTTGCCTCGGCGGTCTTTTTTCTCGTTGCGTTTGTCGATAATGCCGTGCGGCCGACGCCAGTTGAGTTGATGGATCCAGCCACGCCGGAAGCAGTGGCCGAGCGGGTGGAATCCACCCCGGTGAGCAAATGGCTCGTGGTGATGTTCGGGCTTGCGCTCGGTTCGTTTGTTGGCGGCATCACCGGCGCGAAGGTTGCCGGTGGGAAAACGGTCTGCGTCGCGATCAGCATCGGCCTGCTGCTGACGCCCTGGGCCGGTTACACATTTTACGTCGTCTATCCAGCGGTGCTGTGGGTGCCAATAGGAATGCTGATCTCGGTCTTTCTTTTCTCCTATCTTGGTGGGTGCGTGGTGCGGAGCCACAACAAATGAAAGACAAGAAAAAGATTATTGTGCTGGCCGGAATCGCTGCCGTCTTGGCCATCGCGATGCAGGTTTTCGCCAAGCCGTTCCGGGTGCGTGGAGACTGCATGGCACCAGCAATCAATGATGGGCAATGGTGCTTTGTCAACCGCGCAGCCAGTTGGAGCTTCGAACCGGTTCGTGGCGAGATTGTGATGTTCGATCACGAAACCAAAACATGGGTATCGAGAGTTGTCGCAGTGGCAGGCGACGAGATACAAATTGATGAAGGATCGATCGCCGTGAATGGGAAAGTGTTGACGGAGAAAGGGGTTGAGAGGGATTGGACGGCTTGGCGGCAAGGTTCGTATGCCATTGACCAACCGTGCCGCGTGCCGCCGGGACACATGTTTGTATTGTCCGACAAGCTGTCGGCACAGAGCGATGACAGCCGGGTGTTCGGCCCGATCAAGATTTCCCGGGTAGTCGGCCGGCCGTTGTTTGGGAACTAGCGAAAGTCCCTCGATGATGCAAAACATTGGCCAACTCGCCCTCTCACGGTTGCTCAATCCAATGGCCATTCCGATTGCAGGGGTGCTTCTTTCGGGATGCGCCACGACGCGAATGGGGGTGGATGCGCCCGATGTGCCGCAATTCGCCTTTGAGCAGCACGAGATCGTCACCGGCACGGTGGAACACCAGACTGTTTTGACCGGCTTTTTCCTCGGCGGCACCATGGCGGAAATCGCCGTGCTGCACCTCGACGAGGACGGTAGCCGGCGCCTGCGTCTCTTCGCTTTCGGCGACAGCGGTTGGGTACCAAAACTCGACACCAAGCTGCGGCGCGGGGTGTCGTTTGTGGACGTGGCCCGCATCGGCGGTCGTGACAGGTTGATCACGCATGAGCCCGGGCGGCTGAATTGGTTCGACCCGGAATCGGGAAAAGAGCGCCCGCTGCTGGACGTCGCATTGGACTACCGGCCGCCGCGCGACGGCAACCTCCCCCGCGTTGACATCACACGGGATCTGACTGGCGACGGCTCCGACGACATCGTGGTGCCGGCTGCCAACGGCTTTTGGGTGTTTGTCCAGACGGGCGACGGCACGTTTGCCGACGGCGTGAAACTTGGCCCGCCCGAGCCGTTCCTCGACGCGATCGCCATGGACGACTCGCGCACTTACGGCGAGGTCGGCCTGAACCCGCTGACCATCCCGTGGTACCTGAACCGCATCCGGCAGATGGACCACAACCGGGATGGCCGCATCGATCTCGTGTTCTGGAACGGGGATCACTTCGATGTCTATCACCAAAATGAACAGGGGCTGTTTGATTCGCAGGCCAAGTCGTTCACCACCGACGTGCCGTTCGACTCGGACGGAGCCTACTCGCTCGTCTTCGGGTTCACCGGCAAAAGCCCGTGGTCGCTGCTCTTGGGCCTCCGGCGGCGCACGGAACTGACCGTGCTGCAAACGATCACCGACATGAACGGCGACGGCATCGCGGACATGGTCACCCACACCCTCACAGGGCGCAGCCCCCTCAAGATGCGGAGCCGGTACAGGGTTTACTTCGGCCACGGTAGCGAGAATGAAATCCGGTTCTCGGCAAACGCCAACACGGCGGCGTTCCCTGGCGGCAAATCCGGCGGGGCGGAGTCGGGGGGATACTCCTCCCTCTGGCTGAAGGACATGGATGGCGACGGCAAAACCGACATCGTGCGGGGCGACATCCGGCTGAGTGTCGTCACGATGCTCCGGGTTCTGGTCGCACGGTCCCTCGTAATGAAGCTGGAGTGCTTCCGGATGGAGGGCGACGCCTTCCCGGCCAAGCCCGACGCCCGGCGCTCCGCCAAGGCCAACTTCGACATCCGCGGGGAGAACCGCGGCTTTTACCCGTCGGTTTTGCTGGGGGACATGACCGGCGACAACCGCACCGACGTCGTCGTGGGGAAAAACCGCGGCGCCCTCTATTTTTTCCCGGGCCTGCCCGCGCCGGATCTGCTGGCGGCTGAGCCGCAAATCATCGAGGTCGATGTGCCCGGCAACGAAACGCAGTCACGGCTGGCCGACCTCAACGGGGACGGCAAACAGGATCTCCTCTTGCACCACGCCTCCGCCACCAAGCCGAACCGCGTGATCCTGCTGATTTCCCGATAGGGGGAGGGCAGCGACCGAACGCCCTCACCCGGATTTCCGGTACTGCTGCACAGGGCAGGAGAGCCAGCCGGTCACTTGGCCAAGCCGCACGCGGGTGCGGATGTAATAATGCAACCGGCCAAGGTCCGCACCCTTGGTTTCCAGCGTGGCGGTGTAGTGGCCGTTGCGCTTGGCCAAGGGGGTGGTTTTCCACTCGGCGTTCTTGTGCGGCATGCGCTCGCGGCTGGCCGGGCCGGGCCACGGTTTCTCGCGGTAAAACGCATGGCAAAGCTCCACCGCCTCCACGCCCTTGGGCTGCTTGATGATGGCCCGGAAGCCAAGCGAGTCCTCCCCCGCCTCGACCACCGGTGGGCGCACGTCCGGCAACGGGTCACCGAAGAAGACGTGCCGCAGCCACAGGCGCATGGCCGCCACCTGCTGCGGCGCCAGCGCGGGATGCTCGCCGTTGGGATGCACGTAAATCCGCGCGTCTCCCCGGAGTTGCTCCATCACCAGCCGCGCCTCGGTGGGATGGGCGTTGAAGTCATTCGAGCCGAGGTTGAACAGGATGGTGTCGCTGGCGATGTCGCTTGGCTTGATTTTGAACTGCTCCACCAAGTGCGGCGTGAGCGGGTCACGCACGGTGAGCTTGCGGAGCATCGCCGGCGAGGCAAACGGGATCGATCCGGACGACACCACCGAGACAATGCGCGGGTCGTATTTCATCATCGCCCGCACCGACAAGCCGCCCTTCGAGCCGCCGGCCAAGATTACCTTGTCGAATTCTTTCCCAGACACCGCCTCCGCCGCCGTCCACGCGCGCCACTTGGCTTTCATGATGCCGGCAAACGACACCACGTTTGCGTCGCCGCTCTCGCGGAACCGATCGAACGTGGCGTCCTGCCACTCGCGCTCCGAGTTCAGGCCGGTGCGCTTGGCGAACTCCTGCTGCACCGGGTTCGGCTTGAACACCAGCACCGGCACGCCGACGCGCGCCGCCGTCTGCCGCCCGTAACCGTCGAGCAGCACACCGGGAACCTTGCGCCAGTTCACCACGTGGCTGGCGAGGAACAGTTTGCCGTTGGCCGCGTCCGGCAACTTCACCGGCATGAACAAATGTGCGTCGTGCCACCAATCCTCGTCCATGAAACGCTGGCTGAAAAACCGGAACACAAAATGCCGCAACGCCACCTCCCGGCCGTCGACATCGACGGTCTCCTCCCGGTCGGACTTGCGCTCGAGCCGCAGCCCCTCCGGCGACTGCAGCGCCTCGAGATCCACCCGCAGCGGCGTCAGTTTTTCCGGCTTGGCCGCCGGCGCAAACTGCAGCGCGCCGGCCAGCAACGTGAGCGACGTGAGTGCGACCGCTTTCATGACCGCGCCAACCATGAGACAGGCGACCGCGGCAGGCAACGGCTTATCGTGCGCGAACACCCAAGTTTTGAATTGAACCATGAAGGCTCAATGATAGGCTTTTCGCATGGGCACATTTCACGTCGGCTGCAAAGTGGAAAACCATGTGAACCGGAATCGCACCGTGCGCTTGGCCAAGGCGTTGGTGGACACCGGCAGCGAGTACACATGGGTGCCGAGCAAAAAACTGGAAAAGATCGGCGTGGAACGGGAGAAGAAAGACATGCGGTTTGCGATGGCCAACGGCCAAGTGATTACTCGCAGCGTGGGGTTTGCCATCCTCCGCGTGGCCAATGCCTTCACAATCGACGAGGTCGTCTTTGCCGAGCCGGGCGATCAAACCCTACTCGGCGCTCGAACCCTTGAAGGGCTGAACCTTGTGGTGGATGCGGCCAGAAAAAAACTCGTTGCTGCCGGACCGCTGCCGGCCGCTTGACTGCATGATTGCTTTGCCGCTTGGCCAAGTTGGCTTAGCGTCGGGGCGTCATGTCATCGCCCAATGCCCCGCTTGGCCAGGCGGACCGCACCGAGGGGGACGTCAACCTCTCCGGCCGCCGCCTCGCCTGGCAGCAGGCCAACGTGAACGACGCGACGCGCGAGACGCTCGCCCGCGACTCCGCCGCCTTTCTGCACCAGTCGCTCTCCACGCCGTGCCTCACTGAGTTGACCGGCTGCGACGGCATATACCTGACCGATGCCACCGGTCGCCGGTACATGGACTTTCACGGGAACAGCGTCCACCAAGTCGGCCACGCACACCCAAGGGTCATCGAGGCGGTCAAGCGGCAACTCGACGACTTGGCCTTCTGCCCGAGGCGGTTCACCAACCGGCCGGCCATCGCCCTCGCCGAGCGCCTGGCCAAGCTCGCGCCGGGCAACCTGGCCAAGGTGCTGTTCGCGCCGGGCGGCACGGCGGCCATCGGCATCGCGATGAAGCTCGCCCGCTACGCCACCGGCCGGCACAAGACGATCTCGATGCGCGGCGCGTTTCACGGTGCGTCACTGGACGCCATCTCGATCGGTGGCGAGGCGCTGTTTCGCGACGGACTCGGGCCGCTGCTGCCCGGCTGTTTTCACGTCGCTTGGCCAAGCGCGGCGGCGGACGCCGAGGCCATCGAGAAAATCCTCGTCGAGGAGGGGGACGTCGGCGCGGTGATCGCCGAGCCGATGCGCTGCACCACGATCGACCGGCCGCCGGATGCGTATTGGCGGCGCGTGCGCGAACTGTGCGACCGGCACGGTGCGTTGCTGGTGTTCGACGAAATCCCGCTCGCGCTGGGCCGTACCGGCCGGATGTTTTGCTGCGAGCACAGCGGCGTGACGCCGGACATCCTCGTGCTCGGCAAGGGCCTCGGCGGCGGCGTGATGCCGATGGCCGCGACGATTGCCCGCGCCGATCTCGACATCGCGCCGCACCGCGCGCTGGGTCATTACACGCACGAGAAAAGCCCGCTCGGCGCAGCAGCCGCGCTGGCCACGCTCGACGTGATCGAGTCGGAAAACCTGCTCGAGCGCTCCCGCGAACTGGGTGCCAAAACCGTCTCGCGGCTGCGAGAGTTGCAGCAGCGCCACAACGCCGTCACCGACGTGCGCGGACTCGGCCTCGCGATGGGCGTGGAGTTGAGCAGCCCCAACGCCGCCGAGCGCGTGCTGTACGACAGCCTCGCCAACGGCCTGAGTTTCAAGGTCTCCGGCGGCACCACCCTCACCCTCACCCCGCCCCTAACCATCACCGACGAACAAATGGCCGACGCCCTCGCCATCCTCGACACCGCGCTTTCGAAAGTGAAGTTGTAACGTCTTGCCGATGAAATTGAGCCATGCCACGGTTCGGGCGCAGTTGTTATAGCCACCCAAAGGGGGTTCTGAAATGATTCACGCCGTTGAAGATATTGAAAAGGCAATCGAGCAATTGCCCGAAAACAAATTGCAGCAGTTTCGCGCCTGGTACGAAAAGTTTGATATGGAACCGTGGGACAAGCAAATTGAAGAGGATGCCAACTCAGGAAAACTGGACGCGATCACTCAAGCTGCCCTCGCTGACCACAAAGCAGGAAAATCGAGTGAGTTATGACTCACTTTGCCAGTCCATCGTTTTGGTCTGCATATCATTCCCTCCCTGTCCCAGTTCAAAAAGTCGCTGACAAAAACTTCGAACTACTCAAGAAAAGTCCGAGCCACCCTTCTCTGAATTTCAAAAAAATCCGGCGTTAATGGGCCGTCCGCGTTGGCATCCATTACAGAGCGCTCGCCGTGGAAGTGGAAGGCGGTCTGCTTTGGTTTTGGATTGGAAGCCACACCGAGTACGACAAACTGATCAAGCCGTAAATCCAGCCGCCCGTCCTATCGACATCAGCGGGTGTGCTTCCGGGTGGTTTGCATGAGTCGCTGCATTCGCTTGATGGTTTTTTGGGATGAGGGGTGCTTGGCCAGGTTGGTGTATTCGTCCGGGTCGGTCTGGTAGTCGTAAAGCTCGATGCCGTGTTTGCCATCGCCCCACTCGGTGTAGCGGTAGCGCTGGGTGCGAATGGTGTGGCCAAGCGGCTTGCGGCCCCTGTGGCCGGGGATGTTGCCCCGCGAGTTGGACACGGTGAAGGCAGCTTGGCGCACTGCGGCCCCGGGATCGTTCAGCACCGGCTCGAGGCTTTGGCCCTTGAGGTGGCCCGGCTTGGCCAAGCCGCAGAGGCCGGCCAGCGTGGGGTAAAGGTCGGTCAATTCCGCGAGCGAGCCGCTGGCCTGCCCGGCGTTTTTCATGCCGGGAACGGAGAGGATGAGTGGCACGCGGGCGCTGCCCTCGAACAGGTCGCTCTTCTGCCACAGGCCGTGTTGGCCAAGGTGGTAGCCGTGGTCGGAGAAGAAAACGACGATCGTGTTGTCGGCGAGCTTGAGCCGGTCGAGCGCGTCGAGCAGTTTGCCGACGCAGGCGTCCATCAGCGTGATCGAGGCGTAGTAGGCCTGGATGATTTCCCGGCGCTTGGCCAAGCTCAACTCGCGCTGGTGCGCCCGGTCGGCGAGGGCGGCGGGCGGGATGTCGTCGCGGTCGCCGGGCTGCTCCAGCACGGGATCGATCTTGTCGAGCGGGTAGAGCTTGGCGTAATGCGCCGGGGCGACGTACGGGGTGTGCGGCCGGAAGAAGCCCATCGCGAGAAAGAACGGCTTGCCGGTTTTGTCGGGGTGGTTTTGCTCGATCAACCGGATTGCCTCGAGCGCGCCTTTGCCGTCGGTGTGGTCCTCGTCGCGGCTCTCGACGATGCGCCAGCTCAGCGTGCCGCCGTACTTCCCCTTTTGCAGCGTGGCGACCGGCTCGAGTTCGGTGCGGTCGATGCCGATCGGGTTGGCGACGGTGTTCCACGAGGCCGGGTCGTCCTTGCCGTCGGTGCCGATCTGCAGCGGCACGCCGTAATGGTAAATCTTGCCGACACGCGCGGCGAAGTAGCCGTTGTTCATGAAGTGCTGCGACAGGGTGGTGATGTCCGGGTGGCGCTTGCGGAAGTCGCCGGCGTTGGAGAGCACGCCGGTTTGCTCCGGGTAAAGGCCGGTCATGAGCGAGGCGCGGCTCGGGTTGCAGACGGGGTATTGGCAGTAGGCGCGATCGAAGCGCATGCCGCGCCGGGCCAAGCGGTCGATGTTCGGCGACTGGACGAGCGGGTGGCCGTAGCAGCCGAGGTCGTTGTTGAGGTCGTCCACGGCGATGAACAGCACGTTTGGCTTGGCCTTGGCCGCCGGTTCCGGCTTGGCCAGGCAGAAAAATGCGAGCGCGGCGGCGAGGGAAAAAACAGTTTTGCGGAACAGCATCCGAAAAAAGTAGCGAAAACAGGCCAAGTGGGAAGGTTTTTTGGCGTAATTTGAGGCATGAATTCGTGCAAAAAAAGTGTTTACACCCCCCGGATGCAGATGCACCGTCTCCGCGTCCGAGGCTGGGTCGACCCGACGATCCACCCCAATACCATGAACATACAATATCGTTTGCAGGATTTGCGCTGGCCAAGCGCGATCTTCCTCATCGGCACCGTGTTGACCACCCTCATCGGCCTGCCGGTTTTCCTTTACCACTTTGGCGGCCAGATCAACTGGTGGCTGCACGGCGCGCTTTTCACCGGGATGTTCATCGCCTCCGGCCTGAGCATCACGCTGGGGTATCACCGGCTGTTCTCCCATTTGTCGTTCAAGGCGAAGTGGCCGGTGCGGCTGTTCACGCTCATCTTCGGGGCCACCGCGATGGAAAACTCCGCGCTCGAGTGGTGCTCGGATCATCGCCGCCACCACAAGCACACCGACGACGATGACGACCCGTACAACATCCAGAAGGGGTTCTTCCACGCGCACATGGGCTGGGTCATATTCCGCCCGATCGGCGGCGACGTGCCACTGACCAATGTCAACGACCTGAAGGCCGACCCGCTGCTTCGCTGGCAACACAAATGGTGGGGGATGATCGGGATCGGGGTCGGTTTCGGCCTTCCCGCGCTTATCGGCTGGCTAGCCGAAGGCGGTGTCGGCGCGGCGGCCGGGTTGCTCATCGGTGGCGTGGCCCGGCAGGTGATGGTTCATCACATGACTTTTTTCATCAACAGCCTCTGCCACACTCTGGGCGGCCAGCCGTACTCGAACCGCTGCTCGGCCAAGGACAGCTGGTTCATGGCGCTCTTCACCTTCGGCGAGGGGTATCACAATTTTCACCACGAGTTTCAGCACGACTACCGCAACGGCGTGAAGCCGTGGCAGTTCGACCCCACCAAGTGGAGCATCCGCGTGCTCGAGAAACTCAGGCTCGTCTCGGGTCTCCGCCGTGTCCCGAATGAGACCATCGCCGTGGCGGAGATTCACGAGAAACAGCGGCGGCTCGACGAGCGGCTTTCCGTCCACAAAGAGACCATTTGCGAGAAGGCCCAGCGCCTCTTCGCCGAGGCCCAGGAGGAACTCGCTGCGGCGCACGAGACCTGGGAACAATCCAAGAAGGAATACACCCGTGCGCTGCGCCAACAGCTCGACACCACCAAGGAACAACTGGGCGAGTTGAAACAGCAGATGGAACAGTCCGTGCTGGAGTTGCGCCAAGCGATCCGCGACTGGCACGACGCCCACCAGGGGCTCGTACTCCAGCTCGCCTGAGCCAAGCGCTTGGCCAAGCCCACTTTGCAGGACGGCGCCTCACGCGCCGTTTTGTTTTTCACGCCCCCGTCTGGCCATCGACTCAGTCGATACATCCATTGATTTTATCGATGACCCGGTTTTGGCGAACCTGCATTAAATTAACGCCTGCCAGCCGTGGCTGGCTCATTGCTCAACAGCCCCGTCCGCGAGAAATCGTGGGCGGGGTCACTTTTTAATCCAATCGCACCCGGCCAAGCGCAACAACGGGTTTGCCTCCCCCCTGCCCTTCCGTCACCATCCGGCCACGACAATGTTTCGAATGAAAATCAAACCGTTTGTTAAAACAATTCCGGCGGTGTTGGCGTTGGCCTTTGGCGGCCCTGCAGTCGCCAAGGATTCCAAGACTCTCGACGTTTACTGGGTGGACGTCGAGGGCGGCGGCGGCACGCTGATCGTCACCCCCGCCGGCGAGTCGATCCTCATCGACACCGGCATGCCGGGCGGGCGTGATCCCGGGCGCATCCACAAGGCAGCCACCGAGGTCGCCGGCGTGAAGCAGATCGACCATCTCATCGTCACGCATTTTCACATCGACCACTTCGGCGGGGCGGCGGAGTTGTCGCAAAAAATGCCGATCAAAAACGTGTGGGACAACGGCATCCCGGAACGCGACCCGGACGGCCGGGCCAACTCCAGCTTTTTGCTCCGCATCAAGCCGTACCGGAACATGAGCGTTGGCAAGCGCCACGTCATCCGGCCCGGCACCGAGCTGCCTCTCAAACAACTGCCCGGCCAACCCAAGGTGCGCGTGCGGTGCATGGCAGCGATGCAGCAGTTCGTCGATGCCCCCAAGGGCACGCCGCGCAACCCACTCACCGACCAGGTCAAGTGGATCAAGGAGGACACGACCGACAACGCCAACAGCATCGCCGTGGTGGTCGAGCTGGGCGGCTTCCGGTTCTGGGACGGCGGCGACCTCACGCAGAACACCGAGGCGCGCCTCGTCACGCCGCTCAACCGCGTGGGCACGGTGGACGTGTACCAGGTGAACCATCACGGGCTGGACTTCAGCAACAACGCCGTCTTTGTCCGGAGCCTCGCGCCGACCGTCTCGGTGATGAACAACGGCGTGACCAAAGGCTGCGGTGCCTCCTCCTTTGCGGCCGTCAAGGGCGCCGGGGTCGGCGCGATGTATCAGCTCCACAAAAACCTGCGGGCCGACATAGAGAACAACACGGCGGACGAATTCATCGCCAACCTCACGCGCGACTGCGACGCGCACCACATCCACATGTCCGTCGCCCCCGATGGGCAGCAGTACACCCTCCGCATCCCCGCCAACGGGCACCGCCGCACCTTTAAGACGCGCAGGCATTGACCGCGACCACCGGCCAAGCGCCCGCCGGGCCAAGATGATTTACCTCGACCACCTCACCACCACCCCGCCGCTGCCGGCAGTGGTCGGTGCCATGCAGCCTTGGCTGGGCACGCAGTTCGGCGCGCCCGCCTCGCTGCATCGGTACGGCCTTGAGGCGCGCGACGCCATCGACGAGGCCCGGGCGCGCCTGGCCAAGCGGGTCAACGCCGACGAGCCGGAGGAGATGCTGTTCACCTCCAGCGGCACCGAGGCGATCAACCACGCCGTCAAGGGCGCCGCCTTGGCCAAGCGGCGTTTTGGCAGCCACATTGTCACCACCCCGATCGAGCATCCGGCTGTCCTTGGCTCAATCGCCTGGCTGGAGAGCCACGGCTTCAGCCACACGCAGGTCGGCGTCGACGGCCAAGGCCGGGTCGATCCCGCCGCGCTTGGCCAAGCGATGACCGACGAGACCATTCTCGTCTGTCTGCATCACGCGAACCTTGACCTCGGCACTATTCAGCCGGTCGCGGAGGTGGCCGAACTCACCGGCGCGCGCGGCATCCCGCTGTTCGTGGATGCCACCGCCAGCGGCGGCTGGCTGCCCATCGATGTCCAGCAAATGGGCACCGATCTGCTGGCTCTGGCCCCGCACCGGTTTGGCGGCCCGAAAGGTGCCGGCGTGCTGTATCGGAAACGACGCACCGGCGTGGAAAATCTCATCCACGGCGGCATGCAGGAGAATGAGTTTCGCGCCGGGACAGAGAACGTGGCCGCCATCGTCGGGGCCGGCGTGGCCGCCGAACAGGCCATGGCCGCGCTTGGCCAAGCGGCGGCCGATGCGGCCAAGCTGCAGGTGCGGTTGCTCGACGGCATCCGCCGGGCCGTCGACGGGGTTCAGTTGAACGGCCCCGAGCCGGGCACCGAACGGCTGCCGCATCAACTCAGCCTCAGCACCGAGGGTGTCGAGGGCGAAGGCCAGGCGCTGATGCTGGATCTGCGGGGCATTGCGATCGCTGCCGGGGCAGCGTGCACAACCCGGTCGATGCGCCTGCCCCCCGCCCTGCGCGCCATCGGGCGAGACGCCGACCTGGCCAGGGGCACGACGCTGTGGGGCATCGGTCGCGACACCACCGAGGCGGAGATCGACCGGGCGATCGAGTCGTTCGCCGCCGTCACCGCCAAGCTGCGCGCCATGTCCCCGGCGGGTTGATTTTTCGCCGGCGACGACAAAGTTCCCTTGAAACCGGCCGGCGCAGCGTGTAAACACCTCGGCGCGAAATTGATTTCGACATGGCTGAACTAGAGGACAAATACGAGGACAACGTCGCTGGCAAGTTTTTTGTGGATGAACAGTGCATCGACTGCGATCTCTGCCGCGAAACCGCACCGACCTGCTTCACCCGGAACGACGACGGCGGCTACTCTTTCGTCGCCAAGCAACCGGAAAACGAGGAGGAGGAGGAACAGTGCAAGGAAGCCATGGAGGGTTGCCCGGTGGAGGCCATCGGCGACAACGGTGCCCAGTAGTCCCCGGTTTCTTCAGTCGTTTTTCTGCAGCCTGCGCCGCAGCAGGTCCAACGCCTGGTGCGCCGTGGCTTGCTTGAACACCTCGCGCCCGAAGGGGTGAAACTTCCGGATCGCCAGCGGACGCCGCCCCGTTGAGGCCAGGCCAAGCCAGACGGTGCCAACCGGCTTCTCCGGCGTGCCGCCGTCCGGCCCGGCGATGCCGGTGACGGAGAGGGCATGATCGGCCCCGCTCACTTCCAGCGCGCCCGCTGCCATCCCGAGAGCCACCGGTTTGCTCACCGCGCCGTGTTCCGCAAGAGTTGATTCGCTCACGCCGAGCAGTTTTTGCTTCAACGCGTTGCTGTAGGACAGCACGCCGCCGGCGAATGCGGCGGACGCCCCGGGCACGTTGGTGATGTGGTGCCCGAGCAACCCGCCGGTGCACGACTCGGCGACAGCCACGGTTTTGCCGGTGGCGATCAACCGCCCGACCACCGCCTGCGCGATCGTCTCGTCGCCGGTGCCGTAAATATGTTTGCCAATCGCCGCGCGGACCGCCGCCTCCGCCTCCACGAGGAGAGCGGGCACGTCCGGGCCGCTCCCGCTGAGCCGGATGTCGACCTGCCCGATGCGCGCGCAATAGCCCAGCTCAAGCCCGCGCGCCACCAGCGGCCGGAGCGGTCCGCGAAGCGTCTCCTCCACCATCGACTCGCCGATGCCCAGGCTGCGCAATATCCGGCAGTGAAAACCGTGCCGCAGCGGCCACTGCTTTTCGAGGAACGGCAGCACCTGCTCCTCGAACATGGGGCGCAGTTCGCGCGGCGGCCCGGGCAGCAGGATCAGCCACGCCGGTTCGCCTCCTGCCTTGAACGGGTTGGGCGACACCTCGATGGCCAGGCCGGGCGCGGTGCCGTGCCGGTTCGGGAGCACCACCGCGCCTTCCGGCACCTGCGCCTGCACCAGCACCGACTCCGGCATGGGGCGGTTGCGCTGCCTGAAGAAGTCGGCGATCTGCGCCGCGACCGATGCGTCCCGGCCCAGCGGTCGGCTCAAGAGATCAGCCAGCAGCTGTCGTGTCAGGTCATCGTCGGTCGGGCCAAGCCCGCCGGTGGTGATGACGAGGCCGGCCCGGCCCAGCGCGGTTTGCACCGCCCCGCATATCGCCGGGCCGTCGTCCGGCACAGTGGACTGCCGGGAAAGTGGACGGCCGCGCCCGGCCAGGCGCTGGCCAAGCCACTGCTTGTGGGTGTCATGCACCTGCCCTAGCAACAGCTCGGTGCCGATGGTGATGAGTTCGACCTCCATCCTCGGCCGGCCAGTATCGGGGCGAGCCGCCGCCAAGGGCAAGCTTGGCCAAGCGGCCGACCCGCAGTTGACCTTGGCCAAGCGCGGTCGCATCCTTCCGCCCATGCAACATGCTCCCGGTTTTTTGGTGGTGGTCGATGAGGCGCGCGAGCGGGTCAGCGAGATCGACCTGGCCCAGGCCCGCGAACGCTTGGCCGGCAACCCGGACGCGATCCTGATGGACGTGCGCGAGGATACGGAATGGCTGGCCAGCCACGCGGCGGGCGCAGTTCATCTGGGCAAGGGCATCCTCGAGCGCGACATCGAGTCGGCGGTGCCGGACAAGGGCGCGGAGGTGATCATGTACTGCGGCGGGGGCTTCCGCTCGGTGCTCACGGCGGAGGTGGCCGGGCGGATGGGTTACACGAACGTCCACTCGCTCATCGGCGGCCACAAGGCGCTCGTCAGTGCGGGCTGGGAAATGGCGGGCGGTGAATGACACGCCCGCGCTTGGCCAAGCGCTTGGCCAATGGGATTACTTCATCCTGTTGAAGGTGGCCTGAAGAATGTCGGAGGACGGCTGGCCCTCGAATTTGCCTTGGGCGGCCTCGATGACGCCGGCCTCGAGAGCGTTCTTTGTCGGGCGCTGCACCTGGTAAAAAATGCCGAAACGGCCGGGGAAATCTTCACTGGACAGGGCGTACGCCGCCGCCTCGTCGGTGGGGTCGTGATCCTCCGGCACGAGGTTGAACTCGCCGCCCTTCCGGGGATTGGAACTGTCAAATGCGCCGGCGTAAAACTCGGTGCACTCGCTCAGGCACTCGATGAAACTGAAGCCGTCGTGATCCATCGCGGCGTCCATCATCTCGAGCAGGTGCTTGGGGTTGGTGTGCGTGGTGCGGGCCACGAACGTCGCCCCGGCCGAGATGGCGAGCTTCATCGGGTTGATCGGCCTGTCGAGCGCTCCCCAGCCGTCGGTCTTGCTCTTGAAGCCCAGCGGCGAGGTCGGCGAAGTCTGTTTCTTGGTCAGGCCGTAGACGAAATTGTCCATGACCAAGTAGGTCATTTTGACGTTCTTGCGTGCGGTGTGGACGAAATGGTTGCCGCCGATGGAGAAGGCGTCGCCGTCGCCGCCGAAGGTGAACACGTGCAGGTCGGGCCGCGAGATCGACAGGCCGCTGGCGAACGACAACGCGCGCCCGTGGATGTAATGCACGCCGTGGGCCTGCACGAAGTACGGGAACCGGCTTGAGCAGCCGATGCCGGCCACGGTGGTCACGTTCTCGTGGGGAATATTCCGCTTCTGGATCAGCTTGTAGTAGATGGAGAGTACGGAGAAATCACCGCAGCCGGGGCACCAGGTTGGGTGATCGGCGGTGATCTCCTTCTTGGTCACCGGCTGGCGTTCCCCGGCGTCCTGCGGGGGCTGCTCCAATGTCGCGCTGTCACTCATGTTGTTTAAAAATGTATCAGGCTGCTGCGGTTTCCTCTTCCAGGCGCGCCTTGACGCGCTCGATGATCTCCGAAACTTTCCAGCGCCGGGCGGCGGTCTTGTTGATGCCCTTGATGCGCGCATCGGCATACCGGGCGCGCAGGATGCCAGCCAACTGGCCGTAGCCGTAAACGCCGCCGTCGTTCATTTCGACGATATACACCGACTTGAACCGCGGGAGAATATCCTCCAAGCCGGTTGGCAATGGGTTGATGTGCTTGATGTGCATCGAGGACAGGGTGTAGCCCTCGTTGCTGAGTTGTTGCACCGCCTCGTGGAGCGGCCCCTTGGTCGACCCCCAGCCCACCAGCAGCACATCGCCGGAGTCCTCCCCAAACACCTCCGGAACGGGCAGGGTGTCCGCAAGTGTCTTGAGCTTGTTGCGGCGCTTTTTGGTCATGTTGATGTGGTTCACCGCATCCCCGCTAGGATGCCCCGACTCGTCATGCTCCAGGCCGGTCACCACGGGGTAACGGCCATCCTCGACCCGTGTACCGGGAGCCCGGTGTTGGCTGAGCCCGTCCCCGGACGACAAGTCGTACGGCTTGTGAGACGGAACGGGGCTCAAATCCAACTCGATGTCGTTGCAAATCGTGCTCAAATCCGGCTCGTTGAACGCCTCGATGCGGGTGGCTATGGCCTGGTCGCTAAGCACGAAAACGGGGACGCTGTATTTGCGGGCGATATTCACCGCCTCGATGGCGGTGTAAAAACAATCCTCCACGTCGGAGGCGGCCAGCACCACGCGGGGCGAGTCACCGTGGCCCCCGTAACAGGCGATGTTGAGGTCGGACTGCTCGACATCAGTCGGCAACCCGGTGGAGGGGCCGCCACGCTGCACGTCGATCACCACCAGTGGCATTTCTGCCATGACCGCCCAGCCGATGGCCTCCGCCTTCAGGGAGATCCCCGGGCCGCTCGAGCCGGTGACCGCCACGTTCCCGCCGTAGCTCGCGCCGATCGCCATCGAGACAGAGGCGATCTCATCCTCGCACTGGATGAACGACCCGCCGTACTTGGGCAGCTCGCGCCGAAGCAGCTCCATGATGTCCGACCACGGCGTGATCGGGTAACCGGCGCCAAAACGCACCCCGGCGGCGATCAACCCGTAGCCGATCGCCTCGTTGCCAGACATCACCACCTGGTTTGAGCGCTCCGCACCGCCCCGGGCCAGGCGAAACAGGTTGGAGATATTGTCGGACTGATAACGATAACCCGCCTGGAAGGCGTCCATCGCCGTCTTGACGACGCTTTCGCCCTTGCCGCCGAACCGCTCGTTGATCAGCCGCTCCAGTTTCGCCGTGTCGAGGCTGAACATCCGTCCGATCAAGCCAAGCGCAAAGATATTCTTGCCCTTGTCACGGGCCGTGCCGCCGATCGCCTCGATGGTCAGGCTGGAGATGCCGATGCCGATGTGCCGGTACTTGGTCAGCCATTCTTCATGCGGCTCCACGTGGTCGCTGTCGTAGACCAGGATGCCCCCCTTCGCCAGGTTGTTGACGTGGTTGTCGTAGGAGTGCTGGTAAAAGGCAAACAACACATTGGCCTTGTCACCGGGGCTGAGCACCTCGCCGGAGCCGAGGCGCACCTGAAAAATGGACGACCCGCCCGAGATGGTCGACGGGATTGTCATCATCGTCATGACCTCCCGCTCACTCCGCCCGGCCAAGCGAGCCAAGAACCCGCCGATGGACTGGATACCATCCTGAGAGTTGCCCGCGAGGCGTATCGTCACCTCTGAAATGTCGGAGGGCTGGGAATCGCACCCCGTTTTGGCCTCCGAAGCAGTCGTCTCGCTCATCGAGAATATTGAATAATAATGCCCCAATCGCCCCCAAGGGACGGGGGCGGCGTCGGCGAAAGTAGCAATCTTTTTGGGCGTGTCAAACGATTATCCATCTTAATGAAAAAAATTTTACCAACCTCTCCGATGGAACCGTTCCGAGCATTAACTTGGCCAAGTTCACGCCTCGAGCTCGGCCCGAATCAGGGCCATCAATCCACCGTATCCCTCAGCCGATTCAAACTGCGGAAACTCGGCCCTGACGTTGTCCGGGGCCCGGAACAGGAATCCAGTGTCGGCCTCGCCGAGCATGGTCGTGTCGTTGTACGAGTCCCCGGCGGCGATCACCCTGTAGTTCAGCCCGCGAAACGCCGCCACGGCCCGGCGTTTCTGATCCGGCTGGCGCAGCCGGTAGTTGGCCACCCGGCCGTCGGCGTCGATCTCGAGCCGGTGACACAACAAGGCCGGCCAACCCAGTTGCCGCATCAGCGGCGCGGCAAACTCCTCGAACGTGTCCGACAGGATGACCACCTGCGTGATCGAGCGCAGCTCGTCGAGAAACGCCCTGGCCCCCTCCAGCGGCTCGAGCGTGCCGATCACCTCCTGAATGTCCGCCAGCTTGAGACCGTTCTCGGCGAGGATGGCCAGGCGGCCGCTCATCAGTTCGTCGTAGTCCGGGATGTCGCGCGTGGTCAGCTTGAGCCGCTCGATCCCGGTTTTTTGCGCGACGGCAATCCAAATCTCCGGCACCAGCACCCCCTCGAGATCGAGCGTGACGATGGTTTGTTGCTTCATATCCGTGTGCACCCCGCCAATCGGCGACGGCGCGCACGGTTGTCCGTGCCACCGCCCAATCAATCAAGCCGAATCGCGCCTGGCCAAGCGCTGAGCTTCTGGCCACCCTGTTTCTTTTTGCGCAGGGGAACCAAGATGGCACAGCCGTCCGCCGGGCCGCGCTTGGCCAAGCGCTGGCCCAATTGATTCGGGAGAACCGCCTCGTTTGCGCGGAAAACTGGATTCAATGGCGTTGTCACCCCGGCGCGACGGCGGGAGCCGGGACGCTTGGCACGGAAAATGCCATCTCCGGGATGGCGGAGCGCTGTGGCGGGTGGAACAGTCCGGAGGGCGGGTTGCCGCCAAAAAAGACTTGATAACCCAAGTCATAAGCACCCCTAATGGGCCGGGGCCTTAAACAGGCCCTTGTTTTGTCGCTTGGCATGGTTGCGGGCGGCTTGGCGCTTTTTTACCTGTTACTAATCATGAGCAAAGCAAAACTGGAATACATCTGGCTGGACGGCTACAAGCCGACCCAAAGCCTGCGAAGCAAGACCAAGGTCGAGACCGACTTTGATGGAACATTGGAAAAATGCCCCGAATGGGCCTTTGACGGCTCCTCCACGGAGCAGGCGGAAGGCAACGCGTCCGACTGTCTCCTCAACCCGGTTGCCCTCTATCCCGACCCGGACAAGGTCGGCTCCGACAACTGGCTGGTGATGGCTGAAGTCATGAACGCCGACGGCACCCCGCACGAATCCAACGGCCGGGCGACCATCGACGACGATGACGACGATTTCTGGTTCGGCTTCGAGCAGGAATATGTGCTTTGGGACCTCGACACCAGCCTCCCCCTTGGCTTCCCGAAGAACGGCTTCCCCGGCCCGCAGGGACCGTACTACACCTCCGTGGGCGCCGCCAACGCGGTCGGCCGCGACATCGTCGACGAGCACCTACAGATCTGTCTGGACGCCGGCATCAACGTCGAGGGCATTAATGCCGAGGTGATGATGGGCCAATGGGAGTTCCAGATCTTCGGCAAGGGCGCCGGCCGCGCCGGCGACGAAGTCTGGTTGGCCCGGTATCTTCTTGAGCGGATCGGCGAACGGTACGGTGTCGCGGTGAACTGGCACCCAAAACCGGTCACCGGCGACTGGAACGGCTCCGGCATGCACGCAAATTTCTCCAACGGAGCCATGCGGGATCAGGGCGGCAAGGATCTCATGACGAAGATTTGCGAGGAGTTCGGCAACAACATCGCCGAGCACATCGACGTGTACGGTGCCGACAACAACCAACGCCTCACCGGGCTTCACGAGACGCAGTCGATTGACAAGTTCAGTTACGGCGAATTCGACCGTGGCGCATCGATCCGCATCCCCGTGGCCACCATCCAGAACGACTGGAAGGGCCGACTGGAGGATCGCCGCCCGGCGTCCAACGGCGACCCGTACAAGATCGCGGCGGCGATCATCAAGACCACCAAAAAGGCGCTGGCATAAGCCCAGGCTCGAACCCTTTAAACCAAAGACCGGCGATCAATCGCCGGTCTTTTTTTGTGGCCAAGCCCAATACAAAGCACCGAAGGTGCGGTCATGTGACAGCCCAGAGTGCTAACTCCAGGTAAAGTGCCCAACGAAAACAAGCCCCGAGAATGGGGGCAAAATAACTTACCCGGTAGACGTCGCGAGCAGGAAATTGAGGGGTGATGACAGGAGGCGAAGGCATGGCTTCATGCCGACCCTGCCGGGGATGAAGCCGGAGGCGTGAATCACGAACCGTGCATTGCCTCAAATTCGGGCCGGCCGCTTGGCCAAGCGCCGTACCGAGAATAGACATGGTTCAGCCAACATGGCTATTCAGTCTTGTACTGTTTTAATGGTTCTCTATTATTTAACGCACGTCAGGACTATGAAACGACCACGAACAACAATCGCAGCCGTGCTTCTGGTGGTGTGTGTGGAGGCTCAAGAGTCGTCTCCTCCACCAGAAACACAATCTGCTGAACCCACTGCGTGCTCCCAAGCGCAGGATGTTAAACCCGCAAACCCAAAAGCAGACCGTGCGCTAATTGAGGCTGTGCGGAAAAGCTCCAAAAAAACGGTAAATATTAAACCGGTAAAACAGGCGATTGCTGCTGGTGCGGATTTGAATGCGAAGATGCAGGGCGGATATACTCCTTTGCATCTTGCGGCGATTTACGATCACAAGGGAATCGCCGAAATTCTAGTCGCCGAAGGTGCGGATGTGAATGCGAAGAATAAGCGGGATATGACTCCTTTGCACCAGGCGGCTCTTTCTGGTCGCAAGGAAATCGCTGAACTGCTCATCGCCAAAGGTACGGATGTGAATGCGAAGGATGAAAACAGCCTTACCCCGCTAGATCATGCCACTCAGCGCAAAAAAGCCGAAATAGCCAACCTCCTCCGCAAACATGGCGGCAAAAGAGGCGCAGAACTATCCATTCATGTTGCCGCAAAAGGTGACATCGAAGCCGTCAAGCAACACTTGGCTGCTGGTACTGATGTGAACGCAAAGTCTGATGATGGCGGGACTCCTTTGCTTTATGCGGCGGCTTACGGTCACAAGGAAATCGTCGAACTGCTGATTGTCGCAGGTGCTAATTTAAATTTGAAGAATGAGGATGGAAAAACATCGTTGCATTTTGCGGCATTGAACGGTCGCAAGGTAGTCGTCGAACTGCTCATCGCCAAAGGTGCGGATGTAAATGCGAAGGATGAAGATGGGGAAACGCCGCTAGACGCTACCTCTGTTTTTAACAAAACCGAAACCGCTGACCTCCTACGCAAACACGGCGGCAAGACGGGTGGAAAACCGAAAGCTGATAGGAAGTAAAACACCTCATCCTCACATTCGCCCTTGATCAAGAGTGAAGGTGAAAAACCTTGTTCATTATTTTCCACTCACCATCGACCTTAAGCAATGAGAGGAAGTCTGTATACTTGTGACCAGTCCAGTTGTCACATTCAAGCCGAGCCATAGCAATGGTTTCAAAGATATCGACGCCAACAACTCGAATCACTAATTCCTTTGCTGGGCCGTTCTGATCATTCCAATCAAAAAGCCCTTGAATTGGGCCAGCGAACAACTCATCCCCGACATAGCCAAAAATTGTTGCACCTTCATGAAACGCCGGTTTCATATCTTCTCCACGACCTGATATTGCTCCATCAATGTAGTGCTGGATGGTCCTCTTGATCGCTTCGTCATCCTCAACCTTTTTAGATGCTTCCATAGCGCAATTTTAGGTGTTTGATAAATAAGATCGACAAAAACCCACGCCAGCCATTGCCAGTGAGAGTGGAGTGCCCCCGTTTTGCCGTAGTTCTCCAGCAACGATTGGATCCGTTCGTCGCCTTGAAGCGCCTCCTGATATTTCGGGTTACCTTGAACAATCAGCCGTATGAATTGCATCGTCTTCGACGCGCGACCACCGGGATGACCTGTCCCACAACCGGGATGACCTGTCCCACAACCGGGATAGCCTGTCCCGCAACCGGAAAGGCCTGTCCCGCGATCAGGATGACCTGTTCCTCGATCGGAACACCTTCTGACGCCAAGGGGATGGCCCGTGATGACGGGGGAATTGGCCATGACGCAATAGGAACGAAACCTGTCGCAGGCGTAAGGGATGATCCCTAAAGAGTATCTTCTCCGGTGGTCGCAGGCCGAATGAGGGTGAACGCCCGCTTGGCCAAGCGCTTGGCCAAGTGGGCGTCAACTGCCCTGCCGGGCGACGGTGTCGATCAGGCGAACCGCAATCACGACCGACAGCAACAGCAGGAGTATCCCCGAGACTTGAGAAAACCGGACGAGCGTCTGGTCGGAGAAGCGGTTCCGCACCCGGGCGCTTCCAAACACAAGCAGCAGGAACCAGGCGGCAATGCCCAAGCCGGCCCCGGCGACGCACGACATCCGGCTTTGCCATGCCGGTTGCAACGTCCCGTTGGCCAGCAGCACCGCCGAGATCATGATCCAGAACAGGAGCACGTTGGGGTTGACGAGCACCCGGACGAAGCCGGTCCAGAACATGGTGTGTGGGTGCAGCCGCTGCTCGATCATCCGGGCGCGCTTGCCCTGCACGGTCACGGTATCCGTCATCAGGTAGCGAATCCCGAAGAAGGTCACCGCCAGGAAACTGACCAGTTCCACCGTCGCCCGGAGCGTGGGATCCTCGAACAGGTTGGCAAACCCGCCGAAGGCGATGACGCAATAAATCATCTCCATCAGCAGCGCCCCCACCGCGATGATCAGCGCCCGTTTCCGGCCGGTGTGGATGCCCTCCTCCATGATGGCGACATTGATGGGGCCGACCGGCACCGCACACACGAACCCGGTCAGCACCCCGGCACCGACCGCCATGGCATAATCGGCGGGAGTCATGGAAGCCGCCTCGCGGGATCACTCGTCGTCAAAGTCCTCCTCAATTTCCCTCCTCAGTTTTCGCGACAACCGTGGCCGCACAAACCCGTAAACCAGGTACGACGTGAAGATCAGCGGCAGCACGATCGGCACGAGGTATTTCCACAAAAAAACGAAACAGGCCACCACCACCACCGCGACGACAAACTTCGTGAATGGCCGGCGCGACCGAAAATCCAGTTTTTTGAATGATGGGTACTTAACCTCGCTGACCATCATCACCGAGAGAAACACCAACACCGCCAGCAGCACCCAGCGCCAGGAGCTGGTGGGCAAATTTTTCTCCTCGAGCCAAACCAAGAACATCGTCAACGACGCCACCATCGCCGCTGAGGCCGGGATGGGGAAACCGAGGAACTCCCGGTTGTTCCCGGAGTCGGGCATCGCCGCGAGGCAGTTGTAACGAGCCAACCGCAGTGCGCCGCACAGCAGATAGACCGACGCCACAACCAGACCAAGCCGTTCGCTCACAATGTTAAAGTCGTGCAGGATCACCCTCTGCATCAGGAACGCCGGCGCAACCCCAAACGAGATGATATCCGCCAGCGAATCGAACTGAAGCCCGAACGGGCTCTCCTTGCCAACCAATCGCGCGATCCGCCCATCCAGTCCGTCGAACACAAACGCCCCCATAATCAGCCAAAGGGCGTTCTTGATTTTCTCGATGTCCGCAGCACTGAAAACCGGCCCCGCAGACCCGGCCGGATCGGGAACCACCTGCACGATGAACGTCAGCGCGAGGAACCCGCACAACAGGTTGCCCGCCGTCATCAGGTTGGGCAGGAAATAAATGTGCAGCCGCTCCCCGCTGGGAGGTGTGTCCGGTTGTGGTGTCTCGTTGCTCACGATGCTGCGGGTGCCCCGCTGGAATGCACCCGGTCCTTCCAGACGTAACGGAACATCAGCGTCCGCAGCGCGGCGGTCAACGGGATGGCCAGCACTCCGCCCATGATGCCCCCCAGCAGGGTGGTTCCGACCATCACGGCGACAATGATTGTCAGCGGATGCAACCCGACCCGGTCGCCAATGATCTTGGGCGAGATGAACAGCCCCTCCATCGCCTGCACCACCGCAAACCAAACCAAGACGAGCACCGGCATCAGCCAGCCGCCATCCGGCACGAACTGAATCATCGCCAGCACGAACGCCGGGATGATGCTCAACGCCACACCGAGATACGGAATGATGCCCAGCAGCCCGGCCATGACGCCGAGCAGGATGGCGTAATCCAGGCCGAACATCAGGAACCCGGCGGTCAGCAGCGCCCCGACACACATTGCCACCAGCACCTGCCCCCGGAAAAACACAATCAGGCAGTCGTTGATTGATCGCAGCACAAACACGATCTCCTCCTTCACCTGCGACTCGCGCACCGGCAGGTAGTCGGTCCAGTTGCGCTTGATGCCGCGCTTCTCCAGCAGGAAGTAAAACACATACACCGGCACCAACGCCAGACCGGCCAGAAAGCCAAACAGCGACATGACCTTCTTCAACTGTTCCAGCGCCCAGGCCGATATTTTTTTCACGGCGTCCACCGTGAACTCACGCGCCTTCTCGTTGGTCACGCCGACGTTCTTTATCCACTCCCGCGGGGCCTCGAACCAGCCCGGACTGGCCGGCGCGTTGGTGGAGGTGTTGGCCGGGCTGACAATCGAACTGACGCTTTTCTGGAACTGTTCGGCCTTCTTCGGGAACTCGGTGGAGAGCTTGCCCACCTGCGAAATCAACGACGGCACCACCGAGGCCACCATGCCCCCCACCAGCAGCACCGCAATGCAGAACACCATGATGATCGCATTCTGGCGCTTGAAGCCGCGTTTTTTCTGGAACCAGTCCACGATCGGGTCAAGCAGGTAGGCGATGACCCCGGCAATCGCCAGCGGGATCAAGACCGAGGAGAGCGTATTGACCCCCCAGGCGATGCCCAGTGTCAGCAGGGCTGCCAGGGCCAGTAACACCCCCACCGCCAGCGCCGTCACCGAAGTCCAGAGGATCCGGGCCTGCTTCTCGGTTGGTGGGGGGTACGCCATCGGTGCCTACTCCTGTCCCAGCTCGACCGCCCGCTCCGTCGACGCGCGCACGGCGTTGATGAGCGCGCTGCGCACGCCGCCCTCCTCCAGCTCGTGCACGCCCTCGATCGTCGTGCCACCCGGGCTGCAAACCATGTCCTTCAATTCGCCGGGATGCAGTCCGGTCTCAAGCACCATCCTCGCCGCGCCGAGCATCGTCTGTGCGGCCAGCTTGGTCGCGATGTCCCGGGGCAGGCCAGCTGCCACGCCGCCGTCGCTCAACGCCTCGATGATCATGTAGCCGTACGCCGGGCCGCTGCCGCTCAGGCCGGTCACGGCATCGATCAACGGCTCCTTCACCTCGTACGCCATGCCGACGGCGGAGAGCAGCCGCTCGACCAACGCACCGTCGTCCGCCGTGGCCGCTTGGCCAAGCGCATAGCCGCAGGCGCCCTCGCCGACCAGCGCCGGCGTGTTGGGCATCACGCGCACCACCCGCGCCTGGCCACCGCACGCCTCATCAAGCCTGGCCAGCCGCACGCCGGCCAAGATGGAAATCACAAGGTGGCTTTCGTCGAACTGATCGCGCACGGGCTCGGTCGCCTCGTCAAGCTGATGCGGCTTGAACGCCAGCACAACGACCTTGGCCTTGGCCAGGACATCCGCGTTTGTATCGGTCGCCTTACAGCCAAGCGCTTGGGCAAAAGCCTCGCGCCCGGCCGGAACCGGATCACTGGCAATAAGGTTATCCGGCAGAACCAGGCCGGCGTTCACGAAGCCCCGGGCCAAGGCGGTCGCCATTCGGCCGGCACCAATGAACCCGATGGAGGGCATCTCACTCACACACGTTGCGTATCAAAATCCTTCCCTGTCGTAAAGCCAAATTGGCCGGACGGGTCAACGCCCCGGACTGGCTTTCAATTCAGCCAGTTTGTCAGCGAATCGCTTGGCCAAGCGCTCCAGTTCGGCCCAGTTTTCCCCGGCAACCAGTTCCTTTTTCAGCAGGGCCGAGCCGACGCCCAAGGCCGCCGAGCCGGCCGCGAGAAACGCCTCCATCGTGTCGAGGTTCACCCCGCCGGTGGGGACGATTCTCAGGTGCGGCAACGGCGCGAGCAGCGACTTGATATAGCCCGGGCCGAGCGTGTCGGCCGGGAAAATCTTGACGAAGTCCGAGCCGGCCTCGTGCGCTGCCTGCGCCTCGGTCGGCGTGTAGGCGCCCAGCATCACCGGCCGATCCAGCGCGTGCGCCGCCGCGGCGAGCGACGGGCGGGTGATCGGGCTGATCACGTACCTGGCACCGGCGTCGATCGCCGCGCGGCAGGTGTCGTCGTCGGTCACCGTGCCGACGCCAAGCAGGATGTCGCCGCCCAGCTCGCGATCCACCGTGCGGATCGCCTCGAGCGCGTTGGGAATGCTCATCGTCAGCTCCACCGCCCGGATGCCGCCCGCGACGAGCGCCTTGGCCAGCGGCAACGCCAGTTCCGGCCGGGGCACGCGCACGATCGCCACCAGCCCGTCGGCCACGATTTGTGAGGCGATTTGTTCCCGCTCGCTCACTTGGTTTTCTTGAACCAGTTGGCCGTCTCCTTGACGTTGTGCTTCACCGACTCGAGCCGGATCGTGAACGCCGCAAACGACGGCTCCACCAGTTCCAGCACGTGCGGGATCTTCACCCCGTCCACCGTTTTGTAGTCCCGAAACAGCACCTTGGTTTTCACCTCCCGCCCCTGCATCTCGGCGGTGGAGAAAATCCCGGCCACCAGCCCCGTTGCCGCATCAAAGTAAAACGTGTCTGCGTCCCCCTTCTTCGGCGTCATTTTCACGGCAAATACTTTTTTGCCGGCGACCTCTTTCATCCCCTGCAGTTCCATCTTGGGATAGTTTTTTTTGAAGTTCAGGTAGGCGTAAAAATCGGCGTCGATTTTCTTGTTGGCCCGTTCGCGCTCTTTTTTTTCGATGACGTTCCCGTCCGGTGTTTCCGTCCAGCCCTTGCGGCCGGTGAACACGTCTCGAATCGTCCCCAGCCCCTCGATGGTCAGCTCCATCATTTCCTTGTTGGGCGCTGCGTGTCGCAGGACGACCGGGATCGCCGCGCCGAACGCCGCCAACTCGATCTTCCCCCGGGCCTCCCGATTCTTGAGCTGGCGCATCGCTTTCTCGCCACCCAGCGCCTTGATGTTCCGCTCGAGAATGACCTCCACCGACGGCAGCTTGGCCGGTGGCTCGGCCTGTCCTGCGGCGACCAAAATGCTCAACGCCGCCGCCACGGCTGCGCTGCGCTTGATAGTCATTTTCATTTGGGCAGCGGCAGTCTGTCGCCTGGGGGGAGTTTTGGCAATGAAGTTCGCGCTTGTATGCCTACCGTAAAAAAGGTAGCAAATCCGGGCCGGGTCACGGTGCTGGATGCATATCATGGAGTTGGCTGATTTTCTCACCAAGGAACAGGTTGTCACGGACTTGAAAGCCTCCGACCGCTGGGAGGCGATCGAGGAACTGATCGACCTGCTCGTCGCTAACGGGCAAGTCGACTCCGATCACCGCGAGGCGATCGTTTCCGTCGTCAAGAAACGGGAGACCTCGATGAGCACCGGCATCGGCTTTGGCATCGGGATCCCGCACGCCTCGACCGACCTGATTGACGATGTCACCGGCGCGTTTGGCCGCAGTCGTGGCGGCGTGAACTTCGACGCGCTCGACAACCAGCCGGTCAACCTCGTGATGCTCTTCCTCGTGCCGCAGGGCCAGTTCCAGAAACACCTCCACACGCTGGCCAAGATCGCGAAGGTGCTGCACAAGAAGGAATTTCGCAAGTCGCTCGAGGAGGCCGAGGACGCGGCCGAAATGTACCAGATCATCCGCGACGCGCAGGAGATCTGAGCCTCGCCTTTTTTCACTCACCCAAGCCGTCCACACTGCGCTTGGCCAAGCGATACGAATCGTGATCCATCTCGCCCTCCAGGAAAAACTGCAACGGGCCGTCCACGCGCTCCTGCCCGACGCCGATGTCTCGAGCGTCCTCGTCCGGCCGTGCGCCGAGCCGAAGTTCGGCGACTACCAGGCCAACGCCCTCATCGGCTTGGCCAAGCGCAACCAGCTCAACCCGCGCGAGTTCGCCGCCCAGGTCATCGAGCAACTCGACGTCGCTGACTGCTGCGAGCCGGTCACGATCGCCGGGCCGGGTTTCCTGAATTTCCGGCTCAAGACCGAGGCCCTCTCCGAGGTCCTCGTTGGCGCAGCCAAGGGGGAGCACCTTTTTTACCGCACGGCCGCCGAGCCGCGCACGATCGTCATCGACTACTCGTCGCCCAACGTGGCCAAGCCGATGCACGTCGGCCACATCCGCTCGACCATCCTCGGCTACACCTTGGCCAAGGTCTTCCGGCTGCTCGGCCACAACGTCGTCACCGACAACCACATCGGCGACTGGGGCACGCAGTTTGGCAAACTGCTCGTCGGCTGGAAGGAACACCTCAACAAAGACGCCCTTGGCCAGGACGCCCTCGCCGAGATGGAGCGCCTGTACAAGCTCGTCAACACCGCCTGCGACGCGGATGAAGCCGTCCTCACCCATGCCCGTAACGAACTCGTAAAACTGCAGGACGGCGACGCCGAAAACCTCGCCATTTGGCGCGAAATGATCAACCTGTCGCGACACCAGTTCGATGAAATTTACGGCCGGCTCGGCGTCAAGTTCGACGAGACGCTGGGCGAGAGTTTTTACAACGACCGCCTCAAGGGCGTCGTCGACGAACTCATCACCCAAGGCATCGCCGAGGAAAGCGACGGCGCGCAGGTCGTCTTTTTCAACGACCACAAGTCGCTCAAAAAACATCCGGCCATCGTTCAAAAAAGCGACGGCGCGGCCAACTACACCACGACCGATCTCGCCACGCTCGAGCACCGGCAAAACCGTTGGCAGCCGAGCGAGGTTATTTACGTCACTGACGGCCGCCAGCAACTGCACTTCCAGCAACTCTTCGAGCTGTACACACGCTGGAAACCAAGCCACGGCATGAAGCTCAACCACGTTTGGTTTGGCACGATCCTCGGGGAGGACGGCAGGCCGTTCAAGACGCGCAGCGGCGAGATCATCCGCCTCTCCGGTCTGCTCGACGAAGCCGAGCAACGCGCCTTCGACGCTGTCAGCGAAAAAAACCCCGACCTCCCTGAAGAGCAGCGGCACACCATCGCGCGCGTCGTCGGCCTTGGCGCGATCAAGTACGCCGACCTCTCCGGCAACCGGCAGAGCGACTACGTGTTCAGTTGGGACACCATGCTCGCACTCGTCGGCAACACCGCGCCGTACCTGCTGTACGCCTACACGCGCATCCGCAGCCTCTTCCGCAAGCTCGGCGACGAGTCGCTGACACGGCCCGCGACGTTCGCGCTTGGCCAAGCGGAAGAACTTACGCTGGCCAAGCACCTGTTGCGCTTTGGCCTCGTGCTCGAGTTGGTCATCGACGAGTGCCGGCCGAACTATCTCTGCAATTACCTCTACGAACTCGCCGGTTTGTTCGGTTCGTTTTACGAGAATTGCCCTGTGCTTCAGGCCGAGGGCGACACCCGCACGCAGCGACTCGCCCTCTGCGATCTCACCGGCCAAGTGCTTAACACCGGCCTCGAGACGCTTGGCCTCGAGACCACCGACCGCATGTGAGCCGTGGCTGCGCGGAGCAAAACGCCGGCTGACTCCCGCTGGATCACCGTCGAGGGCGCCCGCGAACACAACCTCCGCGGCCTCTCCGTCCGCATCCCGCGCAACCAGCTCGTCGTCGTCACCGGCGTCAGCGGTTCCGGCAAAAGCACCCTCGCGTTCGACATTCTTTTCTCCGAGGGCCAGCGCCGGTTCCTCGACTCGCTCAACGCCTACGCCCGGCAATTCGTCGAGCAAATGCCCCGGCCCGACGTCGATGCCGTCCACGGCCTGCCGCCCACCGTCAGCATCGAGCAGCGCATTTCGCGCGGCGGCGGCAAAAGCACCGTCGCCACCGTCACCGAGATTTACCACTTTATCCGCCTGCTCTACACCAAGCTCGGCGTCATCCACTGCCCCGACTGCCAGTTGCCGGTGCAGGCGCAAACGCTCGACTCACTCGTCCGCAGCCTAATCACACAGGCCAAAAAGCGCGGCGACCTGCTGCTGCTCGCCCCGCGCGTCCGCGACCGCAAAGGCTTCCACACTGACGTCGGCGAATGGGCCGCGCGGCACGGCTACGAACAGGTCCGCGCCGACGGCGAGTTTCATCCCACCGCCGAGCCGTTGCGGCTCGACCGTTACAGCGAACACGACGTCGAGGCCGTCGTCGGTCGGCTCAAAAAACGCGGCGCAAAGAACGCCACCGAACGGGTCGCCGAATGCCTCGCCGTTGGCCAGGGTACGCTCTTCGCCGTCGACGACTCCGGCGGCGAGACCGTCCATTCGACGAGCAATTCGTGCGGCGGCTGCGGCCGGTCGTTCGCGCCGCTCGATCCGAAAGATTTCAGCTACAACTCCGCCCGGGGCTGGTGCCCGACCTGCCGGGGCTTCGGCGAGACCTTTTACATCCCGAACATCGAGCGGGGCGACGCACAGGAAGCGGTCGAGGAAACGTGGTTCGGCTGGCAGGAGGACAGCCGCGAAACCTGCCCCGACTGCAACGGCGCGCGGCTCGCTCCCCTCGCCCGCGCCGTCCGCCTGCCGCTGCCGCGCTTGGCCAAGCGCAACTTTCCCGCCGAGCCAACGATCGACGCCTTCGCCCAAGCCGGTGTCGGGGCGGCGAGCGAGCTGTTTGCCACGCTCAAGTGGCGGGGGCGCGGCGCGGAAATCGCCCGCGACATTTTGCCGGAGATCGCCTCGCGACTGACTTTTCTGCGCGAGGTCGGCCTCGATTATCTGCAGCTTGGCCGCGCGGTGACCACGCTCAGCGGCGGGGAGGCCCAGCGCATTCGCCTGGCCGCGCAGCTTGGCTCGAACCTGAGCGGCGTGCTGTACGTGCTCGACGAGCCGACCATCGGCCTGCATCCGCGCGACAACCAGCAACTGCTCGGCGCGCTCGAGCAACTCCGCTCGCGCGGCAATTCGGTCGTCGTCGTCGAGCACGACGAGGACACGATGGCACGCGCCGATCACATCATCGACCTCGGCCCCGGCGCCGGCGCCGAGGGCGGCCACGTCGTCGCCGCCGGTTCGCTGAAACAGATTTTGCGAAACAAAAAATCGCTGACCGGCATCGAGTTGGCCCGCCAACACGAACGTGGCCAGGCGCTTGGCCAAGCGCGACCGACCGCCCCGCCCCTGACCCGGCGCGGTGCCAGCCAAAGAAACAAAACGCCGTCGCTCGTCTTTCGCGGCTTGAGCAAAAACAATTTGAAAAACCTCTCCGTCGCCGTGCCGCTTGGGCGGTTCACCGCCGTGACCGGCGTGAGCGGTTCCGGCAAAAGTACGCTCGTGCGCGAATGCATCCTGCCCACCGTGCAGGCCGCGCTGAAGGCCAAGCGCAAAAAAACAACCGGCGGCATCGAGCAAATCAAAGCCGTGCACGAGGTCGATCAGTCGCCGATCGGCCGCACGCCGCGCTCGGTGCCGGCGACGTATGTCGGTTTTTTCGACACCATCCGCCAACTGTTCGCGCAGGTGCCGGAAGCCCGGATGCGCGGCTTCGGCCCGGCGCGGTTTTCGTTCAACAGCCCGCAAGGCCGCTGTCCCGAGTGCAAGGGCGCAGGGATCGTGAAGCTCGAGATGAATTTCCTCCCGCCCGCCTTCATGACCTGCGACACCTGCGCCGGCAACCGCTACAGCCCGGAGGTATTGGACATCGTTTACAACGGCGAAACCATCGCCGGGGTACTCGAGTTAAGCGTCAACGAGGCGGCCGTTTTTTTTGGGGCCATCCCAAAAATACACCGTGCCCTAAAGGCGCTGAAAGATACCGGCTTGGGCTACCTCAAGCTGGGCCAAACCAGCCCCACGCTCAGTGGCGGCGAAGCCCAGCGTGTCAAGCTCGTCACCCACCTGCTCAGCGGCTTGAGCGACAGCACTCGCCTCAAAGCCGACACCAAAAAGAATCTGTTCCTCCTCGAGGAACCGACGATCGGACTGCACATGGCCGACGTGCGCCGCTTGGTCGGGGTGCTGCATCGCCTGGTCGAGGGCGGCCACACGGTGCTGGTCATCGAGCATAACCTAGACCTGATCGCCGCGGCTGACTGGGTCATCGACCTCGGCCCCGAAGGTGGCGAGGCCGGCGGCCAAATCATCGCCCAGGGAACGCCGCCCGAGATCGCCCAAGCCAAAAACTCCCACACCGGCTGTTTTCTAAAACGGTTTTTTAATTAACATGGATGGACAGGATGAACAGGATGAGAAAAATTATTCCTGTCCACCCTGTCCATCCATGTTTGAATTCTCCTCTCTAAAAATCAAGGAAGAGCTTCTACTCTGTAAAACTGAAATTTCTCCCGCTCGCTGGGGTCGATGAAAAACGTAAACGACCGGCGGGCGGTGACCGGGGCGCCTACTTTGCTCCACTTGGCCAGGGCGGCGTCCGGCTTGCTCCAGACTTGGTAGCGCTTGCCGGGGACGCTGCCCCACTGGATCGTCGTGCCTTGTTCATCGACCGTGATGCTGCCGATTTCCAACAGCGGAAATGAGTCGGCGTCCGTCGGGTTTTTCCCGGTTAAAAACTCCTCACGATTGGTGTAGCCGTCAGCGTCGGCGTCGGCGTCGGCGTGGGCCTCGGCGCTGGAAAAAACGGCGAACTGTTCCCGCTGCCAGCGATCGTCCAAGCCGTCGAAGTTGTAATCCTCCTCGCCGGAAAGAATCTCCACGAAGCCGTTGAGTTGCGCCACGTCGTTTCCTTTTTGCACGAACAGACTCCGCACGCCCGGCTCGGCATTCTTCGACACGGTCACTTCAACGGAGATCAGGTTGAAGCCGTCAAATGCGTTTCGGTCGTAGGTCGTTTTTCCGTAAACCACCCCGTCGCCGGTGAGCCGCACGGTCGCCCCGCTCGTCGGCAGCGTCGGGGAGTACACGCCGATCGTTAGTTTTTTGCCGGTACGCTCGAGCGCGAACGGCTCGAACGCCAGCTCAAGCAAATTTTGGTTTTTCGTGGGCGGCCTCACTGCCGAGATATAAAACGGTGCGCTGCCCTTGGTGACCGCGAAATCCAGCGTCGCCGATGATCCGGGGTGAACCACCGCTTGCTTGACTCCGGTTGGCCGGAAATTGGTCTCGGAACCGTCGTGCTCAATCGAGATGTCGATGTCGCGAACGAGCGGCTGGGGCTGTGTGTCCGGCGAATGTAGCGGAGCCACGCGCAGCCGGTACGTCGCCGGGGGGAGTGCGGTCAGTTCGTACCGGCCGTTGCGCTCGGTGACGGTCGACTGGATGATATTCCCGTGCGCATCCTCGGCCAGCACGATGGCCCCGAAAACGAGGCCGCGCCCCATCGTCACTTTGCCGGCGATCGAGCCGAGCCTGGCCAAGGCGGCCGACTCGCCGTAAAGCGCCTGCGCGGCAGCGACCTCGTCCTTCAACAGGCCAACCGCAAGGCTCACGCCGGCACCGGTTCGCGAAAACATCGTCGCCGCCCCCAGCGGCGAATGCTGTAGCCCGATGAAATGGCCAAACTCATGCAGCGCGACTGCCTCGACAAAGTTGTCGGCGGAGAACGAATTGTCGTAGTCGGCAAACCATCGGTGATCGACCCCATTGAAAACCATGTCCGCCTCGACGATCGTGTGGTCGTCGAAGTACATCGGGAACGTTACCGCCAACGCGCCGCTGATCTCCGTCCGCTCGTTGTTGACCCACACGGCCCCGTTCGCGGCCGCCTGCTTCACCCAGTAAACGACGTTCGTGTTGTCCTCGCCGTTGACGTCCACGCCAGGCGGCACCAGGCCGGCCTCCTCGAATTTCAAGATCGTCCCCGGCACCGACTGCCATTGGCCAAGCGCGGCGCGCACAGCGTTTAATTCGGTCTCGGCATTTTTTGCCGACCCAGCGTCCTTGGCCAAGTAGTAGCGAACGGCGCGGGTGTCACGGTTCACCACGTTGGAATGCACGAGTGGATCCAAGTCGTCGAGCCGCCAGCGCAGCGCCTGGCCGTCGTCGTTTTTGAAAAGCACGAACGCCGTGGCGGCATGGGCCAAGCCAAGCGTGGCGGCGATTGCGAGCCAGCGACTCACTTCGCGCCCCTCCTCACGTGGCGCTTCAACTCGGCGAGCGTCAGCGGCTTCGCTTGGCCAAGCGCGCGCTTGACCACCGCACGCGGGTCGTCCCGCTTGGCCAAGCCGTGGAACGGATTCCGTACCGTGGCCAAGCCGCTCTCCGGTTGTTTGGCGACGTCGAACTTGCCCTGATTCATCCCCAGCGTCACCGCCTCGCCCCGGCTATTGACCATCACAAACACAACCACCTCGCCGCCGACCCGGTATGTCGGCTGGAGCGGCGAGCGGGCGATCCGCCGACCCAGCACGCCGCCGCCCTGCACGACCACCAGCGTCCCGCCGCGCTGCCGGCCCTTCACCTGCTCGAGGATCTGCAAATGCACCTTGGTGAAAATCCGTCCATCGTCGTCGCGCTGGCAGGTCATGCGGACAACCTTGCCGTGCACCACCGCGTCGGCCTTGGCCGCCATCGACGTGATCGACAACGGCACTTGGCTCGCCGCTTGGCCAATCGCGGCTCCGGCCAGCAAGGCTGCGAGAATTGCGTACGACCTTCCATTCATGCTGCCGCGAAGGTTGCTCGCTTGGCCGGGAAAACTCAATCCGGCGTTTTGTGCTGGGCAACGACGGCCCATTCGATGAAGCATGCGCGCCGCGTGATGTATTTTTTGTCGAAAACCGTGGGACGACTGGTCGAGCCGATCGGGTTTATTTGGCTGGTGCTGCTCATCGCCTGCATCCGTGCGTTGATAAAAAAAGAGCGCCGACAGGCGATGTTCACCGGTGGGTTGGCGCTGTTCATCACCCTCGTCGGCAGCACGAAACTCCCCGCCTATCTTTTGGCCGGCCTCGAGAAGCCGTACGCCATCGAGGACTTGGGTGCGCTGCCCAGGTGCGATGCGGTGGTCGTGCTCGGCGGTGGGCACAGCTACGTTTCGAGTGCGCCGTTCAACATCGAAATGCACGATGCAGCGGATCGCTACGTGATGGCGGCCGAGTTGGTGCGGCTCGGGAAGGGAGGCGCGCTGGTGATCGGTGGGAGCCATGGGGAAGGAACGTTGCTGAAAAACTGGCTCGAGAGTTGGAAGCCGTTTCAACAGCCGATTTTCGATATGAGCGCAAACCTGCACACGCGGGATGAAGCGACAAACACCGCCGCCTTGGCCAAGGAGCAGGGCTGGAACAAAATCATACTCGTGACGTCCGCGTGGCACATGCGCCGCTCGGTGGCGTTGTTTGAAAAAGTTGGCTTGGAGGTGGTGCCAGTCGGAGCGGATTTTGTCGGCACTTCAGCGCTGGAAACGCATTGGGGTTTTTATCTCGTGCCGTGGTATTCTGGATTTCGCACCTTGGCAATGTACGCGCACGAGCAGTTGGGGTGGCTTTACTACAAGCTGCGGGGGTGGATTTAGGCCAAGCGGGAAGCGCCCGCGTGCCGCCTTGGGCGCGGGAGGGGCAAGTTCCACCTTGCCCGTTTCGATGTTAATTGGGACGAGGTGGAACTCGTCCCTCCCAAAAGTTACCGGCGGCGCTTGCGGCCTCCGCCCTTGCGGGTGGACATGCCGAAGGAGTAGCCCCGCCCAACGGAGCCACCGCGGAATCGCGGAGTCGATCCATGTTTCCCGTCATCGAAGAGCGAGGTGTATTTGTAGTCGAAGCCGTCCATTTTTTCGCGGTTGATTTTTTTGCCGATGAACCGCTCGACCGCCTCCATATGCTGGCGATCCTCGGCCACCATGATGGTGAAGGCATCGCCAGTGGCGGCGGCCCGCCCCGTCCGGCCGATGCGGTGCACGTAGTCCTCGGGGTGCTGCGGCACGTCGTAGTTGACAACGTGGCTGACGTTGGCGATGTCCAGCCCGCGCGAGGCGATGTCGGTAGCGACAAGCACCTCAAATTTCCCATCCCGAAAGCCGTTAAGAGACCGTTCCCGCTCGGCCTGGGTTCGGTTCGAGTGGAGGATGGCCACGGAATGATTCTGGCGTTTCAGCAGGCTCCCCACCTTGTCGGCGCCCACCTTCGTACGGCAAAAGACGATGACCGAATCAAAGTCCACCTTCCCGAGCAGCGCCAACACGAGGTCGTTTTTCTGGTCGAACGCCACCGGATAAACCGCGTGCGATACGGTGTCGGCCACGGAGCGGCGCATCCCGATCTCGACGGTCTCCGGGTCTTTCATCGCCCACTGGATGATCGTCTCGATGATCGGCGGGATGGTCGCCGAAAAGAGTGACGTGTGCCGTTTCTCCGGGCATTTCTGAATGATCTTCTTGACGTCCGGCATGAAGCCCATGTCGAGCATCCGGTCGGCCTCGTCGAGCACGAGGTACTCTATGTTTTTGAGCGTCAGGTTTTTCTGGGACACATGGTCGAGCAACCGCCCCGGCGTGGCGACGACGATATCCGTTCCGTTGTTCAACGCGTCGGTCTGCTTGCCGTATTTGACGCCGCCATAAAGCACCGTCGTCCGCAGGTCTGAATACCGTGAGAAATCCCGGAACGCTGTCTCGACCTGCGAGGCGAGTTCCCGCGTTGGCTCGACGATCAGCGCGCGCGGCGTGTCCGACGGCTTGTCGAGTTTCGTGAGGATCGGCAGGCCGAATGCCGCCGTCTTGCCGGTGCCGGTCTGCGCGCTGCCGATCAGGTCGCGCCCCTCGAGGAACAGCGGGATGCCACGCAGCTGGATCGGCGTCGGGTCCTCGTAACCCATCGCGCGAATCCCCTTGAGAATGTTGTCGGAAAGCCCCAGCGAACTGAATGACATGGCGGAGGGGTGTAACAGAAATGCAGCCGATGGGAAACGCAAATCACCAATCGCGCTTGGCCAAGCGCCCGGCCAAGGCTAAAACGCCTGCGTGGAAATCACCCAGGACCACAACCGCCGCGTCTGGGACGAACGCGCCCGGCACGGCCTGCTGCACACGCGAACCGCGCGAGACGACGAGTTCGCCGACCCGCTGAAGGCCATCAACGGCCGGGGCTGGATCGACGGCGGGCTCGAGGACAAACGGGTTCTCTGCCTCGCCGGCGGCGGCGGGTTGCAGGCACCGCTTTACGCCGCCGCCGGGGCCAAGGTGACGGTGGTGGACATCAGCCCGGCGATGCTCGAGCAGGATAAACGTGTTGCCCGCGAGCGCGGTCTCGAACTGCAGACCATCGCCGCGTCGATGGACGATCTGCCGATGCTCGCCGACGCGTCGTTCGACCTTGTCACCCAGCCGGTCAGCACCTGCTACGTGCCAAGCTTGGCCAAGGTTTACGACGGGATCGCCCGCGTGCTGCGCGTCGGCGGGCAGTACCTCAGCCAGCACAAACAGCCGCTCAACCTCCAAGCTGCGCCGACGCCGTTCCCGAACGGCTACGCCGTCACCGAGGGTTATTATGCCACGGGGCCGGTGCCGCCGCTGCACGGCGAGTTCGAGCATCGGGAAAAGGGCGCGCTCGAGTTCGTGCATCGCTGGGAGGAACTGGTCGGCGGACTGTGCCGCGCCGGCTTCGTGATCGAGGATGTTGCCGAGCCGAGGCACGGCGATCCCGCCGCCGAGCCGGGAACGTTCCGGCATCGCAGCCAATACATTCCACCGTACGTCGCCATCAAGGCGCGTCGTGTTGCCACCCCCGTGCTTGGCCAAGCGGCGGCGGCCGGCATCGTCATGCCGTGAAACGGCTTGGCCAAGCCGCAGGCCAACGGTAGCTTGGCGGCCATGTTGATTCGCATCGCACTGTTTATTGTCGCCGGCACTCTTGCCGCCTGTTCCACCCCAAAAAATACCAGCACCCCCGCCGGGTTCTCCGGCGACTGGGCGGAGTTCAAGCGCTTGGCCAAGCGCAACGGCACGCAGGTCTCGCTGCCGCCGTTTGAGACCACGCCGCAGGCCTCGCTCGACGCCGTCGGCGCAGCCATCGCAGCAGCCGACAAGCGGCTCGACGCCATCGGCACGATCAAGCCAAGCGAGGCGACCTTCGATAACACGCTCGGCGCGATCGACGATCTGGCGTTTGACCTGTCGCTCGTGGCCAACCGCACCTACATGCTCAAGGAAACCAGCGAGAACGCCGAGCACCGCGCCCAGGCCACCGAGGCAATCAAGCGGTTCGACGAGTGGGCCGTCGGCCTCGACTACCGCGAAGATGTTTATCGCGTGATCAAGGCGTACGCCGACTCGAAGCCCAAGCTGAGCGGCGAGGCCAAGCGACTGCTCGAACAGACGCTGCGCGACTACCGCCGGGCCGGGTTGCACCTGGCCAAGGCCGAGCGGGATGAGGTTGAGCAACTCCGCAAGCAACTTTCCGCCGCGACGACCGAGTTTCGCACCAACATCACCAATGCCAAAAAGGAACTGAAGTTCACCGCCGCACAACTCGAGGGGGTGCCGGGGAGTTTCCTCGAGCAGGTCAAGACCGGCGACGACGAATACACGCTGCAGGCCAACGTGACGTTTCACTACCTCAACGTCATGCGCAGTGCCAAGCCGGAGGCGACGCGCAAGCGGTTCTCCGGCGAACGCAAGCGGCTCGCCCGCGAGCAAAACATTCCGCTGCTAAAAACGGTCCTGCAACTCCGTGCCACCATCGCGGCCAAGCTCGGCTACAAGACATGGGCCGACTACCGCTGCGAAGTCAAGATGGCCGGCAATGGCACGACGGCGCGCGAGTTTTTGATGAACCTCAAGAGCGGCCTCGAGCCGAAGTGGCAGGCCGAGCTCGCGCAGTTCAACACGCTGAAACGCCGCGAGACCGGCGACCCCGACGCCACCCTGAAAATGTGGGATGCCTTTTACTACATGAACCTGCTGAAGAAGGAAAAGTACTCCGTGGACACCGAGCAGCTTCGCGTGTTTTTCCCGTACGAACAGACGCTGCACGGAATGTTTCGCGTGTACGAACGCATCTTCGGCCTGAAGATTGTGGCGTCCACCGCGCCGTACAAATGGCACGAGCAAGTGACGCTGCACCTTGTTTACGACGCCGCCACCGGCAACCCGCTGGGTGCGCTGTACCTCGACATGTTCCCGCGCGACGGCAAGTACAATCACTTCGCGATGTTCCCGCTGATCTCCGGAAAACGGCTGCCGGACGGCACCTACCAGCGGCCCACCGTCGCGCTGATTTGCAACTTCCCCACGCCGGGGAAGGACACCCCGTCGCTACTCTCGCACGACAACGTCGAGACGTTGTTCCACGAGTTTGGCCACGCGCTGCACGGCATCCTCACGCAGACTCGGTTCACGCGTTTCGCCGGAACGAGCGTGCCGCGCGACTTCGTCGAGGCGCCGTCGCAGATGCTCGAGAACTGGATTTGGGACAAGACTGTGCTCGACTCCTTCGCCGCCGACTACCGCGATCCGTCGAAAAAAATCCCCGAAGCCGTGCTGGCAAAACTGAAGGAGGCAAAGAAAGCCACCGTCGCCCGGCACTACCGCGGCCAATTGTCGTACGGGCTGGTTGACCTGACTCTGCACTCGCTGACAGAGGAGGAAGCCAAGATCGTCGAGCCGGTGGCGTTGTCCAACCAGATCACCGAGGCCGTCTATCTCAAGCCGCAAGAGAACACGTCATTCGTCGGCTACTTCGGCCATCTCATGGGCTACGACGCCGGCTACTACGGCTACGCCTGGGCCGACTCGATTTCCGCCGACATGGCCACGGTTTTTGAAAACGCGCCGGAGCGCTACTTCGACGCAACAGCCGGACAGCGACTGCGGCGGGAGATTTACGAAGTGGGCGACTCTCGCGATGTCAGCGAGTCGATCGAGAAATTCCTCGGCCGCCCCCGCTCGCTCAAGCCGTTCCTCCAAGACCTCGGCATCCTCGACGAATAGCGCTTGGCCAAGCAGCTCAACCAGCGGCTTTGTTCAGGGCGCTCAGGACGATATCGGGAGTCAGCAACTCGGGCAGCATCTCCGGTTGTGATGTTTTGTCGCGCGGAAAAACCAGCACCAGTGGCACACCCGCCCTGCCCCGGCGGTGCAGTTCTTTCGTAATATAATCCGGTCGGCGCGTGTAGTCGGCCCGGAACACCTTAAAATTTTTCTTCGCCAACAGGGTGCGCACCGACTCGATGTCGAGGCTCGTTTTTTTGTTGGCAATGCAGGTGAGGCACCACTTGGCCGTGAAGTCCACCAGCACCGGTTGGCCCGCTTCGCGCGCCTCGGCCACGGCCTCCAGTGACCAGCGGTGCCAACGGATGCCGCCGGGGAAATCCTGCACCACGTCGGCCTTGGCCTGTGACGGATCAACCGGCGTTCGCCACTGCATCTGCCCCTCGAGGCCGAACACGACCCCGCCCAACGCCAGCGCCCCAGCGATGCCTAGCGCCAAGCCGCGCCGCTTGATGCCGCGCTGAAAAAACTCGCCGAACACCCAAGCGGCCATCGCAATCACGGTCAGGAAAATGCCGAACCACAATACCCGGCCGCCGTAATAGTCGATGCTCACCGTGAACAGCCAAATGCCCGTGGCCAACATCGGGAAACCCATCGCCACCTTGAATCGCTCCATCCACGACCCCGGCTTGGGCAGGAAACGCAGCAGCTTGGGGTTCCAACTCAGCACGACGTACGGGAACGCGAGGCCAAGCGCGACGGTGACAAACATCAGCACGATCACGGCGGCGGTTTGCGTGAAGGCAAAGCCCAGCGCCGGCGCGAGGAACGGTGCCGTGCAAGGCGTCGCCAAAACCGTGGCCAGCACGCCGTTGAAAAACGCGCCCCCTGCCCCCTCCCGGCCCGCCACGGACCCGGCCGCAACGCCAACCGAGCCGAGCGTGACCTCAAACAGGCCGAACAGATTCAGCGCCACCAGCAGGATGAGGACGGTCAGCAACACGACGAACTGCGGGTTCGACATCTGCATGCCCCAGCTTGCCAGTTCGCCCGCGCTCTTCACGCCGATCACCACGCCGGCCAGCACCAAAAACGACACGACCACCCCCGCGCCGTACAGCATTCCGAGCAGCCGCACGCGCGCCGGCGACTCCCTGCTTTGGTTGACGAACCCGAGAATCTTCAGCGAGATCACCGGCAGCACACACGGCATGACGTTCAAAATCAGTCCGCCGATGAAGGCGTACAGCAACATCCGCCAGAGCGGCCTGTCGGCTCCGGGCGGGGTCTGCAAAACCGTCGTCCCGGCATCGCCCGAGGTGAGGGTGTAGATCGGGAACTTGACCTCGAATGCTTCTGTCTTGTCGTGATCCTTCAGGTTGCGAACGGCCAAGCCGGAGACTTCGCTTGGCCAAGCGCCCTCAAACTTCATCACCGTTTTTTTGATGCGAACGTTTGCAGCGCCGGCGGCGGCCACCTCGCTTTCCGGCGACACCTCAAACCCGTCGGACGGCAGTGCGAAAAAATCGGCGTCGGTGCCCGCTTGGCCAGCGTCAAACTCGATCAGCAACGATCGCTCATCCTCCTTGGCCTCGCCATCCCACCGAGCGCTGACGGCCAACTTCGCATCGACTTTCGGGAGTTTCTGTTTTGCGGCATCCAGCTTGGCGGCGTCCGCCGAGCGTGCGTCTCTCCCTGCGATCGTCAACATTGCACTCACCTGCTGGTCGCGCGGGATGCAGAGTTCCTTGCACTCAAGCCAACTGACCTTGCCGGAGATCGTCGCTTGGCCAAGCGCGGCGTCAGCGCCGATGGTGAGCGGCACGAGCAGGATTGTTTTGTCGTGGTAACCGTAGCCGATCGAGCCAAGCGCGGTGAACTTCTCCGGCGTTGGCCACTGGATCGGCCCGGCACTCACGCCGTTGGGCAGCGTCCATTCGACGTCGGTCGCGATGCCGGCCTCGCCGGGGTTGATCCAGTACGTGTGCCAGCCGTCGTCCATTGTCAACTCCAGCCCGGCCATCACCGTCGAGCCCGGCTTAGCCTCGGAGTGGGACAGCAGCAGCTTGGCCACGGTCGCCGGCTTGGCGATGCCGCCGGCCTGGCCGCCGCCGAACGGGTCGTCAAACTGCGCGTTGAGGTTGCCTGCAAGTGACAGCAGGAAAAGGTAACCGAGACCACTGGCTCTCATCGCGGTTTAGGATGCCCTCGTGGCACGGCCTGTTCAATTCCCGACGGGCCAATCGCCAATATTATACAATCTCGGTCGGGCATTTTGGGAGGGAGTCGATGAAGATTTTTCCGTAGCGCTTGGTCAACACGCGGCTGTCGAGCACGACGACGATGCCCTCGTCGCTCTTGGTGCGGATGAGCCGGCCGACGCCCTGCCGGAATTTCAGCACTGCCACCGGCAGCGAAAACTCCATGAACGGATTGCCGTCGCGAGCCTCGATTGCCTCGATCGCTGCCTCGACCAACGGATGATCCGGCACGGCAAACGGCAGCCGAGTGATGATGACATTTTGCAGCGCCTCACCCGGCACGTCGACGCCCTGCCAAAAACTGTCCGTGCCGAACAGTACCGACTGCTCGTCGCGCTTGAACCGCTCAAGCATCGTCGAGCGCGGCACGCCGGCACCCTGCACGAGACAGTCCCAGCCGTGATCGGCGAAGAAGCCCTCAAGTTCCTCCGCCACCTCGCGCATCAGCTTGAAGTTGGTGAACAGCACGAAGGCGCGGCCACCGCTCATTTCGATGAAGTGGCGGAGCTGCCCTGCGAGGGCATCGCGATATTCCGGCTCGCGCGGGTCCGGCATCTTGCCGGCGATGTACAGTTTCATCTGCCGCTCGTAGTCGAACGGCGAGCCGACCTGCAGTGCGTTGACCTGTTCCGCGCCGACTTGGCCAGCGAAATAATTGAGTCCGTTTTTTTGGGGTGAGGTGGTACTCGCCCCTCCCGAGGTGGAATCACTCAAGGCCAGGGTGGCGCTCGTCAGCACGACCGGCGAACTGCAGCGGAAGAGGCGACGGCGCAGATGAACCGCCACATCCACCGGCGCAGCGTTGAGCGACAAGGTCATCCCGGCCTTGCCGGATTTTTCCACCCAGTAAACGTGCTCGTCCGACGCCTGCGAGAGGAACAACAGCACACCGTCACGCAGCTCGCCAACGCGCCGGTTGAACTCCGCCAACTCCTGCCCGGTGTCGGCGTCATCGATCCCGTCGCGGGCCTGAACCAGCGCCTCGCGCACCCGCTGGAGCGACAGCGTGAGCGTGTCGTCGACCAGACCGGGGTTGCGCACGCGCAACTCCTTCCAAATGCGGTTTTTGTTCCCGCCAAATTTGCTGGCCTTGGCCTGCTTCTCGCCGAGTTCATCGCACGCCACCTCGAGTTCGCCGAAGAACTGCTCCATCGCTGCCGAGGCGTCCTCGACCATCCGCGTCGCCTTCGCCTCGCGCAGCAGGCCAAGCAGCCCCTTGTTGGTTTTCGGGTTCCACAGCCGCTGCAGGTTGAACCGAATCTGGCCGCTCGAGACGCTCACGCCCATGTGCCTTGAAGCGACCGGGCCGACGTTGTGCGCCTCGTCGAGAATCACGAAATCGTTTTTGAACAGCACGCCCTCCTCCTCACGGGGCTCATCGTCGTCGCGCCCGTCGTCGCCGAGCAGGCTGAAAAACAAAGAATGGTTCAGCACCAGCACATCGGCGGAGAGAATCCGGCTGCGGGCACGTTGGTAAAAACAGGTCTGCCCCGTTTTCCCAAAGTCGGAGCCGTGGCCGCACAGCTTGGTGGAGCAGAGGCCGCGCTCCGAGTTGACGAGGTCCCACACCTTCGGGTCGGGCGTGATGTCGAAATCGGACAGGCTGCCGTCGGTGGTCTCCTTCGCCCATTCGGTGATGCGTGCAAGTTCCTCAATCTCGGAGGAGGTCAGCAGTGTCGCCGCCTGTTGCCGCGCGCGCTGCAATCGCCGGGTGCAGAGATAGTTCCCACGGCCCTTGAGCATCGTGTAAGAAAACTCCACCGGCAGGATCTGTTTCAGCATCGGCAGATCCTTCTCAGTGAGCTGCTCCTGCAGGTTGATCGTGTGGGTCGAGATGACTGCTTTTTTATTTTGGCCGACCGCGTGAAGGATGGCCGGGACGAGATAGGCCAGGCTTTTGCCAACGCCGGTGCCGGCCTCGACGATGAGGTGCTCGCTACCCTTCAGCGCCTTGGCCACGGCGACAGCCATCTCCTGTTGCTCGGGTCGGAACTCGAAATTGTTCGCCTGCGACAACCGGCCGGTCTCGGAAAAAAACGCCTCGATCTCGACAACGAGGTCGAGCCCGGTGCTCTGCTCCTCATCGATGAACCGGATCACCCGGCGGCCTCCCGTTTTTCGACCCCCGCCAGCTCGGTTTTGTGTTTGACCCAGCGCCTGTCCGGCAGCACGCCGGTGAAGGTGACGTTCGGGTACAGCAGGCAGTCCCGGCCGATGATCGCGCCGGGGTTGAGCACGGCGTTGCAGCCGATCTCGGTCCGGTCGCCGATCAACGCGCCAAACTTGGCCAAGCCGCTGTCGAGCGTCCCGGAGGCCGTGCGGACGTTGACGTTGCCACGGATCAGCCGGTAGTTGGACAGCATCGCGCCGGCGCCGAGGTGGACGCGGTGGCCCAGTACGGAGTCGCCGACGTAGTTGAAGTGCGGCACGTCGCAGCCGTTGAACAGCACCGCGTTTTTCAACTCGACCGCGTGACCGACCACGCAGTCGTCGCCAACAATCACGTTGCCGCGCAGCGTCGCCCCGTGGCCGATGCAGCAGTTGCGGCCGATCCAGGCCGGCCCACGGATCAGCGCCCCTGCCTCGATCACCGTGCCTTCGCCGACGAACACATCACCCTCGATCACCGCCTGGGCGTGCGCTTGGCCAAGCTGTGCCACCCGCAGGGTGTCGCGAAGATAGTCGCCGATGCGCGGGAGCACCTCCCACGCCTGGCCAAGCGAGTCGAACAGGCTCGTGTGCTCCGTCTGGCCAAGGTCGAACAACGCCTCGGCTCGGGGGATGTGTGATGCGGACTCCATGTGCGCTTGGCCAAGTGGAAACAAAAAAGCCCTCCGGGTGGAAGGGCTTTTTGCCGGGCTAAACCTGCGAGGCGTGAAACTCCTCGTGCTCGAGGAAGCCGGAAAGCTGCCGGATACGCGTCGGGTGGCGCATCTTGCGCAATGCCTTGGCCTCGATCTGCCGGATGCGCTCGCGGGTGACCTTGAACTGTTTGCCCACCTCCTCGAGGGTGCGGGAGTAGCCGTCGGCCAGGCCGAACCGGAGCTCCAGCACCTTACGCTCGCGCTCGCTCAACGAGGTCAGCACATCGCCGAGCCGTTCCTTGAGGATGCCGTAGCTGGCCATGTCGGTCGGGTTCTCGGCGCTCTTGTCCTCGATGAAATCGCCGAAGCTGGTGTCCTCGCTGTCGCCGACGGGCGCCTGCAGCGAGATCGGCTGCTGCGCCATCTTCATGATGGCCCGCACACGGTCGACCGCCAGTTCCATCTCGTCGGCGATCTCCTCCGGCGTGGCCTCGCGGCCGAATTCCTGAACGAGCTGCTTCTGCACGCGCATCAGCTTGTTGATCGTCTCGATCATGTGCACCGGGATTCGGATCGTCCGCGCCTGGTCGGCGATCGAGCGGGTGATCGCCTGCCGAATCCACCACGTGGCGTAGGTGGAAAACTTGTAGCCGCGACGGTACTCGAACTTCTCGACCGCCTTCATCAGGCCAACGTTGCCCTCCTGGATGAGATCGAGGAAGGAGAGTCCGCGATTGGTGTATTTCTTGGCGATGGAAATCACAAGCCGCAGGTTGGCCTCGATCATTTCGCTCTTGGCCTGGTGGGCCTTGCGGGCGAAATGCTGCAGTTCCTCGTAAGTCGTGAGGTAATCCTCGGCCGGCTTGCGGACGAAGGACTCGAGAGCAGTCAACTTGCCCTCCTCGCCCTTGAGCATCATGTCAGTCTGCGGCGACTTGGGGGCCTGCTGCAACTGCTCAATCGCCCGGAGATTCTGCTGCATCTTGTCGTGGATGTTGTCCGCGACCAGCCCCATTTCCTCGATGACCTTTTGCTTGAAGAGAAATTTCGGGAAGTTTTTCTGCAGTTTGTCGTTCAGTTTTCCGAATGCCTCTGCGGCTTTTTTCGCCTTGGTTTTGGCCGCACGACGCCAAGCGGTGTATTTTTTGTCCACCTCGGTGTCCTCCTCCCTGACCTTTTTGATGAGGCGATGCAGCGCCTTGATGTGCTTCTCGCGGGTCTCAATGACCTTGTCGACCGTGACCCGGTCGAACCGCTCCTTCGGGGGATCGGCGGTCAGCTTTTCAGCCAGGGCAATGTGCTCCTTGGCGGTGAAGCCAAGACTGTAAAGGATGCGCTTGACCTCCAACTCGGCCGCCTCAATCCGCTTGGAAATCTCCACCTCCTGCTCGCGCGTCAGCAGCGGCACCTGCCCCATCTGCTTGAGGTACATGCGAACCGGGTCGTCGAGAATGTCCAGCCGGCTTTTCTCGGCCTCGCTCTCCGACTGCACCGGCTTCTGGCGGGGTGCCGCGTCCAACTGCTCAACGATCTCCACCTCGAGACTCTTCAACTTGGCGAACACCTCGTCGAGTTTCTCGGGAGTGACCAGTTCCTTGGGCAGCGCCTCGTTGATGTCGGAAATGGTCAGGTGACCCTGGTCCTGCGCCAACTGCACCAATTCCATGATCTTCTCCGGCAGGTTAAATTCCTCATCCTTGGAAAAGTCGGGTTCCTTCGAAGGTGCCTCCGCCACGTCTCCCCCCACGGCGACGTTGTCCACCGCCTCAGGAGTCAGCGTGACTTCCTGATCCTTCGCCTTGTCTTCCTTGGGTGCGGGTTTCTTCGCCGCCTTTTGGGAAGCAGTTGCCTTTGCCGGTGCCTTTTTCGCGGGAACCTTGGAAACAGGCTTCGCCGCCTTATTGGCCACGGCTTTTTTGGCCGGAGCCTTCTTTTTTGTGGCTGGTTTCTTCGCCACCGACTTTTTGGCCTTTGGTTTTACTGCCTTTTTGGCGGCTGTTTTTTTCTTCACGCCAGTCGCCTTGGGTCGCGCGGATTTTTTGGCCTTACCGGCCGGTGCCTTTTTTGTGGCTGTTTTGTTTGCTGCGGTTTTTTTGCTTTTTGCTGTTGCCATTCCGTTTATTTCGATCGGACGTGGGTACATTCCACCTTATGCCCCAAGAAGAAAGTCCCGCGTTATACGCAGGACAGCCCGAAACTGTTTCATAATATGCCCGCCCTGTCAATCGACAGATTCTTTTTGCCGAAAACCAGCGACCTCAGTGGTCGATGAAAAACGTCATTAACTCAATGACAGCCAATGAGTTGGGTGTGTTATCAGGTTGAGTTCAGAAGCCAGACGACCACCCCCGCCTGGCCAAGTGCCAACAGGAGCAGGGCCGCCCAGACCCAGCCTTCCAAGCCGCGACGGTCCGCTTGGCCAAGCGGCGCGAACCAGAATCGAAACTTGGCCGCCCCCAGTTCCAACAGGTCACCGTGGTTCACGCGAAACTTGTTGCGGTGGGCATCGCCGTTGACAATCACCAGCGCGTCGGAGCATGGGGTTGCAACAATTCCGTTGTCGCCTTCGTTGTCGAGTGTCAGGTGTTTACCCCACACGCCCTTGGCATCGATACGCAGGTCGCACTCCCTCGCTTGGCCAAGCGCAAACGGAAAACGGCCGGCCTCAATAGAGTCTCCCGCCGTGGCTTGGTCAACCCGTTCGAGTCGTATCTTCAAAAAAGCCGCCGCTCCACGACAATATTGTCGCCCGGGTACACCGGCAGATCCATTGTCGGGTCATCCAAAGCCGCCTTGCAATCAACGATATCCACCTTGCCGTTGGCGCGGATCACCCGGACTTCCCTCTGATCGGCAAAATCGGTGAAGTCCCCTGCGGATTGGATGGCCTGGGTAACCGTGATCCGGCCGATAAAGATCTGGCGACTGGGTTGCCGAACCTCCCCCCCCACGTAAAAGAACCGATCGGCGGTCTTGATGGTGACGTTGATGGTCTTGTAGATGTCGGGCACGTATGCCCGTTCCAGTTCGCGCTCAAGTTCGCCAACGGTTTTCCCGGCGGCAGTGACCGGGTATTTCAGGTAGGGGGGACTGATGGTGCCATCCTCCCGGATGCGGCAGCCGTACGGGATCGGGATGGTGCTCAACCCGCTGAAGGTGATGGTGATCTGGTTTCCGGGCTCGAGACTGTCCGTGGAGTTGACGGGTGCCGGCACGTCACTCGTCCCGCTTCCCGGATTCACGGGCTGTGGCCGGGGGGTCTCACAACCCGTGGACACCAACACGATTGCGACCAGCAACCCCCTGCAAACATTTTTCATCAGACAGCTTATCAACTCCATTTTAGAACAACCCATCACCCAGTCCCTTCCAGCGCCCTTAATATTTGGGCTTTTCATCCTCCCCGCCGACATCGGCCTTGGCCAGCAACTTGGGCTCCTTCTTCCCGTCCTTGGCATCGTCAGCCGATTCCTCCTCCTTCTCACGGCTCTTGTAGTAGTAATCGTAGTAATAGCCGCTGTAATAGTAGTAATAGGAATCCTGGGAAATGTTGATGTTGTTGAGCACCACGCCCACGAGATCACCACCGACCTTGGTGACCATTTCCTTTGCGCGCTGAGTCATCAGTTGAGGGTATTTGCGGTATTGCACCACCAACACACACATGTCCACCATGCTGGCGAGGACGGAGGCATCGCTCACCCCCATGATGGGTGGGGCGTCCAGGAACACGTAGTCGTACCGACTCTTCATTTCGGCCACGAACTCCTTCATCTTGGCCGAGCTAAGAATCCCCATGGAACTGCTGGGCAGCTTGCCGCTGGGGATGAAATGGAGCGACGGCAATTCCGAGGTCTGGATGACCTCGTCGATGGTTTTCTGCCCAAGCAGGTAGTTGGTCAGTCCAATGTTGTTGGTTACCTTCATGTAACGATGCATCGAAGGCCGGCGCAGGTCGGAGTCCACAATCAGGACTCGGTCGCCCTGCTGCGCAAACACCACTGCCAGGTTGAACATGGTTGTGGTCTTCCCCTCGCCCGCACCGCCGCTTACCACGCTGAACGTGGTCTGGGTCTCAGACTGACGCCCGGCAAACAGGATGTTGGTGCGCAGCACGCGGTACGCTTCCGCATGGGGGCTTTCATCGCCCTCGTCCAGGAGGGAACCCACATTTTGGGGAATGACACCGAGGACGGCCGCACCAAGGGCACGCTCGACGTCGTCGATCGTTTTCACACTGGTGTCGAGATACTCGATGAAGAACGCCAGGCCCACGCCCAAAATCAGGCCGACCACCATCCCCAGCGCGATGTTGAGGGGGATGTTTGGTTTCACCGCCTTCTCGGGCTTATCGGCATCGTCGATGATTTCCACCGTGGAGGATTTCGGCAGTTCCAAATCCACCTCCTCCTGCATGATTCTGAACAGGATCGTGTCCCGAATGCGCGTGGTGTTGGACAGTTCCCGCTTGGCGTCAAAATATTCCCGTCCCTTTTCGCGCATATCGGATTCCCGCTGCTTGGCCTCTGCGACATCCCGCTGCAACTGCTCCACCTGGGCCTTGGACGATTTCACCCTCAATTCCAACCCCGCGAGCACCCCCTGTATACGGTCATCGATCTGCCCCTCGAGCGTGGACACCACTTTCTTCAAGCCCTTGATCCTCGGGTGCTGATCGCCCAAATCGATGCTTTGATTGGCCAACGTCTGCTGCCCGGTGTGCAACTCCCGGATCAGGGCATCCAACTGGACGTCCGGATGGGCGGTCAGGATGGAGGCGCGCAACTCCTCATCCGACTGCGCCTTGAGCCCCTCAAGCAACGTGGACTGTGTCGTGTGAACCCCCTTGGCCGTGATCAGCTCCGACTCGTAGCGTCGCACGATTTCCGGCTCGATAATGGAGTAGCTTTCCTCCCCGGCCGCATCGGAAATGCCAAGGTCGGTTCGCAACCGATCCACCTTGCCCTGCATGCCAGTAATATCCTCGTTGACCTCCTCCATCCGCTTGTTCAGTGCCTTAATACCCTCTTCCACCCTATCCTTCTGCAAACTCGTCCTGTGATCCCTGTAGACCTCGGCTAGGGCCTGAGCAACTCGTTGGGCCAAGTCCGGTTTCCGGTCGTACGCCCGAAGCTCGATGATGCTGGTATTGCGGTATTGGCGAATATCAATCGATTTTTCCAGGATTTTCCTGGCTCGGACAGCGGAAAACGAATCACTGTTGACGGGTTTCCACTCCTTGGTCAATTCGCATTTCTCCACGACTTTTGCGAGAACCTTCTGCGACTGGATTTTTTCAAACTCAGTCTGGATGAAGTACGGATCAAACGCCGTCGGCCCGGTCTGCATGCCAAGCAACGGGGCAATGTCGGAGGTGTCCTTCTCGACGGAAATCCGGGATTGGCTCATGTACGTCGAAGGCAGAAGGAACGTCACCACGGTGGTCGTCACCGCCGTCAGCAAAAAAACGAGCAGGATGGTAATGAACCGAACGCGAATGATCCGCCAGTAATCCAGAATGTGGAGCTTGTCGGACGACTGATCTGTGCTAGGGATTTTATCCATTTTCTACGACCCAGAAAAAAAGGGAGGCCAGATAAACAGTTCCGGCCTCCCGTGAAAAGTTTTCGTTGCAGAACCTCAACAATCAATAACTTGCGCCGATGCCCACGGCCACGACATTGCGCTCGAAACTGCGGTGCGGGATGTCCGAGTCCAACTCGTCGTAATTGTAGGCCAACTCGGCCCAGATGTTGTCAGCGATGGCATAGGTCAGGCTGCCCCCCAGCAACAGGAGAGATTCCTCCTTGCCGTCCAGTTGCGCCCCGCCGCCGCTGATCTCGGAATCCTGATAACGCCCAGTCAGGCTGCCGTGAACGCTGGGAGTGATCTGGTGAAGCACCTGGGCGTACACCGAGGTAATCTCCTGATCGGCGGCCTGAAGATCCGTGGCTCCCCGGACGAGGCTCACCCCCGCCACGAGTTTGCATCCCTCGTCGTATCCCCACTCCATCCGTGCATCGACGTACGGGCTGGTCTCGTCATCGGGAATCATCCCGGGCATAAGATCGGCATCGTAATAATCAACATTCTGAACGCCCGCCTTCACATCAGTAAGGAAAAACTTGTTCAACTGATGGATCGCCCCGACATAGCCGTAATGGGCGTGATTGTTACGTGCTTCCGGGTTGAACTCCAGACCCGGAAGGGACTGGGCGTCGCCATCAAAGTCCGTCGAGGAGAACTTGTATCCGGTGAAGTATTTCGTCCGGGGCGTTATGTAAAACACGTCGAGACTGACCTCGTTGTAGGAGCGATCCAGCAGCGCGGAATGGTACTCCTCTTCAAACTCGTAAAAGGAATTCCCATAGCCGATATCCACTCCGATGCTCTCTGTAAGTATCCGGCTGTAAAGTGCCGAGAAGGTGTTGCGCAGATTGTCGCCCTCGGTGCGCAGCGGAGTGCCGCCATTCAGGATTTCCGGTTCCTGCGCGACCACAAAACTATCCGCCAACTGCAGACTCGAACTGTCGGAGAACGCCTTGTTGAGACTGATGCCCAACTCGTGGCCGTAGTCCTCGTTGTCGCTTACCCGGTCTTCGTAGTACCGCATCCCGAACGCATACCTGGCGCTGAGCTCCATGTCGGTCCCCTCCCCGATGGTGAGGCTGATCCCCGGGCTGACCTCGATGCCCCAACTCTCCTCGGCGAGCGCCTCGGGCGAAGTCGTGTAGTTGTCGTCGTAAAATCCCCGCAGCGAAGCGGTGACTTCCCAGATCTTGCCGGCGTCGGCAGCCTGCGCAGCGGCAACTCCCAGCGCGGCAACTCCCAAGGTGACAATTTTCTTGTTCATGTCTTTGTTTGAATTCCCACAGTCAATCACCCCAATCGGTCAGCAGGGCTGAATGGAGGGGCATTCTCGACGCTCTCCCGCCGCTGTCAACCCCAATTGCAAAAGTTTTTCGACTTTTTTCATCATCTCAACCCTGTCGATACCCGTTATCTATGGCTGTTCTTCCGGTGCGGTGAAAAAGAGCCATTGGCCCGGCGAGAATATGTTTGAAACCGCCTTCAGGGGGAAACCCTCGGGCAAATCCCCCTTGATCTGCATGGCCAGCATGAATCGCTCCCAGTTCAACTCGTTTGCATTCAGCGCCCGGGCGGTATACCGATGATCGGTGGTGGCCTCGGTGAAATAGAGCGCACTCACCGGCCACCGGTTGTTGAAGGCGTAAAAATCCGGCTGCACGGTTTGGGTCAGCCAGACACAATCCTGATTGCCATACCATGCCACGGCCCAAGGCAGATCACTCATCACCAGGTCGTCCTGTTTTATCTCGGGCGAGCCATGCTCGACCGGAACGTGGCGAAGGTATTGCAGTTGCGGCGGAGGGTACAGCGGCTCGGCGATGGGAAAAGGGTGCGGCAAAAGAAAGCTCAAGGCCATCGGAAGCGAGGCGGCCGCGACCAGGCCGGCGGAAGCGGCCAGGCGCATTTCCGGCAGATCCACCTTCCACTGATCCAGCAGCGAAAAAAACAACCCCGCGCCAAACAGGAATAAGACCGGCCCAAGGATGGCCAACAGGTTTTCGCCGGTCACGACCGACACAGGGGTCACCGGCGCGCCTTGGCCAAGCGACCTCCCAAGCAGTTCCGTTAGTGTGCCGTTGGGCGACGAGAGATGCGTGCGGCCAAGCGCTTGGCCAAGCGCAAGCATCGCGAGTGTCATCAATAAAAATACCCGCAGCCGCCGCAGCGACCGGCTCCGAAATGGCACAACCAAGCCGACAAGGCATGCCACCGCAATCCAACTGCCGGAGAATCGCGGCAACTCATGAACCAGCAGATGGCGGAGGTTGCGCTTCAGCTTGTTGCCGATGTCCCACAAGCCGACTTGATCGGTCACCTGTACCTTCAATCCCACCTCGCCGTCCACCGGTGCAGCGCTTGGCTCATAAAACAGCATCCGCTCGAGCGAGTCTCCCGGAAAGGTGTGCGTCTCCCCGTACAGGGCCAAGCCAGCCGCGCCGAACAGGTTGCCGCTCAATTGCGCGTTTCGCACCAGCCAAGGCGTCATCACGAGCAGGAACCCCAGCAGCGCCAGCGCCAGCGCCCGGCCCCGGTGCCGCCCCAAAAAACAGCCGAGATAAACCAGCACCGGCAGGATCACCCAGGCAAAGCCGTAGCGGGTCAACCCGCCCAGCCCGGCCAATACCCCGGCCCAAAGCGCCATCCCGGCAATCCAGCCGCCGCCCCGCGACTCCCCGTCGTTCGCCCGCTCCTCCAGCCTCACGAGCGCCTTGGCCAAGGCCAGGAACAGCACCAGCAACAGCATCATCGGGAGGCCCGAGGTGCTGAACTTCCAGTAAAGTTCCGTCCCCAAAAAGAGCAGCGCCGCACACCAGGCCACCGGCGGGTCAAACAACTTTTCCCCGAGCCGGAAGATCTGAATCAGGACCACAAAAAACAACGCCTGATTGAGCAGCCAGATGAGAATCTCCGGTTGATATCGCCTGAACTCGTTGGCTTTTTCGAGGTCGATTTCAAACTCGAACGGCAGCACCTTCATCCACCCGGCCAACAGCAGCGGGTACAACGGCGGGTTGGTGATGTCGGGGAGTGCCGCGCGTGGCACCTCATCGGAGATCGAGCCGTGCTGCCGCAACAGATCGACGCTCAGCGGCCGGATGAAATGCGTGGTATAGCCGCGTCCCTCGGCGATATTGCGGGCCAGTTGCGCGGCATCCATCGCCTCGGGAGACGTGAAATTCTGGGTGAGGTTCAGGTTGTAAACCAGCCCCAGGCTGGCGATCAGCAACAGCAACACCAAGCCACGGATGCGCTTGGCCCATTTGCCCTCCTCGAGGCTGTGTATGATTTGTTGAACCCGGAACATCTGCCGCCGCGCCGTAGCTCGGTCACCCTTGGATGCGCTCATGCCGCATCGCGTTCAAATTCCCTCCAAGCCGTAGCGGTTGAGCTTGCGGTGAAGCGTCCGCCGGCTGATTCCGATTTTCCGCGCCGCCGCCGTCCGGTTGCCCCGGCACTCCTTCAGCGTTCGGATGATGAGCTGCTTCTCCGCCTCCTCGAGCGTCACGCCCTTGTCGGCGGGCGGCTGGGCCAGTTGTTTTTCATGCTGGATCACGCCGCGGCTCTGCACCGACTGCGGCAGGCCGGCCAACTCGATCATGTCGCCCCGGGCCAAGACGACCGCGTGCTCCACCGCCGTACGCAGTTCCCGCACGTTCCCCGGCCAAGTGTAACGGATGATCGCCTCCAGCGCCTCAGCCGTGAAATCGGTCACCGGCTTGGCGTTTTCCTCGGCGAATTCGCGCAGGAAACTCAGCGCCAGCATCGGGATGTCCGAGGCGCGCTCCCGCAGGGGCGGTGCCCAAAGCTCCACCACGCCCAGTCGGAAATAGAAATCCTCGCGAAACTCGCCTTTGGTGACCAACTCTTTCAGGTTTTTGTTTGTCGCCGCGACGACTCGCACGTCCGCCGACAATGTCTTGCTTCCCCCGACCCGCTCAAACGTTCGCTCGCCGAGAAACCGCAGCAGCTTGACCTGCGTCGTCTCGTCGATCTCGCCGATCTCGTCGAGGAACAACGTCCCACCCTCGGCCTGCTCAAACCGCCCGACCCGTCGCTCGTGTGCGCCGGTGAACGCCCCCTTCTCGTGACCGAACAACTCGCTCTCAAGCAGTGTCGGCGAGAGTGCCGCGCAGTGCACGGTGACCATCGGCTTGGCCGAACGCGGACTGAGCTGGTGGATCGCCTTGGCCAACAGCTCCTTGCCGGTGCCACTCTCGCCCTGAATCAATACCGTCGCCCGCGACGGCGCGACCTGCCGGACGATATCCATCACTTTTTGCATCGGCTCCGACTCGCCGATGATATTCTCGAGCCCGAACTTTTTGTTGAGTTGCTGCTTGAGCGTTTTGTTCTCGCTTTCGAGAGTGCGCAGCTTCAGCGCACGGGCGATGCGCGTCTCGAGTTCGTCAATCTGCATCCGGCCTTTGGCCAAATAGTCGTCGGCACCCTGCTTGAGCGCCTCGACCGCCAGTTCCTCCGAGCCGTAGGCGGTCATTAAAATGCAGATCGGCGGCTTGGCCAGCGACTTGGCCCGGGCGATCAGTTTCATGCCGTCCTCGTTATTCGGCAGCCGGAAATCGGTCAGCAACACCTCGAACGACTCCGCCTCGAGCAGGTTCGCCGCCGAGGCGGCATCCTCCGCGACGTACACCTCGTAACGATCCTCCAGCGCGGCGCGCAGGCCGTCGCGGGTCGGCTTCTCGTCGTCCACGATGAGCAGATTCGGGTTCATGCCTCGTTGGCCGCCGTCTCGAGCAGCCGCTGCCGCCGTTCCTCGATCGGCAGCCAAATCCGGAAGGTCGTTCCCTTGCCGCCGTGGCTCACCAACTCCAGCCGGCCGTCGTGGTCGCGCACGATCCGCTGCACGATCATCAGGCCGAGCCCGGAGCCTTTTTCCTTCGTGGTGTAGTACGGCTCGAAGATCCGCTTGATCTGTTCCTGCGGAATGCCGCCGCCGGTGTCGGTCAGGCTGACCCAGACGCCGCCGCCGGCCTCGCCGGTCCGGAGGGTCAACTCGCCGCCGGTGCTCATCGCGTGCATCGAGTTTTTCATCAGGTTGATCAGCGACTGCTTGATCTGCGCGGCGTCGAACAGGGCCAACGGCAGCGCCTTCGCAAACTCCAGCTTGAGCGCTTGGCCTCGGTTGTCGAATTCCGGGCGCAGCAGCTCGATCGTCTCCTCGATCGTGTCGGTGAGGGAGCTTTTTTTGAGCTTCGGCTTGCTCGGGCGGATGGCCTGCAGGAACTGCGTCACGATGTAGTCGAGCCGGTTCACCTCGCCCTTGGCCACGCCGATGTATTTCTCCAGCTTGGCCGCGATCTCGCCCACCTCACCGGCGTCGCCGTCGCGCTTGGCCAACCGATCCCCGACACCGGCCGCCGGTTGGCCAAGCTTGCGGATCTCCCGCTCCATCAACTGCAAATGAATGCTCAGCGCGTTGAGCGGGTTGCCCAGCTCGTGTGCCACGCTGGCCGCCAGCAGCGTCAGCGCCTGGATGCGCTCGCTCTCGATCGCCTCGTGGGTCTGCTCGCGCGCCTCGGTGGCGTCGTGCAAAATCAGCGCCATGCCGGTGCTGCCCTTGGCTTCGCCGTCGAGCGGCGCGGCGTAAAGCCGGATGAACCGTTTGCGGGGATACTCCAGCTCGAACTCCCGCCGCACGACACTCCGGCCGCCCTCGTGATCCGCCGCCTGCAGCGACGCCCAATCCAGCTCCGGCAACAGCCGCTCCACCGGCAGATCCATCGCCGCGTCCTCGTCAAAACCGGTCAACCGACTCGCTGCAGCGTTGAGGTAAGTGGTCCTCCCCTCCGGGTCGGCAACGAGCACACCGTCCTCAATCGTGTTGAACAACGTCTCGAGAAACGAACGGTCGCGCGCCAGCCTCTCGACGAACGACTGCAAGTTCTCCGGATTGAGCGCGTCGATGCGCCCGAGGACTTTTTCGATAAAACTGGACTTGGTCGAAGGCATGCGGCTCAGAGCCACTTTTTGAGTTTGAAATAAACGATGGTGCCCAGCGTCGACGCCGCCGTCACCGCCAACGCCACGATGTAGCCGGTTGTGCCCGAGGCAATCTCCGGCATGTTCTTAAAATTCATCCCGTACCACGTGCCAACCAGCATCATCGGCGTCGTGATCACCGTGAACACCGTCAGCAATTTCACGATTTCCCCGGTCTTGTTCGACGACATATTCAGGTACACCTGCAGCACGCCGGTCAGCGACTCCGCATAACGCGCCGCCAACTCGCTGATGTTGTACAGCCCGTCGTACACGTCCCGGTAGTACGGGATCAGGTGCGACTGGACGAGCTTGAACTCGCCGCGCACAAACCGGGTGAGCACCTCCTTCTGCGGGCCAATGATCTGCCGCAACTGCAGCACCTCCTTTTTGGTTTGCAGAATCGTGTTGAGCGTCTCCTTGCCGGGATCCGCCAGCGCCCGCTGCTCCACCTCCGCCACCTCCATCGCCAGCTCGTCGAGCGCCGGCTTGTAGTTCTCAACGATCAAGTCCAGCAGCGTGTGGGCCACCCGCCCCGGCTCCGTCGCGATGTCCGCCGTGTTGCGCAGGCACATCTCCGCCGCCAACTCCACCGGCCGCAACGGCTTGCTGTGAAACGTCACCAGGAAATTTTTGCCCAGGTAAAAACTCAGTTCCGACGTCGCGAACACCCCGTCCTTCCGGCTGTAGTCCACCGCGTGAATCACCATGAACAGGTACGGCGAAAACTCGTCCATCTCCTTCGGCAGATACTGCTCGACCTTCGGCGACGGACTCTCCTTCACGCTGTCCTCGATGGAGAGGGGGTGAAAATGGAAGACGTTCTTGAGGAGAAAATCGGTCTCCTGCGGAGTCGGATCTTCGAGGTCAACCCACAGGAACAGATTGGTGTCCGCCAACAGCGTCGGCATCAGGAACAACTCGATGTCCTTGCTGTGCAACCTGCCCTTGGTCGTAAATGCGAATGACCTCACCATAAGCCTGCTGTTCTTTAGCGTTCAAATCCAAGCGTCCCAATTGGGACAAACTGGCGCGATTTTACGCCCACTTATTCCCAAGGCAACCCAAAACCTCAAACTAGGTCAAAATGTCCCACATTGCCCTACTTGGCCAATCGCTACGATGCCCTCTATATTGAGTCAACTTTCCGACTGATTGGGCTAACGATACACGTCCTTCCGATCTCCGATTGTCACCACCAGCACGACCAGACCGTTATCATGAATTTCATAAATCACACGATACGGCCCAACACGGATTCGCCAAGCGGGCCGTCCGGTCAGTTTTCTGCAACCAGAAGGGCGAGGGTGTTTCGCGAGTTTGAAGATGGCATCGATGATCCTCTTCCTCTGAAATTGGTCAATTCTCGCAAGTGCTTTTGGGCAACCCGCAAAATATTGACCGTGTAGTTCATGGATCGCCCTGTTCGATTTCGTGAACGGCTTGCTCGAGCGGGATCGCCTCCGAATCCTGCTCTTTTGCATGATCGTAGGCTCGAATATCGTCCAGTTCCTCCAACTCACTGACGACCTGTTCCCACTCGCTCATGGGCAACATGACGGCTTTGCGATTGTCTTTTTCGTCTAAAACATATTCCGGATGAAGTGCGACCATGTTTAGCCTTTCCGCCGGAATCGTGACAAACGTCGCAGGCTCGATCACCCTTACATTCCGGCTTGGCCAAGCAGATTGTTGCCCCAACCAACCTCTTCGCATTCATTCGTATCCATTCGCCTGTTGACTCATTAAGAAAGGACACCGAAGGGGAGGCGCTAGACTGTGGTTAGC